>Ga0302156_10000381_pt1 | contig 42857 bp, 38 predicted proteins | sample I_Bog_N3_2_FD_193503 | JGI IMG/M metagenome (GOLD analysis project Ga0302156, IMG submission 193503) | Peat permafrost microbial communities from Stordalen Mire near Abisko, Sweden - I_Bog_N3_2 | ecosystem: Environmental > Terrestrial > Soil > Wetlands > Peat | place: Sweden: Abisko, Stordalen... | reverse complement strand
CTGCTGCTTGTACGACATGAAGGCGAACAGCATGCCGATCGTCATCGTCCCATCGAGCGCCGCGAGCGCGCCAAGATAGACGACGGCCAGGTTCTCGCAGCCGAACACGATGTCGTTCAGCGCCTTGAAGGCGCCCTTCAAGCGCTCGACTCCGGCATTCGCCGTCATGACCTCGGCATAACGGTTCGACCATAGCGCGGTGCGCCCGGCCTCCCGGTTGAAGATCTTGATGCTTTGGATGGCGCGCACGGTCTCGATAAAAGTCGAGTTCTCCTGTGCCCGGGCGTGGACGAGGTCGAGCGAGCGCTGCCGGAACAGGCGATAGAAGACAATCCGCAGCACGATGTAGACGGCCAGCGCCGCGAGCACGACCGCGCCCAGGCGCGCATTGTAAATGAAGATCATGCCGGCCGTCAGAATCGCCATGATGCCATCCACCAGAACCGATATCAGCCCTTCGGCGAACAGGTTCCGGATCGGCTCCAGAGACCCGAAGCGCGACACCAGGTCGCCGACGTGGCGCCGCTCGAAGAACGCCAGCGGGAGACGCAGCAGGTGCTGCAGGAGACCGGTTCCCATTTCGAACGCCAGCGTGCTTTGCAGGTAGACCAGTATCCAGGAACGGAGCAGCCCGGCGACGGCGTTGATGACCATGACGATGCCAAAGCCGAGCGCGAGCACCGACAGCAGGGCGCGATCGTCCTTCACCACGGCCTGGTCCACCGCAAGCTGCATGTAGAACGGGCTCGCCAGAACATAGGCCTGCAAGATCACCGACAATATCAGCGTCTGGAACAACGGCGATCCCAGCCCGCGGACGGAGCCGAGCAGCTCGGTCAGCCGGGGACGGGGAACCTGCGCGCCCGGCTCGAATTCGGCCGTCGGCGCAAGTTCCAGGGCGATGCCGGTGAAATGTCTCGATAGGTCGTTCGGGTCGAGCTTGCGCTCGCCGCAGGCAGGGTCCTGGATGACGACGCTGCCATCCCGGCACACCCGCTTGAGCACGACGAAATGGCTCATGTCCCAATGCAGGATCGCCGGCAGCCGCAGCTCCCTAAGCTGGCATGGCTCCAGGCGCAGCGGCCGCCCGGCCAGGCCCAGCCGTTCCGCGGCCGCCATCAGGCCGGCGAGTGTCATCCCTTTGAGGGAAACCGGATACCGGCGCCGCAGGCTGCCCAGATCGGTCGCGTGACCATGATACGACGCCACCATCCCGAGACAGGCGAGGCCGCATTCCGCCGCCTCGGTCTGGCGCAGGTCGGGAACGCCACGGAGCCAGGCGCGGCGCCGCACCGCCGTCATGACCAATTCCCCCGCAGGCTCATAACCGGTTCGAGCAGCCACTTCATGAGCGAGCGCTGGTCGAACACGATGTCCGCCCGCAGCGCCATGTCGGCGCCGAGCGGGAAGTCGCGCCCGAACGCGTTGATCGACTGCCGGTCGAGCACAACCGTCACGCGGTATGACGGTTCGTGCAGGACGATCGGCCCGACCACCTCTGCCGGACGCAGCAGGGTTCGCGAGACGGTCGCGACGTGGCCGCTGTGGAATCCGAAGCGCTGGAACGGAAAGGCATCGTATGCCAGACGCACCCGGTCCCCGGGCTCGACGAAGCCGATCGCCCGCGCCGGCACCAGAAGTTCCGCCTGCAATGCACTTCCGGTGGGAACGATGGCGAGTTGCGGGATGGTGGGGTCGGCCGAGAGGCCGACGCGCGCCTGCAGCGCGGACACGCGTCCGGCAATTGGCGCGCGAATCATATAACCCCGGCGGCCTTCGGTTTCCGCCAGCCGCACGTCCAGCTCGGCGACCGACGCCTGCAATGTCGATATCCTCGCGGCGATGTCGCCCGGAAGTTCGTCGAGGATATGCCGCTGCTGCGCGGCTTCCCCGCGTTTCGCGGCGATCTGCTCGCCCAGCGACGCCTCGCTCTGCCGCTGCGCCAGATAGTTGTCTTGCCGCCGCTTGAACTCGACGACCGATATGTAGCCCTGACCGACCAGATCGCGCACGGCCGTGACCTGCTCCTCGGCGAGCCGGGCGCGGGCCTGTTGGACGGCCAGTGCCTGCTCCTGCTCGGCGATCTCCGCGCCGAGCCCCCCGATGCGGTCGCGGAGCCGGCGGCTCTCGGCGTCCGCACGCGTCCGCTGCTGGGCGATCTGCTCCAGCATTGCGCTGCGCTGCTGGGCGAGCGCTTGCAGCACGGATTCGTCCACGTCGCCGCCATGGTCGTTGGACCCGCCGACCTGCACGGTGATCAGCGGCGCCCCCGCCGCTACTTCCTGGCCTTCGGCAACATGCACCCCGACGACGAGCCCTGCGCGGGGCGGCAAGACACGGGCCACGCCCAGCGTCGGGCTGAGGAAGCCGACGGCGGTTTCCTTCCGCGCGTAATCGCAGGTTGCCAGGAAGCCGAGAAGCGCCGCCAGCAGGATTACCAGCAGAGAGGTGAGAGCCGCGGTGGGCGGCGGCCCCGGCAGCACGCCGCCGGATTTGAACCGCTCGCTTTGGAAATCGACCGCTTCCGGCCGGAACAGTGACATGCTTGCCATGGTGGGACCGCCGATACTCTTTGCGGCCGGCAGGTTAGCTGCTTCGATTCGCTGGGGATGTGAACCAGATCACTATCGGAAAAGGATCGGTCCGATGGTTACGGTTGGGGATACCGCGACCCGCGCAGCGCCGGTGCGTTGCGGCGCGTGATGGCGCCCTGCCCTCGTGGGCCACGACTTGTCTGCCGCATTGCGGGCCGCGCGATCGCGTCTCGGGATCAGCGCGCCATCGATGATGCTGGTGTCTGGTGCCGCTCCAGCATGCTGTCATGCACCCACCCCCAGGGCGCCGTGTCGCCGACCTGGTACCAGCCGCCCGGCGCCTGGGCGAACACCCGCATCACGGTGCCCTGCGGCACCACCCGCACCGAAGCGCCGTGCGGATCGGCGTGCAGGTTGGCGTTCTGCCGCATCGTCACGCTGCCAGCCGGCACCGGATCAACCGCCGGCAGCGACGCCGCGGCGGGCGACGCCGGCGCCTGCAAGCGGGGAGCGGACGCGATCGCCGGTGCGGGTTTGGCCGGCGTGACGGGCGCCGCTCCGGATGAGAGATCGGGGATGCTGTCCGGCAGCGGCGGGGGCGCCATGACGCTGCGATACGGGCCGGGCGGCGCCGGACCACCCTGGTCGAAGCAATAGGTGACGATCGCGGCGTAGACGCGGCTTGCTTCCGCCGTGGTGGTGCCGATGTGGTGTTCGAACTGGTAGTGCGGCGCCGGCTCGTCCGGGTTCATCGGCGTGGTGACGATGGAGACGAACGGCACGAACAGGCCCGGATTGGCGGCGAACGGGGCAAGCTGACCGCAGACCGCCAGCCGCAGCGGCAGAGCCTGCTGGTAGACTTGCACGCCGCGAAACCGCGGCGCCGGTGCTGCGCCGGCCCCAATCGCCTGTTCGGTGGCTGCGCGGACGCGATCGGTCAGGCTGGCGGCCGCCGGGGCCGCGTTGTGCTTTTCCTCCTTGCAACCCGTCAGCAGCGCCAGCGCCAGCAGCGTGGCTGCCGGCACCACGGCACGGCAGCGGCGCGCACCGGCATGCCACAGTGCAAACGCAGCGCGGCGCCGGCAGGCCGATGGCGTCGCAGCAGCGGATGCCCGGATCGTCGCGCCCAATCCTGAAACGGTCGGCTGCCGCGGCGGATCGAACATAACTCCCCCTCCTATCCCCTCCTCTGGGCCGGTCAGCGGCGGCGTCGCACGGCTTGACCGGTTCCACGCCCCCCACGACAATCATAGAACGCCGCGACGGCTTACCTGATGCAGCCGGATGGGCAACCGGCGACGACCCTCGGCGCTGGCAAAAATCGGCCGACGGGCGTGAGCGCGGCTAAGCGTAAATGCCGCGCCAAGCGTTCGCCAACGGCGCCTCGGCTCCTCGCTGGGGTAAGGGGGTTCGCTCATTCGTCCTTGCGCGGGCGAGACAGCAGCGCGGCGATGGCCTGCTGCAAGGTCCGCCGACCCTCCAGCAGGGCGGCGACTTCGGCGCAGATCGGCAGCTCGACGCCCGCGGCGCGGGCGACCAGGGCGGGCGCCGTGGTCACGCCCTCGATCACCCCGCTCTGGCCCGCCAGCGCCGCGGCGGTGGTTTCGCCGCGCCCGAGCGCCAGTCCAAAGCTGTAATTGCGGCTCGCCTGGCCGGTGCAGGTCAGCAGCAGATCGCCCAGACCCGACAGCCCCATCACCGTCTCCGCCCGCCCGCCCAGCGACGCGGCCAGCCGAGCGAGTTCGGCAAGTCCTCGGGTGATCAGCGCGGCACGCGCGTTCTCGCCCAGCCCGGCGCCCATCACCGCGCCGGCGGCGATCGCCATGACGTTCTTCGCTGCCCCGCCAAGCTCCGCCCCCACCGGATCGTCGTTGCCGTACACCCGGAAAGCAGGCGTGCCGAGCAGCGCAGCGATGCACTCGCGCAGCCCGGGATCGGCGGCGGCGACCACGGCGGCGGCGGGCAGACCGGCCGCCACCTCATGCGCGAAATTGGGGCCGGTCAGCACCGCGGCCGGCACGCCGGGCCGCAGTTCCGCGACCACCTCAAGCGGCAGGCGCAGCGTGCCTGCCTCGACGCCCTTCATGCAGGCCAGCAGCGGCGCGGCGATCGGGGGCAGACCCGCGAGCACGCTGCGCAGGTGCTGCGTGGGCATGGCGAGCACGGCCAGGTCCGCTGTCGCAGGCGGCTCCGTCACGACCGAAACCGCCTCGGGCAAGCGCGCGCCGGGCAGGCGCGGATTTTCGCGCGCGGCGGCGATGGCCGCCGCGCGCGACGCATCACGCGCCCACAACGCCACGGCGCAACCGGCGCGCGCCGCCTGGATCGCCAGCGCCGTGCCCCAGGCCCCGGCGCCCAGCACCACGACCCTTCTCACAACGGCTTCCCATCGGGGTCGGGTCCGCCGCCGGCCCCAGGCTCTGCCGCCTGGTGCGCCCCCCGCGCGACCTCAGCCGCCGTGCGCACGTCGGAGACCGGGCGCGAGTCGGCACGCCGGCCGCGGAGCTCCTCGGCGATCCGGATCAGCGCAACGCGCTCGCCGTGAGCCCGCTCGCCGAGCCGCTCCAGCAACGCACCAAGGATCGGGGGCGCCGCCTGGTCGAACCCATGGGGAGGGTTGACCAACAGCAGGCCGCAGCCGTTCAACCGGCCAGGATCGAGCGGCTCCCGCAGATACAGCTCGGCGGCAACGATGTCGGGAATGCCCGTGGCCTGCAGCATGGTGAAGAAGCCGCGCACCGGGGCCAGGTGCTTGATCGGGTACCAGGCGGCGAAGACGCCGTCGCGAAACCGGGCGTGCCCGATGGCCAGCCCTTCCACGAGCTGGCCGAACTCGTTCTCCGCCTCGAACGGCGGGTCGATCAGCACCAGGCCGCGCCGCTCCCTGGGCGGCAGCAGGGCTCCGAGCGCCTCCCATGCGTCGCGCTGATGCACCGCCACCTGGGGGGCGAAGCGGCGGAAATGCCGTCTCAGCTCGCCGTGTTCCTCGGGATGCAGCTCGCAGCAGATCAGACGGTCCGCCGGCCGCAGCAGCGCCTGGATCAGCGCCGGCGAGCCGGGGTACAGCCCGATCTGGTTGACCAGCGCGACATAGGCCGCCAGCGGCAGCGGCGGGCGGTCGACCAGCCGCCCGATGCCGGCCCGCCACTCCCCGGTGCGCCGGGCGGACGGGCTGTCCAGGTCGTAGCGGCCGGCGCCGGCATGCGTGTCCAGGACGGCGATCGGCGCGTCCTTGCGCTGCAAGGCGCCGACCAGCCAAACCAGCAGCGCGTGCTTCATGCAGTCGGCGAAATTCCCGGCGTGGTAGGCATGGCGGTAGTTCACGTCCTGACCCTGCCCTGCCCTTGGGCCGGCCGCCGGCTATCCAACACCGCCGTTGATGGTCAGTACCGTCCCCGAGGTGTAGCCCGACAGCGGGCTGGCCAGGAATGCCACCGCGTAGCCGATCTCTGCCGGCAGGGCGGGCCGGCCGAACGGCATCCGCGCGGTCAGCTCGCGCCAGCGCTCCGGATCGCCGAGGGTCCTGGCGGCGCGATCGCGCTGCATCATGACCTGGCGTTCCGTCTCCACCGAGCCGGGATTGACCCCCACGACGCGCACGCCGTCCGTCGGCCCCTGCCGACCCAGCGAACGGGTGAACGCCATCAGGGCCGCGTTGGCAGTCGAACCGGCGATGTAGCTGGGCGGCACATGCTCGCCGGCCGCACCGATCACGTTGACGATCACCCCGGACCGGCGCGACGCCATCTGCGGATAGACCGCGCGGCTGAACGCAATGAAGCCGAACAGCTTCAGGTCCCAGGCGCGACGCCACATTTCGTCGTCCAGGGCGAGCAGGTCGCCGGGCGGGATCGCGCCGGCGTTGTTCACCAGGATGTCGATCCGGCCGGCCGCATCCGCCGCCCGCCGAACCTCCGCATCCGTCGAGAGATCCGCTGCAATCGTCTCGACGGTCACGTCGCGGCCCGCGCGAATGCCGGCCGCCGCCTCGTCGAGGGCGTCCTGGCTGCGCGCGACCAGAATAACGTCGCACCCTTCATCGGCCAGCACGGCGGCCACGGCGCGGCCGATTCCACGCGATCCGCCAGTGACCAAGGCGCGCTTGCCCGCGAGCATCAGGTCCATCTTCAGGCCGCCTTTCTGAGCCCGCTGCGCCAGGCTCGGCAGGCATCGCCGAAAGCGCGGAACAGGGCGATACTGGCAGGGTGGTCGGACCAGCGCCACTCCGGGTGCCACTGCACGCCGACAACGAACCCGGGCGAGTCCAGCCGCACCGCCTCGATGGTGCCATCCGGGGCCTGCGCCTCGGCCACGAGGCCCGGCGCAAGCTGGTTGATCGCCTGGCTGTGCAAGGAGTTGACCTGAATCTCGCTGGCGCCCAGCACTTGCGCGAGCCGTCCCGACAGCGCGATCGGGTGCTTGGGGCCGTAGCGCTGCTCGATCTCGCCCGGTCCCTCGCGATGGTCCATCCGGCCGGCCACGTTGTGCACTTTCTGGTGCAGGGTGCCGCCCAGCGCGACGTTCAGTTCCTGGATGCCGCGGCAGATCGCGAGCAGCGGCAGGCCGCGCGCAACCGCGGCGCGGATCAGCGGCAGCGTGGTGGCGTCGCGGGCCGGGTCGTGGTGGTCGGGGGTCAGGCTCGCGCCACCGTCATAGTGGCTCGGGTGCACGTTGCTTGCGCTGCCGGGGATCAGCAGGCCATCGAGCCGGTCCACCACCGCGAGCTGCGCTTCGCCCATCGGCGGAATCATGACCGGCAGAGCACCGGCGCCGCCGAACACGGCCGCCGCGTAGCGCGCGGGCGTGTCATGGCGCAGATGCCCATTCACGAGCCGCGCGCAGGCGGGGATGCCGACGACGGTTTGCATGCGTCCCGATCTCCTAACAGAACTCCCGGCATTATGGCCGCGGCCGCCACCGATCGGCAATGCGGCTGCCGGCCCCGCCCGCAAGCATCAGGGCTGCCATGCGGCGGGGCGGGGTATCGGGGCGGCAAGTGCCACAGCGCGTATCAGGCAACGCCAACGCGCGCCGATCGCGCCGCCGGCGCTGCGGGAAAGCCGCGCCGGCCGAGGCCGCCCACCGCCGTCACGACAGGAAAGCCCGCCCGGGGTCGAACGGCTTTCTTTACACTGTTCTGGACACTGTTCTGGACACTGTTCTGGGCACAAAACGGTGCCGGACGACTAAGATATTGAAAACCGAGCGTCTCCGTTCTGGCACGTGGCTTGCTTTGCCGCTGAATGGCATTATCGTGATCTGAGAGGGCTTGATCATCGAATCTCTTGGCAATTCCATTCCGCCGCATGAACCGTCACGCAATACGAACCACGATGCGGCTGCCAGCACTGCCCGTAGGCCCGTTCGCCTACATCGTCTGCCTGGTCTTGCTACAGCTTCAGGTTGAGTCGTTTTGGCTATATGCCTGGGATCACGGCTTATTCAGACTTGGGTTGCTCGCGCTGGTTCTGAGTTTCGCACTGATACTGTGGCTGAGCCCTACGCCGAGTCGATCAACCCCGTTGGCCCTGCCGCTGGGACGGTTATCCGCCGCGCTGTGTCTGATCATCGCAACGGCGCTGCTGACGTTGACCGGCAGGCTGACCTGGGGGCATGGCCCGGCGCTGGCCGGGCTTTTGCTGCTGATCCTGGGATTTCTGGTGGCGCTGTGGCGCTTTGGGGCGAGACCTGGCGACGTCGCCGCACGGCTGGTCATTGCAGCGATTCTCATGTTGCTAACGGTACAGGCTGTCCGCACCATCGAAGGCAGCGCTTTCGCCGCCGTGCAAACGAACCGGCTTCGGTTGGACGAGGGACGGACGACCTTGGTGGCAGCGCGGCTTCTGTGGCACGGCGAGAATCCCTATGCCACTGGCGCTCTGGTTGACGACACGGCGTTCGGGGCACGGCTGCAAAGGCGGATCGCCATCGGGGTCGGCCCGACGATGCCCCGTGATGCGGTGGACGCCGCCGTTCAGCGCTACCTCTCGGGCCTTGACCCCCAGCTTCGCCAGGCACTCGTCCCCGCACCGGGTCCTGACGCGCCGGTCTCCGCCAGACGCGAGGTTGCGGTGCTCGGGTACAAGTACGGCCCGGTGCCCCTGCTGGTCTCGGCCGCTCTGGAGCCGACATTCGGACCAGCTTCCGTTCCGCTTGCCAACGGGCTCGCCTGCCTGGCGTTGTTCGTGGTGCTGGGGCTCGTGCTGTATCGGGCCGGGGCAGGGGCGATCGGAGGGGGACTGGCCCTGATTGCGCTGATGACCGACCCGATGATCTATCAGTATTTCCTGTTCTGGACAGCGACCGACGTCTGGGCGCTGCTGTTCGGGTTCAGCGCCCTGTTGTTTGCGCTCTGGCGCCGTGACGCCGCCCTTGGCGTGGCCCTGGGGCTGGCGCTGGGTAGCAAGGTCCTCCCCGCGATCCTGTTCCTGCCATTGCTCCTGGTAACTCGATCGACCCGGGCGGCGCTGGCCTTCGCCTTGACGGCCGCGGCTTTGCTCCTACCCTGGCTTAGCTGGGACGCGTCGGGGTTCCTTGCGAATGTCTTTCTTTGGCCAACGATGATGGCGCCGGTACCGAACTCCTGGGTGTTCGATGCGCCGCCATGGCTTGTGAGGGGCGCGCGGATCGTGCTGGCGAGTGCGATGCTGCCGTTGGGCCTGCGCGTTGGCCTGCGCAGAGAGAAGCGTCTGTGCAGCGTCATGGCGATCATCAACGTGCTTGTGGTCGCGGGCGCTGCGGCGACGTGGAACAACTATGTCACGTGGTTCTCGACCTGGATGGTCCTGGCCATCGCCGAAGTGTTCTGCCTGCAAGTGCCGATGACCGACCAGATCGTTCGGAGCCGCGTGCGGCGACCAGCATAGCACGCCTTGCCTGCGGAATCCGCCGGATGTGTGCGACCCGTTTGACCCAAATGCCGAGCCCTGCGGGTCAGCCCCTCGCTTATCTGTCAGGCGTACCCGCTGACACGATTTGCGGCGATGACAACGCCGCAGTCGGCACGGCTTCATCCAAAGCCGGGTTGGGTGCTTGCGCGCGTCGGCGCCTTGCCGGAATCAGGAACAGCGAGCGCCAGTCCCGCACGTGGCCGAACTCGATGAATCTGTATGACAATGCCGCCACGACAAATGTCAGCACGACATACCAAACGAGCCGCAGCCCGGTGAGCGAGTCCGACGGGTCCTCCGCAAGCCAATGGCCGATCGGCATCTGCCAAAGATACAGGCTGTAGCACATCATCCCCACAACCTGCAGCGGCACGAAGCTAAGGAAACGAACCGCCACCCCTCGGCCCGAAAGCGCCGCCAATAGCACGGCACACAATCCGGCATCCAGGACGTTGTTGAGGGGTGCGGTCAGAACCACTTGCCACGAGCGCGTGCGGCATCCGTCATACCCGAACCACGCTGCCAGAATCAGCGCGATCCCGGGCAACAGAAGATGTCTCGCCCGCACGCCGATCAAATCTCGGACATAGAGGTGCGCAACGACCATGCCGAGCACGAACTCGTCAAGCCTTCCGGTGATGTTGTCGCTGATGGCGTGAGGGCACTCGAACTGGGGATACCAGAGACGCCCAACTGCCCGCGCGATCAGTGACGTGACCAGCACAACCCAGAGCAGCCGCCATATCCCGAAGCGCCGGACTGCGATGATCAGCAGCGGAAAGGCGAGGCTGAACAGCACCTCCACCCCAAGCGACCACAAAGCCGGGTTGTAGCCGGGTCCAAAACTGTATCGCGAGAAAACAAAGGAAAACGTCAGCAGGCTCAGTGACTCTCGGCCGAACGAAACTGGATGGTCTGCGAAGTAGGTGACGACGAGAAGGACCAGGGCGGCGACATAATAAGCGGGCATCAGCCGCCAGAACCGCCGCCGGTAAAACGTGGTGGCATCGCCGAAGGTCGCCAGGTTCCGGGTACCTTTGGCGTAGGGCAGGAACAAGACGAAGCCTGACAGGATGAAGAAGAGATTGACGCCGGTCCACCCGTTATGAAGGATGGGTCCGATCGATAGTGTTGTCCAAGGGAGGAACGGACCTTCCGATGGCCAGGCACCGGTGTGGTGGTACATGACGGCGAGGATCGCAAAAGCTCGCAGTCCGTTAACCGTTGCCAGTTTGTCCAATGTCTTACCCGCCTTGGCGATCACCGTAACGCCGCGGGGCGTCGCCGTCCCGGGCCTCAGCAGTCGGTTGCGTACCCAGCCAGCCGCTCCGGTCCCCGGTCGGCCGGGGAAAGCATACAAAGCTTCACGGACCACCGTTAGTGCCAAATCGCAATTGGCGCCACGCCGATCGAGTCCGGTCGCCGTGCGGGCTTGTTGGAGCCCCAAACGATCCGGAGCGCCGCGGTCTCGGATCCAGGTGACCAACCGTCACGGCATCGCTGGTGCTGTCCGGGCGCGTGGTCCCGGCCAGGGTCGATTCTCTGGCTCAATCCGGCGCGCGATATTAGGCTTGAACATCCTCGGCGCGGCCGCCATTATGACGCTCTTGGATCAAATTGCTCTCAATGACCCCGGCCCCAATGCGCCGCGCTCCGACGGTGCCCGGCAGCGGGGCGGTGCGCTACCGGCGGGGGACGTTCCGGCCCGAAAGGTTGCTGCTTCGTCCCGGCTGGCGGTGCTGGATGGCATAAGGGGATGGGCATCGCTCGCGGTGCTGCTGTTCCACATGCTGCCCGAGACAAACCGGGGCGTGCTGCCCGAACTGAATCACACCCTTGTCTATGCGCTCCTCGACGGGCCGCTGGCGGTCTATGTCTTCTTCATCCTCTCCGGCGAGGCGCTGTCTGCAAGCTACCTGCGCACGATGGATGCCGCCGTAATCCGCTCGCTCGCCGCACGACGCTATTTTCGGCTCACGTTGCCTATCTTGATGGCTTGCCTGCTGGTGTACGCGGCGATCGTTACGGGCACAGCGGTACACCAGAGCGCAGCTTCCGTGCTGCACTCCGACTGGCTTGGTGGATTCCTGAATTTCGACCCAAGCCTTGCCGGCGTCGTTCGCTATGCGTTGCGTGACGTGTATTTCGACCTGCCTGCCGATGCCCATTACATTCCGCTGCTCTGGACGATGCCGGTGGAGTTGCTCGGCTCGTGTGTCGTATTCGGAATGCTTCTGCTGGTCAACGGACTGAAGCTGCGCAAGCGGCTGGGGGTCTACGCGGCGTTTTTCATCGCTTTGCTGGCGTTCGACCGCGTGTTGATCGGCTTCGTGATCGGTGTCATGCTGACGGAGATGCGACTCGCCGGCGCAATGGACCGGCTGCGAGCTTGGCCGCGCCGGCGGCTTGCGTTCCTCGCCGTCGCGATCGTCGTCGCCGTCTTTATCTCCTGGCTTCGCGCGCGCTCGCATGGCGACCTGACCGTCCGCTATTACCTCCGGGAATACCTTGGTCACACGTTGGACGCACCGCCGGCCAACGCCAACCCAGTGCTCATGTACGCCAGTGCGCTGGCCCTGTTGTTCGTCGTCATGGCTTCGCGGCGGTTGGAGGCCTTCTTCTGCTGCGGGCTATCTCGCTTCCTGGGCACCATCTCCTTTCCGCTATACCTGACCCAGTTCGCGGTGCTGATCACCCTCACGTCCGGCCTTGTCGTCCGCTTTGTCGATCCCGCGCACCCGGACCGGCTGACGCTTTATTGCATCGCCGGGGCGTCGATTATCGCCAGCATCCTGCTTGCGTGGATCTTCGCCGGATTGGAACGACGCGCGCTTCGCTGGCCGAATCGGCTGGTTGCGAAAGGGTTGGCCTAATCCTTTACCCGCCTCGGTTCAGGCTTTCGGTTTGGCGCTAAGGGGGCGGTTTACAGCCGGGTTAGAGACCAAACATCTTCGCCAATCTCCAGTAATACACGTGCCCCCAATCAGTTTGGCTTTGTTCGAGCCACAAATGCGCCGGCCCGAAACTCGAAAGCTGATACAGCAAGAGCATGGCGTGAGAGGCAATTACACCGATTATTACGGCGGACCAGACCGTCCACGTCCTATTCGGCGTTCCGACGTCGCTGGCAAGCGCGAAGAAACCCATGTATGCGCCAAGGTCGAACAGAAGATAGAACTCCATTCTGTATCGCATAGTAAAAGCGGTAAATGTGAGCATTAACATGGCCGGAATCGTCAATCCGGTTAGCAAAGAAATCATCGCACCGGTATCCACATTCTTGATATGCAATTTATTGCGGATCAGGATCCAAGCCAGTGCAGCCGACAGCCCCAGCAAAATGAGGTCGGTTACGAAGAAGCTGCTGGGAGGCATCTCCGTCACATCAATAAGACGCAGGTCCGTTTCAGCAAATTCCAGGCGGCCGTCTGGCCTTATTAAGAACCAGATTGGGAAGAAGTAATAAATCAATCCATACCAAGCTCGTGAGAGGTTAAATATGCCGTATTGTTCTAGCTGCGGAATGCGATTGGGAATACTTTGGTTTGCCACATTAAGATAAACATTCTGGAAGATCAGTGGATTACCGAACCGCATCTGATTGATGACGCCCGCTATCAGCGCGCTTGCGAGCAACACGGAGGTTACCGCCACAAACCGGCGCTGCGCCACGCCGCCGCGCCGCGCCGCCAACCACACCAGCAGCAGCCCGGCCGCAGCGTAAAGCCCCAATCCGGTGGAAACCCTTGTCAGCAAAGCCAATCCCGCGCTGCAGGCCATCGCCAGGAGGATCCCCGACGAGAACCCCTCGTTCCGCAACAAACCGCGAACGCTGAACAAGACAAATGCAGAGGCGAAGGCCGCCGCCCAGAACACAACCTCCTGATAGACGGACGCTCTTAGATACTGAACATTTGATCCGCCAAACAGCACTGATACGATCAGCGCCGCGACCATAGTTGTGGCAAAAGCGGACGAAGGAACGTGGCGCCGGACCTCCAGGATCGCTGAAATCTTCAGGACCCCGCTGAGTGTCGCGGCAACGACGCACGACAGAGCCGTGACGTCGATCATTCGCCAGCCGGGGATCGGTACCAGAACGATACGCAACAGCGCAGGGATCACGCCCCAATAGGCATAGACACGGCCATCGCGAACATAACCCTCTATGCCAACGGCGTCGGCATCAACATCGAACCGTCCGCGCAATAGATGATCCAGCATGCTGTTGAACTGCAATTCGGGGTAGACAGAGCGGCCAACCTCGGAGTGCGCGATCAATCCGAAATAATACGCGAACATCAACGCGGCACACGTCGGTATCAACCACGACGGCGCCCGTGCCGATGGACCGAAGACCGAGGTCCAAATGTCACGTTCCATCTGGCGTTACCTCCGCTGTCACTCATTTTGGGTCGTTCGACGATAGCAACCAATGCGCCGAGGAAGCAACCCAACGCCCAACCACGTGACGGCGTCGGCGCCCCCCCAGGCGCTCAGGCTGGGAGCGGCTCACTCCTCCTCGGCCGTCCGCCGGATCAGCACCTCGCGCTTGCCGACATGGTTCGCCGGCCCGACGACGCCTTCCTTCTCCATTTGTTCGATCAGCTTGGCGGCGCGGTTGTAGCCGATGTTCAGGTGACGCTGAATGAACGACGTGCTCGCCTTGCCTTCGCGGGCCACCACCGCAACCGCCTGGTCGTATAGCCCCTTTTCGCCCTCGCCCCCACCGCCGAGGCCGGACGGGATCGCGCCGCCTTCATCCTCCTGCAGCTCGGTGACGTCCTCGACATAGGCTGGCTCGCCCTGCTCGCGCAGGAAGGCGACCACTTTTTCCACCTCGTCGTCGGTCACGAACGGCCCGTGCACGCGGGTTATGCGACCGCCGCCGGCCATGTAGAGCATGTCGCCCTGGCCCAGGAGCTGTTCGGCCCCCTGCTCGCCCAGGATCGTCCGGCTGTCGAACTTGCTGATCACCTGGAAGCTGATGCGCGTCGGGAAATTGGCCTTGATGGTGCCGGTGATCACGTCCACCGACGGCCGTTGCGTTGCCATGATCACGTGGATGCCGGCGGCGCGCGCCATCTGCGCCAGCCGTTGCACCGCGGCCTCGATCTCCTTGCCGGCGACCATCATCAGGTCGGCCATCTCGTCCACCACCACCACGATGTAGGGCAGCGGCTCCAGCGCCAGCGGCTGTTCTTCGAAGGTGGGACGGCCGGTATCGGGGTCGAAGCCGGTCTGCACACGGCGGGTGACGACCTCCCCCTTGGCGCGCGCCTCGATCACCCGGTCGTTGTAGCCGATGACGTTGCGCACGCCGAGCTGGCTCATCGCCCGGTAGCGGCGCTCCATCTCCCGCACCGTCCATTTGAGTGCGGTCACCGCCTTGGCCGGCTCGGTGACCACGGGGGCCATCAGATGCGGGATGCCCTCGTACATCGACAGTTCCAGCATCTTGGGATCGATCAGGATCAGCCGGCACTGGTCCGGCGACAGCCGGTACAGCAGCGACAGGATCATCGCGTTCACCCCCACCGACTTGCCGGAGCCGGTGGTGCCGGCGATCATCAGATGCGGCATGCGCGCCAGGTCGGCGACGATCGGCGTGCCGCCGATCTCTTTGCCAAGAGCGATCGAGAGGCGTCCGGGATGGCGCTGGACCTCGTCCGACGACAGTATCTCGCTGAGGAACACCGTCTCGCGCCTGGCGTTCGGCACCTCGATGCCGATCACGTTGCGCCCGGGCACCGTGGCGATGCGCACGGCCGTGACGGACAGGCTGCGCGCCACGTCGTCCGCCAGCCCGATCACCCGCGCGCTGCGGATGCCGGGCGCCGGCTCCAGCTCGTACAGCGTGACAACCGGGCCGGGGCGGATATCGGCGATCGTGCCCTGCACGCCGTAGTCCGACAGCACGGTCTCCAGCAGCCGGGCGTTGGCTTGCAACGCGTCCTCGCTGGGACCCGAGGTTGCGCGGGCAGGCGCGGGCGTCAACAGCGCCAGCGGCGGAAACTGCCAGCCGCTTTCGACCATCGGCAGGACCTGCTGCTGCGGCTTGCGCGGGATGGCGGCGAGTTTCGTGATGCGCGCCGCGGTGACCGAGGCAGGCGGCGGCTGATCCGGCGACGGGGCGAGGCGCGACACGGTGGGGCGCGGCTCGCGGCGGGTGACCTGGGCGCTTGGCAGCGGCGCCTCGTGCGCGTCGGCGTCGGCCTTGGCCTCCGCCGCGGACCGGCGCCAGCGCAGCAGGCGGAACAGCGGCGCGGTCATCCCGCCGGTGGCCGAAGCGGTGGCCCGGCCGAGCGATCCGGCCGCATCGCGCCCGCCGGAGACCGAAAACCGTGCGCCCTTTGCCGCAAATCGTCCGGCCGCGTGCCAATCCCCGGTGGACAGCCCCAGCGCCAGCAGGGTCAGGGTGACGGCCAGCGCAAAGCCCACGGTCCAGACGACGGCGGCACCAAACGGCCCCATCGTGCCCTGGCCCGCTTCCAGCCCGCCGGCCGCCAGCAGCGCACCGGTCGCGCCACCCAGCCCCGCAACGGTCGGCCAGGCGGGGTGGTGCGGCAGCGGCAGCGCAGCGAGCGCGGCGGCGAGCAGGGGCACCGCAGCGGCCAGGGCCGCAATCCGCGCAGCAACGCTGCCGAGACCCCGGCGCGATGCGATGCGCCAGCACCAGGCCAGCATGGCGACCCCCGGCAGCGCGCCGGCCAGACCGAAGCCCTGCAGCAGCACATCCGCGAGCGCCGCCCCGACCGGGCCGGCCAGGTTGCTCGCATGCCGCGTGGTGGCAGTGTTCAGGGAAGGATCGCGCGGGTCGTAGGTCGCCAGCGCGACAAGGATGGCGAGCCCCGCCAGGCCGAGCGCGAGCCCGCCCAGTTCGGCGGTGCGCTGTTGCATCAGGGAACGGAGCGCGGGCGAGGCGAAACGGCGGTCCCCTGTGGAGCCTGGGCGGGCGGCGACGGCCATGCGAATCGGGCACCTTCTGCGCAGTTCGAGCGGGGAGCGAACTATAGCGGCGAAGTGGCTGAAGGATGAAGCCGGAAGCAGCCACCGCGAGCGACCGCGCGCGGGCCGGCCTCAACCTGTTGCCGGACGGATCTGGCGATCCGTGGCCACCACGCGCCGTGGCGGCGAGGCCGTATGCGTTCGCAGTCTGCATTCCGGCCCGGGCTCGGGCGGCTCCACCTCCGCCGCCCATTCCAGCAGCGCACCGCGGACCGTTGCACGATCGAGCCGGGTTCTTCCTCGCCGGAAGTTGAGAACGACTTGCAAATGCATCCTCCATGCGCTAACTAACGTTCATCACAGGAGCGTCATTCGCGATGTACGCGTGTATCTGCAACGGACTGACCGAACGGCACGTGCGCGATGCCGCAGAGGCTGGCGCCAGCCTGCCCAGCGACGTCTACCAGGCCTTCGGATGCGAAATGCAATGCGGTACCTGCGAGAAGGCGATTGCCTGCATCATTGAGCAGATCGCCGGGCCGCCAATTGGGCGCAGCAGCGGGGCCGACAGCCCATTTGCGGGACGGGTGGCCGCAGCCTAAGCTGGCGGAGCGACTGTGTCCGACTGATGAGACCTGGAGACGTGCCCGGTGAAAGTTGATCCCAAGGTCGTCGAGTACCTGAACACGGTGCTCACCAACGAATTGACCGCGATCAATCAGTATTTTCTGCACTCACGGATGCTGAACCATTGGGGCGTCACCAAGCTCGGCAAGCACGAGTACCAGGAATCGATCGAGGAGATGCGGCATGCCGATAAACTGGTGCAGCGCATCCTGTTCCTGGAAGGCGTGCCCAATGTTCAGCGCCTGAACCAGGTCCTGATCGGCGAGTCCGCGGAGGAAATCCTGCGCGCGGACATGAAGCTTGAGGAGAAGGCCATCGCCGACCTGCGCGAGGCCATCCCCTATTGCGAGAGCGTCCGCGACTTCGCGAGCCGCGACCTGCTGGCCGGTATCCTGCGCGACGAGGAGCACCATGTGGACTTCACGGAGACTCAGCTCGACCTGATCGGCCTCATTGGCATCCAGAATTGGACGCAGCTCAACAGCGATCCGGCCGGCGGCGAGTCGTAGGCGCCGGAACGGCCGGGGGCCGGCGCAGGACCCTGTATCAGAACACCTGCTCGCCATGCAGCGCGATGTCGAGCCCCTCGCGCTCCTGCTCGGGCGTCACGCGCAGGCCAACGGCCAGATCTGTGATCTTGAGAAGTCCCCAGCTCATCAGTCCGCTATAGGCCAGCGTCGCGACCGTTGCTGTCGCCTGGACGCCGAGCAGCGACAGGCCGCCGACATACACCCCTTCGGGATGCTCTGGCGTGGCGCTCAATGGACCGAAGGCGAACGCGCCGGTCGCCAGCGTGCCGATGATGCCGCCCACGCCATGCACGCCGAACGCGTCCAAGCTGTCGTCGTAGCCCAGGCGCTGCTTCAGGCTGGTTGCCGCCCAGAAGCACACCGTGCCCGCCACGATCCCGATTCCCAGCGCCGGACCAGGCAGCACGAAGCCCGCTGCCGGGGTGATCGCTACCAGCCCAGCCACCGCCCCGGAGATCGCCCCCAGCACCGACGGCTTGCCGCGCAGGACCCACTCGGCGAAGCCCCATGCCAAAGTTGCCCCCGCCGCGGCGATCTGCGTGGCCAGCACCGCCATGCCGGTGCGCCCGCTCGCTCCCAGCGCGCCACCCGAGTTGAAACCGAGCCAGCCCACCCACAGCAGGGACGCCCCGGTTACCGCATAGGCCAGGTTATACGGCGCCATGTTTTCATGCCCGTAGCCGAGCCGGCGGCGCAGCACGAGCGCACACACCAAGCCCGCAACGCCGGCATTGATCTCCACCACCGTGCCGCCGGCGAAATCGGCCACGCCCATCAGATTGAGCCAGCCGGTCGCGCCCCACACCCAGTGCGCGATCGGCGCGTAGACCAGCAGCGACCACAGGCTCATGAACAGCAGCAGGGCGGAAAACTTCATCCGGTCGGCGAAAGCGCCGGTCACCACCGCCGGAGTGATCACGGCAAAAGCCATCTGAAACAACAGGAACACGCTTTCTGGGATGGTCATCGGCAGCGGATTGGCCGTGCCGGCCCCCAGCGTGAACGGCTTGTCCCAGCCGTCCGCCAACCCGTTCAGCATGACACGCGACAGATCGCCGATCAGCATGTTGCCGTTGGTGAAGGCCAGCGAGTAGCCGATCACCATCCACAGCACGGTGACCAGCGCGCATAGCGTGAACGACTGCATCATCGTCGCCAGCACGTTCTTCTTGCGCACCATGCCAGCATAGAACAGCGCCAGCCCCGGCACCGTCATGAGCAGAACGAGCGCCGTGCAGACCAGCATCCAGGCCACGTCCCCCGGTTCCACCCGCTGAACGGTCTCGGCTGGAAAGGCTGGCGTCGATAGCAACAGGGCCGCCGGTAATGCGGCCCAGGCCCGGCGAAGTCGCAGCATGGCGGTGTCCGATCGTAGCGATGCGCAAAAATGCGCTGGGAGATTCGACAGCAAATCCAAAAGCGAAATTCCGAAATTCCGAAATTCTAAGAGCGAAATCCATGCCAAGGACCGTGCCGACGCCAAACCGCGGACTCACGGAGCAGTGATGCGAAATTGGGCAGCGATCGGTTGCCCACCGGACTGGCAAATGCCACCGCAACCGCGTCCAAGGCCGACGAAACGCCTGCCTAATCCGCAGGCAGCCAAGCGCCTGCTGCGGCAACCGCTTGGCTGCAGCGGTGTCGGGTTGGCTGCAGCGGTGTCGGGCGCCTGTCGTTCCGGTCGCCGGAAGTCTCGGCATGATTGGTTCGCTTCCGAATACGCCGTGGCGCCGGGGGCCAGCGTTGAACGGCGAAAGTCAGGCGGCAACCGGACATGCGTCGAGCCCCACGTCGAGCCGAGGTTCAGCAGGCGGCCGGCCAGTCTTGCCTCTTTCCAGGGAGAGACGTGTGGGGGGATTGCTCCCACGGAGCCTCCGCAGGCACCCGCGTGGCGTTGCTTGCAAAGCCGCTAGACGGCGATCGGCGCGGCCAGCCGTGCGGCCGCCGGCGCGGTTGCTTGCGAGCGCAGGCCCGCGACGACGTTGCTGTTCACCTCGATGAGCGGCTCGACCGGCAGGCGTTCGCACATGGCCTTGACGCTGTACTGCATCGACCAGACGCCCAGCGCGACGAGCTGCTGCTTCAGTCCGGCGGGCAACTCATTGCCGCTGCGCGCCAGGTCCTTCACCAGCAGCGACCAAAGCTCGTGATTCTTTCCCAACGCCTTCAGTCGGCGGCGGTCGTCCTGATCCTCGGCGAGCAGTCGGTTGACCAGGCCGAACGCCGTAAGCTCGATGTCGCGTGGCGGAGCGCTGGCCTCGCTGACGCGCTGGTACCGGGCGACCGCGACTTTGTCCATTGGTGTCTCTATGCAGATTTTTTCTGGGTGGCCGGGGTGGCGGCCGGGCTTTCACGCCCGGCCGCCGGCTTGATCACTTGAACAGCGAGAGCAGCGACTGCGGCTGCTGGTTGGCAATGGAAAGCGCCTGGATCGCAAGCTGCTGCTTGGTCTGCAAGGAGGTCAGCTTCGCGCTCTCGGTGGCAAGGTTCGCGTCCGTCAGGGCTCCAACGCCTGCTGTCAGCGCATCGCTGAGCGAGGAGGTGAAGCTTTGCATACCGGTGATCTGGTTGGTCGCGGTGCCCAGATCCGAACTCATGGTGCCAAGTTTTGCGATCGCGCCGTTCACCGTTGCAATAGCCGCCTGCGCCCCGCTTAACTGTGACCCGGCGACGGAGCCGGTGCCGGCGGTGATCGTCACATTTGCGATCGCGGTTGTGTTGTTTGCTGCGGTTGTATCCAGATTGTTGCCGGCCACGGTCATATTGTTGTTGGCGTCCACGGCCGCGTTGAAGCCGACGGAGTTCATCGCAGCGACAAGATCGTTGACGATCGACGTGTGAGCGGCGTCATTGGCTCCAGTCGTGGAAGCGGCGCCGAGCAGGCCCTTCACATTGACGCTGACCACATTAACCTGCTGGGTCGTATTTCCCTGGGCATCTTGCGCGGTCGTATAAGTGTAAAGGGCGTTCCCATTGCTGAGGCTCGTGATGGCGCCGCCCGTCCCTCCGGCCGTCAGGGTCTCGGCGCCACCGGCACCATCGGTGAAGACGGAGCCGGCCGCACCAGCAATTGTCCCCGACGCGACCGCGGTATTCAGGGCGGCGTCGATGCCCGTGTTGGTCGTTCCGTCGTTCAACACGAAAATCCACTTTTGGCCGGGATTCTGCGCCGTGCCAGTCGTGGTCCCGAGCGCCGTACCGAAGTTGCCGGTTTGCAGGGTCACCGTCGACGAGCTGGCACCGTTGGTGGCGAACGCAAGAGTGTTGTCGTTCGCGCCGATCGATAGCTGCAGCGCTGTCTGGCTGACAGACAAGCCGCTGAGACCAAGGCCGGCCGAAGTCGCGTTCAGTGCCTGGGTTCCATTGCCGCCGACGGTAAACGAGTGGCCCTGCGTATCCGACAACACCGTGAGGCTGGTCGAGCTGACACCATTTCCGGTAGACCCAGCGATCAGATTCACGCCGTTGAACGTGGCGCTGTTGGCGAACGTGTCGATCTGCTGCAGCACACCGTTGATACCCTGGTTCATCTGGTCCGAACTCAGGCCCTGCTGCTGACCCTGGGTGATGTTCTGCGTCAGCGTCTGCAGAGCGGACGAGATGCTCGAGACAGACGTGCTCGCCGTGCTGACCACCTGCGCGCCGAAGGACAGGCCGTCCTGCACCGCAGATAAGCCGCTGATGTTGGCATCCATACTTTGCGTGATGGCGTAGACGGCAGGGTTGTCCGCCGCCGAGGAGATCTTCTGACCCGTCGAGACTTCGTTCTGAGTCTGGGTCAGCGCGGTGTTCGTCGCCTGCAGGGATTGCAGCGCCGCCATGGCGCCAAGGTTGGTATTGATCGAAAACACGTCGGGCTCTCCGATTTCAGAGGCTGTGCGGCGCCCATCTGGCCATCCGGACGCGATGACTTTTGGCTCGGTCCGAGTCTGGCCCATCGAAGGACCCGCTCTTGCGCTGTGACAAGTTTTTTGTCCCGAGGTGTGAGGCTAGAATGGAATGGTTAAGCAAACCTTGGCCTGGCGGGGAAAATCGCGGCGCTTGCGACAGCGCGGTGCTTGCATGCGGGCTCAGGCCGTGGTGGAGAACAGTGCGCCAAGCAGCGTCGTACTCTGACCTGAACCCGACGACGCGCTGCCGAACAGCGTGCTCAGCAGGTCGGTTCCCTGGGTTGCGCCCGAGCCGCTGAACAGCGAAAGGATACCGGTCGCGTTTGTCGTCGATCCTGACTGGGATAGCTGGCTTTCGGCGAAATATTTTTCGACGAACCGATCGACATAGGCCGGATCATGGAACTTGGTCAGGTCGATCGCCTGGGTCAGGATCGGCACTTGCTGCGAGTAGTCCAGCAGCCCGAACTGCTGGGGCAGGCCGGAGCCGATCACCGCCACGTTGGTCAGCGTCGGATCGGACATGAGCTGGTCGATAGAGGTGACCGAGCCGATCATCCGGCGGAAATAGAGAGCCTGCTGCAGTCCGGCGTTCTGCTGGCCCTCGCTGGCCTCGAAATTGTTGGTCGCGAACTGCGTTACGATGCTCGCGACCGATTGCGCGTTGGACAGCGGCGGCGGCTGCCAGGTGGACATGGCCTGCGCGAACTGCAGGTAGCTGGGGTTGCCGCTGGTGCGTGCAAGCGAGCTGGAATCGCTGGGATTTTGCGTCATGAGCTGCTTCAGCAGCGCCGTGTCGCCGATGTCTGCGCTCATGTTGAATGCGCCCAGCACGACCTGCAGCGAGCGGTAGTCCTTCAGCAGTGCATCAGGCGTGGTCAGCGCCGGCGCCTGCTGCTGGAACCGCGCGATGGCCGCCTTGGTTGCCGGGTCGTAGCTTTCGAACCGCGTGACGTCCGCCGGTTCGTTCTTGCTGATCTGCAAGTACAGCGTTGCGGGAGACAGCCCGCCGATGGTGCCACTCATGGGTCCTGACCGCCTGCCGGCTCACCTTGGTCCGGTGGCGGCCGAGGGGCTTGCGGCGCTGAGTCGGCCGGCTGCGCGGGCGGTGCCTGGGTCCCCTGGCCGCCAGCGGCGGTGGCACCGCCGCCCATGCCGCCTGGCGGAGCGCCGATGCCGGTTTGCGTCCAGCGTTGGTAGGCTTCGAGCTGGCGCTCGCTCGGGATCGACGTTGTCACGGCGCCGGAGTCGCTGTGGAACTCAAGCACGACCAGCCCCAGCGCCGGATCCAGCCGCAGCGACGGATTGGCGAGCGCCGGCATCGTGGACGGCTGCTCCACCGTCGGCGAAGGGAAAGACGCATGGCTGCTCCCCTGGGCCTTCGCCTCCGCTGTGGCTTCGCTGCCTGCGGGGAGCGACGAGACGGGCTGGATCCTGATGTCGCCTGGCATTTCGAACGGACCCGCTGAGGCTGCGCCGTCCTGGCGCCCGAAACAACACGCACAATGCGTCCGGCAGAGTTAAGCCGGGGTTAACGTCCGCCGGCGGGCAGCAGCCCTCACAAAGAGTTCAGCGCAGCGTTAAACTCTGCAATTGCCGGGCTGTCGATTCCAGGCCAGTCACGCAGGTTGGCAGCCTTACCGCCCGATCGCCCGAAAGGAGACACCATGAAGCGCCGTTATACGACGACCTGGCCGTGGCTCTCCCTGAGCCTCCAGGGTGCGAAGCTGATGACGGAGGCCCAGCAGGTCATCGCGCTCCGCATGCAGCAGTTTGCCGCCGGCGGCCCGGCGGCCCAGCGCGAAGCCACCCGCATGGTGACGGAGAAGGTCGCCGCGCTCGCGGACGCGCAACGGCTGATGATGGGCGCGGTCTCGCGCGGGAAGGCCGGCCAGGGGGCCAGTAGCGTGGTCAGCCTGTACCGCAAGCGAGTCGGGGCCAACCGTAGGCGGCTGGGGAAAAAGGGCTAAGGACCGGAACGCGAGGCCAGACGAGCGCAACGGCCAAGCCTGTCCGTCCGCTTCGTCGGCGTAACGTCTATCCAGATTTAGCACCAGGCGTCGGCCACACCGCGGCCGCTGATTTTGCATAGGCAACCGCGGCGTGAAGGGGGACAATGCGGACCCAACGGGATGAGAATCGCTGCGCCGGGCCGGGGATTGCCCTGGCGGCGTCATGTCATCTTATGGTTCGGGAATAGTCATGAGCCTGAAATGCGCACGCCTTGCGGTCCTGGCCGTCGCCGGACTGCTTCTGGTCCGGCACGCGGACGCCCAGCCGGCCCAGCCACCGGTGCCGGCAACCCAGCCGCCGCAACCGGCTCCTGCTCCAGCGCCGGCGGCAGAGCCGCCGCTGCCAGCCCCGCCAGCGCCGGCCGAAGTGCAGCCGGCCCCGCCGCCGAAGCCCGACCTCGGACTGCGCGTGGAGCTGGAACCACAGGCCGTCGCGCTGCTCAAAGCGACCAGCAACCGGCTGGCCAGCGCCAAGACCCTCAGCTTCACCGCGATCAGCACGTATGAGAGCCTGGCGCGGACCGGCCTGCCGCTGGCCTACACCACGATTTCGGAGGTGACGCTGCAGAGGCCGAACAAGCTGCGGGTCATCACGCCAGCAGACGGCCCGCGGTCGGAGTTCTATTACGACGGCAAGCTCATGATGGCCTATTCGCCGGACGCCCGGCTGGCGGCGGTGGCCGAAGCGCCGCCGACCATCGATGCCATGCTGAAGGCCGCCTACGACCAGGCCGCGATCTACTTCCCCTTCACCGACGTCATCGTGGCCGATCCCTACAAGGACTTCGCCGAGGGTCTGAAGCTCGCCTTCGTGGTGGGCCAGTCCAAGGTCGTGGGCGGCGTCACCACCAACATCGTGGTGGTGGCCAGCGAAGCGGTCCAGGCGCAAATCTGGATCGGCGCCGAGGACAAGCTGCCCCGGATGATCCGCGCGACGTTTTTCGACGACCCGAGCACCTACCGGCACGTGGTCGAATTCACCAACTGGCGTCTCAACGGGAAGGTTCCGCCCGAGGCGTTCTCGTCCGCCGCCGCCGCGAAGGCGCCGCGCATGCAGTTCGCCCGCCCGGATGCCGAACCGCCGAAGCACCCATAAGGAGGGGACCGTCATGAACAGGATCCTGCTTGGCTCCGCGGCACTGCTGATCGCCGTTGCTCCGCTGGATGGGGCGCGGGCCTGGTACCATGCCGGCGGCTGGGGCGGCCACGTCTCCGGCGGCGGTGGAAGCTGGAGCGCCGAGGGCGCCCGCGGCAGCACCGCGTCAGGCGGCTACGGCCACTGGAGCGGCTCCGGCTTCCGCGGCGGCACGGCGTCCGGCGGTGGCGGGTCTTGGAGCGGCACCGGCTACCGCGGGGGCACCGCGTCGGGTGGCGGGGGTGCCTGGCATGCCAACGGTGCCTATGGCGGGACGGCCTCTGGCGGCTACGGTCATTACGCTGGCGGCTATTACGGCGGGTACCACCCGCCGACCGTGGTGAACCACTACTCTGGCAGCGGATGCTACAACCGCGGCGGGTGGAACGCCGGCGGCGCGGCGGCGGTCGGGGTGGCCGGACTCGCGGTGGGGGCCGCGGCGGGCGCGGCTGTCGCCAGTGCCGCGCGCCCCGCCTACGCGGTGGGGGAGGTCTACCCAACGTTGCCAGCCGGCTGCGCCTATACCTATGTCGGGGGTGCACCCTACTATAATTGCGGCGGAGCCTGGTTCAGCCCCTACTACGGCGCCAACGGCACCTACTACCGCGCCGTTGGAGCGCCGTGACGGATTTCGCTGCCGGCGCAGAGCACAGGGCGTGCTGCGCGCGGTCTGGGACGGCGTTCAGAGAAGCATCAGGGGCATGAGCAACCATCCCGGAAATGGGCGAGTTCCGCGGTCGGCAATCGCCCGTCTCCTTCAGATTCGTAGCGTGGCACGCTGCATGACGGCGGGAACGTTCCGCGCCGCCGCCGCCCTGGCGGCACTCGCGGCTTCGGGCTGCGAGGGCAGCCGGCTTCCCCTGGGTGACGACCAGACGGTCGCCGTGCAGACCGCGCTGCGGCGTGGCCAGGTGGAGTTGGCCTGCCAGGAGGCGGCTCCCGCACTGCTCTCGACCAGCCTCCTGGAACCGATCGCCTGGCACGGGGCCGAGCGGGCAGAGTACACCGTGGCCGTCAGCGGCTGCGGCAAGCGCGCTTTGTACGTATCGGTCTGCCAACTGGGCTCCCCGGCATGCCTGGCGGCGCGAGCGCCGCAGAACGACATCGTGCAGCAGCGGTAGCAACTATTGCAATTTGGCGAAGGCTCACCGCTTTCCAGGACGGTCGTTGGCGGCTGGCAACCGCGCTTAGCGAAGACCGGGAGCCGCGAAATCGCGTCCAGAGGCGGCCGCACTTGATGCTGCATCGCCAGTAGGATAGCGTATCGTTGCGCCTGGGAAAGCTGGACCGCCATCGCTCCGGGACTGAAGAGATGTGTGAACAGGGAGTCGTTCCAGGTGCAACCAGGCATGCTCTCCCGGCGCCGGTTGTTCGCTGGCACGGCGTTGATGGCGGGGGCCTACGGCTTGCATGCCGTGGTGTCGCGCTGGCCCGAGGGCGCCACCGACCATCCCGAGACCCCCTTGGCAGGACCGTCGCTGCCTCAGTTCAAAGCCGATGCTTGGGCGGTGCCGGCGCTGGCTGAACGGTTCCCCTGGATCCACTTTGGCGAGAACACCTCCCGGCCGCTGCAGATCGCCAATGCATTCGATCCGGCCCTGACCTTGGGCTCCAGGGCCACCGAGGGGGTTCTGGGAGAGCGCCGGTTCCACGTTGGAAACGGCAGGACCGTGGTGCCGTGGGCACCAATGTTCGCACGCCCGACCGCCGTCATCCCGGCCAATCCGGACCTTCGGGCGCTGGCCGGGGTCGAGCGCCTGTTCGTCAAGGACGAGGGCAGCGATAGCATAGCCATCTACGGCAACAAGATTCGCAAATACGAATTTCTGCTGCCGAATCTCTATTACGGCGGTGTCCGAAGAATTCATTCGCACGGCGCGTACGGCAGCAATCACTGCGCCCATCTGGCATTGGCGGCTCGGTACGCGGATTTTCACGCGGCGCCCGAAAACCGCGATCTTACGGTCGCGCTCAACCTGTACCCGCAGGACATCACAGACGACGTGATCATCAAGCTGCGCCTGCTTGCCGCCACCGGGGTGACCCTTACGTTTTTGGAAGGGGACGCCGTGGCGGGCCTGTCTATCGGGCTGCTGAGCCGGATGAACCTGACGACGGGGCGCAGCAAGGACGGTTACGTCGATCCGGGCGGCTCATCGGCCTTGACCGTGTTGGGACATGTCGAGGCCGCGATGGAACTGGCTCGCCAAATCGAGCGCCGGTCCTGCGAGATGGACGGCCCGCCGGATTTCGTGTTCCTCCCGATTGGCAGTGGCGGCACCGCCATGGGCCTGGCGCTCGGATTCTATATCCTGGGATGGCCGACGCGCGTCGTCGCGACCTGTTCCCAGGACAAGGGCCCGCTGACCAGGCTGGTCGTCAACAGCGACATGCGCGGACCGTTTGCCATCGCACACGCCAGGCGTCTTTTGGCGGAGTCCTTGGTTTGGGCAAGAGATCTCGGGCTGGTCGGGGATAACGTTACAGCCGGGGACATATTGAAGCGCCGATTTTCGTATGACAATGAGAGTTGGCGCCCAGGATATGGCAAGATGTCCGCAAGTGTTGCAGACGGGGCGCGGACCGCCAAACAGAGCGGCCTCACCCTGGATGGGACCTTTGCCGCCAAATCCTTCCACACGCTCACCAGGTATGCGCAAAGCGGTCTGCTGAACGGCAAGCGGGTTCTGTTCTGGAACACCTGCCAGCGCTTTCCGTTCGCCACCCTGGTTCCGAAAACCGATGGCTGGATGAAGGATTTTCCCGAAGACGTGCAATGCCGACTGGCGCAGGTCTGAGGGGGCCATTGCGCCGTGAGCCCAAAAGCCCGACGTATTGTCCAGGTTGCGTACATCGCCTTCGTGCTGATCGGTGTCGCGGTTTACAAGACGTTCACTGGCGAGATCCAGGCGCAGCTCCTCGCGCCGGGTGGCATCGACGGATCGGTAAACTGGACGCAGCATGTCACCATAGCGCTGATGCTGGCCACGGCGTTGAGCATCGCGATTTTCTTTTCGATCCCGGCCAGCCCGTTGTTCTATATCGCCTTCGGGTACTTCCATGGGCCTTTCGCGGGCACGCTGATCGCGGCACTGGCCACCACCGCCGGGTCGGTCGGCGCCTATTGTTTCTTCCGCGAGGCCATGCCGCGGAGCTACGGCCTGAAGGGAGTTGCCGTCAAGAACGTCTTTGCGACCTTGCTTTTGCTGCGCAGTTCGCCCTGGTTCCCCAACCCGCTGATCACGCTGTTCTGCAGCGCCTTCGACGTTGGCATCGCGACCTTCACGGCGACGACATTCCTCGGGACGATGCCCCTCATCGCCGTTTACGCGCTCGCCGCCAGCCGGCTGCATGGCCATCTCGATGTGTCGGTTCTCTATTCGACCGAGGTTGCTGTGGCGTTGGGCCTGCTCAGTGCCATTTCTCTCCTCGGCCTTGCTCAGCCGCTCAGGACTGTTCGCGAGTCCCTGAAAGCGAAAATCCTGAATCCGGCAGTTGGGGTCGAGACTGCCGGAGAGAGACCGTAAGCGGGGCAACCACGCCTGTCGGCGCTGTGGCAGCGGCCTCATCCGTTGTCGCAAGGAGCGACGGGTCGGACCACGCAATGGCAGCGAATGCGCCGAGATCGACAATGGCCTTGAGCGCTTCGCCAAAACCCGACACTGTGATGGAAGGCAAAGGCGTTCGAGGCATGGTCCGCTCAACCCGTCCGACGCTTCAGACACGGTGCCGCGCCCCGTTGGCCGGTGCTGGCCGTCAAGGCCGCCACCAGCGTCGAAACTGGAGCGACCGCCGACTCGTGCCGGGGCCTCAACGTGATGGGCCGCTGCCATGAAACGCCGATTCGCGTTTGGCGCTTTGCTTGCGGTGGCGCTGGCACCCCTGGCGGGATGCGCGACCCGCCCGCCCGCGCCGAAGGGCGAGCCCCCCAACGGCACGGTGGAACTTAACCAGGCCACCACCTCCGACACGATGGGCGGCGGCGGCAAGGGACAGGTCTTTTTCGGCGGACAGGCCTACCGGTTCACGATCGGCGGTCTCGGCGTCGATGGCAGCGCCATCGCGGTGATCGCAAGCTCGGGCGAGGTCTACCGGCTCGGCGACATCGCGCAGTTTCCCGGCACCTATCGACGGATGACCGATCCTCAGCCCGTTGCCGACAAGGTCGGCGGCCTCTGGCTGCGGAACGAGACCGGCACCGTGCTGTATCTGCGCGACCCGCCCAACGTCCGCCTGCCGCTGCCCAGCGGCGACGGGGTACGGATCGTGCTGGATCGGTAGCAAAGGTTGGGGCTCCGCCCCAAACCCCGCTAAGGGGCGACGCCCCTTAGAACCCATCCCTTAAGTGATGGGGGCCTGGGGCCTCAGGCCCCAGCGGGGTCCAGGGGCAGCGCCCCTGGCTAGAACGTGAAATTGACCATGATCATCGGGCCATTGGCCGACAGATGCCGCAGAATGCCACTGTCCTGCCCGAAGGCCAGATAGCGGTAGGTGACCGATAAGTCGGCCCAGCTTGTATGGTATCCAAGGCCGGAGGCGATCTGCCAGGTAAATTTCGAGCCGCCCGCACCCGCGTCGAAATAATAGGGGACGAACAGCTTGGTGTCGCCAAGGCGGATACTGCCGCGAAAGCCGCCGATGCCGTTCCAAAGGGCCGCGGTGCCGGACACGCTGCCGATGCCCCCGAACGTCGCGCCGTTGCCGCGCGGCCCGGTCAGCGTCAGTCCCAGGCTGTAATCTATGCTGACAGGCACTCCAAGATAGCGGAATCCCGCGATCACATCGAAGTTGCCCCACTCACCCTGCAGCAGGGTATAGCCGCCAGCCAACGTCCATATCTTGGCGTTCATGTTCATGCCTTGGCTGGTCTGCACTGCGGCCGAGATCGGAATCGACGGCCGGTTGGGGAAGTCCACTGATCTGAACTGCGACGCCGTGCCGCCGAGGTTCATGTAAATGAAGTCGGTGAGGACCGAGAACCGGCCGTACTGCGCGTCCGCCGCAATCATGGTTGCGAAGTTCAGGTGGGACAATATATCGCCGAATCCGACCGACGAATCGGCCGACACCGTACCTCCGAGCGCGGGCGGCAGGTTGAAGGTGCTGTTCACGCTGAGGTGCGGCATCCACGCATACGGCGCGACGTTGAACGTCCAGCCGGACGGGTTGGCTGCCTGTTGCCCCGAGCTGATTGGCTGTTGCGCCTGCGCGCCGGACATTGCTCCGGCCGCGAACAGTCCGCCCAGAACGGCAGCGATGACGAATCGGATCAGCATCAGAAAGCCCCCTGCCTCAAGATGATCTAGCCAGACATGGCACCCGTATCGGGCTGGGTCGTCGGAACGGAGATTGCAACTCTAGGTCTAGGAGATTGCACCTCTACCGGATGGTCGGGGACGGGTCCATGTTCCTACTGTAACGGACGGCACGGACCAAGGCCTCGCGCCCGATGTCGGGCTGTCTGGCGACAGGCACTTGCTGACGACGCATGGAACTCAGCGTCGGCTGGCGGGTTCGCCCCTCCGGCGTCCCCGCCCGCCGCCTTACTGGGCTGCCGCGTTGTTGCGGCCGGCCTTCATCAGCTTCTCCTTGTCCTCCGGCGTCAGGACCGGCGGCTCCAGGTGCAGGGACAGCTTGACCAGCTTGCCGGTGAAGCGGAACGGCACCTGGTAGTCATGGTCGTCCACCGGCGTGCCCGTGTCGGCGCCAACGTCGAAGTTTTCGTCCCACTGCAGGATCAGCGGAACGGTATGCTCCAGCGTGTGCGTGGCCACCGTTTTGCCATCCACCTTCAACGTGCCGGTGCCCGACCGGCCGATACCGCTGATATTGTTGAAAGCCAGCGTGGCGATGCCCAGGCCGTCATACGTGAAATCGAACTCCAGCGTGTGCTTGCCGGGCGACAGCTTCTCGGGCGCCTCCCAACGGACCCGCTTGAGGTCCACCAGGTTCCACAGGAACACCGGCTTGCCCTTAAGCAGGTAAAAGCCGTAGCCGCCAAAGCGCCCGCCCTGCGTCACCAGCATGCCCTCGGCGCCCCCCTGCGGGATCTCCACCTCGGCGGTAAACCGATAGGATTTGTCGAGCACGCTCGGCGCGTCGCCGTTCGGTGTGCCGGTCATTTCGCCTGAATACACGAAGTCGGTGCGGCCTGCAGTCAGGCTGGGCCGCGGCGTGACGAGCCGGGTCGCCACCGAGGAGTCGAGCGGCAGGACTTGATATCTGTTGGCTTCCACCCAGAACAGGTCCTGAAGCTGCTTCAGCTTGTCGGGGTTCCTGGCGGCGATGTCGTCGTATTGCGTCCAATCCTTCGTAAGATCGTAAAGCTCCCAGGTCACGTTGGTGGCGGGGTCCTGGTTGGTCGGCCCGAGCACGTCCCATGGCGGCCGTATCACCTTGGTGCTGGCGATCCAGCCGTCCTGGTAGATCGCCCGGTCGGCCATCATCTCGAAATACTGAGTGCGGTGCGCCGGCGGCGCGTCGGCATTGCCGAAGCTGTAGGCCATGCTGACGCCTTCGATCGGCTTTTGCGTCACGCCGTTGACGCTGTTGGGGGCGCGGATGCCCGTCGCCTCCAGAATGGTCGGCACCACATCGATGACATGGTGGAACTGGTTGCGGATGCCGCCCTTGTCGGTGATCGCCTTCGGCCAGGAGATCGCCATGCCCTGCCGCGTGCCGCCGAAATGGGAGGCGATCTGCTTGGTCCAGGAGAACGGCGTATCGAACGCCCAGGACCAGGGCACCGCCATGTGCGGGTAGGTCTGGTCCGATCCCCAGACCTTGTAGAAGTATTTGAGCTGATCCTCGACCGGCACGACCACGCCGTTGAACATCGCCACTTCGTTCGGCGTGCCGACCAGCGTGCCCTCGGCGCTGCTGCCGTTGTCGCCGCTGATGTAGATGATCAGCGTGTTATCCAGCTTGCCCAGGTCCTGCACTTCCTGGATCACCCGGCCGATCTCGTGGTCGGTGTAGGCGAGGAAGGCGGCGTACACCTCGGCCTGGCGGACGAACAGCTTCCTTTCGTCAGGATTCAGCTTGTCCCAGGTCTTCAACAGGGCGTCCGGCCAAGGGGTCAGCCTGGCGTCCTGCGGAATGACGCCGAGCCGTTTCTGGTTGGCGAAGATCTCGTCGCGCAGCGCGTTCCAGCCTTTGTCGAACAGATGCAGGGCGCTGATCTTGTCGATCCATTCCGGCGTCGGGTGGTGCGGCGCGTGAGTGCCGCCCGGCACGTAATACACGAAGAACGGCTGCTCCGGATTGAGCGCGTTGATCCGCCGCATCCAGTCGATGGCGTCGTCGGCCATGGCGGTGGTGAGGTTCCAGCCAGGCTTGCCGACATAGGGGTAGATGGCAGTGGTGTTGCGGAACAGGTTCGGCTGCCACTGGCTCGTGTCGCCGCCGACGAAGCCGTAGAAATAGTCGAACCCCATGCCGGTCGGCCATTGGTCGAACGGGCCGGCCTGGCTCGCCTCGAACGCCGGCGTGTTGTGGTCCTTGCCGAACCAGGACGTGCGGTAGCCGTTCTCTTTCAGGATCTCGCCGATCGTTGCCGAATCGCGGCCGATGAAGCTGTCATAGCCGGGATAGCCGGTCGCCTGCTCGGCGATCACGCCGAAGCCCACGGAATGGTGGTTGCGGCCGGTGATCAGCGCGGCGCGCGTCGGCGAGCACAGCGCGGTGGAATGGAAATTCGTGTAGCGCAGACCGTCATGCGCGATACGGTCGAGGTTCGGGGTCGGGATGACGCCGCCGAACGTGCTGGGCGCGCCGAACCCGACATCGTCGGTCATGATCAGCAGGATGTTGGGCGCACCCTTGGGCGGCGTCACGCGCGGCGGCCAGAACGGCTTCGACTGGTTCGCGTTGAGGTTGATCTCCCCGCCGAACGGCACAGGCGGCGGCGGCAGAACGTCGCCGGGCGGCGTCACGGTGGCCGACGGCGAGCCTGCCTCGCCGTTGATCGTCTGGGCAACCGCCGGCGGTGCGCCGAGGAGCCAGAGCAGAGCGGTCAGAGTCGTCGTGCCGACTTGGAGCCAGGTACGCAGGGTTGTCATGGCTTGCCCTCTTGCGCGCTGCATTGTGTGGCGGCGTTCATGAGTTGTGGGGGGTTGGTCATGAGACGGCTTGGACTCCCTTGTTCATGGGGACTCCGTTCGATTCGCTGCGAGGGATTTCAGTGGTAACCCAGACGGCGTGGACCTGCCCCGGTTTCGGCATCCGGGGGTATTTATGGCCGCGGCACGACCTGATAGTACACGCCGTTAGCGCCGTAGGCCGGGGCTAGCCACATTCCCCCGCACTCGTATGCGCGCGGAAGCATTCGGTAGACGCAACCAGCCGGCAATGCCGCATAGGCCGGATGTGGGGCCGCCGCGCTCGCCGCAGCCGCACCGACGGCGACGCCGGCCGCGGCGCCGGCAATGGCACCGGCCGTCGCCGCGCAGCCATTGCACCCGGATGCCGAGTAATACGGGACCGCCACCGGTGGGTGATAGGCGGGATATCCGGCATAGGAAGCGGAGCCGGGCGGGTGATAGGCCGTCGCGCCAGACGAGTAGGTGTGCGTAGCACCCTCGCCATAGGCGCCAGACGTGCTGCCGCCATAGGCGTTGGTGTGCTCGGACCCGCCGCCCCAGGCATGCGCCGAGCTGCCGCCGTAGGCGTTCGTATGCTCGGTGCCCTGGCCATACGCATGGCTGGAACTGCCGCCGTAGGCGTTGCTGTGGCTGGTTTCGCCGTAGCTGTGGCTCGAACTGCCACCATAGGCGTTGGAATGGCTGGTTTCGCCCTCGGTATGGCTCGTGCTCCCGCCATACCGATTGGCAGAGGACCACGCACCCGCCGGGTCCTGCCACAAGAAACCCACCATAATTGCGCCGGCCACGACGACGATCGGTTTCATGACACGCCCCCTTATCATGGTGATTTCGCCGCCGGCTGAGCCGGCACGGCCTTCGGCGGCTTGTAACCAAGCGGCTTCAGGCCGGGAGGCGCCGATCCGTTCGAGGGCCGGTCGAACTTCATGGGTTGCGCACTCGCAGCCTTCTCCGACGCAAACGCGGCCGCCGGCACATCCTGATCGAGCTGCCAGTTCGACAGGTCCAGTTGATGGTGCAAGTGCGCGGGGTCGGCGCTGTACGTCGCACGCACCCGTCGCGGCAGTTTGTCCTCGGCGCCGATCCAGATTTGCAGGAACACGTCGGGATTGGCCCACGCCAGCATCTCGGTTTTCGTGCCGCCCACCATGTCGGAGGAACCGATATAGAAGGCCAGAATCGCGCCTTCCGTCATGGCGGCATAAGGGTCGGCAACCAGGAGATCGGTGAACGGAAAGAAGATGTCGGCGGTTTGGAAGGCGGCCTTCAGCGCGCCGTCGATCGTCGGCGGCGCGTCGGCCACCGCGACCAGGTTTTCCGCCGGCGCGTAGGCCATCATGGACTTGCCATTGTAATAAAACTCGGAAGCCGGTCCGTCGCCGGGGATGATCACCCGCAGCTTGTCCGGCCGCTGCATGGTGACGTCGTAGCGCACAGTATAAAGGATGGGCGGCCCGAGCTGACTGGGATACTCGTAGCTGGCGGTGGCCGTAAACGACATCGACTTTGCCGCTGCCAGCCGGTCGCTGGCGGCCCTGAGCAGGTCCATCGCCCGCGGCTCCAGCACCATCTTTGTGGGCGTCGCCGTATGATTCTTCGTGGCCTCTGCCTTGGGAGGCTTCGCCTGAACTGCGTTCTGCGGCTCCGCCTGCGCCCCCAAACTGGCACCGAACACGACCATGAGGCAGGCCGTGGCCAGCCTGCCGGTAGAAACAATCGTTACCATTTGGCCGAACCGCATCTTGCGCTCCTCGTTCATATCGCGGCTACGACGTTCACCGCAGCCATGGCACAAGCCACGCCACAGCCGGGGGCCAAGCCAATGCGTAGCATAACGGGGCCGTGCACGCCCACCCCACCCCGGCGGGTCTTGCTTTCGCCGGAAAGTCACCGACTGATGGCCTGTATGGCGTGGCGCAACGGGTCGCTGGAAAGGTGAATCGGCGGTGGCGTCAGTGAATGCCTCCTTCAAAGGGGGTGTCGAGATCCAGAACGAGTTTGATGGCAGCCGAGACGGCGAATGCACAGAAGAACAGCGCGACGATCGTTGTGGTATTCCTTGGCGCAAACAGACCGAAGCTGGCAAATACCACAGTAAGCCAGAGCACCACCGCGCCAACGAATGGTAGCGGAAGGGAGCTGACATTCTGCTGAACCAGCAGCGAACGCGTTTCACTCAGGTGGGACGCGAGTTGCAGCGCCTGCGCCGCCAGCCAGCGCTGACGATCGTCGCCGGGCCTGAGCGCCAGAATCCGGTCCTGCACATCATCGAGCACGGCGTCGCTCGCCGGATCATCCACGTTGCGCCTTTTGTCGGCCCCAGTCGGGAACAGGTCTTCCAATTTCTCGTCGCATAGTGTTGCAGCGCGTTTCTGGCGGCTTCGGTCTCCGGCCCGTAGCGGCGCAGCAGCGCGTCGATCTGGATAATATCCGAGGACAAATTGGCAACGGCCGCATTCCGCGCGTTGAACGAACTGCTTGCGTTGGATATCAAAAGCCGATTACCAACGCCGCCATGGTTCCCACCACCGCCATGGCAACCGAGACCGCCGACTTCGTAACGGGCGTCATATGATGGGACGGCAGGAACCGGCCTACCAGCAGGCCAAGCGCGGCACTTCCGAAGACAACGCACAGGATGGCCAGGCCGATCGCAAGCGAGCTCATCGTCATCTGTTGCGGAGCCTTCGTTGATCGTCAGTTCGGAATGCCGCGAGAGCGAGCCTATCGGCACTGGCGCGTCGCCGCCAACCGGTGGCGAAAACCGCACGGACGCCGCGGCCCCAAGCTCGCCCAAGGCAGTCGTCGCGACAGCCGCGACCCGCCCACAAGGCATGCTATGCTGCTGACTCCGACATCCGACAGGACCCGCGCCAGCGCATGGACACCGACACGCCACCGACCGCCACCGTGCGGGCGCGCATCGACAAGCGACGCCGGATATCGCTGATCTGGCTGATACCCCTGGTCACCATCCTGATCGGTGCCTGGCTGGCGTGGAACACGCTATCGAAGCGCGGGCCGACCATCACCATCACGTTCGAGACCGCGGAGGGGCTGCAGGCGGGGCAGTCCCATGTGCGCCACAAGGACGTGGACATGGGCCTGGTCACCGCGATTGTCCTGAGCGACGACCTGTCCCACGTCGTCCTCACGGTGCAGATGAACCGGGAGGCCGAGCCGCTGCTGACCGAAGGGGCGAAGCTGTGGGTGGTCAAGCCGCGCCTGTTCGCCGGCAACATCTCGGGGATCAGCACGCTGCTGTCCGGGTCCTATATCGAGTTGATGCCAGCGGCCACGCCCGGCGGGCGCAGGCTGGATCACTTCACCGGCCTGGAGAACCCGCCAGTCCTGCAATCGAATGTGCCGGGCAACACCTTCCTGCTGAAGGCCGACCGGCTGGGATCCATCAGCCTCGGATCGCCGGTCTTCTACCGCGACCTCAACGTCGGCGAGGTACTCGGCTGGGACTTTGCGGACATGGCGGACAGCGTGACGATTCACGCCTTCATTCGGGCGCCGTTTGACAGATACGTGCACGACGAATCGCGGTTCTGGAACGCATCCGGCGTTTCGGTGAAGCTCGGCGCCGGCGGCGTGCAGTTGGAGCTTGAATCGCTGCGCGCGCTGCTGCTGGGCGGCATCGCTTTCGATACCCCGCTGATTGCCAGGAAGTCCTCGGTCAGCGCCGCGGACCACGAGTTCACGCTGTATGCCAACCGCGACGCGGCGGATAACGCCGGATTCAACCGCCGTGTGGCTGGACTGGCGTACTTCACCAGTTCGGTCAGCGGCCTCGCCCCGGGGTCCCCGGTGCAGATGCAGGGCCTGCGGATCGGCCAGGTGACCAGCGTCGGCCTGGAATACGACCCGAAGACCGATTCGATCAGGGCGCCGGTCTATTTCGAGGTGGAGCCGGAACGGATCGCCGACGTGCACATCGCCGAGTCGCGTGGGCCGCTGGCCAATGTGCGCATGCTGGTCGCCCGCGGCATGCGCGCACAGTTGGAGACAACCAATCTGCTGACTGGACAGATGGCGGTGGAGTTCGCCTTTGTCCCGGATGCGCCGTCCGCCCAGGTCACGTTGCAAGGCGAGATCATTGTCATTCCCACTGCGCCTGGGGGCCTTGCCGGCATGACCCAGACGGCCAGCGAACTGCTGACGAAGATCAACCATATGCCGTTCGAGCAGATCGGGCAGAACCTGAACAAGACCCTGGAAGGCGCCAGCGAGATCGCCAACGGACGCGAGCTGAAGGAAACACTGCAATCGTTGCAGACGACCATGAATGCGGTGCGCGATGTCGCGGTTCGTCTGGATGCCGGTGCCGCGCCGGCGCTGAAGCGGCTGCCGGAAATCGCCGCCAGCCTGCAGGAGACGCTGACCCGCGCGTCCAAGGTGGTCGGCTCGTTGGATACCAGCTACGGCGACACGTCCCGGTTCCGGCGTGACCTCGACCAGTTGCTGCCGACGCTGAACGACACCGCCCGGTCGCTGCGGATTCTCGCCGACCTACTGACGCGCCACCCGGAGGCCCTGATCCGGGGCCGAACCGGCGCAAGCCCGTAATGACAAACGGCGCGACCGGTTCATCGTCGCCGGCCATATCGGCGGCCGGCGACCCCGTCGCCGACACGCCGCAGCAACTGCGCGAATGCCCGGATTGCGGGCTGTTCCAGACCGTGCCGCCGCTGCAACCGGGCGTGGCCGCACGCTGCATGCGCTGCAATGCGGTGCTGCGCCGCACGCATCCGGACTCTCTGGCAAAGGCGCTGGCGCTGAACGTCGCGGCGCTCGGGCTGCTCGCGATCGCCTGCGGCATGACGCTGATGACGGTCAGCACCGCCGGGATGTACCACAGCGCGAATCTGTTCACCGGTCCGGAGGGGCTGCAGAAGCACGGCGTCTGGGAGCTTTCCGTCGTTGTGCTGTTTACCACGGTAGCGGCACCGCTGCTGAAGCTTGGCTGCATGACCTACGTGCTGCTGGGGCTTCGCCTCGCGCGGCCGCCGCGGCACCTGCGAACGGTCTTCGCCTGGGTCGAGCATCTGCGGCCGTGGTCGATGATCGAGGTCTACCTGCTCGGCGTCTTCGTGGCCTATGTGAAGCTGTCCGACATGGTCCACATCGACATCGGCGTGGCCCTGTACGCGCTGGGGTTCCTGCTGCTGACCATGGTGGCCGCGGACGCGGTACTGGATCGGCAGCTCGTGTGGGAGGACATGGCGCGGCGCGGCATTCCCGAACCCGACGACCCCGAAGCTGCCTTGCCAGTGACCGTTCCGACGCCGGGAGCGCTCGCGTGCGACACCTGCGGCCAGGTCAGCCGTCCCGGCACCGCCCCCCATCCGCGCTGTCCGCGATGCGGGTCGCGGCTGGAGCACCGCAAGCCGAACAGCCTTGCCCGGACCTGGGCGCTGACGCTCGCCGCGGCCGTGCTGTATATTCCGGCCAACATCTACCCGGTACTGACCGTGATCCAGCTCGGGGCGGGCGCGCCGAGCACCATCCTGGGCGGCGCCGAGGAGCTGCTGAACGGCGGCATGTGGCCGCTGGCGGCGCTGGTGTTCTTCGCCAGCATCGCCGTTCCCTGCCTGAAGCTGGTCGGGCTGACGGTCCTGCTGACCTCGACGCACCTGCGCGCGACAGGACGATTGAGGGATCGCACGGTGCTGTATCGCATCGTCAACGCGATCGGCCGGTGGTCGATGATCGACATTTTCATGGAGTCGATCCTGGTCGCGCTGGTGCAGTTCGGTTCGGTGGTAACGATCGATCCGGGCTTCGGCGCGGTGGCGTTCGCCGCGGTGGTGATCATCACGATGTTCGCCGCCGAAGGCTTCGACCCGCGCCTGATGTGGGACGCCGCGGCGGAGCGGCTGGGCGAACCTGGGCAGTTGGTCGATCTTGCACCCTCGCCCGAGCCCTCCTGACCGCGAGAAATAAAGATGGATGTTCCCGGAGCGGGCGCCTGGGACGCCAATTGGGCCTGGAGCCTGCCGCTGATCGTCCTGACCGTCGTGATCCACGTCTTCGGGCTGGCTGTCATCGATCAGCGGGTGGTTCGGGTCCTCAGCGGCATCATGAACCGCCGCCGCTTCATTCCGCTGTTCGCGGTCGTCGTCGGCGCCGCGGCCTTGCTCGCCACGGGACTGCATGCAGGGGAAGCGGCCATCTGGGCCGCCGCCTACCGGCTTTTGGATGCCGTGCCCGATTCGAAGTCCGCCATGCTTTATTCGGTCGGGGCGATGACCACCTACGGGCATGCGGGTGTTTACCTCGCTCCTCATTGGCAGATGATGGGCGCCCTGGAGGCGCTGAACGGCATGATGCTGTTCGGGCTGACAACCGCGTTTCTGTTCTCGATGATCCAGAAGGTCTTGCCGGAGCACCACCGGGGAAAGCGCCGCTAATGGCCGGTCGTCAGCGGCGACGGCGAACGCACCCCGCCGAATCGCCATTGCGGAATCGCCCGGCCCGGAACAGTTTCTGTCCGGTCGAGCCTTCGCCGGACCAGCTTAAGCCCCCAACGGAGACAAAGGTGATCCAGCGACGCCCCGCGCCAAGCGCTGTCCGACGCCTGTGGCAACAGGCAGCCGCCCTCGCGCTATGCGCCACGGCTGCCGGCTGCGCGAGTCAACCGCCGCCGCCTCCGGCGTCACCGCCACCGCCGCAACCAGCGGGGCCGGTTTCCTTCAACGGCACCTACAACGGGCTGATGCAGCTCGAACGGTCCAATGGCCCAGGCGTGTTGTGCGGCACGCAAGATACGGCGGCGATCACGGTTGCCGCCAATGCGTTCCATTACGTGCTCAATCAGCCGCAGGTGCGCTGGCAGCCGATTCGCGCCTTCGACGTCGTGATCGCACCGGACGGGTCGTTCCAGGCCCAGTCCGGCGCGGCCACCATCCGTGGCCGCGTGGGCGGCGGCCACATGCAGGGCGAGATCGCCGGCGACGCCTGCGCCTACCAGTTCGAGGCAGACAGATCGGGGACATGGTAATGGAAACCTCACGGTGCCGGCTGGCGGTGATGACCGGCCTGATGCTGCTCTGCTCGGGGGGATTGCCCGGACGCTCGTTTGCGATGGATAGCTGCACCGGGCAGTATTCGGCAGCGCTGCTGCAGCCGCTCCCGGTCGCCAACGTCGTGGCGCTGGACCTGCGCGACAGCTCGGACACGAATGTCAATCTGGCGCGTGCGTTCACCGATGGCATGCGCGCCGCGGGCCAGACGATGGACGGCGCGGCTACCACCAAGCTGACCTTGATCTACCAGGTGATGGGCCAAAACGAATCCGCGGGGTCAGATACCCAAGCGCCCGGCGGCGTCGGCAGTGGATGGAGCGACTGGGCGGGCGACAATGCGCCATGGCTGAAAGGCGGCCAGTCCGCCGCCCTGCCGGACATGCCGCGCTACGATATGTTCAGCCCGCGCCCGGCGGCCCAACCGGCGCTATTGATGCTGCGGGCTCAGTTGCGCAACGCACAAACCGATCAAGTCGACTGGGTCGCGACACTGCAGTGCACCCCGCAGGGAAACGACAATCGGCAGTTGGCGTACGATCTCGGCAGGCTGATCGGCGGGGCGCTGGGCAAGCGGGTCGAGCGCACGCCCCTTTGACCTGACTGGTTGTCTGGTAGGGTGGACAAGCTCTTGCGCCGTCCACCACTTGCGGTACGGCGGCGGCATTTGGTGGACGGCGCAAGAGCTTGTCCACCCTACAATGCTTGGCTTGGCACGGGCGCTCCGGGCGGTTGAGGCTTGAGCCGAACCGGGATGACGGGTCCGGCTCAGCGCCGACCTGTTCTACCGGCTCGGTTAGCGGGCGACGAACTGTTCCAGCCAGTGGATCGAGTAATCACCGGCCTGGAACTCGGGGTCGTCAACGATCCGACGGTGCAGCGGGAGCGTCGTCTGGATGCCGAGGATTGCGAACTCGTCCAGCGCACGCCGCAGACGGTTGATCGCATCCGGCCGCGTCGGGGCGTGAACGATCAGCTTGGCCACCAGGCTGTCATAGTACGACGGCACAACGTAGCCAGCATACAACGCGGAATCGACGCGCACGCCGAGGCCGCCCGGCGGGTGGAAGGCGGTGACCTTGCCAGGGGACGGGACGAAGGTGTTCGGGTCCTCGGCGGTGATCCGGCACTCGATCGCGTGACCGGAAAAGCTGATGTCTGCTTGCGTATACCCAAGCGCCACACCGGACGCGATGCGGATCTGCTCCCGCACCATGTCGACATCGCAGATCATCTCGGTCACCGGATGTTCAACCTGCAGGCGCGTGTTCATCTCGATGAACGCGAACTGCCCGTCCTGATAGAGGAACTCCAGCGTGCCGGCGTTGCGGTAACCCAGCTTGGCGAGTCCGGCCGTGACCGTGGCGCCCAGGGCATCGCGCTCGGCGCCGGTCAGCACCGGGGAGCCGGCCTCTTCCAACAGCTTCTGGTGCCGCCGCTGCAGCGAACAGTCGCGCTCGCCGAAATGCACCACGTTGCCGAAGTCATCGGCCAATACTTGCAGTTCGATGTGGCGCGGCCGGCCCAGATATTTTTCGATGTAGACGGCGTCGTTGCCGAATGCGGTGCGCGCCTCGGTGCGCGCGAGGCGGAACGCATCCTCAAGTTGGTGAGGGGTCTCGGCCACCTTCATGCCGCGACCACCGCCGCCGGCGGCTGCTTTGACGATCAAAGGATAGCCGATCTGCGCTGCGACCGCCCGAGCCGCCGCAATATCATGGACCTCGCCGTCCGAGCCCGGCACCATCGGAACGCCGAGCCGGGTCATCGCCGCTTTGGCGGCGATCTTGTCGCCCATCATGCGGATATGGTCGGGCGACGGGCCGATGAAGGTCATGCCGTGCGCCTCGACCATCTCGGCGAACCGGGCATTCTCGGACAGGAAACCGTACCCTGGATGGATCGCGTCGGCGCCGGTGATTGCGGCCGCGGACAGGATCGAGGGAATGTTGAGATAGCTGTCCTTGGCCGGCGGGGGGCCGATACAGACGCTCTCGTCGGCCAGGCGCACATGCATGGCCTGGGCGTCCGCCGTGGAGTGCACGGCCACGGTCCGGATACCGAGTTCCCGGCAGGCGCGCTGAATTCGGAGCGCGATCTCGCCCCGGTTCGAGATCAGGATCTTCTGGAACAACGACTCGGTCATTCCAGGATCATCAACGGCTCGCCATATTCCACCGGCGACCCGCTGGAGACCAGAATGCGCGCCAGGGTGCCGGCTTTTGGGGCCTTGATCTGGTTGAAGGTCTTCATCGCCTCGATCAGCAGCAAAGTCTGGCCGGCGGCGACGAGCTGCCCGACGCTGACGAATGGCGCAGCGTTAGGTTCGGCCGAGAGATAGGCGACTCCGACCATGGGGCTGGTTACGGCGCCCGGATGGGACGCCTCGTCCACCGGCGCCGCCGCGACGGCGACAGGCACGGCCTTCGGCGCGGCGACCGCAGCGACGGCAGAGGCAGCCACCGTGGCGGGAGCCCGCACCACGCGGACGCGGCTGTCCTTTTCGGCGATCTCGATCTCGGTCAGACCGGTCTCGTTCAGCACAGCGGCAAGCGCGCGGATCGCTTCCGGGTCGAAGGTAATGCTGGTCACGAAGCGTCCTCGATCAGGTCGGCCATGGCAGTCAGCGCCAGGGCGTAGCTCCGAATGCCGAATCCGGCAATGACCCCCACCGCCGCCTTCGAGACGAACGAATGCTGGCGGAAGTCCTCGCGCCGGTGAATGTTGGTCACGTGAACCTCGACCACCGGCAGCTCGGACGCGAGCAGCGCGTCCATCAGCGCGATCGAGGTGGTGGTGTAACCGGCCGGATTGATGACGATACCGCTGGCCCGGCCGCGGCACTCCTGCACCCAGGAGATCAGCTCACCTTCGCTGTTGGTCTGACGGAAGTCGATCGCCAGGCCCAGCGCTTCGCCGGCTTCAGCGCAGAGCTGCTCCACGTCGTCCAGCGTGGCGCTGCCGTACACCTGCGGCTGGCGCAGGCCCAGCATGTTCATGTTGGGGCCGTTCAGGACGGCGACCAGCGGCAAGGGAGCGGACTGCGACATTGACGGGGCGCTTAGCATAGCTGGCTGCCCCGGTCCAACCGGGGGTGTCGCGGCCGCGGTGCGGACCGGGCGGCCTTCGTTGGCGGCGCGTCGCAATCCGCGCCCGCGCCC
>Ga0302156_10000374_pt1 | contig 43309 bp, 36 predicted proteins | sample I_Bog_N3_2_FD_193503 | JGI IMG/M metagenome (GOLD analysis project Ga0302156, IMG submission 193503) | Peat permafrost microbial communities from Stordalen Mire near Abisko, Sweden - I_Bog_N3_2 | ecosystem: Environmental > Terrestrial > Soil > Wetlands > Peat | place: Sweden: Abisko, Stordalen... | reverse complement strand
GACTCTTCAGCAGGCCGCAACCTGGACCTGGACACCTGATGCGGCCACCTGGGCCGCAGTCCAATCGAATTCTGTCGCCCAGCCCGCCACCGTCGTCATTACCGGCTATCGCGATGGGCACACGGCTTTCTCGCAGGCGCGCATTCGCATCACCACGTCTCGCGACCCGGTGGGCGCGCCGATCTTCTACCGCGATGTTCCGCTCATGCCCGCAGCGGGCGTAAACGGCGTGATCTCCCCGCTGGCGCCTACTTCGATCCCGCTTATTCATTGGCGCCTGCGCGATATTCGCAAGCCGGAGAGCCACACAGTTCTCAAGGACATGCCCACCTGTGCCAACTGCCATTCCTTCTCATCCGACGGCAAGACGTTTGGGATGGATATCGACGGACCGGCCAACGATAAAGGCCTCTATGCTGTCGTTCCCGTGCAGAAACACATGTCCATCCAAAGCAAGGACATGCTGCATTGGAATACTGACGGCAAGGTTGGCCAGACCAGGGTTGGATTCATGTCCCAGGTTTCGCCTGACGGACGCTACGTAGTCAGCACCTTTGCCGGCCCATCCCTGAAGCTCCCAGACAGTTACTATGTCACTAACTTCCTCGACTATCGCTTTCTCCAGGTATTTTTTCCCACCCGCGGCATCCTCGAGTGGTATAGCCGCGCCACGGGCCTAAGAACTCCCCTGCCTGGGGCCGACGATCCGCTTTATGTGCAGACCGATGGAGTCTGGAGTCCCGATGGCAAGTACATCGTCTTTGCCCGCGCTGAAGCCCGCGCGCCGCGCACTCCGGGGCAGGCTCCGGCGTTGCGCGCCAACGATCCCAACGAAACGCAGATTAAATACGACCTCTATCGCATCCCCTTCAACGAGGGCAAGGGTGGGGTGCCCGAGCGAATTGTTGGCGCCTCCGAAAATGGCTTGAGCAACAACTTCCCCAAGGTCTCGCCCGACGGCCGCTGGATCGTCTTTGTCCAATGCAAGAACGGCCAGCTCATGCGCCCCGACAGCCAGTTGTACATTGTTCCATTTGCAGGCGGCGTCGCGCGCCGTCTCAGGGCTAACACCCGCCTGATGAATTCCTGGCATAGCTTCTCGCCCAATGGACGCTGGCTGGTTTTCTCCTCGAAGGCGCGGTCGCCCTACACGCAGATGTATCTAACCCATATCGACGCCAACGGCATCGACAGCCCAGCCATCCTCATCGAGAACGCCACTGCCGCCAACCGCGCGGTCAACATTCCAGAGTTCGTCAACATCGACGCCGACGGAATTGAGGACATTCAGGTTCATGTTGCCGATGCGGTCAAGTAGGATTTGCAGAGAATGACCATGCGGCCTTCACCCTACCATCCACTCACTATGGCACTCTCGCAGACCGCGCCCTGCCTCCCAGGGAAGCCCCTACCAGCTCAATTCCCGAGCAGCATCGGCGCTTGTGCTGCACACTCCGGAATCCTCATGGTTGGGCTTCTGCTTCTGTGCGCCGCATCGCTTTTGGGGCAAGCGCCATGTACGCCCCCGCAGTCAATGCAGGCGCAGCTTCAAGGCAAGCCCAGCGCTGCCTCGTATACCGATCTCGGAGTCTGGTTTGCAGGCCGGCAGCAGTATGAATGCGCCGCCAATGCTTTTGCTTCTTCTTTGCAGGCGGAACCCGATCAAAAGGATGTGGCCCATGTGGCCTTTATGTTCGGGAGCAGCCTTTACCTTTCAGGCGACACAAAAGAAGCGATCGCCGCGTTGCAGCAGGCTGAACAACTCGGCTTTCGCGACATCAAAATCCATCTTCTCCTGGCGGAGGCCTTTGACGACTTGCGCACGCCCAAGGACGCGGAGGATGAATGGCGCGCGGCCTTAGCGCTTGACCCGGAGTTATCCACCGCTCTGGATAGTCTTTCCAACGACCTGATCCTCGACAACGATTTCAACGCGGCAATCGCCTTGCTTGAGAATCCTCGCCTGCTCGGGCAGCGAACGCCTCAACAGTGCCTCAACCTGGGTAACGCTCTTGCCAGGACGGCAAGGCTCGATCAGGCGGCAGAGGTGCTGCGCGATGGCCTCAATACCTCGCCCGGCTCTCTGGATCTGGCCAATCGACTGGCGGGTATCCTTGTTCAACTCAACCGCCAAGATGAAGCGGCGACTGTTCTCGAGTTGGCGCTCGCGCAGCATCCCGAAGATCCAGATACCGCGGTTCACTATCTTGAATCGCTGATGGGCGCGCATCCCGAGAAAGCCCCAGAAGTCGCACACAAGCTGTTGGCCGCCTTTCCAGAGAACTCGAAGATTCTCTATCTAAATGGCGTCCTCGATATGAAGGCAGGCAATTTCAAGCAAGCGCGCACAAACTTGGAGCATTCTTTGACCATCCTGCCGGATGAGGCTCTCACTCACGAAGCGCTCGGCATTACGCTTGCCCAATTGAACGAGATGGCAGCTGCGAAAAGTCATTTCGAGAGAGCGATCGCCTTGGGAGACGGCACCCCTGAAGTCAAGCAGAGCCTGGCAAAAGTGGTTGCCGCGATTGCCGCTGGAAAGTAAGCAGCCGCGCCACGATCGGCCGGCGACTCCGGCAAGGATGCTCTGCTGGATGCGAGCAGATGCCCCAGTTCATGCGACAGTCTGGATGCGGTCGATGGTAAGGATCGTCTGGTCATCCTGCGGGCGGGTACCCATACAAAATTGCTCAAGCGCCCTGAACAAAGTCTCAACGGGATTGGGTTCGGCCAGATAGCGCTCAAGTTGCGATGTTCCAAACTGGATGCCTTCTACGTTCTCGGCCTCGGTAATTCCATCGGTAAGCAGCACAATGCGGTCCCCGGTTTCAAGCCTGATGGGTATCGAATGGAACGTTGCAAAATCGAACACACCCACGGGGAGATCGCCTTCCGCAATCGTCTCAATTTGGCCATTGGCTCGCACGATAAGCGGCGATACATGACCTCCGTTTACTAACTCGATCTGTGGCTCATCCGGCCCGGTCACGGTATATCGGACTGCCGCAAGCGTAACGTACTTCTCTCCCGGCGCCCGTTCGCAAATAAAGCTGTTCAACGATTGCAGGGCGTTGACCAGCGAAGCGCCGGCAGTCATTTGCGCGTGGAACATTCCCTGCGCCATGGAAGCAAGCAAGGCGGCGGGAATTCCCTTGCCACATACGTCGCCAACGATTGCAGCGAAGCCGTTGGGAACCGGAATGACATCGTAGAAATCGCCTCCTACGCCTGTGCATGGAATAGTGCGGGCGCCCAGGCGAACGAAAGGAAAATCGGGCAGATTCTGTGGAATGATCTGCCCCTGAATGGAGGCGGCAATCTCCAGTTCCTTGCGCAGCAGAACAAACTCGCGTTCGGCTTCAAGCATGCGGAGATTCTCAAACAAGGTAACCGTCTGGCTGGCCATGGCTTCCAGAATGTCCCTGCGTGTGCGCGTGAAGTCGTGAGTAGCCGCGCGGCTGTCAAGATAGAGCAGGCCAAGCGGCACAGAGGAGTTCTGGCCGCGCAGCGGGATGGCGACGACGTTGCGAATTGCATTCAGGATCAAGCTCTCACGCCCCCCCGCCACTTGTTCCGTGGGGTCGGAAAAAAGGAACGCGAGCTTTGAATTGGCGGCGTCGCGAAGAATCGACTGCGAAATTAAGGTCGGGATCGCGATTGCAGTTCCGTCCTGCTCCTGCCCGCACTCGAATTCAAATGTGTCGGCGCTGTCGCCGAGAAAGACAAAGCCGCGCTCGGCTCCTGTCAAGCGCATGGCATACTCGATCATGGTTGAGAGCACATCCGCGCGGGCTCCGTGCTGATGCAAGCTTTGGGCGGCCTTGAGAAAGAGCGAGAGCGTTTCCAGGTCCGACGGAGTTCCTGCTGACGGCTTGCCCGATAAATCTGCTTGAGAGAACTGGGCAAAAAGCGACCGTGTGGTGCTTTCTTCCTCTGGAACTTCAAACAGCAGTGTATGGTCGGGCGCGCCCAGCGCAATCCGATCCTGCGAGCGGAGGCGTGTGGTCGTACACCGCATCCCATTCACGAAAGTGCCGTGACGGCTGCCCGTATCGCGGAGAAAAAAGCCGTCGGCGTCGCAATCGATCAGTGCATGCGCGCGCGATACTTCCGGACTCGCAATGCAAAGGTCGCGGTCCGTGCTGCGGCCGATCGTAAATGGAAGATGATCGATGGAGATAGCGCTGGCAGGCTCGCCCGCCTGTGGCTGAGACCTTAGCAGGAGGGTCAGGCGAGCTTTCGATCTTTGCCGAGTTGCCATGTGTCCTGTGTACCATTGAACCTGTTTACGGGCGCCTCTCGGCTGTGTATAACATGGTAACATCGCTCTGCGTTGCAACGGCGCCGGGCCCCAGGCTACCCCTCGCAATCAGTTAAGCCCATCGAGTTCCCGCGCATCTATCGGGACATTGCATCTTACCTCGCAAGCCTTGAACGCGCAGTAAATATGAACCCACAGGAAACATGAACGAAGACCCCACACTTCCGCTCGGTGTTTATCAGGCCAGCAGGTCAGAAGCGCCGCCTGCGTCGGCAACCTGGGGCAGCTTCACTTTGCTTGCGCGTGTTGGCTTTGGAGGCTTCGGCGAGGTGTACCGGGCATGGGATCCGCATCTGCAGCGCGAGGTAGCGCTCAAGCTGCTGCTGCCGGGCGCAGTAACAGGAGAAGCGGAATATGAAGCCATGCTGCGTGAAGCGCGCGCGCTGGCTTCGGTGCGCCATCCGAACATCGTTTCGGTGTACGGGATCGACAGGCAAGACGGGCGAGTAGGCTTCTGGACCGATTTTGTTCGCGGCAAGACGCTCTGGGTTTTGATTGGCGAACAAGGTACATTCGGCGCGCGCGAGGCAGCTCTGATCGGGCTGGATGTTGCCCGTGCGCTCAGTGCGGTGCACAGGGCCGGAATTCTTCATCGGGATATCAAGGCCGAGAACGTAATGCGCGAGGAGGGCGGCCGCATCCTGCTGATGGACTTCGGGCTGAGTTCAATTCCGCAAAGCCAGGCCCACATCGCCGGGACGCCAAACTACATGGCGCCGGAGCTCTTTGAAGGCGGCCAGAGCACCGTAGCGACAGACATCTACGCGATGGGCGTGCTGCTCTATTATCTTGTGTCCGGCGAGTACCCGGTAAAGCTTGGCAGGTTGACGGCCAGCGAGTGCCTGGCCAGGATGGCGCAGCGAAAGCCGCTGATGGACCTGCGCCCCGATCTGCCTGAATCGTTGCTGCGCACGGTGAGCACGGCGATGGAAATGGACCCTTCAAAGCGCTTCGCCAGCGCAGGCCAACTTGCCAACGCGCTCGCTGAATCCCTGGGCGCGGCAAGGCCCGAGGAGCCCGCCGTCGCCGCCGGTCCGCTTCAGCAGCTCATGCAGGCCCGCAAGCGCATCAAGATCCTTGCATCTGTCGCGGTGTTTGCGGGGATTATGGCCGCGTTTGCGGCCTGGCAGGGTGGCCTGCAAAGGCTATTTCATCTCCCTGGTAAACCGGCGTCAGTTTCATCGGCTACGACTTACGACGAGTTTCAAAAGGCGCAGGATCTGCTGCTGCGGTCGTATAAGAATGCCAATATCGCTGAAGCCATTAAGGGCTTTCAAGCTGTGCTCCAGGCCGACCCGAGTTTTGCGATGGCTGAGGCCCGGCTCGGGAATGCTTACTTCATCCAGTACCGCAACAGCCACGACCCCAACCTGCTGGACCTGGCCAAGGCAGCGACCGACCGGGCGATGAACCTCGATCCCAGGCTGGCTCCGCCCTACGTCACCTTGTCGCGGATCGCGGCGATGCAGGGAAATACGGCCCTGGCCATGGAGCAGGTTCAGAAGGCCCTCGATCTCGACCCACGCAGCGCCGAAGCCTACGGGGCCCTGGGTGAAGTGTATGAAGCGGAAGGAAAGCAAGGTGACGCAGTTACCGCATATCAGAAGGCGATCGATCTTGCGCCGGACGACTGGCGCTGGCCCGTGCGATTGGGTATAGAAGAGTTTGGCTCCGGCAATCTCAAGGAAGCCATCGCACAGTTACAGCGCGGCGTAGATCTCGCGCCGGACAATTCGGTTGCCTACTACGATCTCGGCATCGCCAATATGCAATCGGACCGGATGGACGAGGCCCGGAATGACTTTGAAGCGTCGCTGAAGATTGAATCGAAGCCTGATACCTATGCGGCCCTGGGAACAGTGCTCATGCTAAACGGCAAATATGACGATGCGGCCGCAATGGAATTGAAATCGATCGCGATCAATCCCAATGACAATCAGGTGTGGGACAATCTGGGCGTTGCTTACCAGTGGGCGGAAAATCAGAATGAGCGGGCGCTGCAAGCCTTCCGCAAGGCAATTGAATTAGGTGAGGCGGAGCATGCCAAAAGCTCGCAGGATCCCGTACTTCTGGTGACCCTTGCGTATGATTATGCTTCGATTGGCGATTCTGCGCGAAGCCGGACCCTTGCTCGGCAGGCGCTCGCCCTGGCTCCTGCAAGTCCGGAAGTTGAGTATCGAGCCGGCGAAGTGTACGAGATCATTGGAAACCGCGCGGACGCAATCCCGCTGATCGCAAGGGCTCTCGCGGCTGGATATCGCGGCTATGAGTTCCAGAGAAACCCAAAGTTAGCCGCGCTGCGCGCGGATCCGGCGTTTGAATCAGAATCCCGTAAGGAAGAAGAAAAAAAGAAGTAGACTGCATTACCGGAATGCGATAGCTTCAGTTACATGGCACATACAGACATCACGCTCATCCACAACGGCGGGAACTTTGTCCCCAGCGCCGCCAGGGTCCAGATTGTCAGCGGCGATACTGTCTCGTTTGAAACCAGCGACGGCACACCAGTTGTGCTGTTCTTTTCCCCGGATGCCGCTGCAATTCTCACTCCGGCTCCGGCCAAACCCTTTCCGATCGCCCCAAAAGGAAAGGCTGTGTTTGCGTTCGTTTCGTCGAGTCCAGGCGCCTATAGCGTCTCTTATGGAAAGAGCTCCAAATCGGCTCCGTCCAGCTTCCCCCAGGCGAGTTCGCTGGAGCTTCTTCTGGAAGCAGGTTCCATGCTTGCTAAGCCGTCTGCTCAAGACAATATAATGAAACCCGGCTCCTAAGAAAGAACTCTCCGGCATGTTTCAGGCTTCCCTTTGACACGCCCCCCGGCTCGGGTAAAATTACCACACGGGCAGCAAGATGACTACAAAGTTATCTTACTGCCCGATGTGTTTGCATCGCTATTTAGGCAGCGGCATCGACCCCGTGACACTGAAGCCGGCTTCGGACTTGGCAGCAGTATCCTGGGGCTGCGCGCTGCCAAGGCTTAAGTGGTATTTGCCTTCGAGGATAACTCGATTGCCTTGATCGTCCACGATGGAGATGGCGCGGGGATCGAGGGTGATCGTAACTTCCCTGCTCTGCCCCGCGACAATAGCAACACGCTGGAATCCAACAAGAGATTGAATGGGGCCGTTCGGCTGCGGGGTCTTGAGGTAGGCCTCGACAACCTCGTCGCCATCGGCGGCGCCGGTGTTGGTCACAGTGACAGTTGCGGTCAGCGGACCCCCAGCCTTCACCGTCTCCTCAGAGAGCTTGACTGGCCCATACTTAAAGGTCGTATAGCTCAGGCCATAGCCAAAGCCCCACAGCGGCTTGCCGGGGAAATAGCGGTAGGTGCGACCCTTGGCGCTGGTCTTGAAGGCATAGTCGGTGAACTCCGGCAGCCCCTCGAGCGAGGCATAAAAGGTCAAGGGCAGCCGGCCGGCAGGATTGTTGAGACCGGCAAGAGTGCGGGCAATGGCCGTGCCGCCTTCCACGCCTGGATACCAGCCTTCAAGAACCGCATCGGCATGCTGGTTGGCCCAGTTCAGAGCAACCGCGCTGCCGCTCTGCAAGACGACAACAAGCGGCTTGCCTGTGGCCGAAAGAGCTTCAAGAAGTCTCTGCTGCGGCGCCGGCAAATCCAGGCTGGTGCGATCGCCGCCGTTGAAGCCGTCGATCTTGATGTTCATCTCCTCGCCTTCAAGCTGTGGTGAAAGCCCAACGAACGCAACTACGACATCCGACTCCTTGGCGCGGGCCACGGCTTCTTCAAGCTGTGCCTGGGCGGGAGCTGCCCACTTCAAGGTGAGGCCGCCCCCGGCTTCGTCGCCAAAGTGCGAATACTCAAGCCGGAAGTCATGGGGGTTCGTATCGGTGAAGTCAACCGGAATGGAAGGCGCCTTGCCGGAGTGCATGAAGGGCGGCGCGGTGGGCGAGGCGCCGGGAGCAGCGTTGAACCCTCCCCGAGCGGTGAACTCATCTCCCTGACGCACAGCGCCCTCTGAGAGGACTTTGCCGTCAAGAATGAATCGGTAAGATTCGCCCGGCGACCAAGGGAAGCTGTCGGCGGTTTCAAGCATAAAGACGTAGTGGCCCGGTGCGGGAACCGTGAGCGATCCAGTCCAGCGCACGGAGTAGTTGTGGGTCTCCAGCTCCGGCACGGGCACTTCGCTCTCCCAGTCGGCCTGCACGGCGGGCTGGGTGACAGTGGCTACGGGACGGCCGGTCCAGTCGTTCGTAGCGAAGAACTCGGCCTTCAGGCCCTGATTCAGGCCAAATGCGCTGCGCGGAACCGGCACGCCCACCCCCGCAGCCAGCGTAGACCCTTGCGCATAGAGGATCGGCGAACTCCGGAACTGGCTCAACATGCCGTCGAGCGGCGTCACCGGATTCACCGGAGTGCCAACATAGTTGCCCAGGATAGAGGGCAGCAGGTCTGCGGTCGGGCCGATGACGGCGATGTGACCCGGCTTGCTCTTCAGCGGCAGCACGCCTGAGTTCTTGAGCAGCACGATGCTCTCTTCCGCAGCCTGCAAAGAGGTCTCCCGGTTGGCAGCGGAAGCGTTGGCGGCGAACGGTATGTTGTCCAATGGGTTCGAGCCTTGCGGGTCAAAGAGGCCGAGTTGGAAGCGGGCCGTGTAGAGACGTTCGGCAGCTTGGGTTACGAGGTCTTCCGATACCAGTTTCTGGCGAACCGCATCGGCCAGAGTATTGAAGCCAGGGGTCCAGATACTGCACGAGAGGTCGGTTCCGGCCTCAATCGCAAGCGCGGCGGAGTGAATAATATCGGCGGTCTTCTTGTGACCCTGATTCACGTCAACGATGGCGCCGCAATCGGAGACGACGAAGCCTTTGAAGCCCCAGGCGTCGCGAAGGTGATCTTTGAGAAGCATCTTGTTGGTGCATGCCGGCCATTCGTCGATCGAGTTATACGCGCACATGACCGACTGCACATGGCCTTCGGTGACGGTGGCTCGGAAGGCGGGCAGATAGGTCTCTTCCAGATCGCGCGGGCTGGGGTCGACGTTGAAGCCGTGGCGCATCTGCTCCGGGCCGCTGTGTACAGCAAAGTGCTTGCTCGTGGACACGGCGCGGAGGTGGTTGAGATCGCCACCCTGCACGCCGGTCACAAAGGCCACGCCTAACCGGGAGGTGAGGAACGGATCCTCGCCGTAGGTTTCCTGGCCGCGGCCCCAGCGGGGATCGCGAAAGATGTTGATATTGGGCGACCAGAAAGTAAGTCCATAAAAGATGCGATGGTTGCCTTGGCGCTGGGCCTGGTTGTACTTGGCGCGGGCCTCTGTGGAGATGACGTACCCCATCGAGTGAACGATGGCGGCATCCCAAGTGGCGGCCATGCCGATGGCCTGGGGGAAGACGGTCGAGTATCCAGCCCGTGCGACGCCGTGCAGTGCCTCGTTCCAGGTCTGGTAGTCGGGGATGCCGAGGCGGGGTATCGGGGTGGCCCAATCTTCAAGCTGGGAGGCCTTTTCGTCAAGCGTCATACGGCCGACCAGGTCGTGGGCGCGCTCTGCCGGGGTGAGTTTGGTGTCAAGGTAGGCGGCCTGTTGGGCCTGGGATACGAAGGCAAGAACGGCGAATGCGAGCGGCAGATAGAGCCAGCGGCGAAACGGCATAACAATGTTCCTCTCTGGGCTGCGGTCGAACAGGTGGGCAGCCGGACTGACCTTCCCTCCGGTAGTATCGCGATCCAGGCAGAGACTCGCCGGGTTCGAACCGATGCAAAGGCAGCCGCTACGAACTCTACTAGAGGTGGGGTGCATTTGGCTAGCTTTATCGCTTTACTAATGGAATATTTCGCAAAGCACCGGCTCGGAGCGTCTCGGATGCCGGATTCTCGGCATAAGGCGGAGAGGCCCCAGGGCAAAAACATCACCCACTGGGGCCGTTGCCGCAAACGGCCGACGGCCGGTCAGGATTCCAATCGAGGGTCTTCGGCAGCAGCCGCTTCCATGCCGGTAAGGATGGCCTGCATCTCGATGAATTCTGGACGCCCGTGAAGAGGTTTGAGCCGGGGATCGGCGAGCATCTGGAAGAACCAAGGGCAGCGCGACTCGCCGGCCGCGCGTAAATGGTAGAGCGCGGCATCGAAGTCTCCGAGTTCCACGCAAACGGCGGGATTGAAAGAGTGGAGGACAAAGCGCTCACGGCTTAGCCATTCCAGACGCTCCAGGATGACGCGGGCTTCGTCCTTGCGTCCTGCGCAAGCCAGGGCATAGGCATGCACTGCGGTGGCAAGATCGAAATACGGCGAGCGCTGAACCAGGCTATGCGCAAGCTCGATAGCGCGGTCCGTTTCACCATGGAAAGCGAGAATTATCGATCCATAGAGCGCGGAGCCTTCGTGCTCCGGGAAGAGAGTGAGGGCTTGGCGGATGCGATCCACGCTCTCATCTTGCAGACCGGCTAAGTGCAGCGCCCAGGCCAGACGGGCGTGCAGCCACGGTGCAAAAGGATCCTGGCGAAGAGCGGCGCTGAGTAACTCGATGGCCTCGGCAAAGCGGTGGCGGCTGAGCGCGAACATCGCGCGGACACGGGTAATCCAGGGATCGTGGGGAATATGGGCTGAGAGAGCAAAGGCCCGAAGAGCCGTGGGAAGATTGCGATCCACATGGAAGTTCACCCAGCCAAACCCGGGCAAGATTGCTTCAGCGCAAACTGGAAGGTCGGGGGCAGACTCATCGCCCCACGGATCAACACCGGTCGCGGCTGCTCGGCGCACCAGATCCGCGGCTACGGCCGGCGACATAAAGCCGTAAAAAGCTTGCGTGACGCTTAGATTTACTAAATCGACTTTGGCGGCAATCTGCAAGGGATCGAGTTCGGTGGCGCGCAAGAGGAGGCGTAGGCTGTCCTGCATCCGGTGGCGCTGCAGGGTCTGCCACTCATGGTGGGCGCGCTGATAAAGCTCAAATGCCTCGCGCTGCTGATCACCGCCGCTGCGGTCGGAGCCTGAAGAGGCAGCTGCGGTAATAGAAACGCCGCCCAAGTCCAAGCGAAAAGCGAGGCGATCGCCAAGCTCCGATTCAAGTCCCGCGATGCAACTCTGCGGCACAATCAGATCTTCCACCCATATCTGGGCTCCATCCTTGACCCGGATCATCTCAGCGCGGAGGCGGAAATGCGAAGGAAGGGCACGCAAGGTTCCGGCCAGCACAAGATCGGCTTTGAGGGTTTCGCCGATCTGCTGAGCGCCGAGGCCTTGGCTGGCTAGAATGAAAACCGAATCCCGCGCCATGACGGTGACCGCCGCGGAATGTGTGTTGCTCAGACGGGCGATTGTCTCCTCGGCGACCGCGGAACCAAGATGCTCGGGGACACCGTAACTGGCGGTAAACGGTGGGATGGCCAGCCGCGGGAGCGGATCGGCCGATGCGACGCGATGAGAGCATACTTCGGCCGAGAATCGGTAACCGCGCTTGTAAACTGTCTGGATACATTGTTCCGGCTCAAGCCGCGCCCGCAGCGAAGATAGGCATTTCGGAACGCTTTCGGCAGTGACGTGAACATCACCCCATAGGGCCTTGCGCAACTCGATGGAAGTAACGACCTGCCCCGCATGAGCCAGAAGGTGGCGCAGCGCAGCCAACTCCTTGGGGGGCAGATGAACGACCCCATCTCCGCGCAGGAGAGTACCATCGGCCCGGAGCCGGAATCCTGCAAAGGAATGCTCTAGACTCACACAACCAGATTCAGTCGCAGCGAGCCCCAGCTTGCCCAATCCAGACAAAACGGACGAAAGCGGTTTCGGCCGATCCAACGCAGCGCCCTCGGAGTTCAGGTTTACCTGCTTGTCAACGTTCTGCCGCCATTCCAAGAGAATGACAGCCACCGGAAGCGATCGCGGGGGAATCAATCGCAGAGACAACCCGCAACAGTCTCGGGTACCGTTCGACCACGAAGTGTAAATCAATGTTGCTCTTATTATGTAGATTCTGACTGGAGCCTAATCACTTTGGCGGTGAATTCTTTCTACTGAAAGTAATCCAAAAGTGGTTACTTGTTTATTAAAAAGATAATAACCTGCGCATACGGCATCTTCTTGATTCTTTTTGATTTGCACGCATCGCACGGGTAATCTATTGGCGCTTTCTTTTCGGGCAACGCCGTTTTGCGCAGAAATCTGACCCTAAGAATGGGAAGGTTAAGAAACAACCGATTTGGCATCAGAATCGCCGCTTCTGCGCTTCAAAAGTTATTCTCCGGGAGAATGTAGACGATCGAGCCGATCAAAGCTTCTATTTCAGGCAGGATGCCCTCGCGCGCGCAAGTGTTAAAGTTGAGTTTCGCCCATCATGTTTGCTACCTCCCAGCACGCGCACTTCATCGGCATCGGCGGCATCGGCATGAGCGGCATTGCGGAGATTCTGCTGAGCCTGGGCATGAGGGTCTCGGGCTCCGACCTGCGTCGCGGCCCTGTCACCGACCGTCTCGCCTCCCTCGGCGCCACCATCTATGAAGGCCACAGCGCTGACAACCTTGCGGGAGCCACGGTTGTGGTCACCAGTTCCGCTGTAACCGCCGCAAATCCCGAAGTAGTCGAAGCCCACGCCCGCAAGATTCCCGTGATTCAGCGCGCTGAGATGCTGGCTGAGCTGATGCGGCTGAAGTACGGCATCGCCATCGCCGGCATGCATGGCAAGACCACGACCACATCGATGGTGGCGTCCGTGCTCTCCGCCGGGGGTCTCGATCCCACTGTCGTCGTGGGCGGCCGCGTGGATGCTCTCGGATCGAATGCCCGGCTGGGAACCACGCAATATCTGGTAGCGGAGGCCGACGAGAGCGATCGCTCTTTTCTCAAGCTCTCGCCGATTCTAGCCGTAGTCACCAACCTCGACCGCGAGCACATGGACTGCTACAAGGACATGGCGGACGTGGAGCGGGTGTTTCTGGAGTTCATGGACAAGGTGCCTTTTTACGGGGCGGTGACCGCCTGCCTGGACAATCCGCTGCTGGCTGCCATTTTGCCGCGCGCCCGCCGCCGCGTCTTCACTTACGGCGTTGCCGCCGAGGCCGATTACCGGCTGGAGTTTGTTGAAGCCGGCCAGGGGCGTTTTGCGCGGTTCCTGGTCCACACCGCAGAAGGACCGCTGGGGCCATTCGAGCTGCATGTGCCAGGGCGTCATAATGTGCTCAACGCAACCGCTGCCGTCGCTATCGCCCGCCAGCTTGAGGTTCCGGCAGACAAGATTGCCGAAGGGCTTAACCGTTTTCGCGGTGTCGATCGCCGCTTCCAGCAGCGCGGCACAACGCGCGGAATCACCGTCGTGGACGACTACGGCCACCATCCCACTGAGATTCGCGCCACACTGGCCGCTGCCCGGGAGTGCGGCCACCAGCGCATCCATGTGGTCTTCCAGCCCCATCGGTACACGCGCACCCTCGACCTCATGGACCAATTCAGCTGCGCGTTCGCCGATGCGGATACCGTCGTCGTACTCCCCATTTACGCCGCCAGTGAGGAACCCATCCCCGGCGTCACTGCGGAGCGGCTGATTGACCGCATTCAGGGGCCCTCCGTTCAATTCGCCGCGGATTTTTCCGCCGCGGTTTCCGCCGTTGCCGCAAACGCCCGCGAAGGCGACCTGATCCTGACCTTGGGCGCGGGCAGTGTGAGCCAGTTGGCCCCACAGATATTGGTGGCTCTGGAAGCGACTTAGACGCCGATTCAGTTCCGCTGTTACGATTTGTACCGCAAGCAAGTGGTTCAGAGGAGTTTAGATGGCGCAGGGTTCACGCAGAAGGTTTTTGAAGGCCGCTTCGGCAACCGCCGCGGCAATGGCTGTTTCCCGGCAGATTCCGGTATGGGCCGCCGAGGGTCCGCAGCCGGGGCCGGTCAAGGTCTGGGCCACGTTTCGCGATCGGCGCTACGTGCAAGGCAATTCGCTGCAGTGGAAGCCCGCCACAGAGATTGCGGCCGACGCCATCGCGCTCGATCCCGGCACCACAAAGCAGGAAATCCTTGGCTTTGGCGGGGCGCTGACGGATGCCACCTGTTACGTGCTTAGCCAGATTCCGGCGAACCAGCAGCAAGAAGTCATGCACGACCTGTTCGCTCCCGGCGAGATGGCGCTGAATGTGTGCCGCACCTGCATCGGCTCCAGCGACTATTCGCGGAGCGTATACAGCTTCGACGAGAGCACAGAGCCCGACCCGGAGATGAAGAAGTTCTCCATCGACCATGACAAGGCCTATATCCTGCCGTTGTTGCGCGGTGCCCGCAAGGCGAATCCCGAGCTGTTTCTCTTTTCGTCGCCGTGGAGTCCGCCGGGATGGATGAAGGCCAACGGCTCCATGCTGGGCGGAGCCATGCCAACGCGCAGCTTCGAGCCGTATTCCAAGTATTTCCTCAAGTTTCTTGAGGCCTACAAGGCAGAAGGCGTACAGATCGATGCGGTCACCGTGCAGAACGAAGTCGACGCCGAGCAGAATGGCCGAATGCCCGCATGTGAATGGGCGCAGGAGAATGAAATCGCGTTTGTGCAAAACTTCCTTGGCCCGGCGCTGCGCAAGGCTGGCTCGCCCACAAAGATTTGGGTGCTGGACCACAACTACAATCTGTGGGGCAGAGCCATCGGCGAGTTGAGCGTACCGGAAGCGTATGAATACATCGACGGCATTGCATGGCACGGCTACGTCGGTGAACCCTCGGCGATGACCCGCGTGCACGATGCGTTTCCCACGAAAAACGCCTATTGGACCGAAGGCGGCCCGGACCTTACCGCGCCCGACTACCTGACCGACTTTGCCAAGTGGACGGAGACCTTCAACGGCATCCTCAACAACTGGGCGCGGTCCATCACCGCCTGGAACCTGGCCCTCGATGAAAAGGGGAACCCGAATCTTGGGCCCTTCCCCTGCGGGGGCGTTATCACCGTTGACAATGCGAGCCACAAAGTTACCCGCAGCGGTCAGTATTGGGCCTTCGCGCACTTCTCAAAGCACGTGCGTCGCGGAGCAAAGGTCTTCCAGACCAATGGCGTGGGCGATATCACTGGACAGGGCGCTGTGGACGGCGTCTCACATGCCGGCTTCCGCAATCCGGATGGCAGCTTTGTTGTGGTGCTCTCCAATCGCGGTCAGGAGAAGCGCGTGCAGTTGCTCCTCGGATCGAAAACGCTCGATGTCGAGCTGCCGGCTGACTCCGTGCAGACACTGCAATGGTCCTGACGTGCAGTGCTCCGGCTCGAGCGCCGCAATGCTGAAGCCAAGGATGGGAACCGAATGACCTTGAACGTTCAAGAGCAGTTCGGCCAGATCGATATCTACATCTTCGATCAGATCCTGCGCGGCAACATTGAGCCCGGCATGTGCGTGCTTGACGCCGGATGCGGATACGGGCGCAACCTCGTTCACCTGCTGCGCGAAGGTTGCAAGGTCTTCGCGATCGACCAGGATGCCGCGGGCGTGGAGCACGTCCGCCAGTTGTCCGCCTCGCTTCAGACCGGATTGCCCGCGGAGAACTTCCAGGTGGGCTCGCTCGACAATATGCCGTTTCCCGACGGGTTTGCGGATGTGGTGCTCTGCAATGCCGTGCTTCACTTTGCTCGCGATGACCGGCACTTCCGCGCGATGCTGGCGGAGTTGTGGCGAGTATTGAAGCCGGGCGGCATGCTCTTCTGCCGCCTGGGTTCCAGAATTGGAATGAACTTCAAGCGGCTGCATGGCAACATCTTCCTGATCCCTGACGGTTCCCAGTGGTTCCTCGTGGACCAGGAGATGCTGCTAAGCCTGACCGAGGAAATGAACGCCGTGCTCGTTGATCCGCTCAAGACGACGATCGTGCAGGATTATCGCTGCATGACGACCTGGGTCTTGAGGAAGCGAAGATGCTGAGAGATTATCCCAAGAGATCAGAATGTGGTAAGATTTCCTTGTTTCCTTAAATGAGGCCAATCATGCTTGCCAAAATGACGGTCAAAAACCAACTCACCCTTCCCAAGGCGGTGGTCACACGCTTCACCGGAGTGGAATACTTCGATGTCAGCACGGACGGAGCCTCAATCGTCCTGCGTCCGCTCAGGCGCAGCCGCGCGGACGAGGTGCGAGTTCAGCTCGCTGCGCTTGGCATCGACGAGCAGGATGTGGCCGCCGCCGTGGACTGGGCGCGAAAGACCGGCAAGCCTGAAGCCGCATGAATCCACGCGTGGTCTTCGATACAAATACCGTTGTGTCGGCCCTCCTGTTTGCAAACGGACCCCTCGCGTGGCTGCGGCAGCATTGGAGAGATGGAAGCTGCACACCCCTGATGTCGCGTGCGACCGTGGCGGAACTGGCGCGAGTTCTCGGCTATCCCAAGTTCCGGCTCGCGGCCGACGACCGTCTTGAGCTGCTGGCCGACTATCTTCCTTACTGCGAGACGATTGAACTGGTCCAGAGATGCCCAGTGGTTTGCCGGGACGCCAGTGATCAGCCGTTTCTCGATCTGGCCCAAAGCGGCAAAGCTGACCTGCTGGTGACGGGCGATGACGATTTGCTCATTCTGGCCGGGCAAACGGCATTTCTCATCGAATCGCCGGAAGACTATCGCCGCAGAGTTTCCAGTGCTGAGTAGCTTCAATCGTCCAGCTTTGACTTTATGCGGGGCGCTCGAAGAAGATACTCGCGTGCCCGATACCATCCTATGTGACACCCATGGTGAATCCGACAAAGCTTACGTCTGCACTCATCTTGTCGGGGAGACGGCGGGCCTCGGATTTAACCACCGCAAACCTACCAAAAGGAATCCCTTCCCCGATGCCTGGTGCGACGACTGTGAACTTATCTGCGCCGCTCATGGCGGCTGGAATGAAGAATCCGAGAAGCTGACCAAGATCGGTCTAATCTGCTCCGGCTGTTATGAGCGCGCCCGTATCCGCAATACTCATCCGTCAATCACTCTGGACGATCTGGCCGGTTTGCGATGGAAGTGCGGAAGTTGCGAAGAATGGCATACTGGCCCCTGTCTGGACTTTGGATCCGATGAGCCCAGTTACTGGAGGAAGGAATATGAGAAGGGAAGCCGGTGGCCCTTCTTGTCCTCAGGCGCAATGGACAGAACCTGTAAGACCTTTCTGGACGAGGACTACTGCTCCATCAACGATGAAAACTTCTTCGTCCGCGGCCTCATTCACCTGCCCATCGTCGGTACGGCTGAGACCTTCCGTTGGGGCGTGTGGGGCTCACTAAGCCGGGAGAACTTTGAAACGCTCCTCAGAGCCGACGACGACCCAAAATGTATTGAATTGCCGCCGATGTTCTCCTGGCTAAGTACCAAACTTCCCGAATACCCCGACACGCTGAGTCTGAAGATGTACGCCCATATCCAGGAGCCTGGGATGCGCCCGCATTTCAGGTTGGAAAGATCCGACCACCCGCTGGCAAAGGAATACCATCACGGCATCGCGCCAGAGCGGGTCAGAGAGATCATGCTCCGGCGCCTTCCGGGCAGTGAATTATAGTGCCGATCACTCCTGCCGAGATCATGCTTGGATGCCATGCCAAGACATCATCCGGCTTGCGTCTTATGGAGAAACTCCAAAAGCTCACGAGCAGAAACGACTCTGGACGGTTTACACGAATCAGCCGGGAAGTCCCGCTTGTTTCCTGTCACAATGAAATCGGCATCCGCAGCCAGAGCGCAAGCAATAAAATCATCGTCTCCGGGGTCTGGCGAGGCGCCAGTCGCGGGCACAGGTTCAAGCAGCAGTCCCTTCGCTTCCAACATTCCGATGAGCCCAAGAATCTCATCCTGAGCAAACCCGAACTTCGGGCGCGAGAGAACCGCGCAGTATTCAGCAAGGATTGCCGGAGAGAGGCACGGCACAATGCTACCCCTCCGCACAGCGCCCAAAACCTGAGCTTCATTGCCAAATGGAGAAAGCATCGCGGATACCAGCACATTCGTATCCAGCACCGTGCGAATCATTGCGCCAAAGACCGCTTTTCACGCCTGTAGGCAACGATTTCACCATCTATCTCATCCATGGTCAACTTATCCACACCACGCGCTTTCGCGCCTGCCCACGCTTGCCGAAGCCAATCCGGTGCGGAGACCACATTTTCAAGATAATCCTGGACGCTGAGGATCACGACAGCCGGCTGACCGCGACGGTCCACGATAAATCGTTCGTTGCTCTCGACGGCGCGATCCATCACCTGCCCGAACTGGGTCCGCGCAACATGCGCATCGATTCTGCGGCTCATCGACTCCTCCAATCAATCAATGCATTGATTGTACTCCTTCACTCATTCCTTCGTTAAAGTTGAGCACCACGTTCCAGGCTTACCAAACAACCTACACTGCCACCGTAAAGCTATCCTCAGTGCGCGTCACAGCCTTGTAGAGCGTGTCGCGCTCGACGGGGATGCGTCCGGCCTCGGTGATCAGCCGGCAGAGCTCCTTGCGAGTCATGCCCTGCGGAGTGGTCGCCCCAGCGTCGTGGTAGATCTTCTCTTCGACGACCGTGCCGTCAAGGTCGTCGGCGCCAAAGCGCAGCGCAATCTGCGCGATCTTGGGCGTAAGCATCTGCCAATAGGCCTTGATGTGCGGAAAGTTGTCCAGCAGCAGCCGGCTCACCGCGATCTGGCGAATATCGGTCAGCCCTGTCGTGACCGGCAGATGGTCGAGCGGCGTGTTCTCCGGGTGAAAGGCCAGCGGGATGAAAGTCTGGAAGCCGCCAGTCTCGTCCTGTAAGGCGCGCAGCTTCAGCAGGTGGTCCACGCGGTCTTCATCGTTTTCAATGTGCCCATAAAGCATGGTCGCGTTGGACTTGAAGCCCAACTTGTGGGCCAGCCGCGCGGTGGTCAGCCACTCTTCGCCATCGATCTTGTGGTCGCAGATAATCGACCGCACCCGCGCCGCGAAGATCTCGGCGCCCCCGCCCGGCATGGAGTCCACTCCGGCGTCGCGCAGCTTCACTAGGGTCTCTTCGATGGTGAGCTTGGCGCGCCTCGCCAGATAGGCCACTTCCACCATGGTGAAGGCCTTGATGTGCACTTTCGGGAACCGTTGCTTGAGCCCTCGCACCAGGTCGAGGAAATATTCGAGCGGCAAGTCGGGATGCAGGCCGCCGACTATGTGGAACTCAGTGACCGCCTCGGAGTAGCCGGAGGCCGCTGTCTCCCATGCCTCTTCGAGCGCCATGGTATAGCCGGCCGGGTCGCCCTTCTTGCGCCCGAATGCACACAGCTTGCACGCTGCCACGCAGACATTCGTCGGGTTGATGTGGCGATTCACATTGAAATAGGTCACATCGCCATGCATCCGCTCGCGCACATGGTTGGCCAGCCAGCCCACCGCCAGCACATCCGATGAGCCATAGAGCGCAAGGCCGTCAGTGAAGTCGAGCCGCTCGCCCGCCAGCACTTTGGCGGCAATCGGCTCCAGGCGCGGGTCGTGAGTGCGAAATGGGGAAGGCTCGCGGGAATCCAGGGTCTCAGCGCTCATAGTTCCATGATACAGAAACGCACTCTGCGCCGGCCAAGAACCGCCTCCAGTTCCCTTCCCCTGTTGCAAAGTCACTTTTGCGCGGTCTGAGCTTGCGCATCCTGCGGCTGAACCAGAACCCCGTCAAACAGCGAAGCCGCAACCAACCGGTCCCCCGCCATGCGTACCAGGGCGATGTTGTATCCGGTCCGCCACAGCTTCCAGTTCATCGTTTTGGCGTCGATTACGAAGATCTGGTCGCTGGTCCGCGAACTCACCAGCACTTTGTCTAGCGCGGCATCATAGTACAGGTCGTCAACGTCGCGGAACGGAAGGCGCTCGAACCACAGCCAAGTCTTGCCCTTGTCGTGGGTAAAGTAGACGCCCTCGCGAGCGCCCAGCCATAGCGTTCCATCCGCTGACAAAGCCACACGATGGATGCGCGTGAGCATCGTGGGAATCCCCATCGGCATCCAGGTCATGCCGGAGTCGGTGGACCATACGACACCGTCTGGGCGGGCCGCAGCCATCAGCGATCCCTGCGCCGTTACCGACAAATAGGCGCTTGAGCCCATCACCAGGCCGCCTTGCCAACTGGCGCCCTGATCATGGCTGGTCAAAAGGCCAAAACCGGAGGAGGCCAGCCAGACATCGCCCGACACATCGAGCGAATTCACATGGCTCTCCAGTTCAAACGCCGGGTTCTTCACCTGCTTCTCAACGTTGACGTGTTCCCCTTGATGGGTTTCGACGACCGCCTTCATCACCGTATTCTTGATTGTGTTTCGCGGCTGCCAAATGGGCGCGCTGCCTGCGGAGTCAGAGGCAAGAGCGAAGATGCCGTGGCTGGTACCGGCCACCACGGTTCCATCCGCTGCCTGCGCAAGAACAAACACATCGCGCCCGTCGAGTCCTCCGCCAGACCCATCGCCGATTTGATCCCAGCCCGCGCCGCCATCCTTGGAAACGAATACGCCACCGTAGCTTTTGTCATTCACCACGCCTGCAAACATTCGTTCCGGATTGCCGCCATCCACCAGGAGCGCCGAAACCTTGCGCCCCGAGAAGCCCTGGTTGGCAGGCATAAAGCTGCTTCCACCGTCATTGCTCTCCAGCACCCCGCCGCGATCGGTGGCAAGCAGTACGCGATCTGAATTCGCAGGATCGACGAATACATCGTTGACAACCACATCCGGGTCCGTCATGCGCTTGAAGGTCTTGCCGCTGTCGATGGTCTTATAAAGCCCCTCGGTCGTGCCCGCATACACTACCTCGTGCTTTTCAGGATCCTGCATCAGCACCCGTGTTCGCCGCGCCGATGCGGGAATGCCTTCAATCTTGTGAAAGAGATCACCGCCGTCCACGCTTTTATAAATCCCGCTGCACGCGCTCAGAAAAACAATTCTCGGCTTGACCGAATCGACGATGATTGAAAAAACATCGGAGTCCTCAATCACGCCTTTCTTGATGTTCTTCCAGGTCTTGCCACCGTCGCTCGTCTTCCACGGCAAATGCCATGTGCCGGCGTAGATGATATTCGGGTCCGCGGGGTCTATCGCCAGCGACTCCACTTCGTGAATCTCATGGCTGCCTGGCGGGCTGATCAACTTCCACGACACGCCTGCATCGCTGCTCCGAAAGACTCCCTCTAGCGTTCCGGCAAAAAACAGGCTGTGATTTGACGGCGCCTGGGCCAGGGAAAAGACTGGCTGGCCCCGCAACGCTTCCACTATCTTCCATTGCCTGCCCCCGTCCCTGCTTACCCAAAGACCGCCATCGCGCTGCTCAGCCCTCCATCCGCCCGCATAGAGAACGGCAGGGTTCGCCGCATCTACAAGAAGGTTGTCGAGAACCAATTCTTCCGAAGGTTCAACACGCGAAAGCCGATGCCACGAAACGCCCTGATCCAGTGTTTCGTAAACCCAACTGTTCGTCGCGCCCAGGTAAAGATGACCGGGCTGCCCAGGAACAGCAGTCAGAGTGCGCGCATCGCCCCCCGGAGGCCCCACCGCGCTCCAAAGCGATTGCGCCGGCAGTGTGGTTCTGGAAGATGCGGCCAGGAAGATCGCGGCTGCAAGCGCGAAAGCTCTGCACAGGCATAGAAATTCAAGACTCATCCGCGAGCGGCTCATTCGAGAGATGAAACTCCATCGATTCAAAGAAGAGTGTAGACAGAAAGGATAAGCATAAAACAAAGAGGCTGACCAGCTTCCCGGTCAGCCTCTCAGGATTGCAGGAGGTTTCTTTGAGTTTTACTCTCGTCAGGCCATTCATGACTGCCAATGCCTGTCGAACGCACTTGTTTAGCCGGCTTGTTGCCTGTGCAGGCCGCGAGGCCTGCACAGGAGGGTTAAAGGGTTACTTGGCCGCCTCAGCCTTCTTCTTGTGATGCACCTTGGGCTCAACCACGCCGATGGTCTTGCGCGTGACAATCTTGATTGCGCTTGTATCGGCCGGGGTGGTTCCCTGCACATCGTTCTCGAAGGTTGCTCCCGCGGGTACCAGGTAGTTTTCCACCGACTGGCTATCCGCAGTGCCGGTGCGAACGACGATCCGAGAAGCGTCGATGCCGCTCTGCTCTTCGTTCACAAGGTAGTCCTTGGTATTGGCTGCGCGCTCTGTTGCGAAGTCCTTCACCTTGGCATGCTTGTTCTTGGGCGGCGTCTTCTCCTTGGCGTTCGCTTCGCCCACAACTACAACCGTTGCAGTCGAATCGTTCTTGAGAGCGTCGGTTACCTGATCCAGGCAAGCCTTGGCTTCGTTGTCCACGCGAGTCGGGCGCTTCTTGTCCTTGTCGAATGTGATCGGGCAAAGGGCGCTGGCGTGCGGGATCGGCTTGACATAAGGCGCCGTAATCGTGACTGAGGTACCGCTGCTTGCGCTGCCGCCCTTGTCGTCGGAGACGTTGCAGGCTATGGCTACCGCGCCGGTGGGAGCACCCGCCGAATCGTAAGTCGCTGTGGCGCCGCTGCCGCTGATGGCGCCAGTACCCGGCGCAACCGAGAAGCTATAGGTGAGCGGACGGTTCTGCGGGCTAACGCCGGTGGCAGTGATTGTGCTCTTGTCGTTGGGGTTGATGGTGCTGGGGTTGGCCATGCAACTCAGGGTCGGCGGCTCAAAAGCCTTGACCGTGAAGCTGCCCGTGCAGTCGGCAGTCTGGCCGGGCTTCAAGCCTTCCTTGCCGGGCTTGCCTTCCTTCACTTCAGCCTTGACCGTATAAGCGCCGGGGGCCAGCGAACCGGTGGCTACTGTTGCCGAAGTTCCGTTCCCTGTCACACCGCTTCCCGACCACGTATAAATCGCATTCAGCTTTGGATCAAGATCGGCAGCTGTCGCGTTCACGTTGACCGGGTCGCCGGGAAAGACCGATACCGGATTGATGGTGCAGCCCAGGGTCACGGGAGGAGGAGGCACGATGGTGCCGATGTGATACACCAAGCCGACGCTGACGCGAGCCGCGTTGACCTTGGCGATTCCACCCCATGTGCTGTCGCCGAAGTTGGCGTGCATGTATTCGTAATCGCCCTGAAAAAGGCGAATGGCGAGATGATGGTTGAAGTACGGCGTCTCGTAGTCCAATCCGCCGCCGACCGTCACGTTAGGACCCCAGGTGAAAGGATTGTGAGTCGGGCCATCGATCAGAGACCCGCCAAACAACCCGTGCGCAAAGGGAGTGACGTTCCCTCTGGGATAACGGACGATCACCCCGCCGGCCAGAGTGGTGAACCCTGAGTTGTTGCCGGTCGTACCATCCTCCGGCACCGCGTCCGTGTTCTGAACGCCCCACTCATGAACTGCAAGTTCCCCCTGGACGCCAACATACTTGTTAAAAAAATACGAGAGGCTGCCAATTCCGCCAAGACTGATGGAGTCGTACGACGCCGGAACGACCACGCCATTTGGCAGCGGCGTATCCACCGTGCCGTGGGGGGAAAGGTAACTGTAACCCGCAAAGATGTCCCACCGCGATGACAGATTGGTCGGTGGAGCTGCCTTCGCATCCGGGGAGACTTGGGCTGACAGGGCAACGGGCATCAGCGCCGTAACTGCCAAGACAAGAACCCGGCTAACAGACTTCGAAACACGAGAATACATGCGTTTTTCCTCCGCAATCAAGCTGAATGAACAAATGGCAATGGCTGTTAGCGAGCGCAAACTTCGGCTCGGACTGACTCGACTCCGCGCAAAAAACGGACCGCAAGGCGTCCATACAGCACCTTCAAACGTACCATAGGACGATTCCGGCAGAACACCTTTTTTTCAACAAGTTGCAAACTTTATTCTGTTTCAATTACGAATCGTGGCTCAATGGTGATTACTTCGGTAACGCTCTGCGTGTGAAGCTCCATACATAAATCGCTTCTCACCCTACGTTCAGCGTCTTCAAAAGACTGCGCGGCTCGCGCTGAATCTTCTCTTGTAGAAGCGTAATCGCGTACAAGAGTTGCTCGGGCCTTGGCGGACACCCCGGAACATACACATCCACCGGAACCACCTGGTTCACGCCCTGCACCAGCGCATAGTTATTGAAAACCCCGCCTGATGTGGCGCAAGCGCCCATTGAAATCACCCATTTCGGCTCCGGCATCTGGTCGTAAAGCCGACGAATCACCGGGGCCATCTTCTGAGAGACTCGACCGGCAATTACCATCAAGTCGGACTGCCGCGGGGAGGGCCGAAAGACCTCGGCGCCGAACCGCGCAACATCGAATCTGGAGGCCCCCATCGACATCATCTCGATCGCGCAGCAGGCCAGACCAAACGTCATCGGCCATACCGAGTTCTTGCGTACCCAATTCACGGCATAATCCAGCGACGTGAGAATGATACCTTCGGGCTCTTCATAACCGTAGCTCACCTCATTCAGCTTGGTGCGGTTTTTCGCACTGCTGTCGAGCGCTCCGAAAAGGTAGTGATCCCGCTCTGCCGGTGCCGCCATGCTTCTAATATAACTCCCCTTCGTCCACCTGCGGTTGCTTTCCTTTCGGTGCCTGTTTTCAATGACGGCCTCACCGGACCATCGACGAAAACATCGGCGCAAAGGTGAATTCTCTCGGGGCAATCGCAAGCGGCGCAAACTTCCGGTCCGCCTTATATCGCAAGCAGAATAAGGATTCCATGAAGATTTGTCACTTTTCCTGCAACTTGTGTAGAATTCCTCCCAACGCACCCATTATCCGGAAGATGTATTTCTCGACCGGCTGCTCTTGTTGGCGCTGAACTCCGAATCAAGCCCGCATCTGCTGAAACCTGCACGGGCGGTGCATCTTTTTTGTTCTATTCGCGAGGCCGGTTGACTTTCGCAATAGAGAAATGCTGTTCCTCGATCGAATTCATCCTGGGAGTGGAATCCTATGTGTCGTCGCGCAATAACGCTGCTGGTTTTCTTTGCCTGCTTCGGACTCCCGTCCATGGCCATGGCCGTGGCTCCCGATCTTGGCCCGTCGCCTCCCGCCACACAAGCCCAGATCGCCGTCCTTCAGCAATCCATTCGCGATGCCCAGACCTCTGGAGATAATGCCTGGGTGCTGATCTCCGCCGCATTGGTGCTGTTGATGACGGCTCCTGGTTTGACTCTCTTTTATGGCGGCCTGGTCCGCCGCAAGAACATTCTGGGCACCATGATGCAGAGTTTCGCCATGATGGGGCTCATCACGGTTCTGTGGGCGCTGGTGGGCTATTCGCTGGCATTTGGAGCAGGAAACGGCTTCATCGGCGGCTTTGAGCACGTCTTCCTGCGCGGCGTCTCGCTCGCGCCCAACCCCAACTACGGCGGCACCATCCCCGAGCAGACCTTCATGGTTTACCAGATGATGTTTGCCATCATCACGCCGGCCTTGATTACTGGGGCCTTTGCCGAGCGCGTCAGGTTCAGCTCCATGGCGGTATTTCTTTCGTTCTGGTCTCTGCTCGTCTACTGCCCCATGGCCCATATGATCTGGGGCGTAGGCGGAATGCTGAACATCGCTGGTGGCCGCTGGCCGGTCTTCGACTTTGCCGGCGGAACGGTCGTTCATATCACCAGCGGTGTTGCCGCTCTGGTCTGTGCCCTTTACCTGGGCAAGCGCGCCGGCTACCCGCAGCAAGACATGCCTCCCCACTCGCTGGTGCTCAGCTTCATGGGCGCAGGCCTGCTTTGGTTTGGATGGTTCGGCTTCAACGCTGGCAGCGCGCTGAATGCGGGTCCACTGGCCACCAGCGCCTTTATCAACACGCAGTTTGCCGCAGCGGCGGGCGCCATCGGCTGGGTGATTGCCGAGTGGTTGCAGAATGGCAAGCCCACGGCGCTTGGCGCCATCTCAGGCGCAGTCGCCGGACTGGCCACCATCACCCAGGCTTCCGGCTTCGTGCAGCCCATGTCGGCACTGCTCATCGGTCTTATCGCCGGCGTGGTCTGCTCCCTGATGGTCTTCAAAGTCAAAAAATTCTTTGGCTACGACGACTCCCTCGATGCCTTTGGCGTTCATGGCGTGGGTGGCACCATGGGAGCCCTGCTCACCGGCCTTTTTGCCTCCGGCGCCATCAACGCTGTCTTTGGAAAGGATGCTTCCGGCCATCCCAACCCTGCCGGCGCCATCGACGGAAACTGGCATCAGGTCGGCAACCAGGCGGTGGGCATGGGCATTGGCTGGTCGATGGCCATTCTCGGCACTCTCGCGCTTCTTTTCGTGGTCGATAAGACCATGGGCCTGCGCGTCTCCGCGGCTGACGAAACCGCTGGCCTTGACCTGTCCCAGCACAACGAGGAAGGTTACGATCTCAACTCCTGATTCAACCCGGCGCAGCCAAGCTCACGGCGCGGCCCCCGCCCATCAAGCTCTCAAGCGAGGAATTTGCACATGCTCAAGATCGAAGCGGTAATACAACCCGCCAAGCTGGACGCAGTCAAGGAAGCCCTGATCGAGGCGGGCATCGAAGGAATGACGATCCTCGAAGCCCGCGGCCATGGCCGCCAAAAGGGTCATACAGAGTTCTACCGCGGCCGCGAGTACACCATCGATCTTCTCCCCAAAGTCAAGATCGAGCTTATCGTCAACGACGATTTGAAAGACAAGGCCGTGCAGGCCATCCTCGCCGCCGCCCGCACCGGTCACATCGGCGACGGCAAGATCTTTATCAGCCCCGTCGAAGAGGCCATCCGCATCCGCAACGACGAGCGCGGCGAAACCGCAATCTAGCCGCCTTCGATCTGGCGCCAACACGCTCCGCTCGACGCGAGTGGCCCCGTTTCTACACAGGGGCCACTCGCGGCGCGAGCAGCAGCGGTCGTCCATTCAGAACTTCTTTAGCGCAAAAACGATGAAATTGCCATGGGGCTTTATCTTATCCTTATGAAAATCATTTAAGATTTGAGCAAATATCACATTTCAGCGAGCTGGCGTCTCCGCGTCAGTGTGTCTTCGTTGAATCGTGCGCCGGCGGCAGCCTGAACCGTCCAGGTTTCCGCGTTGGCGCGATATAGTTCAGTTCGTTGGATGGGCGGCCGGAACTCCGCCATATCGCATGGCCTTGGCCCTCTGCATCTTCTCGGGAGTCGAAACATATGTGTCGTCGCGCCCTCAAGCTGCTGTTCTTGTCTGCCGTTCTGGGAATCCCGGCCATGGCCCTTGCCGTGGCCCCAAACCTGAGCCCAGACCCCTCCGCCCCAGCCACACAGGCTCAGATCGCCGCCCTCCAACAGGCCGTCAAAGCCGCCCAAACCGCGAGCGCCAGCGCCCAATCCGCCGGCGACAACGCCTGGATGCTGGTCTCAGCAGCCCTCGTTCTGTTGATGACCGGGCCCGGCCTGGCGCTTTTCTACGGCGGCCTGGTCAGGCGCAAGAACATCCTGGGCACCATGATGCAGAGCTTCGCCATGATGGGACTCGTGACGATTCTGTGGGCCGTTGTTGGCTATTCGCTGGCCTTTGGCCACGGAAACGCCTTCATCGGCGGCTTCGAGCACATCTTCCTGCGTGGCGTGGGACTGACACCCAATGCCGACTACGCGCCCACCATTCCCGAACAGACGCTTATGATCTACCAGCTCATGTTCGCCATCATCACACCGGCGCTGATTACCGGCGCATTTGCCGAGCGCATGAAGTTCAGCGCCATGGCGGTCTTCCTCTCTCTCTGGTCCCTGCTCGTATACTGCCCCATGGCCCACATGGTCTGGGGCGTGGGCGGCCTGCTGAACGCCTCCGGCGGCCGCTTCCCAAGCCTGGATTTTGCCGGCGGAACAGTCGTCCACATCACAAGCGGCGTGTCCGCGCTGATCTGCTGTCTCTACCTGGGCAAGCGCGTCGGCTACCCCCACACCAAGATGCAGCCCCACTCCATGGTGCTCAGCTTCATCGGAGCTTGTCTGCTGTGGGTAGGCTGGTTCGGATTCAACGCCGGCAGCGCGCTCGCAGCCAGCCCCCTGGCCACTTCTGCTTTTGTCAACACCCACTTTGCCGCCGCTGCGGCAGCCCTTGGCTGGACCGTCGCCGAGTGGATTCACAACGGCAAGCCTACCGCTCTGGGCGCAATCTCTGGAGCCGTGGCAGGCCTGGTCGCCATCACCCCGGCCTCCGGCTTTGTGCAGCCCTTCTCCGCGCTGGCCATTGGCCTCCTCGCCGGATTCTTCTGCTTCTTCATGGTCTTCATGGTCAAGAGCCGTTTCGGATACGACGATTCCCTTGACGCCTTTGGCGTGCATGGCGCCGGCGGAACCCTGGGCGCGGTGCTCACCGGCTTGTTTGCCGCCAGCGTCATCAACCCGATCTTCAAAGATGCGGCCGGAAACCCGCTCCCCTCAGGCGCAATCGATGGCCATTGGGGCCAGGTGCTCAATCAGCTCGCCGGCGTGGGCATTGCCTGGAGCATCTCCATTGTCGGCACCGTGGTGCTGCTCTTCGCCGTTGACAAGGTGATGGGCCTGCGCCTCTCCCCCGATCAGGAAGCCGCCGGCCTCGACATTTCGCAGCACAACGAGGAGGGCTACGACCTCAATTCCTGATCTTTGGCCGAATATTGACCTCAGGTTCCTGAAAAGATTAGGCGGGGACAGGCCCAACCAGCCGCCCCGCCTGTTACGCTGTCAAACGAGGCGTTTTGCATATGATCAAGATTGAAGCCGTTCTCCAGCCCTCCAAGCTGGACGCTGTCAAGGATGCCCTGCTCGAAGCGGGCATTGAAGGCATGACCATTCTCGAAGCCCGCGGCCATGGCCGTCAGAAGGGCCACACGGAGTTCTACCGCGGCCGTGAATACACGGTCGATCTTCTTCCCAAGGTCAAGATCGAACTCGTGGTCACCGACGAAATGAAAGAGAAGACAATCCAGGCCATCATCGCCGCCGCCCGCACCGGCCGCATCGGCGACGGGAAGATCTTCGTCAGCCGCATCGACGAAGCCATCCGTATCCGCAACGACGAACGTGGCGAAACCGCGCTTTAAGAAAGTCCGTAAAGTTCGGCGCGACATGCCCCAAAATGTTCTGTGCCCCATTCTTGCGACTTCTTCCTGTCGCAAGAATGAGGTTCGGCGCACCTCGAGAATCCCGGCAAGAGTGCAAGATGCTCCGAAGATGCTGCGCATTCAGCGCGGGCTTTGGCCGCCAAGGTTCGCACTCCGGCAATTTCATCCAAAACTCCGAGTTTTTCCGCCGCCTGTTTACCCTCTGAGGGAGTGCATGCATCCCGAGCAAATTGTTCGGGAATTCACTAAGCCGCTGTCAGATCGCCGAACATTGACTCCAGGCCGCTTGCCTGCGAATGCTGAGGTTTCCTCAGGCACGGACTAGCCAAAGATTCGTATCTTCGCCTTCATTGCCGGTTCCTCCTCATTTGCGGCTCTAGGCTTTGGCTCCTTCTTGCCCTTCAGCTTACCCCGCAATCGGTGGATTGCCCGGTCACGCCGGCCTGGCCAAGACAAATGAGCCTCCGCCATGCCAGTGAAGATCTCACTCGCAAGCATGAGACTATCGATATTGAGGCCGTTGCCGCCGAAGCTGGCACGCGCTTGGCGGCCTGAATGGAGACAAACAATGAAGACAAGCCCTCTGCGCGCTATTGCTGCGCTATGCCTGGTTGCGATAGGGATCGGCATCCTTGTCCTCATCGCGAAAAGCAACAACGCCGGGCAGCGAGACTTCATCTCCTATTGGGCAGCTGGCCAGCAGCTCATCCACGGCGCGAATCCCTACGATCGCGAAGCCGTTCAGCGTTTGGAGCGCACGGCGGGATATGAGCTAAGTTATCGTCTCATCATGCGCAACCCGCCGGTGGCCTTGTTCCTGGCGTTGCCACTTGGGTTGATCGGTGCGAATGCCGGCCTCGTCTTTTGGCTACTCGCTCTCTTGGCCTGTCTCGTGGCTTCAGTTCGGATGCTTTGGGCGATGCACGGGCGCCCGGCCAACCGGTTACACCTGCTCGGTTATTGCTTTGCGCCTGTGATGGAATGTCTGATGGCTGGGCAGCTCGGCATATTTATGCTGCTCGGTGTCGTGCTCTTCCTCTACTTTTATAGGTCGCGGCCTTTCTTGGCCGGAGCGGCTCTGCTACTCTGCGCGATCAAGCCGCACCTGTTCCTGCCATTTGGAATCGTCTTGCTTCTCTGGATCGTGTCCAACAGGGCGTACCGGCTGCTGGCTGGGTTCATCGTCGCTGTGTTCGCCAGTTGCGCTCTTACTTTCTGCTTCGATCCGCACGCATGGTCCCATTACTCGCAGATGATGAGTACTTCGGGAATCATGGATGAGGTTGTGCCCACACTGAGCGAGTATTTTCGGCTGTTCGTGCGTCAAGGCTCTGTTTGGCTGCAGTTCCTTCCCCAAGCCGCCGGATGCGCCTGGGGAGTTTGGTATTTCTGGACCCGGCGCGATCGCTGGAACTGGATGCATCAGGGCTTGTTGCTGCTGCTGGTTTCGGTGATGTGCTCGCCTTATGCATTGTTCACCGATGAAGCCATGCTGCTTCCTGCCGTTTTGACTGGCGTCTATCGGGCCGAGGCATCGGGGCGATCGCTGCTGCCGTTCGGATTGTTCGCCGGGGCTGCGATGATGGAGGTTTTTGCGGAGACTTCGATCGCTTCTCCGTATTATGTGTGGACTGTACCCGCATGGATCGTTTGGTATCTCTACGCAACTGGAGACAGCGGCGATCGTGGCCAAAGACTCCTCACCTGACTGGCAGCGCGGCATCTGTATCTATTGGATCTACGCGGATAGCCCGATGCAAGAGAAACAACTGTCCCAGCCCAAGAACCCCAATCAAGATACTGAGGAGTTGAATCCGATGGCTCAGTGCAATGCCTATGGCAACCCAGGAGGCCGCAAATATCGACACCGACAGCAGCGCGACCCATCCTGTAGCGGCACCCCATTCCAACTCCTTGAGCGCTCTGAATGTTAAAACGATCGCGATTACGACCAGGATAGAGTCGTAGATCGGGACATAAACATTCAACAGCAAAGTCCATGTCAGGGTCGCAGCCCAAGCCAGGAATTGCGCCGGCTTGCCCGCTGTGGCCGACTTCCACAACAACACCGAAAGCACCGCAGCTACTGTAACGGTCACGAAGATCAGAATTGCCAATCCAATCCCAGACCGGCCACCGGGAACCAAGAACGAAAATGTGCTGAGATCGATATACCTCGCCAGTTTGAGGCCAGGATGTCCTTCAAGTCCCGCGACCTTGCCAAACACGCTCAGGAAGCGAACGTATGCCGGCCATATCTGTACGCCAGTAAACGCCGTTGCAACCAAACTGAGTATTGCCGCTCCTGTCACGAACCCGATCAGCGTCTTGAACCTCCGGGTAACCACAAGCATCGGGATCAACAGCAGCAGCAGCGACGGCTTGTAGGCGAGAATTGAAAGCGCCAGCCCGCTCCGGATCGGCTTGGAACAGTTCTCCTGATAGATCGCTACCCCGACTGACGCAACAGCGATCGCGGCAAGCTGTCCATTGGCGAAGGTGTAAACGAGAAACGGGCAAAACTCCAACGCAAAGCAAAAGATTAACGAAATTTTGAGCCGTTCACCGGGAAATGCGCCCTTGAGAGATGCCGCAATGCCGGAGATATAGAGGGTAAGCGAGATTACAGCCCAGAGGACGTAGGCCAAGTTGAACGGGAAATGGGCGAACAAGCTGAAGAAGAGGGCAACAAACGGCGGGTATGGGCTCGGTCCGTAAAACCCTTCGGGCGCCGGGTTGATTTCGTTGAATACCTTCTGCTGGAGGCTGTAGTCGTAAATCCGAACAGCAGGATAATCGTTCGCAATGTGGCCGATACCATAGAAATAGATGAAGGCACAATGCCAATCCCGAAAGATTCCCGACCGGTTCTTGATTTGCGCCCCAACCAGAAAAAAGAAGATGAGCAACACTAAAATGAACTGGCCCCAGCAGGCGGCATTGATCTCTTTCAATCCGGGAGGCGGACCGAGAAACTTATCCGGCCACCGAAACAGAGTCCTTCCGCGCTGTTCAAGGTCCGCTGTCTGCTTTGCACCGCCCATGCGTTCTCCATTCAATGGCAATGTGATTATTGCGGGCCAGGATCGCAGATCCGAGCAAAGCAAAAAACTCCTTCAGTCGACGAAGGGCTGTAACCGTCCTCGAAGCACCCTAACAAGCCAATTGCCGTTCGTGGCAGTTCCGCTACGCATACCATACATCAGCCATTGGGTTGGCGCCATTGCCATGAGATCCTCAGAAGAAGCATGCCGGCGAGCGCGGCTTTCCTGCGCAATCGAGGCCAGATCCAACATTTTCCTGCGCCGCCACCACTTCCCCGCCCCCTTTGGGTGTCTCGGTCACATTTCAGGGTGATACACCTTTGTGTCATGTATACGGCGCCATGCGGTTTCGGTCGCCCTGTATACAGGTGTTTACACCACAGCAGAGCAGGACGCACGTGCGCATTTCTGTAAGTTGTTGATTTATATGAAAAGAGGTTGAGAGTCGAGATTGGCACGCCACTTGCAACACTCAGGGTGCCCCGGCCTGAAGCTGGGAAAATTCAACTACGGAGAGAACCCAAATGAATAACATGCTGCTCAAGATGTATGTGAAGTTCCAGGAACTGAAGGACCGTGAAGAAGGCCAGGACTTGGTGGAATACGCTCTCGTCATCGCCTTGGTTTCCATCGCCGCGATCGCTACCATGAGCACCCTTGCCAGCAAGATCACCCTCGTATTCAGCTCCATCGCCACCGACCTCTAACCCTGATCGAGACGATCCCCGCAGTAGCAGTATTGCGGTGTTGAAAGCCAGTTCCTCCACCAGCTTCGGTCCGTTGTGGGGAAGAGTGCATGTAGAGTGTTAGTTCTATGCGTGTTCTTCCCCACAGACGATTAGGGTTGAGTGTTTGTCGCCAAGGGGGTGTTTTTGTGCAGAAGCTAATGTGGACAATTCGTTTTAAGTTGCAATCCCTGGCGCGGAATCAAGAAGGTCAAGATTTGGTTGAATACGCTCTGGTACTTGCCTTGGTTTCAATTGCAGCAATTGCGAGTCTGACTGCTTTGGACCACAAAATCACGCTCGTATTCAGCACCATCGCCACCGACCTTTAGTCATGAGTGAAGCGCGCCTTGCACAAGAATGCGAGGCGCAATGCAAGACAGCCACTTGGGTTGGTTGCGGGAGAATTTCGCATAGCGGTAGTTTTGCGCGTGTTTTCCTGACAGACAGCCCAGATATAGCTCCTCACCGAGGGTATGTGTATGCCATTTGCGTTATGGAAGCTATATTTCGGGATACGAAACCTTGCAAGGCAGGAGGAAGGCCAGGATTTGGTTGAGTATAGCTTGGTCCTCGCTTTGATCGCAACCGGTGCGTTCTTCGCTGTTGGAGGCCTGTCTGGGCGTGTCGTGAGCATGTACAACTACATCAATACGAATTACCCTTGATTTCGGCTGAAGGCGTGTCGATCAAGGACCGGAGCTTTGCGAGCCGGTCCTTTTCTCTTTAGGCGGGGATTATCCGCAAGGCAGATCGGCTATCAGTGACGGGTAGCACTCGCAGTTCACGCGGAATCATCTCGGCAATCGCGCCTTTATTCTTGGCCAACACGCCCCTGAGCGGATTTGTGTTGGTTGTCTTGATGCGTGATCGTTCCCGCCGAACCATTGGCAAAGTGGACGCATAATACAATACCTTTATGATTTTGCCTTCTCCTCCTGTGGGTGACCCCAGGCTCATCGTGATCGAGTTCGGCCTCACCGCACTGGCATCCGCGGTGGCGTTCGCTTGGTCGGGCCTTGGTTCATCGTTCTTCTCGCGCATTGAACGCGCCTTTGCGCGGTTGGCGCGAAGGCGTGGAATGGCGGTCCTTGCCGTTGGCGTTGCAGCGCTCTTGCTGCGCGTTGCCATTCTTCCCTTTTTCCCCATCCCACTGCCATTCATCCCAGACGATTTTAGTTTCCTGCTAGCGGCGGAGACGTTTGCGCACGGGCACCTTACCAACCCCACGCCTGCGATGTGGACTCATTTTGAGACTCTCCATCTCACCATGCAGCCCAGCTATGTATCCATGTACTTTCCTGGGCAAGGATTGCTCCTCGCAGCCGGTCAGGTGCTCCTGGGGCACCCTTGGTTCGGTGTCTTGATCGCCGATGCCCTCATGTGTGCCGCCATCTGCTGGATGTTGCAGGCATGGTTGCCGCCCACCTGGGCGCTGCTTGGAGGGTTCCTGGCGATTTTGCGCCTCGGCCTCTTCAGTTATTGGGTCAATACCTATTCCGGCGGCGCTCTCCTCGCGGCGATTGGCGGGGCGCTGGTGTTGGGTTCCATGCCCAGGTTGACGAAGACCGCGCGGTTTCGTTATGGACTGCTTACCGCGATCGGCATCGTGCTTATGGCCTTTACGCGCCCTTATGAAGGTCTGCTTCTTTGTCTCCCGGTAGCAGCAGTTCTGGGCCATTGGGCGTTCTTTGGAAAGAACAAGCCAGCGCCAGCAGTACTGATCCGGCGAGCCGCTTTCCCGCTGGCGCTGGTTGTGGCTGGAGGCGCATGGATGGGCTACTACGATTACCGGGCCTTCGGTAGCCCGCTCACTTTGCCGTATACGGTCGATCGCGCCACTTACGCCATTGCGCCCTATTACGTCTGGCAGTCAAAGCGGCCGGCCCCCGTTTACCGGCACGAGACCCTGCGCGAATTCTATTGCGATTTCGAGGGCGGAGGGACAGCCAGAAAACAGACCTTCTCCCTCCTTGTCTCTGAGGATTTTGCCAAAGTCTGGAGGGCACTCGTCTTCTTTGCCGGCGCCGCGTTGCTAGCACCCCTTATCATGCTGCGGCGCGTGCTACTCGATCGGCGCGTGCGATTCCTGGTGCTGTGCGTGCTCATCTTGATGGCGGGCGTTGCCATCGAGATCTTCATGATCGCTCACTACCTGGCCCCTTTCACCGCTGCGTTCTATGCAATCGGGTTGCAGGCCATGCGCCACCTCCGGCTTTGGAAGCCGGAAGGCCGGCCCATGGGCCTAACCTGGGTCAGGTTGACGGTTACCATCTGTATCGCCATGGCTGGATTGCGGTTATTCGCCAATCCCCTCCATATTGCCCCTCGAAAATGGCCGCCGGGCGAGTGGGTCAGCGAGTGGTATGGCCCAGGATATTTCGGCGTTGAAAGAGCCAAAATCGAAGCCCAGCTTGAAGGACTCCCAGGCAAGCAACTCGTGATCGTTCGCTACTCTTCGTATCACTATCCATTTGAAGAATGGGTGTACAACGCTGCGGACATCGATAACTCGAAAGTGATCTGGGCAAGAGAGATGGATGTGGCTCATGATCAAGAGTTGCTGAACTACTATGCCGACAGGAAGGTCTGGCTGGTGCAGCCCGATTCCCTGCCGCCGACAATCTCACCATACCAGGGGCCGGCTCAACTATCCGCGGGCTCGCACTGAATCGACAGTTGCCTTGCGGCGTGAAAGAATGATGTTTCGGGAGACCATGTCATGATCAACGGAAAGCGAATAGCGGTCGTGATGCCGGCATACAACGCCGAGAAAACGCTGGAGATGACAGTTCGCGAGCTTTCCGACCTGGTGGACATCAAGATTCTCGTGGATGACTCGAGCAAGGACAGAACAGCGGTTCTCTCTAGAGAACTCGGGGTTCAGACCTTTGTTCACGATCGCAATTATGGTTATGGCCGCAATCAGCAGACCTGCTATCGTGAGGCGCTGGCCGCGGGCGCTGACATTGTGGTCATGGTCCATCCCGATTACCAGTACACGCCTTCCCTGGTTCCAGCCATGGCCGGGATGGTGGCCAGCGGCGTCTACGACATGGTTTTGGGATCGCGGATTCTGGGAGCGGGGGCGTTGAAAGGCGGGATGCCATTCTATAAATATGTCGCCAACCGGCTTCTTACCGCATTTCAAAACCTCTTTCTCGGCGTAAAGCTATCGGAGTACCACACCGGTTTTCGGGCTTTTTCGCGGCAATTGCTTGAGACGCTTCCCCTGCTTGAAAACTCCGACGACTTTGTCTTCGACAACCAGATGATCGCTCAAGCGGTGATGTTCAGGTTCAGCATCGGAGAGATATCCTGCCCGACAAAATACTTCAAAGAAGCTTCATCGATCAACTTCAAGCGAAGCGTGAAGTATGGATTGGAAGTGCTGGGCACCACCGTAAGTTTTGTTGCGCATAGGATGGGAGTCGTTCGTTCGGCGAGATTCGAGAAGAGCGGGCGAAAAGTGACGCAGAAGTACTATTCACCGGAAGAGCGGGGCCTGTGAAGATTCAGGTGCCGGCCTGCCATTGCATCGCGAGAGGGTTGACTTGCCGATATGACTCCTCCTTCTGGATCCAGCTTTGGAATCCTGCCCATAGCCCTTGAATTCATCTTCACCACAATCGCCGTTCTTGTGGTGTTGGGCTGGCCACGCCTTGGTTCCTCGCTTTTCACGCGCACCGAGCTCCTTTTCATGCCGCTCGCGCGAAGGCGGGGCTTGGCGGTTTTGACGGTGGGTCTTGCCGGCCTGGTGCTGCGGTTAGCCATCTTGCCGGTCTGCCCTATTCCTCTCCCGTTCGTTCCGGACGATTTCAGCTTTCTTCTCTCAGCCGACACCTTTGCGCACGGGCACCTTGCCAATCCAACGCCAGCGATGTGGACCCATTTTGAGAGCATCCACATCACCATGCAGCCCACATACATGTCGATGTATTTTCCCGGTCAGGGGCTGGTTCTTGCGGCCGGCAAAGTTCTCCGGGGAAACCCCTGGTATGGCCTCTTGATTACAAGCGCGCTGATGTGCGCGGCAATCTGCTGGATGCTCCAGGCATGGCTTCCGCCCACCTGGGCCTTCCTGGGTGGCATGTTGGCAGTGGTGCATCTGGGCCTTTTCAGTTGTTGGATCAACACATATACTGGCGGCGCCCTCATCATTAGTCTCGGCGGCGCGCTAGTCCTGGGCGCCCTGCCAAGGTTAATGAGGACGATCCGGTTTCGCCATGCCCTGCTCATGGCGGCCGGCATCTCACTTATGGTTCTCACTCGCCCCTACGAAGGCCTCCTTCTTTGCCTTCCAGTATCGGTTGTGCTCGCCCGCTGGACGCTCTTCGGAAAGAATAGGCCACCAACCGGTGTTCTGATTCGGCGCGCCGCCCTTCCGCTGGCTCTGATCGTTACCGCGGTTGCCTGGCTGGGTTATTACGACTACCGAGCCTTCGGGAGTCCTCTTACCTTGCCATACACCATCAATCGCGCTACCTACGCGATGGCGCCCTATTTTGTCTGGCAGGCGCCGCGGCCTGAACCTGCGTATAGGCACGCGGTCATGCGGTACTACTACGATGAAACCGAACTCAAGATATTCAAGAATGCCAGTCCTCTGTCCGGCTATCTTTCTCGCAAGCTGATCACATTGATTTTTTCGATACAGTTCTTTGCCGGCGTTGCCTTGCTTCCTCCCTTGATCATGCTGCGCCGCGTCTTGATGGATCGGCGAATTCGCTTTCTGGTTCTTTGCGTCTTTGTCTTGATGGCCGGCATGTCGATACAGGTTTTTGTTCTTCCTCACTATTTAGCGCCTTTCACGGCGGCATTTTATGCAATAGGCCTGCAAGCGATGAGGCACCTCAGGCTATGGAGGCCTGAGAACAAGCCGGTTGGTTTGACATTGGTGCGGCTGTTGGTAACGGTGTGCCTGCTCATGGCTGGATTGCGGCTTTATGCCGGACCGCTGCATCTGGCGCTGCCAGAGTGGCAAGGCGCCTCTTGGAATTTCATGTGGTACGGACCAGACCATTTCGGAACAGAACGATTTCGTGTTGCAGGCGGGCTGGAACAACTCCCCGGGAAACAACTCGCTGTTGTTCGCTACTCGTCAAAGCACAATCCCTTCGATGAGTGGGTATACAACAGTGCGGATATTGATGGTTCCAAGGTGATCTGGGCACGAGAGATGGACGAGGCCAACAATCTAGAGTTGATCAAGTACTATCGGGACCGCCATGTATGGCTGGTGGAGCCGGACTCGACGCCCGCGACCGTTTCTCCCTACCCCGTACCAGTCCGGTCGGTCACAGATTCACATTGAACCGAATGTCGGCTTGCGGCATGAAAGAATGATACTTCAGGAGTTGAATCCATGAACGACCGAAAGCGAATCGGGGTGGTGCTGCAGACATGCTATGTCGAGAAAACACTTGAGAACACCGGCCGCGAACTTTCCGAATGCTTTGAGGAGGCCTCCTCCATCAACTTCAGGCGTAGCGTGAAATTTGGATTGGAAGTGCTGAGCATCCCCGTAAGCTTTGCCGCGCATAAGCTCGGAGTCGTTCGTTCTGCGAGATTCACGAAAAGTGGAAGGAAAGTAACTCAACACTTCTATTCCCAGTGAGAGCGCGGCGTGTGAGATTGTGAATTGAGCCTACCACTTATCGAAGGGACAATGGTGTTGCAAACTGCTGGCGCCATGACCCTGCTCTGCTGCAAGACTGGTGATCCCTCATGAAACGTATCCCAACGCTGGACGGCTGGCGCGGCATCGCAATCGCCCTTGTGATGATCGAACACACCCAGGGAGCTCTACTCGGCCGTTGTTTTCGGCCATGGACGCAGACCGGCCAGCATGGCGTCACTGTCTTTTTCGTGCTGAGCGGCTTTCTGATCACTTCAAAGCTATTGGAAGGTCCGATCGACCTGAAGCGCTTCTACGTTCGCCGGCTTTTCCGGCTCATGCCAGTTGCGTGGGTTTATCTTTTCGCAGTCTGGAGCTTCGGCCTGATGGGCGGCCAGCATTGGTTTTCTCGCAACGAGATCGCTTCATGCCTCTTTTTCTATCGCAACTTCTTCTTCCATGGTTTGACTCTCTTCGCCGCTCATTTTTGGTCACTCTCTATGGAGGAGCAATTCTACATTGCATGGCCGTCCCTGCTTCTCCTCGCGGGTACCCGGAATGCAAAATGGATCGCCATCGGCGGCGCTCTCGCCTGCGCCTCGTTTCGTCTAATGAACTGGAGCCACTATGACTGCCTATGGCTCAGCTTCGAGACCCAGGTGCGCGCCGACGCACTGCTCGTCGGTTGCCTGACGGCGATCTTGCTTGAGAATCCGGCATTTCGCTCTATCGCAACCCGATGGTCCAGGGTTTGGGCACTTCCCGCCTTGGCTGTCGTCCTTTTCTGCATCTATCGTTTTCACTGGCTTCCTCCCCTCACTGAATGCGTCGCTCTCGCCGGGTTGATTGCAGCATCAGTGCTTCATCCGCGATCGATCTTTGCCCGGCCCCTCTCATTTCCGCCGCTTGCTTGGCTTGGCACGGTCTCTTACAGCGTCTACGTCTGGCAGCAGTTTTTCTTTGCCTACCGCGGCGAAACCGTAACCCTCGTGATGATATGCTTGATGCCGCTCTTCGCGCTGGGTAGCTACTATTGGATTGAACGTCCGTTCACGAGATTCGGACACAGTCTAACGAATGCGCCATCGCCAAAGACTTCAACCGCAAATGCCGTTGTTGCGATCAAGACCGGCACAGACCCCAACGACCGCCCGGCAAACAACTGGAGCTGATCAGGTACTACCGGGACCGGCGGGTGTGGCTGGTGGAGCCGGACTCGACGCCCGCGACTGTTTCTCCCTACCCAATGCCGGTGCTTTCGGCATCGGGCTCGCATTGAATCGAAGTGGAATGGACCTGCGAAAATGCCTGGTGATCGGACAGAAACCTCATTCGCATCAATGGCATTTGAAGGCAGGAAACAGGCGGGCGTGAATGAGGCCGGCCATGCTTCGAGTCATCCAGTAAACCAGGACATGCCGAGTCTCGCATATGAAGGTGACTCGGAAGTGCTACTCCCTAATCGGGGACGCCTCGTGAGATACTCATTGGTGCTGGAAATCGCGCCGGCAGGGGGGATCCAATGGAACGAGCAAGCGTCCTGGTTACCGGATCTTGCGGGTTGATCGGCTCTGAGGTCTGCCTGCATTTCTATCAAGCCGGATACTCAGTAACGGGAATAGACAACAACCAGAGGGCTGTGTTTTTCGGGCCGGAAGGCGATACATCCTGGACCCTTGAGCGACTGCGCAGGACTGTTCCGGGATATGTTCATCACGATATCGATATTCGCGACCGCGGAGCGATCCTGCAGTTGGTCCAGAGTGCAAGACCGTCGGTCATTGTCCATACTGCGTCTCAGCCATCGCACGATCGCGCTGCGCAGATCGCCTTCGACGATTTCGATACGAATGCCGTGGGTACGCTTAACCTGCTTGAAGCTGCGCGGCGCTGGACCCCGGAGTCGCCTTTTATTCACATGTCGACGAACAAAGTTTATGGTGACCGCCCGAATACACTGGCACTCGTTGAACAAGAAACGCGCTGGGACTATGCGGACCCCGAATACAGCCTGGGCATCCCAGAGAGCTTTTCGATCGACCAATCGCTGCACTCCTTGTTCGGGGCATCGAAGGTGGCTTCCGACGTCATGGTTCAGGAGTATGGGCGCTATTTTGGCATGCCCACCTGCGCCCTGCGTGGCGGCTGCCTGACCGGACCGAATCATTCCGGCGTGGAACTGCATGGATTCCTCAGTTATCTAATCCGCTGCAACCTCATCGGCAAGGAATACAAGGTCTTTGGCTACAAGGGAAAGCAGGTTCGCGACAACCTTCACTCTGAAGACGTTGCCCGGTTCATGCTGGCCTTTGCGCGCAAGCCGCGCTGCGGCGAAGTTTACAACCTGGGGGGCGGTCGAGAGAATTCATGCTCCATCCTGGAAGCCTTCGCCCTTGCGTCCGAGGTCTCCGGGCGAGAGCAAGTCTGGACTTATCTCGATACAAATCGCGTGGGCGACCATATCTGTTATTACAGCGATTTGACCAAGATGAAGACTCACTACCCCGAGTGGGAAGTTACCAAGAGCCTGAAGCAGACCGTGGCTGAGATTGCCGCTTCGTGGTTATCGCGCCTGCCGAACGGAGGATAGCATGAAAATTCTCATTTCGGGAGTTTGCGGCTTTGTCGGCAGTCATATTGCCCGGTATCTTCTGGAGTCCGATGAAGACATCTCCATCGTAGGACTGGATAACCTGGCTCGACAGGGCAGCGAAACCAACCGGCTTTCGCTGAAGCGTCTTGGCGTGCAACTGTTCCATGGCGACATCCGGATGGCGAGCGATCTGGAGACGCTCCCCGATGTCGATTGGGTCATCGATGCCGCGGCGCAGCCGAGCGTTCTGGCTGGCCGCGATGGCAAGACAAGCGCGCGGCAGTTGCTTGAACACAACTTGCTTGGCACAATCAATTTGTTGGAGTATTGCCGCGCCTCGCGCGCGGGCTTTATCTTGCTAAGCACGAGTCGCGTCTACTCGATTCCGGCTCTGTCACAGTTGCCAATACATCCGAAGTCGGCAGCTTACACACTCGATGATGGACAGCCCTGGCCTGCGGCGGTTAGTTTGGAAGGCGTTGCAGAGGGCTTCAGCACCGAGGCGCCGATCTCTCTTTACGGTGCGACCAAGCTGGCGTCTGAACGCCTGGCGCAAGAGTACGCCGCTGGGTTTCAGGTTCCTGTCTGGATCAATCGCTGCGGAGTTATTGCTGGCGCTGGGCAATTTGGCACGGCTGAGCAGGGCATATTCTCCTATTGGCTGCACGCTCATGCCGCGCGGCGTCCCATCAAGTATCTGGGATTCGGCGGACACGGATTCCAGGTTCGAGACGCATTGCATCCCCACGATCTGGCGCGCATGGTGGATTTCGAGTTGCGAGCCGGTGGGCCTGGTCAGCTCCTGAACGTTTCCGGCGGACGAGAGAACTCAATGTCATTGGCGCAGTTGACGGCTTGGTGCGATCGCCGCTTCGGCCCACATCAACCAATTGCCGATGGTTCAGAGCGCCCTTACGATGTGCCTTGGCTGATATTGGATTCCAGCAAGGCTCTTGCTGTGGCAGCCTGGAGGCCGCAAACCAGTCTCCCTCAGATTCTCGACGAGATCGCCGAGCACTCGGCAGCCCATCCGGATTGGCTAACATGGTGTGGAGCGTGATTCCAATGCCCACAGAGAATTCCAGCCTCAAGCTGCTTTCCGTCGTGATTCCGGCCCGCGATGAAGAGGGCTGTATCGCCTCGACGGTGGAGCACCTGCATCTGGAGTTGCGGCTCCACAACATTTCACACGAGATCGTGGTGGTGGATGACGGCAGCACCGACCGGACCGCGGCAATCGTCAAGGCCCTTGCCGAAAGCATTCCACAAGTTCGCTTGATCCAGAATGGGCCGCCCCATGGATTTGGCCGGGCCATCGCTAGCGGTCTTCAGCAGATGGGCGGCGACGCGGTGGTTATCATGATGGCGGATGAATCGGACGACTGCCGGGATGTGGTGCGGTATTGGAATTCACTGAGCGAAGGCTGGGACGCAGTTTTCGGCTCGCGCTTCATGAAGGGCGGAGGCGTCATCGATTATCCTTGGGTGAAGCTACGCTTGAATCGAATCGCCAATCTCTTTATTCGACTGCTCTTCGGCGCATCGTTAAACGACACAACCAACGCCTTCAAGGCCTACCGGCGCACAGTGATCGATGGCTGCCAGCCGTTGCTCTCAGCGCACTTCAACCTGACCGTGGAGATTCCTCTCAAGACGATCATTCGCGGCTATTCCTGGACCGTAATTCCAATAACATGGCGCAATCGTACAACCGGCGTAGCGAAACTGAAGATTCAGGAGATGGGTAGCCGCTATCTTTTCATCTGCCTCTACCTTTGGCTCGAAAAGCATTTGAGCCGGGGTGACTACAAAAAAGGAACCCCATGAGTACTCCACATTCGCCGTCCGAATTGCAAAAGCTGTATGAGAACCGCTTTTCCGGAAGGGGCGCCTATCGCGATAGAGTCTGGAAAGTGCTGGTTGACGACTTTTTCTCACGGTGGCTTCCGCCGTGCGGCATGGTGCTGGATCTTGGGTGTGGACACTGCGAGTTTATCAACAACGTACGCTCAACAGAGCGCCTTGGGATGGACCTGAATCCGGATTCCATCCAGCATGCGGCGCCAGGCGTTCAAATTCTGGCGCAGAGTTGCTCACAACCGTGGTCGATTGCAGACAATTCGCTGGATGTTGTATTCACCAGTAATTTTTTCGAACACCTT
>Ga0302156_10000373_pt1 | contig 43319 bp, 33 predicted proteins | sample I_Bog_N3_2_FD_193503 | JGI IMG/M metagenome (GOLD analysis project Ga0302156, IMG submission 193503) | Peat permafrost microbial communities from Stordalen Mire near Abisko, Sweden - I_Bog_N3_2 | ecosystem: Environmental > Terrestrial > Soil > Wetlands > Peat | place: Sweden: Abisko, Stordalen... | reverse complement strand
TGCAAAGACTTCAACGTCAAGGCTGGGCGCAGGAGTATCAGGCTTACTGTAGAAAGCAGCATCATCCCCGAACTGGACGTGAGAGTCGACAGAGACGGAAAGACCAGAAGAATCCACGCATCGTTTGAAGAATCGACCGGAAAACTATCGTGGGACTATTGCGGAAGAAAACGCCGAGGTTGGGATATTGAAGCCACCGAAGAGGGTAACGCGCAATTCGTCGGTGACCGCGGTCCTAAGAATGCGGAACGGATCGCCGATGAGATGCTGTCTCCCTTGCTCGATTTCGAATGAAGCCGGGTGCCCCAGGTCTGGGTTTTCAGACCTGGGATAGCAACGATCCTCGACAGAGCAACCGGGCACAAAGCGTCATTGCCACTTGATGCGTGATGCGCTACACTTAACGCGTGATCAAGAGCTTCCGTCATGCGGGCGTCGAACGATTCTTCAAGACGGGAAGCAAGGCAGGCATTCAACCGGCCCACGCTGCGAAGCTGGCGAACCAGCTTCAGTTGCTCGATTTCGCAAGATCCGCCGCGGACATGAATATGCCGGGATGGGATTTACACAAGCTGACCGGCAACCTCAAGGGCCATTGGGCAGTGAAGGTGAACGCCAACTGGCGCATGACCTTTACCTTTGAAGGGGAAAACGCAGTTCTCGTCGACTATCGGGATTACCACTAGGAGCCGCCATGGAGCGAATGTTCAATCCGCCTCACCCCGGCAAGATTCTCCGCGATGCGCTGGGCGATATAAGCGTAACCGACGCAGCGAGGAAGTTGCACGTTTCGCGCACAACGCTGTCACGGATTCTCAATTGCGCGGCGGGCGTTTCCGCCGACATGTCTTTGCGTCTGTCCGCCGCGCTGGGAACCCACGAGAGCCTCTGGTACGAATTGCAGATGAGCTACGACATGTGGCAGGCGTCGCGGAAGAAGCGTCCCAGAATCGAGCGATTTGACGTCGCCGCATGACGCCGGACGCGACGCTGCCTCGGGGCTCGCGCAGACTCTTGCCAGGCTGAACCGCAAGCGGAGGTCGGAACAATGAGCAAGGTTGGCAAGAGCATTATCCGGGGGCTTGAACAGGCGCTAGCTTTTGCTGAAGGAAGGGCAAAAAAGGGCACCTACGTTGTCCACATACCGCCGGAGATCGACGTGAAGGCCATCCGCGGCCGCCTGGGTCTGACGGAGCAACAGTTCGCCGTACGATTTGGTTTCAACATCAATACTTTGCGCCACTGGGAGCAGGGAAGGCGTGCCCCCGAAGGCCCAACCCGCGCCTACCTGCTGGTAATCGACCGCGAACCCCAGGCAGTGCAGAAGGCCTTGCGGATCGCGTGACTCCCAGTGCCGGGTGCCTCAGGTCTCGACCTTGAGCAACAAAAACATCCCGACGATCCAGTTTGATTTGCATTACAATGTAATGCAGGTGGTGCCAAATGGCCGCGAATGCACTTGTCCAGACCCGTATCAATCCGGAAATCAAAGATGAAGCTACCATTGTTCTTAGGGCGATTGGCTTGACCGTTTCCGATGCGGTTCGCCTGATGCTAACGCGCGTTGCACGCGAGAAGGCTCTCCCTTTCGAGCCATTGATTCCCAACGAAGCGACCATCGCGGCAATGAAGGAGGCTCGGGACGGAAAACTCGAAACGGTGACTCTGGATGACCTGCAATCGGCGATCGATGCGAACGATTAAGCAGACAACAGCCTTCAAGCGCGACCTGAAGCGTGAATCGAAAGGGCAGCATCGAGCCAGTCTTTCCGAGAGTTTTGTCCCAGTGGTTCAGGCTCTTGCAAACGATCAGCCGCTGGCAGAGAGGTTTCACGATCATGCATTGCAAGAACAACTGGCAAGATCACCGCGATTGACCCATCAGACCAGATCTGGTGCTTATCTACAGAAAGCCCGATCATGAGACTCTGCAACTGGTCCGCTTAGGATCGCATTCAGAGCTTGGCCTGTAGCCGGTCGTTTATCAGGATTACCACTAGGAGCCGTTATGGAGCGCATGTTCAATCCGCCTCACCCCGGCAAGATTCTGCGCGATGCGCTGGGCGATAGATATTTTCCAGGAGTTTGCAGTCTATTTCTCGGAAACGCGCACAATCGATTCATGGTCTCCTCCGCACCAAAAATTTCGCGCCGCACACAGAGGGCGAACTACCCCACCCCTCCCCCTTTTCGTGCCATGCACGTGAAAACAATGACGTTACATCAATAATGACCAGGAACGGATGCCAAAACAAACAACTTACGTCCCGGAGTCTGTCGGAGACCCGCCATTTTGAACAAGGAATGCAGTAGTTTTGAGCGCTATCTGAGCCTTTGCCGACGAATTGGCATCAAACCCGGCGGAATGCGTGCACTGAAAGGCACGAAGAATCCCGTAGGATGAAGTGAGATAAGAAAACACACATGGCAACAACACAAAACAAAGACTATTACGCATTGCTCGGCGTCAAGAAGACGGCCACATCGGACGACATCCGCAAGGCCTTCCGCAAGCTTGCGCGCCGTTATCACCCCGACGTCAATCCCGGCGACAAGAAGTCCGAAGAGAAGTTCAAGGAGATTTCAGAGGCCAACGACGTCCTCAGCGACGAGAAGAAGCGCAAGGTCTACGACCAGGTGGGCTTCTATTCCGACCAGATCGACCCTGCGACGGCCGAAGCCTACGCGCGTCAGCAGGCCGGCGGCGGACAGCCCCCGGTGGACTTTGGCGGGTTCGACTTCTCCGGTTTTCAAGGCGCAGCCGGCCCTCAGCAAGGCGCCGGTTCGCAGTCCTGGGGCAGCTTCAAAGACATCTTCTCCGGCATCTTCTCCGGCGCCCAGCAGGGTCAGCATCCACGCGGACCGCAGCCCGGCACCGACCTCGAGTACCAGGCCACGGTCGATTTTTGGACGGCGATCCGCGGCGGCCAGACGCGCATCCAGGTGAATCGCCAGGAGACGTGTCCCACCTGCCACGGCCAGAGCAGCACCGGTGGGCCCATGCAGTGTCCGGAGTGCAACGGCACCGGCCAAGTGACGCAGATGGGCGGCCGCATGAAGTTCAACATTCCCTGTCCGCGCTGCAACGGGACAGGCCGGACCAGCAATGAGTGCGCCACCTGCCACGGCGAAGGAGTGGTGAGCCGCACCGAGACAGTGGACTTCCGCATCAAGTCCGGCACCCGCGACGGACAGCGCATCCGCCTCCAGGGCAAGGGCAACGCCGGCCTCAATGGAGGCGCGCCCGGCGACCTATTTCTGATCGTACGCACCGGCACGCATCCCGTGTTCAACCGCGTCGGCGACGACATTCAGCTTACGGTTCCGGTGACCATTGCCGAGGCCTCTTTGGGCTCCAAAGTGGACGTCCCGACCATCGACGGCCGTGCCCAGTTGAAGATTCCGCCCGGCACGCAGAGCGGCCAGAAGCTCCGCATGAGGGAGCGCGGCGTAGAGAATGCTCAGCGCCCCGACCAGCGCGGCGACCAAATTGTCACGGTAGAAGTAGTAGTCCCCACGCTCAACGACGAGCGCAGCCGCGAGATCATGCGCGAGCTAGCCAAGCTAAACAACCAGGACCCGCGCGTGGCGCTGTTCGACAAACTCTAAGCTGGGTGCCCCAGGTCTCGATTCTGAGACCTGGGATTCACCGCCGCATCAACTCCGGTCAAGATTTGCAGTAAGCTGGGGTCACAACACTATGGCCGCAAAACGAAAGTCCAAAGGCGCGTACATGATCTCGGCGGTGGCGGAGATGTACGAGATTCATCCGCAGACTCTGCGCCTTTATGAGCGCGAGGGCCTGCTGAAGCCGTCGCGCACCGAAGGCAACACCCGCCTTTACACCGACGAAGACCTTGAGCGTCTCGAGTTCATCCTCAACCTGGCACGCGACCTCGGCGTCAACATCGCCGGCATCGGCATCATTCTCCAGATGCGCGAGCGCATGGAAGAGATGAACCGCCAGATGCAGAGTTTTGTCGAATATGTCCGCACCGAGATGCTCACCCGCTTCCAGCAGAACGCTCCCGGCGCGGCGGGTGCGATTGTGCCCATCCGCCGATCCGCCGTGGTGGCCAAGGCCGCCGCGCAGCGCAAGCAGTAGTTCCCCAAGGCGGCGACTCGAACCCGCGCCTCCCGGTTATCCTGAATCCTGCATGTTGTACGCCCTTCTAGCCCTGGCCGTCGTCGGCCTCATCACCTCCACCGGATTCGCCGCCATAGTCCTCTGGGCCGTCCCCGGCTACCTCCGCGAGCGCCGCCTCGCCCTCGCCCGGCTACAAGCCCGCCCCGGCTTCACCCCACCGTTAACCCTGCTCAAGCCGTTGCATGGAGCGGAGCCAGGACTGGAAGCCGAATTGGAATCCTTCTTTCTCCAGGACTACCCGGAGTACGAAATCCTCTTCTGTACCCGCGCCCCCGACGACCCCGGCCTCGAAATGGCGCGCCGCGTAGCCGCCCGTCACCCCAACATCCCAGCAAAGTTCCTCTCTACCCAGGGCGAGCCAGACTACATCAACGCCAAAGCAGCCTCCATGGAAATCATGGAAGCCGCCGCCTCTTACGACATCCTGGTCATCAGCGACAGCGACGTCCGCGTCACCCCCGACTACCTCCGCGCCGTCGCTCTCCCTTTCGCCGACCCGCAAGTAGGCGGCATGACCTGCCCTTATCGCGGCGTCGCAGTGGAAGGCGGCCTTTGGGCCCGCCTTGAAGCCGTTGGCATGTCCGTCGAAATGACCAGCGGCGTCCTTGCCGCCCGCGCCATGGAAGGGATGCAATTCGTACTCGGCCCCACCATGGCCTTTCGCCGTGCGACGGTCCGAAAAATGGGCGGATTCAAAGTCACAGCCGACTACTGCGCCGACGATTTCGTCCTCGGCAACCAGACCTACAAGCTCGGCGAAACAGTCGCTCTAAGCCACCACGCCATCGACCACATGGTCATCAACTCGAACTTCCTCGACTCAATGAAGCACCAGGTCCGCTGGATGAAGTCCACCCGTTTTTCGCGTCCTGCCGGGCACTTCGCCACGTCGCTCAGCTTCAGCTTGCCCTTCGGACTGCTGGCGCTCGCCACGGCCGTCGCTCTCGGCCACACCACCATGGGTCTCGCGCTCTTCGCCTGGAGCGTAGCCACGCGCCTGGCGCTCGCCCTCGCCGTAGGCCGCGCCGTCGTGAACGACAGCAGTTGGTTGGGCCTGTTCGTCCTCTATCCCATCCGCGACCTGATGGGCTTTGGCTTCTGGGTAGCCGGCTACTGGGGAAATCGCATCCTCTGGCGCGGCCGCATCTTTGAACTCCTGCCCGGCGGAAAGATGCGGGCCGCAAAATAATCGCCAACATAAAAAAGGCCGGCTCCCATGTGCGGGTACCGGCCTTTTGTCCTTCAAGAATGCAGCAGCACTTACGGCAGCGGACGATCCGTCCACAGAGCCTTGTCAGCCAGGGCCTGCACAGCGTAGAGCCTTCCATTCAGCAGGCTTTCGGCCTTCTGCTGATTCACGTCCTGGGCAAAGAGCCATTTGCGTTCGCCGGTTCCCCATTCTTTCGAGAGCTTGTCTTCAGAAAGGAAAATATCCGGCGCGTCCGGGTAGCATGAGCCCCACAGCAGCGGTGTGCCTTCTCCATGCTGACCGCAACGCGGCAGCACCAGATCGGCCGGCTTGCCTTTGAAGAAGCTATGGCTGTAAAACACCACCGATGACGCGTCCGACTGCTCACCATAGATGATGAAGGTGTCTGCCGGAGTGCCTTTCTCGACGATGGTGTCAGCGAACGGCTTGGAACTGAGGATCGGCGCGAAGCGTGCGAAGGCGATGTGTGCGGCTACCAGGAACACCCCCGCAGTGAGCGCAATACTGACCGTTGCGGCGAGGTGCTTTCCCTTCACGCGCAGCATCCATCCCAGCGCGGGACCGATGAGCAGCGTAATGGCTGCCATTGCGGCAGGCAGGCGAAGCGCAGCGAAAGACGGGCCGGTCAGGTCGAAGAAGTGCGACATGGAGAGCGTGTAGTCTCCGACAGCGCGGTGAGCGAGCAGGGTGCCGATGTCGGATACGAAGGGCAGATTGCGCGAGTCCCACAGCCCCCAGCCGAGAGTAATGGCTGCCAGCACGCCGATCACGGCGAAGACAGCCTGTGCGCCTGTTAACCATGCGGTCGAGAGCAGCGGCTGCCTGCTGTCGGGTCCGCTGTCGGCGCCGCCGTCAAGGCCGCGCCTTTCTTCAACTCCGGCAACGACCGCGGCAATGAGGATGAACAGCGGCGGCCACACCGGGAACGTGTAGTACTCCTGATTCGACGAAAGCGAAAAGAAGAACAGCGTCCACGCGGAGAACAGCGAGAGCAGCCAGACCGTGCGCACGCGGAACTTGAGGCGTAGCACGTAGGAGGCTACGTCTTCGCGGTTGGCATGGTCCAGATAAAAGTCAACGGTCTGCCCCGCATCGTGGCGCAGGTGCTGCAGCCAGTGGTGGCGCGTCTTCCATGCCACAGCCAGCAAGGCAGGCACAAACAGGCTCCAAGGAAAGAGCCAGACAAAATGCAGCAGCCAGTACCAGACGCCCGGCAGCTTGTTGTAATCGTGCGGATAGCGCAGCGAGAAGAAGCGCAGGAAGTGCTCATTGACAAAGTAGAAGTAAAAGAAGCCGTGAACGTTGCCGAGGGTAGGGTGGTTGCCAACGGCTTGTCCCTGGTCAGGATTCGCAAGGCCGCAGAGAATGTGCCACGGCGCAGCAATCGCAAAGAAGACCAGAAAGCCGGTGACCAGTCTCAAGTTGCGCCAGCGGCGCCATTGTCCGGTAAGAATCAGGTAAGGCACAGCCGCGCCAACAAAGAAGACGGGGGCGATGAGTCCCTTGGTCAACGTGGCCAGGGCCACGCAGGCGTACGTCCAGTAAAAGCGGTTGGGTTCGCCGAGTTCCAGGCCAGTGATCAGAGCGTACAGGGCAATCAGCAGAAAAAGAGCGAGGATCGACTCGGGAATAATGAAGCGCGTAAACAAAAACGGCCCAACGGCAGTGAGCGCGCCCAAGCCGGCATAGAGCCCCGCGCGCGCGCCCCATGCCCGGCGCGCCCAGAGCCACGAGAGCCAGCAAAGGCCGAGCATGGCCAGGGCATTGGGCAAGTGCGTGGCAAACGTGTTTTCGCCAAACACCTTGTAGCTCACGGCTACCAGCCAGTAGGGCAGCGGCGGTTTCTCAATGTAGCGAATGCCGTTGATTTGGCATGTAATCCAGTTGCCGCTGTCGACAATGTGCTGGGCAGCCTGGGCGTGCGAAGCGTCCACGTCGTCGAGCAGCGGCGGTGAAAACAGCGAGCCAAATTGGACGGCGGCAAAGATGGCGGCGAACAACAGCCATGTAGCCAGCGCGGAGGGAGTAGCCGCAGGGCGCTGGTAAGGAACTTCGGGGCGGTATGAGGATAAAAAAGCCATTCAATCAAGGATAACAGCAGGGGGATTGGGGCGTTTCAAGTCGTGGAGAAGCTGTTCCATTCAGCTCATTGAAGAGTTTCCGCAAGGTTGGATCGCGGAACGAGTGTCCTGCTCTTTGCGTAGAGCCTGAATATGAAATTTGCGCGTCGTCTTTTCATCAGCGGCCTTGTGCTGGTCGCTCTCTGGCTCGTGATCTGCGCCGCAATCGGAGTCGTCGCTGGAGAGATGGCATTGCATCCGGGACGCCGAGTGTTGAGCCAGCAGGCTCGAGATATTGCTCAGGAGATTGCAACGCGTAACCACGCAGCGCTCACGGAGGTTTCCATCAACGCGGCCGACGGCGCAACTCTCCGCGCATGGAGCAACCGCACTTCGCAGCCTAATGGCGATGCAGTAATCCTGCTGCACGGGCAGTCCGACAATCGCGCTGGAATGCTGGGCAATGCCGACTTGTTGCTTCGTCATGGCTATGCGGTTCTTCTACCCGATGCGCGCGCCCATGGCATGAGCGGCGGCGATCTTGCCACGTATGGGGCGAAAGAGGCTGATGACATCGGGCGCTGGTTCAACTGGCTTCAACGGTCGGAGTCTCCGCATTGCATCGATGGCCTTGGTGAATCGATGGGGGCGGGTCAATTGCTCCAGTCACTGAGTGCAGAGCCCGGTTTTTGCGCGGTCGTGGCGGAGTCATCCTTTGCAAGCTTCCGTGAAGCCTCATACGACCGCTTGGGCGAAAAATTCAATGCCAGCTCAAGCGTGGGTCGGACGCTGCTGCGGCCTGCAGTGGAGGCCGGATTCCTCTATGCTCGCTTGAAGCACGGCGTGAATCTCGGACAATCGTCGCCGGAAGATTCTGTAGCTGCGAGCAGCGTGCCGGTCCTGCTGATCCACGGCAAGAAGGACACCAATCTTCCCCCTCGCCATTCCGAAATGATTCTGTCACGGAGCTCTGCACGAGGGCCGCAGGTAGTTTTATGGGAACCGCCAGAAGCAGGTCATTGCGGCGCACAAGGCGCAGACCCGGAAGAGTATGAGCGCCGCGTCATAGGCTGGTTTACGCAGCATGAACGGCCCTAGACCTTGGCCTTCATCCTTCGATACCGCTTCCACACCAGCAACGTAGGAACCCCCAAAATCACCAGCCAGATCAGCACCACCGGCCCCGCTTCCTCGATGAACAGAACCAGTCCCAGCATCATCGAAGCCGCGTTGCGCATGCCATCCACGAATGCATTGCCAATCCGCGTGGAGACCGAAGTGGAGGGCGTGCTGAACTGCTCTTTGTACTCCTCGACAAGCTGGAGATCGACCGTAGCAAAATCGACGCGATGTTCCAGTGCGCGCTGGTCGGCTTCCATCCCTTCAATTTCTCCGCGGACGCGAGCGATTTCCTCCTCAACCTGCAAAACGTCTTCAATCTTCCCGGTGCGCTGGGCCAGGATATCTCGCAGCCGTTGTTCCGTCTCGCGTGAGTTCTGCAGGCGTGCCGCTAAGTCGGTGTGCTGCTGTGTAACCTCTTCGCCGGACTGGGATTCCTTTTGCACCCGGCCAAGGGACTTGAATTCAATTAGTGCTGCTCCCAATTCAGGCGCCGGGATTCTGAGAGATGCTTGGATGCCGTGCGGCGGAGCGTCTTCAAGGAGAGCAACCACAAGTTCCGCGGAATAAGCGTGGTGACGCGCAAGGATTGCATCGAAAGAAGTGCGGGCTGCGGAGATGTCCTTCACCATAACGGTCAGCGTCGCAGTGCGCGCGATCATTGGCGATGTTGCGGCAGCCGTTGCTGAACTTGTGCCACCACCTCCAACATCGTTCGGTCTCCTCGTCGCGATCCCTGCTGACATGCCCTGCATTGGCTGGCTTCTCATCGCGCGACTTTTGGCGACGGCTCCTGGATCAGTTGCTGCTACAGAGTTCATGAGCGGGGCGTCGCCTTGCAGAGCTTCAGATTTCTGCTCCGTTGCGACTCGCCGCTGGCTGGCACCTGAACTCGCAAATTCGGCAACCTCCGAATGACTTGGCGTCTGAGACTGCACTTGGTACGCTACCCGTCCTGGATGATCTTCGTAGTACGACAGCGAAACCCCAACAAGCACCAGGACAAGGACCGCAGCCACAGCTCCTCCGCAACCGATAGCCCAGAGTCTCCAGTTCCTGAAGCTGAGACGAACCGTGCGTCCTGGCTTGGTAGCGCTGGAGCCTTGCGCTGCCTGTGCCATCACAGACTCTTCGAGGCTCGACGGAGCCTCAGGAACAGTCCAACCGGAAAGCGACCGTGACACGGTCCGGAATTGCGCCGTGAGTTCCGCGCACTCAGCGCATTGGTCCAGATGCGCCGAAACGACACGAGCCTCATCAACCGGCAATTCACCATCAAGCAAAGCCATCAGGTCTTCAGGAGCAACAGGATGAGCGGTGGTAATCATAGCGCCTCCTTGACAATCGCGGTGGCAGGGGCGAGTAGCGCATGCAATGCCAGCCGTGCGCGAAATAGCCGTGTACGCACAGTGTTCAGCGGCAGGCCCAGGAGTGAAGCAATCTCCGCATAACTCAACTGTTCGAATTCGCGCATCAGCAGCACTTCCCGGTCGACGGCATCGAGTGTCCCCACGGCCTGCCTCATCATTACCTCTACATCGAGGCTCCCTGCGGCAACCGGCTCCGGAATCTCCGCTGGTGCTCCAAGAAACGTGGCGCGGAAGGCAGCCTTACGCCGGTGTGCGCGCAGAATTTTGAAGGCTATCGCGTAAAGCCATGTCCGAAACAGCGCAGTGGCCTGATAGCGCGATGCGCCGCGGAGGACGGCAAGAAAAGTCTCCTGCGCCAGTTCTTCCGCATGTGCCGGATCGGCTACCCGTCGGCGGAAAAAACCAAACAGCGGCTGTCGGTATCGCTCAAACAGCGTACTGAATGCCCCGTTCAAGCCGCGCGAAAACGCAAGCATCAACTGCTCGTCAGTCTGTTCCGACCCCAGCGACGAAAACATTTCGCCGGGATGAATGTTTGCATCGTTCATCGTTGCGGAGTGTGCCGCCTCTGAGTGTAGAACGAACACGGGCAGTGCATCTTCCATGCGATTCCATCCTGGGCCCTTCACCCCTGGTAATGCGGTGAGCGGAAGAAAAGTTCCCGGCAGCTTGCAATGATTATTGGACGCCTTTCCGAATTCGACAGGGATGTGAACAATGTCGACCGGGTCTCGTCCTGTATCTTGGCTCCAGAGAGAGATTCCCCGCATCCGGAGTTTTCCTAGAAGATCATGCCCACTTTCGCAGCTGTCGATATCGGTTCCAACTCGTGCAGGTTGAAGATTGCCAAGGTGGTCGCGCACCAGTTGAGGACGGTACACGAGGATCGCGAGGTTACGCGGCTGGGCGGCAGTGTTTTCGAGTCGGGCCTGGTTTCCCCTGAGGCAATGGCCAACACCATCCAGGCGCTGAAGCGATTTCAACGCGCGGTGCAGGAGTACGGCGTAGACCAGATCCGCGTTGTGGCGACCTCGGCCATGCGCGATGCGCGCAACGGCGCCGCATTTCAGGCATGGGTGAAGGCGGAGACAGGCTGGCAGATGGAGATCATCTCCGGCCTCGAAGAGGGCCGTCTCATCCACCTCGGCGTCATGGCCGGGGCAGGAGCAACAGGCGACTCCGCAAAGACAAGCAGGGGACTCGGCGGGCGGGTGCTGCTGGTGGACCTGGGCGGCGGCAGCTGCGAAATTACACTCTCCGAGCGCAAGCGCATCCAGGACACGATCAGCGTGCCGCTGGGTGCTGTGCGTCTGACGCAGGATTTCCTGCTGCTGGACCCCGCCCCGGAGGATGGGTTGGCGCGGATGCGGCGTTGGATTGGCAGGGAGCTGCGGCGAGCGCATAGGAGAATTCGGCCGACAGGTTCGGGGTTGGTGATTGGTACATCGGGAACGGCGGCGGCACTCAGTGAAGCTTGCACTGTTGAAATAGCCAGGAACGGGAGCAAGGCAGCAAGTCAGCGGGTAAGCAAGTCAGCTAAGAGGCAGGCGGCCGCGCCGGCGGCAGGGGCGCCAATCGCGGGGATGGCGGCGACAAAGGACGTGCGCAAACTGACCAACAGGCTGGCAAAGATGACGCTTGCAGAGCGAGAGGCGGTTCCAGGCATTGGGCCGCGGCGTGCGGAAATCATTGTCGCTGGAGCGGAGGTCTTCGCGGAGTTGTTGGAGAGCTTTGGGCTGCCGGGCTTTCACTACTCGCCGCTGGGCCTGCGCGATGGAATTCTGGCCCAGATGCTGGCCGAGCAGGACGCGCGCGCCATTGCGCATCGGGAATTCGAGCACGAGCGGTGGGAGAGCGTGCTGGCCACTGCCCGGCGCTACGGTGTCGACCCCAAGCAGGCCGAGCCCGTCCGCGCCCATGCCGTGCAGCTCTTTCGGGATTTAAAGGCGCTCCACGGCCTTCCGGTGGAATACGAAAGCTGGCTCCAGGCGGCGGCGATTCTGCTCGACACCGGCAAGTTCATCAACCACCAGGGGCACCACCGGCACACGCAGTACATTGTTTCCAGTTCTGAAATCTACGGCTATACCCAATTGCAGCGCACCACGGTTTCCGCTATTGCGCGCTACCTTGGCAAGAGCCGTCCGCAGCCGGGCGACCGTTCGCTCAGAAATATCCCGGCAGACGAGCACAAGCACGTACACCGCGCCGCGGTGCTGCTGCGGCTTGCGGTGGCGCTCAATCAAGACCGCGCCAGCGATGTGCTGCGGGTGAGGGCAAAGATCTTCCCCAAGCGGGTTTACCTGGAAGTAGAGCCGGGACGAACCGGGGCTGAGCTTGAATTGTGGTCGCTCCGCAAGGAGGCGGGCTACTTCCGCGAAGTCTTTGGGCGGGAGCTCTTTCCCACACTGGCATAGAGCGACCGGGCCATACGGGGGTCGATCAGCCAGCGCAACAGGGGAGGATGCCGGTCCATATCGACGCGGGCAATGGAGCCCTTGCGCATGCGGATGGCGGCGCCTCCATTGCCGGTGATGAGCCGGCCTAAGAACTGAAACATGTTTGGGTTGTGACCGACGACCAGAACCCCTTCGCACTCGGAATATTTGCCCAGCATGTCCTGGAAGGCAGCGTAATCGCCGCTCAGGCCGAGGGCGGGGCTGATCTCCACTTTGGCTTCGTAGCCCAATTCAGTGCCCACAAACTGCGCCGTCTGCAATGCGCGTTTCAGGGGGCTGGAGACGATCACGTCCACCTGCACCTTCAGCGACGACAGCACCCTCGCCATCAGCATGCATTGGTCTTTTCCCTCTTTGATGAGGGCGCGCTTGGCGTCGACCGCCGGATTGCCCCGGTTGACTCCAGCATTGGCGTGGCGCATGAGATAGAGGTTCATAGATGGTTATTCTAGTAGGGATGGATGCTGGCTCGCTCCTTCCCTCGTTTGTCTCCTGGAGCAACGATTTTAACACGTTTGTAACAATTGCGAGAGATTGAGCGATCTCTTGCCTTGGACTCAGTGTTGATCAGACAGTAACTTCCGGGTTGCGGTCAGCCGCCCGGGATCTGGACCTCTCGGCGTTTCTGCCTCTGGAATGCTCGTTGAGTGCTCTGGCGCAAACCGCGAGCGAATGGCGGTTCACCTACATGCTTACGTTTCTGTCCGATGGTGTTGTTGAAGCGCGCAGCGGCAGGCGAGAGCTGTTTGGGTTCGAAAGCACAAGGCAGATGAGCACGCTCTCGGCGCAGCAGCAAGTCGAGGCGGCGAGGCTGTTCGGGCAAGAGGACGATATTGCGGTATTGACACTAACTTTGCCGCGTGCAGCGGTTCGTTGTACTGCTGCAGAGGGCGGTAGTAACATGTTGAGTTTTATCTTTAGTTAATAGACAGTTGTTAGACCTTGCAGGCGCTTGAGTAGAGTTACATTTTTTCCTCTAGATTGCTGTTGACGGAGTTTAGAGCTTAGGGTAGAGTTGCACCAATCCAGGAATGCGGAATTGGCCAACCCCCCACGATTCTGTATTCCGTACAGCGATTTCAGAGCTAGACGGCACAATTGGCCAGCTCTTCCTCTCATTTCAATTCGATTTGATCGTCACCCTTGTCGGCAAAAAGGACAGCAAGATGCCCCGAGCCTGAAGGAGATTCTCTTCCGGGATAAGTGCGCTTGAAGAGGTACGTGTTATGGCGGCGGCGGCGGTGCGCTGAGGCCCCATGGTGAGGTGTGCGCGGTAATAAGCCGCGACGGAAACTGTGCATCCATGAGATATGCAAATGCTTGCACGATAACTATGTTCGACCGGAGGTTGTTTGCAGCCAGCCGTGGTTGGATAAACTGCGCATCCTTCTTTGTAGGAAACAATCCGGCGCCGGAAACGTCGATGTGCATCTCGACCCCCGAAACCGCACGATCGCAAAGTTCAAGGAGAGAACCTTATGCCGGTTTTGACCTCTTATCCGGGCGTTTACGTCGAAGAGATCCCAAGCGGTGTGCATAACATCGCCGGTGTCAGCACGGCGAGCACCGCCTTCATCGACTACTTCTCGCAAGGCCCAATGGGTGTCGCGACGCAGATCAACAACTTCACTGAATTTCAAACGGTTTTCGGCGGTCTTAACCAGTTAAGCGAAGCCAGTTATGGAGTGATGCAGTATTTTCTGAACGGCGGACAGACGGCATGGATTGTGCGCGTAGCCGCCGGCACCCCAGCTGCCTCGCAGTTAACCCTGGACACCGCGGCGCCCGTCAAGGCCACCTTGACGGTTACTGCCAGCAGCCCCGGCTTATGGGGAAATAACCTTCAGGTGGGAGTAGACACCAACACCAAGCCCGCGGGCCTGTTCAACCTTGTCATCCGTCAGGTGGACTCGATTAGCAAGCCGACACAGGTGCTGAATTCGGAGGTCTACCGCAATCTGAGCATGACGAGCACGAGCCCGAATTACGCGATTGGCGTTGTGAATGCGGCGTCGGCGCTGGTGACACTCGCCGATCTCGGCGTTGAAATTATTCCCGCCACAACCGGCACGGATGTGATTTCGCCGATCTCGAATCCCACAAGCACCGCGTACACTGCCGTGAACACGGCAGCGTCTCCGGCAAACAACGGACTGGTTCCCGACGCCAACGCACTGGAGAACGGTTTTCCGGCGCTTGACCGGCTCGAACCTTACATCTTCAACATCCTCTGCATTCCAGCCGCGGTCAACCTGGTCTCGGGCGGTGCGCCGGACACGACGAACATTGCCTCCGTGTACGCGAAGGCGGCCGCATTCTGCGATACGAAGCGCGCGTTTCTGCTTCTCGACATTCCCTCGGGCATCAACTCGACCAGCAGCACTGTTTCCACGGGAGTGGTCGATTGGCTGAACGCGCTTGAGACAGCCGGCCTTACCCCCGACGCGAACTCCGCAATCTACTTCCCGAGACTTCTTATCGCGGATCCCTTGAACCAGGGACGCCAAAGAAATGTTGCCGCCAGCGGCACGATTGCCGGTATCTATGCCACGACGGATGCCAACCGCGGAGTCTGGAAGTCGCCAGCGGGCACTGACGCAACGGTTGCGGGCGCGAGCTTGGCCTACATCATGAACGACGCCGACAGCGGTTCGATCAATCCACTGGGCATCAACGGGCTGCGCAACTTCAAGACCTACGGAAACGTGGTGTGGGGAGCGCGAACGCTGCAGGGCGCCGACCAACTGGCAAGCCAGTGGGCCTATGTCGCTGTGCGCCGCACAGCGCTTTACATTGAGGAGAGCCTTTTCGAGGGCTTGAAGTGGGTGGTCTTCGAGCCGAACGATACCCCGCTTTGGGGACAAATCCGGCTTAACGTGACCTCGTTCATGCAGGGTCTGTTCCGCCAGGGAGCGTTTCAGGGTTCCTCGGCGGCCAGTGCGTACTTTGTGAAGTGCGATAGCGAAACCACCACGCAGACCGATATCAACTCGGGTGTCGTGAATATTCTGGTTGGCTTTGCACCTCTGAAGCCGGCTGAGTTCGTCGTGCTCCAGATCCAACAGATGGCCGGGCAGGCGGCCTCGTAGCCAAGGAGGAAGAGATGGCGCAGTTCAGCGTGAATCCGCAGCGTTTCGATCCATACAAGAACTTCAAATTTCGCATCAAGTGGGATGGCCGCTACGTGGCCGGCATCAGCAAGGTGGGCGGGCTCAAGCGGACCACGGAAGTGGTGAAGCACCGCGAAGGCGGGGACCCTTCGAGCAGCCGCAAGTCTCCGGGCAGAAATGAGTACGAAGCGCTGACACTGGAGCGCGGGGTTACCCAGGACACAGAGTTTGAGAAGTGGGCAAACAAGGTGTGGGACTACGGCGCGGGCCTGGGCGCGGAGGTATCGCTGAAGGATTTCCGCAAGGACATTCTGCTGGAACTGTATAACGAGGCCGGGCAACTGGTGCTCGCCTACAACATCTATCGCTGCTGGGTCTCCGAGTACCAGGCCATGCCCGATCTGGATGCCAATGCCAATGCGGTTGCCATTCAACACATCAAGCTGGAAAACGAAGGCTGGGAGCGCGACACGTCGGTGGTTGAGCCGGTAGAACCCAGCTTTACGATTCCGGCGTAACCGGCTGGTGAGCAAAGATGCGTGGACTCTCGGCAAGAGAACTGCTTGAACTGTGGGAGCGTGGCATGGAGAGCAGCGAGATCGAACGCGGTCTGCTGATGCTCTCCTATTGCCTGCCGGAAAGGCCCTGGCCGCAGCTTGCCGCAGTGAGCGTGGGGCAGCGCGATGCCATGGTTCTCGCGTTGCGCCGCGCCACACTGGGGCCCGCCTTGCATGCATTTGCAACTTGTCCCGGATGTGCCGGACAACTGGAATTCGAATTGAATGCGGATGAGCTGGGCATGGGCTCAGGCCGCGAGGAGCAAGCGGTTGCGCACACGTTTCAGCAAGGAACGTTCTCAGTGAATTGCCGGCTTCCCGACAGCACGGATCTCTTTGCGGCCAGCTCTTGCGGCAGCGTGGAAGAGGCGCGCCAGACCATACTCTCGCGCTGCGTGCTCTCCGTGGAAGACGAGGGGCGCGCGCTGACTGCCGGTGAAATTCCCGCGTCCGTTGCCGATGGCATTGAATCGTTTCTCTCCGATCGGGAATTTGCCGATGAAATCTCGCTGAAACTGGAATGTCCCGCATGCAGCCGGAGTTGGGAGTTGGCCCTGGACATTGTGAGCTTTTTCTGGCGCGAGATTCAGTCTGCCGCGCGGCGCATTGTGCTTGAGGTGGATGCCCTGGCGCGCAGCTACGGATGGAGCGAGGCGGAGATTCTCAACATGACTCCGGCTCGTCGCCAGTTGTACCTCGAAATGGTGGGCTGATGGCAAACCTATTGACCCGCATGGCTGAGCGCGCAATCGGTGTGAGACCCGTTGCACTGCCGCTGACCCGGCCTGTATTTGCGGCGCCGCGGCAGCTAAGGGAGCAGGCGCTTGAAGATGCTGCACAGCCGGAGACTCTGAGATCCGCTGCATCAGCGGAGGACCGCGGCGCGCCGCAACCCTCTGCCCGAAGCAGGGAAGACGACGGCGAGTCGGACTGGCAAAGCAGGGCGCAGCGGTTGGCGCAGTTGCAGCAGATGGAACAGCACCGCGCGCTCGAGCATGACCGGAACAAGGCTGCCATTCCAGGCCCAACGCTCAAGGACGTGCTTGCACATATTTACGGCTCGCAGAACGCCGGCCAGCACACGCCCCTCGCGGAGTCGGAATCCCTGCAGCCCGCAGCGCGTGCAGCATCGCTCTTGCCGCTGAGCCGGATTCAGGATGAGACGCCGCACGATAAAAGAGACGAGAAAGAGCAGCACCGCGCGGCGGCAACCATTGAGCCTCGCGTTGCGCGTGTACTTCCGCAGTCCTCAGTCATGCAGGAAGGCAACTTGTTCGCGAACTCCTTTGCGAAGCCGGCCATGGCGCGCGTTGAAAGAGAAGATGCCATACAGGATGTGCATATCAGCATTGGACGAATCGAGTTGAGGGCAGCGCAGCCAGCGGTTGCCTCGATGCCGCCGCGCGCTCCGGCCCCTCGACGTGCGCACTTGAGTCTGAGCGAGTATCTTGAGCGCCGGCGGGGAGGGCGGTTGTGAGCAACTATCTCGCCATCGCGACGGTCACCGCGACTCTTCGATATATGCTGCTGAAGTCGTTGCCGCCGGATCTCTCCGGCGCCTCTGTTACCACGCAGCGCCCGGACGCGGCACTGAGCGTCGCCGATGCCACGGGGATCAACATTTTTCTCTACCAGGTGGTGCCGAACGCGGCTCTGCGCAACACGGATCTGCCGACGCGGCGGAACGACGGGACGTTGGTGCAACGTCCGCGCATTGCGCTCAATCTCAACTATCTCTTGACCTTCTATGGCAGCGATGCCGAACTGGAGCCGCAGAGGCTGCTTGGCTTCGCGGCCTCTACGTTAAATGGCGCCCCGGTGCTCTCTGCCAGTGAGATCGGCCAGGCGCTGCTGAATTCGCAGCCGTTCAATGCGCCTCCGTTTACCGGCGCGCCCTTTAACGCGCCGCCATATCAGCCGGATCTGGCAACGCAGGTGGAGCGGGTGAATCTGACCATGCTGCCGCTCTCACTTGAGGAGCTATCAAAGCTATGGAGCGTCTTCTACCAGATTCCCTTTGCGCTGACCATGGCGTGGCAGGCAAGCGTGGTGCTGATTGAACGCGAGGACATGGTGCCGCAGCCGGCGCTTCCAGTGCTCACCAGGACAGTGACCGCGATGAGCTTCAACACTCCAGCGGTTACCGCGGTGTCGGTTCAGAGCAATCCATCGCTGCCCATCACGGCCGGCGCCACACTGCTGATTCTCGGCAGCAGTTTGCGCGGCTCCGGACTGAGCGTTGCGATCGGCGGCTATCCGACGCCGCTAACGCCAACACTCATTTCAGATTCGAGCATGAGCGTTGCATTGCCCGCGGATGTTCCCGCAGGTGTCCGAACGTTGCAGATTGTTCAGTCGGTGATGCTGGGCAGTCCTGCCGTGGCGCATACGGGGGCGATTTCCAATGCGGAGGGATTTGTCCTGCACCCGGCGATCACCCCGCCCGTGACCGGCTCGGCGACCCAGGTTGTGGTACCCGTGAGCCCGGTGGTAAAGGCAGGCCAAACGGCCGTGCTGCTGCTGAACGAGGCCACTACTCCGCCACCGGTCTCGCCCGCGGCCTATTCGTTTTCGCTCGGCACGCTGGCCGCCGACACCGGCACCATCACTTTTCCAATTTCAGGTGTGACAACCGGCATTACCTATTTTGTCCGCATCCAGATCGATGGAGCGGAGAGTGCGCTGGATCTTAATCCTGCGAGCGCAACCTACGGTCCGCTGGTGACGATTGCATGAGCAAGCAAGCAAATGCGGAGTGGAGCCGGGCCAATCAAATGTATTTGATGGCCGCCATCGCGGAGACGCACGCACGGATCTCTGCGTATGCCGCGCCTTCCCATTCCGTTGCGGAGCAGGCGGCGTTTGCCCCTGTGCCGGCTTTGGTGTTTGACCAGGAGACCGCGCCGCCGGCGCTCGAGGTGCTGTGCGGCATTTTTCAGCTTTCCTCCTTTGAGCGAGCAATTCTGCTGGCTTGCGCGGGAATGGAACTGGATTCGCAGTTTGCGCGGGTCTGCGCTAAAGCACAACCGGACGAGCGTCCCTGCCCTACCTTCGAGCTTCTGCTCGCAGCCTGCACCGATGCGCATTGGGACGCGACTTCACCAGACGGCTCGTTGCGCCGGTGGCGACTGATCGAGATGGGCAGCGGGGCAACATGGATGACGAGTCAGCTGCGCATCGACGAGCGGATACTGCACTACCTGACGGGCACGTCGTACCTTGACCAGGCTCTCAACGGCCTGCTTGAGCCGGTCGGCGGAAGCGATGGATTGCCGACTTCCCAGCGGGCGGTTGCGCAAACTGCTGCCGATGTCTGGCTGGCCGGGATGCATGAGGGACGCACGGTTTTGGTGGAATTATGCGGAACTGACCAGCAGACACGGCAGGCTGTCGCCGCGAATGCATGTGAGCGAGTGGGATTGCCGGCGTATCGCATCTTTGCCAGCGCGCTTCCGCTTCAGCATACGGAGATTCATGCGCTGGTACGGCTGGTAGAGCGCGAGGCGATGCTCACCGGCTGCGCAATTGTGCTGGATTCGACGAGCAGCGAAACGCAGGAGACGGCTCGCCGGAATGCGATTCATCTGTTTGCCGAAGGCCTGCACGTGCCGCTGATGGTTGCCGGGCCGCAGCGCCTGGGCGGCTACACGCGACAGGCCGTTTACCTGGAGATTGCCAAGCCTTTAATCGAGGAGCAGCGCAGCGCATGGCATGCGAGCCTGGGCGATGCGGCGCTCAGCATGAACGGCCACATGGACGATTTGCTGGCGCAGTTCAATCTGAGCGAAGCGCAGATTCGCGCCAGCAGCCTGCAGGCTGCGCGTCATGGCGGCGGATCGGCCGAGCGGACAGTGGAGGCCTTGTGGGAGTGCTGCCGCGTCCATGCCCGCCCCGGCCTCGACGGTTTTGCGCAGAGGGTGGAGACCGGCGCCGGTTGGGATGCGCTGGTGCTTCCCAAACCGCAACTGGAGATGCTGCGCGAGATTGCGACCCAGATGCGGCATCGCGCGCGTGTCTACAACGGCTGGGGATTTGGCGGGCCGAACGGAAGAGGACTGGGAATCACATCGCTGTTTGCAGGCGCCAGCGGCACGGGGAAGACCACCGCGGCCGAGGTGCTGGCCCATGAGTTGAGGCTCGATCTCTATCGCGTGGATCTCAGCCAGGTGGTCAGCAAGTACATCGGCGAAACGGAAAAGAGTCTGCGCAGGATCTTCGATGCCGCCGAAGAAGGGGGCGCGCTGCTCTTCTTCGATGAGGCCGATGCCCTGTTTGGCCGGCGGACCGAAGTGAAAGATAGCCACGATCGCTATGCCAATATTGAAGTCTCCTATTTGTTGCAGCGTATGGAGCAGTACCGGGGATTGGCGGTGCTGGCGACCAACATGAAGCAGGCGCTGGATCCAGCGTTTCTGCGGCGCATACGATTCGTGGTTCAGTTTCCCTTTCCCGATGCGGCGCTGCGCGAGCGGATCTGGCGCCAGGCCATTCCCTGGCAGGCGCCCACGGAGGGCGTCGATATGCATTTGTTGTCGCGCCTCAGCGTGACAGGCGGCAACATTCGCAACATCGCTTTGAGCGCCGCGTTTCTGGCCGTCGAGGCCGGCGAGCCGATCCGCATGAGTCACCTGCTGGAAGCGGCGCGGGGTGAGTATCTGAAGATCGAGAAGCCGTTGACGGAACCGGAGATTCGGGGGTGGGTTTGATGAAGCCATCTTTGCTGAGTGTTGACTCGCCCCGAACGCGCCGGCAGTCTGCCGTGCAGCGGCCCGCGGGGCGGATTGCGTTGCACATCGATGAGCTTGTTCTCGATGGATTCGCGCGGGTCGACGCCGGCCGGATGCAAAACGCCTTGAGAGAAACGCTAACCGCATCGCTCGGCAGCAGTGGAGATCGATTCGAGAACGATGTTCATCTCGAAAGAGCCGGAGGAACACACGATCTTCAGAGCAGCGCCGATGCGGAGAAGATCGGCGCGCGGTTAGGAAAGATTCTGCTCAAGACACTGCAGGTTGCCGGGCCCGATTCTCGCCGATCGAGTGCTGGCACAACCAAAAACGATCTTCCCAGGCAGAGCAAGGGACAAGGGTAAGGGTTATGGGATCATTTCCGGGTTCACCGAGACTCATGCGCGGCGGGATCGTACAGATCGATCCCGATACGGCGGCGGTGCAGAATATCGTCGTGCTGCAATACAACCCGGATACTCTGACCCGCACGCTGCAGGTGCAAAGCGTTCATGCGGAGCATCAGAATCGATCGGAAGCGCTGCGCCTGACCGGGCCGCCGATTGAAACCTTCAAGCTGGACGCGGAGATTGACGCGACCGACCAGTTGGAGCAGCCCTCGCTTTACCCGAACGCAGTGCAGTACGGAATTCTGCCGCAGTTGGCGGCTCTGGAAACCATGATCTACCCCACGACGACGCAACTGCTGGGCAACAATGCGCTGGCGCAGTCGGGCACCTTGGAGATTTCGCCGATGGAGGCGCCGCTCTCGCTGTTCATCTGGAGCGCGAACCGGATTGTGCCGGTGCGCATCACCGATTTCAGCGTCACCGAAGAAGCCTTCGATCCATCGTTGAATCCCATCCGCGCCAAGGTGAGCCTGGGCATGCGGGTGCTGAGCGTTGACGACCTGGGCTTCGATGACAAGGGAGGCAATCTCTACATGGCTTATCAGCAACAGAAGGAAAGAATGAGCGCGCTGGCGCCCACCGGCACCTTCAGCGCGCTGGGCATCGGAGGCATCTAGTGAGCGCATCCACACTGGCGATTTTCCAGTTTGCCGGACTCAAGGCCAGCCTGTTTGCGGCCAACAGCCGCTACCAGGGCATCGGCACCAACACGCTGACGACGGCGAGCGGACAGACGGTTGTCTACCTGCAGCGGCGCTTTGTGCCGCAGGCCAAATCATTCGCCGTGCTGCAACAGTACACAGTTGCCCAGGGCGACAGGCTGGACAACATGGCGTCCAAGCTGCTGGGCGACGCGCAACTTTATTGGAGATTGTGCGACGCCAACGGCGCGCTGCGCCCGGAAGAACTCGAGATCCAGGGACTGGTCTTGAATGTGACGTTGCCGCTGGGAATACCAGGACCGCAGAATGCTTAATGGAATCCATCTGACGCTGATGATCGGACCGGCGGTGCCGATGCCGGTGACGCAGGACGTGCTCAACGCCCTGACCTCGATCGAGGTGACCAACGCCAGCGAAGGACCAAGCGCATTTCAGTTGCACTTCACTTTGAACAAGCAGTCAGTTCTTGAAACGCTTTTTCTGGTGGCGGCCGGTGCGTCCATTCCGTTGATCCGCGTCGTCGTCGCGGTCACGGTGAATGGCATCACGCAGGTGCTGGTAGACGGAGTGATGACGCATCACCAGCTTTCGCCGGGCGGAAGCGCGCAGAGCCCCAGCCTCACCATTTCCGGCGAAGACCTGACCCGGGTGATGGACTACATCGATTTCAGCGGCATCCCCTATCCGGCCATGCCGGCCGAGGCGCGCGTGGCTTTGATTCTGGCCAAGTACATGTTTCTTGGCGTCGTTCCGCTGGTCATTCCCAGCGTGCTCATCGATGTGCCCATCCCGGTGCAACAGATTCCGCGCCACCAGGGCAAGGACCTGGCCTATGTGCGCCAGCTCGCCGACGAGGTGGGCTACGTCTTCTACATGGAGCCGGGGCCCACGCCGGGAAACAGCGTCGCATACTGGGGACCGGAGATCAAGGTCGGCACTCCCCAGCCGGCTTTGAATATGGACATGGACGCGCAGACCAATATCGAATCGCTCACCTTCGCCTACAACAGCGAATCCGCGCAGTTGCCGATCGTGATGATCCAGGACCCGAATTCAAAGGTGATTATTCCCATTCCGATTCCCGATGTAACGCCGTTGAACCCGCCGTTGGGCGCTGTTCCGCCCATTCCCAAAGACATTTTTGTGATCGATGAAACCGCCAAGTATTCGCCGGTGCGCGCCGCGCTGATTGGCCTCGCAAAAGCGGCCAAGTCGACCGACGTGGTTTCCGCCAATGGAACGCTCGATGTGCTTCGCTACGGCGGCGTGCTGAAGGCCCGGCGCCTGGTGGGCGTGCGCGGCGCAGGGCCGGCCTTCGACGGGCTCTATTACGTGCGCTCCGTAACTCACAACATAAAACGCGGTGAATACAAGCAGAGCTTTACGCTGGGACGGAACGGCCTGCTCTCCACCGTGAGTTCGGTGCCCGCATGAGCAGCGCGAAGAAGTACTACGGCAAGTATCGAGGCACGGTGGCCAACAACATCGATCCGATGCAGATTGGGCGCATCCAGGTCATGGTGCCGGATGTTTCCAACTACATTCCCACGTCCTTTGCCATGCCCTGCTTGCCCCTCGCCGGCAAGCAGATGGGGACCTACATGGTGCCGCAGATCGGCTCCGGTGTCTGGGTCGAATTCGAGCAGGGCGATCCTGACTTTCCCATCTGGTCTGGCTGCTTCTGGGGCGTCGTTGCCGAGGTGCCGGTGCTGGGATTAGCCGGGAATCCGGCAAGCCCGAACATCGTTGTCCAATCAGGCTTGCAAAACTCGATCATTGTGAGCGACCTGCCTGGTCCAACCGGCGGCATCATGCTCAAGAGCACAACCGGGGCAACACTGATTGTCAACGACACCGGAATCTATATCCAGAACGGCAAAGGCGCAAGCATCGTGATGGTGGGCAACACAGTGACCATCAACGAAGGCGCGTTGGTTGTGATGTAGGCAGTACAAAAAAGGAGGAGCGATATGCCGGGATTCCTGCTGCATGTTGGAGCCCAGGTGATGTGTGCACACGGCGGACAGGCGCAGCCCACCGTGCCGGTGCCGCGCGTGCTGGTTTCAGGCCAGCCGGTCACCACGATCTCCGGACCCTATGTAGTGGCCGGCTGTGCTTTTCCTCCTCCGCCCAACGGCAACGGACCATGCGTGACTGCGCAGTTCATCACCAGCGCACTGCGCGTCCTGGCCCAGGGTGTGCCCGTGCTGCTCTTCGATAGCCAGTCTTTGTGCACCCCCACCGGAACCCCCTTGATCATCGTTCAATCGCAGGTACGCGTGACAGGAATCTGACATGGCGCAGAATATCGACTTTCCGTTTCGCATCGATGGCCGGGGCCGCACCGCGCAGCCAGCGGATGACCCTACGCATATTGAAGAGCTCATCGAGCAACTGCTCTTCACCAATTCCGGAGAGCGCGTTAACCGCTCTGACTTTGGCAGCGGACTTCTGCAATCGGTGTTCGCGCCGAACGGCACCGAGCTAACCTCGGCAACGCAGTTCCTGGTGCAGGGCGGTCTGCAGCAATGGCTCGGCAACCTCATCCAGGTTCAAGGCGTCCAGGTCACCGCGCAGGATTCGCAGGTTGTTGTCCGGGTGCAGTACATCATGCGCAGTACGCAGACCGTGCAATCGGCGGAATTCACCAGGGGAATCTGATATGGCCACGCAATACTCCTGCGAAAACTCGCTCCGCCGCAGCCTGGTAGCCCAGCAAGGCATCCTCAATGGCATCGACTTCATTGAGGTGATGGATAGCGACGCGAAGGCCATCGGCAGCCCGCCGCAACAAACGCTGGTCGTGCATCTGCTGCTTCCCGGCGCCGCGCTGAGCGCTGCCAACTTCGTGGTCACCGGCGGCGTGCGCATTACCACCATCAACTGCATCTGGGCCTATCCGGCGCCTTCTGTACCCAATCCTCCCGCAACCCCGGCGGAGCGAAATTACTTCGCCGGTCTCGGTGACGCAAGCAAGATCTTCATCGTGCGCACCAGCGCCTATGGGGACTTCTCAACCTATACATTGCAGCTTGTTGCCTCCGCACAGAGCGGCGCTGTGCCAACGGGTTTCGATCCGCGCCTGTGTTCGGTCGAGTTTTCATTCAAGGTTGAGTGTCCCAGCGACTTCGATTGCCAGACCACGCCGGTCTGCGTGCCGGCGGCGAAGCCCGCACCGCTGATCGATTACCTGGCGAAAGATTACGGCAGCTTCGTTCAACTGATGCTCGACCGCATGGCGGCGACCGTGCCCGCATGGCAGGAGCGGAACGCGGCGGACCTCGGCATAGCGCTGGTGGAAACGCTGGCCTATGGCGCCGACCACCTGAGCTATTACCAGGATGCGGTTGCGACAGAAGCTTACCTGGGCACGGCACGCAGACGGACCTCTGTGCGGCGTCACGCCGTGCTTCTCGATTACGCAATGCACTCCGGCTGCACCGCCCGCGCCTGGGTGAACCTGCAACTCGATCCCGCGCAGACCAAGCTCCTGGTTCCCGGCCCGGCAGCGCAAGGCGATGGCGCGCCTGGGACCAGGCTGCTGACCCAGACCATTTTCAACAGCGGGTCCATCACCACGGACGAGATGAACCAGGCCATCCTGCAAGGGGCCATCGTGTTTGAGACGATGGCGGATCTGATCGCATACTCGGCGCACAACGAGATTCTTTTCTATACCTGGAGCGATGAGCAATGCTGTCTCCCGGCCGGGGCCACCGCGGTCACGTTGCGCAACGACGGTGTTCAGCCGCTGCAACTGGCCGTGGGCGATGCATTGCTGTTTGAAGAGGTCATCAGCCCGGTCACCGGGCAGGCGGCAGACGCGGATCCATCGCATCGCTGCGTGGTGCGGCTCACCAGCGTCGCCTCCAATCAGGACCCTTTCAACGGAATGCCTTTGCTCGAGATTCAATGGGCGTCCGGCGATGCGCTGAGTTTTCCATTGTGCATTTCGAGCGCCATCGACAGCGGCGGCGGGTCCACGGTTGTGCCCAACCTCAGCGTGGCTCGCGGCAACATGGTGATGGCCGATTGCGGCGTCACCATTGGGGGTGAAGCGCTCAATCCGCCGCTCGTTCCTGCCACCGGCCTTTACCAGCCCCAGTTGCAGAATACGAACGTGACATTTTCAACGCCGTATAACGATGCGACGGCGCACCAGGCCGCGGTTGCCGGCCTCACCACGCAGGATCCTCGCGCTGCTCTGCCGGAAATCACGCTGCAATCCTCTGCCGGCCAGTGGACTCCGGCGCTGAACCTGCTGGAAAGCTCGGCGTTTGATCGCGATTTTGTGGTTGAAATCGAAGACGACCTGACCGCAACGTTGCGTTTTGGCGATGGAGAACTGGGCGCGCTTCCATTCAGTGGAATGGTCGCAACCTACCGCGTGGGGAATGGCTCAAGCGGCAATGTGGGAGCCGAATCGATTACCAACATTCCGGCGGGTGGATTCATCGGCGTGCGCAATCCGATTCCGGCCGGGGGCGGCATCGATCCAGAGACCAGCGACCAGGTCAGGGCCTACGCTCCGCAGGCTTTCCGGGTACAAGAGCGCGCTGTGACCCAGTCCGATTACGCCGCCATCGCGGAACGTAACGCAGCAGTGCGCAGTGCCCAGGCCACACGCCGATGGACGGGCAGTTGGTACACCATGTTTGTCAGCGTGGACCCGCAAGCCGGTCAGACGGTTGACAGTACTCTGGAGACAACTTTGGTGGACTTTCTCACGCCTTATCGCCTCGCCGGCTACGATCTCGAGGTCGAGCCTCCGGTGATGGTGCCGCTGCAGATAGCCTTCACAGTGTGCGTGGCGCCGGGCTACCTGAGAGTGAGCGTGCAGCGCGCGCTCTACCAGGCCTTCAGCAATGGCATTCTTCCCAACGGGCAATTGGGCTTCTTTAACCCCAACAACTTCAACTTTGGGCAAACACTTTATCTGAGCCAGGTGGTGGCCGCGGCCATGAGCGTCCCCGGCGTGCAATGGGTGAACACCAACGACGTCGCTCCGCGGCAAACGCTGTTTCAGCGCTGGGGCCGCGCGGCTGCGGGCGAACTGGCTGCCGGAGAAATCGATTTTTCCGCGTTGGAAATTGCGCAGCTCGCCAACGACCCGAACCGGCCTGAGAGCGGAATCATTGAGTTTTACATGGAGGGAGGGTTATGAGCGGCACACTCTGTACATGCGGATGCTGCTCCGGGCTTGACGCTCTGAGTCCAGAGAGCAATGCGCCCGGTCAGCCGGCTCTCTCTTACCGGCTTGGCGCCTATGCGGACTTCCTGGATCGCATGCTTTCGCAGATCGCTTCGCCGAGTACGCTGGCGAACCCGCCGGAAGGCTCATGGAACCTGGCGAACCTCACAACGCGCTCGGACGATGACCCCACCATTGCGCTGCTGGACGCGTGGTCCGTGGTTCTCGACGTGCTCACGTTCTACCAGGAGCGCATTGCCAACGAGGGATTTCTCCGCACCGCAACCGAGCATCGCTCGGTGCTGGAGCTGGCCCGCGCCATTGGCTACGAGCTGAACCCTGGAGTCGCAGCCGGCACGTATCTCTCCTTCATCATTGAGGACGTGATCGGCTCGCCCTCGGTTGCGCCGTTGCCCACCGCGCCAAAGACCCCCAGCGCGCCCACGCAAGGCGCATCGACCTATAACGCGGGCATCGTGACACTGGCGCCGGGAACTCAGGTTCTGAGCGTGCCGCCCCAGGGACAGACCGCGCAGACCTTTGAGACTTCAGTCGAACTCGATGCCCGCACCGATTGGAACCTGATGCTGCCACGCGTGACGCGCCCCGCCGATTTCGCCATCGGCAACGATGGCAATCTTTATCTGCTCGGCGTGCGCGGCAGTTTCCCGGCCGGTGCGCCAGCCCTTTCTCTGCCTGTCAACAACATGTATCTGCTCAATCCGGATACGCCCTCGCTCGGCGCCGGCCCCAATGTGATCGCCATTCAGGTACAGCAGATTTATGTTTCCGGCACAAGCACGGGCATCGCCGTTGGCGATCTGTTGCTCTCCGTCGGAGTCAACGACCTCGAGCAATCGTTCGCTCAAACCTTTCAGGTGCGCAATGTCGTTGTCGATCACACGCGGTCGCAAACGCGCATCGACTTCTCCGACTCGCCCGCTGCCATGCCCTTTGCGCCGGCACAATTTCCCTCCCTGCAAGTGCCGTCGTCGCCGGTGCCCTTCAGCCGCGCCAACGTTGAAACCTACGTCCTCGAAACCACGGTCGATGACTCCGATCTGCAAGCCCTCATCAAGATCGGTGGATGGGACCCCGAGCTGCTCTCGACCGTCGCCAACTTTATCCCCGATCCCGCCGTCGCCAGCCAGGGCATCTTCGCCTTCAGCACCGAGACGGCGTTTTTCGGCAACAACGCTCCGCGATGGAAGACCCTCACAAGTCCTGGTACCATTCTTCGCGGCGACGCCTACCCGCAAAGCTGGGACGCCGTCAACAAGGGCTTGGGAACGCTCATATGGACTGACTCGCAAGGCAACTTCTATCAGGACGCATCGGTCTATCTTGAACGAAACATCGCCGGCGTCCTGACCAACAGCTGGGTCCTCGTCGAATCTCCCGGCAACCCGCCCATTCCCTTTCAAGTCACGGCCGCGGCAGACAAAAGTCTCGCCGACTACTCGCTCACCGGCAAGTCCACTGGCTTGGCTCTCCAAACCGCATCCCGCCAGACCATTCAGTCGCCAGGCTCCCCGGCCCTCGCCATTGCCTGGGGGATTCTCAATCTCTATGCCGCAAACTCGGACGGAAACATCTGCTACCAGACCGGAATCGCCGGGAACTGGGAAGGGTTTTCCCAGATATTGCAGGGCAGCTTCGGCCAGACTCCGGCCATTGTCAGTGCGACATTGGGCGAATTCGATCTCTTCATCATTGGCAATGATGGCAGCCTCTACCATGCTTCAGGAGACGGTGGATTGTGGTGGGACTTCGCTCGAGTCATCCAACCCTTCCCGTTGAATCTTCAGCTCGTCGGCTCGCCCAGCGTCGTCATGGGGTATCCCAATCCGTTCGATGTGCTGGCCCACGGCAGCGACGGCAATCTCTATCACTTCTGGTACTACCAAAACAAATGGAATGGTCCGGAGCTCCACGCCGCGCCGTCAAGCCCACCGGGAAAGATCAACTTCGTCGGTTCGCCCGCCGCAACGGGCGGAGGCCCCACCGAGACCGAGGTCTTCTCCATCGGTTCAGACGGGAAGCTCTACCATACGGGCTGGAGCTTCGCCACAAAATGGTGGGGACCGCTGCTGATCGAGAACGCGCCCTCCATGACCCCGGCGATCACTTATCCCGCCAATTTGATCGGCTCTCCGGCTGCGGGGGTGAACGGTCTGAATCCCTTGGATGTATTTGCCATCGGGCAGGACGGCAATCTCTACCATGCCTGGTACATCCAGGATACGTGGAACGGCATGGAGAACCTTGGCGGCAACAATCTTGTCGGTTCGCCCTGCCTGGTGCTTCATGGACCAAGCAACCTCGAAGTTTTCGCCATTGGCGCGGACGGCAATTTGTACCACAAGAATTGGGTCGGCGGAAGCTGGTACGGACCATTCAATCTGGGTGGCGGAAACCTGGTCGGCACGCCCTCGGCAACGGCGCCAACATCGAAAACGATCGAGGTCGCCGCGACCGGATCAGATGGCAACTTCTATCACTTCTGGTACGACGGCGCCAACTGGCACGGACCCGAGCTCGTTTCCGCCGGATACGTTCCTCCCATTCACACCCGCAAAAGCAAGGCGCACGTCGTCAGCGAGCAGCAGCTTCTCGCCGAGCTTCCGGTAAGCGACGACATCGAAGCGGGCACGACGGCTCTGATGCTCAACGGGCTGGTCACCGGCCTCACTCAAGGGCAAGCTGTTGCGGTCTCAGGCAACCGCTCCGATGCCACCGACCAGGCCATCAGTGAAGTGGTGATTCTTCTCGACATTCTGCATGTGGGCGGGTTTACGCAGCTTGAGTTCGAGGCTCCGGGCCTCACCAACAGTTATGCCCGCGCCAGCATGACCCTGAACGCCAACACCGTGGCCGCCACGAACGGAGCCACCATTGCTGTTCCCGAGGTACTGGGCAGCGGCAACGCGTCCCAGATCAACCAGAGCTTTAAACCCAAGCGGTCACCCATCACCTATGTTCCCGCGGCCACGGCCACCGGCGCTGCGAGCACATTGCAAGTGCAGGTCAACAACCTCATCTGGCGGCAGAAGCTGTCGCTGTTCGGCCTCGGCCCCACCGACCGCGCCTACCAGGCCCGCCAAAACGACGACGGCACCACCACCATCACCTTCGGCGACGGTGTCACCGGCGGCCTCTTGCCCACTGGACAAAACAACGTCACTGCCACCTATCGTGTCGGCCTCGGCACACCGGGCAATCTGCCCGCGGGCAGCATCTCCGTTCTGCAGTCCCGGCCCCCAGGTCTGCGCGCCGTCACCAACCCCGTTCCATCGAGCGGCGGCGCTAACCCCGAAGACCTCGACAGCGCTCGCGGCAATGCGCCGCGCACTGTCCTCACCATCGACCGCATCGTCTCCATCTCCGACTACGAGAACTTTGCCGCGGCATTCGCCGCCATTGGGAAAGCGCAGGCAATGCCCCTGCTGCTGGGCCAGACGGCCATCATTCACATCACCGTATCCGGAGTGGAAGGCGCGGCAATCGACCCAACCTCGCAATTGCTTCTCAGCCTGAGCGCAGCCATCGACGCGGCGCGCGATCCCTTGCCGCAGGTGGTTCTCACCAGCTATCAACCCGTAACCTTCAACGTCGCTGCCATCATCGTCATCGACGAAACAGACTACGTCGCAACTGCGGTCCACGCCCAGGTGGTCAACACCATCACGGCCCACTTCAGCTTTGACCAGCGAGGTTTTGCCCAGCCCGTCACCGCGGCCGATGTTGTCGCCACCATGCAGGCTATTCCCGGCGTCGTTGCCGTCGAACTAACCCAGCTCTACCGCAACGACGATCCAAGCGGTCCCTCGCAAACAACGCCGAACACCTATCTGCCCGCCCGCTACGCGCAGGTCAGCAGCGGCGTCATTCTTGCCGCTGAACTGCTTCTGCTCAACCCCATCGGATTCTCACTTACGGACAAAAGCCAATGAGCGCACAGGTCGATCTGTTTCAACTTCTGCCGGCCATTTACCGCATTCGCGATGCGAATCAGGGTGGTGCGCTTGAAAATTTATTTGCCATTTTGCAGGACACGCACGATGCGCTGGACCAGGACATTACCAATCTTTATGAGAACTGGTTTATTGAAACCTGCGCAGAGTGGGTAGTGCCCTACATTGGCGATCTTCTGGGTGTCGCGCCGCTGAATACCGCCAATATTGAAGGCGTGACGGCACGCGCTTATGTTGCCCACACTCTTTCCTACCGGCGGCGCAAAGGGACGCCGATCGTCCTGCAGCAACTGGCCCAAGATGTGACCAACTGGCCGGCTTGCGCAGTGGAGTTCTTCCAACTGATCGCAACCACGCAGTACCTGAACCATCTGCGCCCGCAAAACCTGGCCTCTCCCGACCTGCGCAACATCGACCCCCTGCAGTTGCTCAATGGCCCCTTCGACAGCATCAGCCATACGCTCGATGTGCGCGGCATCGTAGGCCCGGCGCTGGCTCCGCCGCAAAGCTCCGGCCCCAACGCCGACTCGGTTCCGATCCGAGGCAAATACAACCTGCCCAATATAGGCCTCTTTCTGTGGCGGTTGAAGAGCTATGCAATTGAGGGCGTCTCGCCACGCGTTGTGACCGATGGAACAAACTTGCGCTATCGCTTCAATCCCATTGGGCTGGACGAGCCGCTCTTCAATCAGCCAATTCCTCCGGCTGCGGCGTTCATCCCGGTCACCGGCGAGATCGATGTGCCGGGAGCGTTGCGCCGCCGCGCACTCTACGACGAACTTGAGACGCGCCGCCAGACCATGGTCGATCTCGAGATGGTTTGGCAGCCCAACACCGACTATGCCCTTGGCTTTGAGATCGTGGACAGCAACGGCAATACCGAGCGCGTGATTGCCGCGGGAAAATCCGGCGCGACAGCCCCGGCATGGCCCACCGCGCTAGAAGCCGCAACCGGAGATGGCGGCGTCACGGGTGTCACCTGGCAGTTGACATCGATTGGTTCATCGCTGCCCGCCAGCTACTTCGGCCAGCAGCCGGTGTTTCAGATCTTTCCCAATGTCACCGCCGGCGCAATTCCGCCGGAGCAGATCATGATCTGCGACCTGAGCAATCTCAATCCCCCGGCGCCGGCAAATACCTGGCGGGTTCCGGCCGCAAGCAAGACCTACACGCGGGCCTCGGATGGAGCCCAGATCGCGCTCCCGCTTCAAGCTGCCGTGGACCCGGAACTGGGCAGGCTGGTGTTCGTCGCGTCGCCCCCGGCAGGTCCATCCGAGGTCCGTGTCAATGACTCCTATGGCTTCAGCGGAGACTTGGGCGGTGGCCCGTACAATCGCACCAGTTCGGTGCAGGCTTTTCTCTCCGGAATCGATCGGCAGTCGCCCAATTATTGGCAGGTCGCTGTCAGCCAGGAGATTGCGCCCCTCGCAGGTCACGTCTTCCCCACCCTGACGAATGCCGTCGAAGCCTGGAACGCCCTGCCCACCCTGCCCGCAGGTTCCGAGCGCTTCGGCGTCATCGTGATGCTTGACAACGCCAGTTACTACGGCAGCCTGACGGGCGCGAATACCATCCTTCTCCCCGAAGCCTCGACCCTGCTCATCGTCAGCGCCGACTGGCCTTCCCTCAGCGTCTCCGGCAACAGCAACTCCTTCCCACTCTCGCCGACTTCCCAACGCGCTCATCTCATCGGCGACATCGCGGTTCAGGGGACCGCGGTTCCAACCAGCCAGAATCCGGGTTCGCTCGCGATCAGCGGGATGCTCATCGAGGGCTCGGTCTATATCAGCGAGGGCAATCTCGGCGCGCTCACTATCGCCGACTCCACCATCGTCCCCACCGTGGGCCAGATCACCGTTGCGCCGCCGGCTGCAGGCGCAAGCGGCCTGAATGCCAGCCTCACCGTCACCCTGCAAAGAACAATCTCCGGCCCCATCGGTTTTCCCGCTGCGCAGTTCTCCGGACTAACCCTGAACCTCACCGACTGTCTTATCGACGGCGGTTCGGGCGTTGCGATCGACGCCGTCACCGCCGACGCAAACATCCAGTCGACTACCGTTCTGGGCACCGTCGGCTCAGGGGGCCTCAGCGGTCTGCGTACCCTCGAAGCCGGCAACAGCATCTTTACCGCAACCGTGACCGTCGAACGCAGGCAGGCCGGCTGTGTGCGCTACTGCTCTCTCTACTCCTCGCCGCCCACCGACACCTCCCGCGTTCCGCGGCGCTACAACTGCCAGCCTGACCTGGCTCTGGACAATGCCTCGGGACCGGCCGCCCAGCGCGGAACCCGTGAGCGCCTCACCCCTTCTTTCAACAGCGTTACTTATGGCGATCCGGCTTATGGGCAACTCAGCGGCGAATGCGCCATGGAAATTCGCGCCGGCGCCGACGATGGCTCCGAGATGGGCGCTTTCTACTTCCTCAAACAACCCCAGAGAGATGCAAACCTGCGTTCAGTACTACCCGAATATCTGCGCTTCGGCATGCAAGCCGGCGTCTTTTACGTGACTTAAGGAGATCATCATGGCGGGAGACATTTCGCGTTCGTCGTTCAATCCACTCAAGCACCGGAGCGGCGTCCGCATGCAACAGGGACGCGTCCAACTGGATGCCGACTGGAATGAACAGGTCGATATTGCCACCCATTTCACCCGAACGGCGACTGCGGACCTGATTGGTCCCAGCGGTGCACCGGCAGGCGACGCGGGCTTTGGCATCTCGGTTGTGGGCGGCAACCTGGCGGCGGGTGCGGGCCGGTACTATGTGGACGGCATTCTATGCGAAAACAACGCGCAGGTGCTCGTCGACGGAATCTCGTCCACGGTTCCCAACGGGCAGCCCGATCTGCCCGGCTATCTGCTGCCCACGCAGCCGGGCAACTATGGCGTCTACCTGGATGTGTGGGAGCGCGAGATTACCGCTTTGGAAGACCCGTCGATCCTGGAAATCGCGCTGGGCGGCGTGGATACCACTACGCGCACCCGCGTCATCTGGCAAATCAAGCTGCTCGCCGCGCAAACCACATGCACCCCCAACTGGAATGCTCTTTTTCCTCCCAGCACCGGAATGATGCAGGCTCAAGCCCAGCCCAACGCCGGTGCCTCCACGCCCTGTGCCGTGCCCGCCCAGGCCGGCTACACCAGCCTTGAGAATCAGCTCTACCGGGTTGAAGTCCACACCCCAGGCACTGCAGCCACAGCCACATTCAAGTGGTCCCGCGACAACGGTTCGGTGGTTGCAGCTTGGCTCTCGAACCCCGCGTCGAATCAGTTGGTCGTCAGCTCTCTGGGCCGAGACCAGGTGCTGGGCTTTGCCGGTGGGCAATGGGTCGAGCTCACCGACGACACGCATGAGCTGAATGGAATTCCCGGCACCCTTGTGCAGTTGAGCAGTGCGCAAATGGTGGGCCAGTCGCCCACGCTCACGCTCAATCTTGCCACTGCCACGGGCTCGACCAGCTTTCTGGACTTTCCCGTCAACCCCAAAGTGCGCCGCTGGGACCAGGTTGCCACCGCGTCTGTGACGTTGACCAATGGCGCGGTGGCCTTGCAGGAAGGGAGCTGGTTAAGTCTGGAGAATGGAGTCCAGGTCCAGTTCACCGCGGGCGGGCTCTATCATACGGGCGACTATTGGCAGGTTCCGGCCAGGACAGCGACTGCCCTGAGCAATCCCACTGTGATCTGGCCTGTGGACTCGAGCAGCATCCCACTGTCGTTGCCGCCGCTGGGCATCAACCACTCCTATGCCGCATTGGCTACAGTGACGCTGGGCGCCGTTCTAGGCTGGACCGTGAACACAGATTGCCGGCTGATCTTTGGTCCTGCCTCGGCTCCAGGCGGCATGCATGTGATCGATCTGCGCACGATTCAACCGGCGGCGGAACTCGGCAACGACACGCTGGTACCCCTGACCACGTTCCTCAACGGCATCAAGATCACCTGCGATCAGACCATAGACCCGTCCACACTGAAACTGGCCACACTCTTCGTCACACTCGATACGCCGGTCCTCACCTCGGACTCCCAAATCTCCGGCATCTATCCCGCCGCCATCCCCGTCAAGCTCTTGGCGAACCTGGCTGTGGGGGATGCGGGCAACGTTTCGGCGTTCTGGATTCCGACGCCGCAAGCAAGGGCCTATGTCCTCGAACAGATGGCCACCTTCGGAGCCCAAACAGAGAACAACGGAGAGGCATTGGTCGCTGTTACCTTCAAAGGGAATTTTGTCTGGGAGCAGGGTTCTTCGTCCACGCTGCTGAACGGGCCGGCCTACGGCAAGCCGCAAAATGGCCAAATCGGCCTGCAGCTTCCCAGCGGCAACGGTCAGCGCGGTGGCGACTTCCAATGCTGGTTCTGGGTTCCCGGCTACACAGATCCCAGCTTCCCCAGCACGTTCATTCCTTTCAGCGCCATCAAGTCTATCGCCGGCCCCGATCCAAACGGAGACTACGTCGTCGTCGGCGCAATGACCGCCGCCGGCATGGCCGAGATGCAAGCCCTGGCCCTCCCCGATACAACCGCGCGCAAAATCTACACCAACCCCATTCAAATCGCCCCCGGAGAAAAAGTCTTCGCATACGTGCCCACCGCCCTCGAGCGCACCGGCAACTTTTCAACTTTCTACGCTCCCATCACCGACCCGGTCAGCGGTCACCCTTACATCGGAAACATCATTCCCGCGAGCGAACAGCCAGGCATATTCGCATGGCGCATACGGGGCCTTTACACTCCGCCGTCAGCGTATGGATACGGCTACGGCTACAGTGGCGCCGGCCTCGGCTTGGAGTTGATCTGATGCGCGCAGTCTGGTCGTTTTGGACGATGCCTTATCGTGCCCGGCGAGGTTTCTCGTGGGAGCGCGACCACACCCACCTGCTCTCCTGGATACTGTCGGTGGGGCTGGCCAGAGAGCACTTCGACAGCATCGCGCTACATACCGACAATGCCGGCGCAGCGTTGCTTGTGGACCGGCTAGGTCTGGACTTCGACCATGTAAGCACATCGCTGAATCAACTCAACGGCCATGATCCCGACTGGTGGATGCAGGGCAAGCTGCACACCTATGCCGAACAGCAGGAGCCGTTCGTTCATCTGGATTGCGACGTCTATCTGTTCAAACCTCTGCCGGAACGGCTAATGACCGCTGCCGTGCTGGCGCAGAATCCCGAGGAGGTGAGTCCCAGAGCTCCCTGGTACGACGTGGAAGCCTGTGAGCTGGCCATTCGTGCCCACGGCGACGGGCATATCCCCCCCGAGTGGACCTGGTATCGCACCTTCGTCCCCGATCAAAAGGCCGCCTGCTGCGGCATCTTCGGTGGCCATTGCCTCGACTTCATCCGCGCCTATGCAACCACTGCGCTCGCCATCCTCGATAGCCCTGGTAACCGGCACGCTTTCGATTGGACGAAAAACAAGCGGGAGTACAACCCATTCTTCGAGCAATACATGCTGGCAGCCTGCGCCAGTTATCACAAAATAGGAATCGAATTCCTCTTCGACTCCTGGGCACATGCCCTGGCAGCGGCAGGAGACTCTGGCTTCACGCATCTGATGGCCGACGCCAAGCGAAACCCCAAAGTAGCTGCCCGGCTCGAACAGCGCGTAGCGCAAGGGTGGCCCCAGGCTGTCGAGCGGTGCCAGTCTCTCCTTTCGAGCAAACTTAGTTACGCATGAAGTCCCGCGCGCACCGAAGCGCGCACCTGAGAACCAACGCCCATGGCCGGATGCCGTGGAACGGAGCTTGAGATGGCATCGCAGCGATTGCAGGAGCTACGTCCCACAACGCCGGTTAAACACGAGTCCAAATCGGCGTTGCCGATGAAGCATGGTTTCGCAAGCAAGCCTCTCACTCCCGCCGCGCAAATCTCCAATTCGAGCCCAAAGAGCCCGGAATCCCAAATGCCCCTCGATCCCTCCACGCGCAGCGCCATGCAGGCTGGGTTCGGGTTTGACTTTTCTCGCGTGCGCATCAACCTCGGCGAGGAAGCCGGAAACAATCTCCTCCCCACCGGCCATGCAGCATCCACGGAGGGTGAGACAATCCAATTCGCGCCTGGCCGTTACGCCCCGGAAACACCCGATGGGCGGCATCTACTTTCCCATGAACTTGCCCACGTCGTCCAGCAGCGCCAGGGACTTGCGCGCACTATGGATTTCACAGGCCGGGGAACACTGGAAGCCGATGCGCAACAAAGCGCAGAAATTGTTGCGGCCGGCGGAAAAGTCCAGCCTCCGCCGCGCCTTGGGCCTTCTCGCACCGCGGTCCAGGCATTCGATCCCGAATACCACGAACAGGCCACCATCGGCGGGCTCACCGGAATCTTTACCCCACGAGAAATCGGCAAGGTCTATGAAGGCAACTGGAAGCGAGACTTCTCGCAAGGCTCCACGCTCATCGGCCAGCTCGTCCTCGTCTGGAAGGAGCTCCGCGACCGAGCCGCCGCCACAGGGAAAGTGGACTCTGGCCTGCAATGGGAGCTGATGAAAGTGATTGCTCACCCGCCCCAGGATTTTATCGGCGAAACCTATGGCGGTTATCAGTACTTCGAACACATGGACAACCCCGGTGCTGCCGGTGTTGCTGAAGCCGATTCCCGCTGGGGCACCGGCCCGGGCGATATAGCCGGCTACATCCGCGACTCCCGCGCGAACATCAAAGACCTGCTCGCCACCTCCATTCGCACTGCACGTTACTCCTGGGGAGGTTCCACACCGGACTCCGGCCGCACCAAGGCGGATGCCTGGTCCAAGGGCAAGCCACCTGCCGATTACGATATGTGGAACGCCTACAAAGGTCGAACCCAGCCGCCGCAAGGCCTTGGCGTGCCCAAGAACCTCGCCGACCCGGCGCACAGCTCCACCATCGTGGCCAAGGAAGTCGAGGCCATTGCAACCAGGGAGCCTGGCGCCATCGGCGATCCAACCGCGGCCACGGCCGGCTTCAGCGCGGACCCGTCGATTGCGGACGGCCTGGGCCGCGCCTCCCATCTCATCGAGGACTTCTTCGCTCACTCCAACTTTGTCGAGCTGGCCCAGAACATAACCGCTGGCGGCGGTCCAATTTCGCCGTCAGCCTTGAAGACAGGCACTTTCGATACTCCCGATAAGCTGCATTCGCTGTCAGGAAAGCTGCGCGACGCGGCAGCGGATATGAGGGCTCACATGGACCTCATCCCCTTGCTCGGCGAATCGGCGGTCGACACTCTCGAATCGGTTGCGGATGCCGCCGAGGCCGCCTCGAAGAAACTTGGTCCCTCCCTTGGTTCTCATACGAAACTGGCCAAGGACTCGCCCCATGCGAAGAACTTCGCAATGGCGCATCGGTTGGCCACAGCGGCAGACCAAATGGTGTTCTTCTGGGTTCATCGCATTATGCAGGAGACCCCGGAGGCCAAAGCGAATAAGGATATGTATGTCCTGTTTGAGCTGATCGACGCGATCGTGACTGTACCGTCCGATCATCATCCGTTGAAGAATGTATTCGGTACGCCCAACCCTTAACGAACTCAGTTTTCGGCCAAACTCGTCATCCGTTCAATAAGTGGCGCCAGTCTTGGCAGTGGGACCCTTCTTGGCATGCGCATCAGGACGCTGGGGCAGGCGCACTATGTTCCAGAAACCGAGCAGATACCGACCCCCTTCGGCGGCCTCTTGCAGGTTGGTTTGCGCCCCCGTGATGAACTGCTGCGTCGCAGGGTTGTAGCGGCGTTCGGTGGTCCCGGTCTTGTCTTCACCCTTGTGCGAACTGCCCTTCCCTCCGTCCGCAGTCACCCATCGTTCCGTGCCATCGGGATTCTTGGAGACTGGCTCAATGAGGATGGAGACATGCTGGAACGACGCCTTGCCGATGTCTTTCTCGACAACGCCCTTTGGGCCCTTCTGATAGGAAACGAAGATGATGATATCCCCCGGTTTGGGCTGAACCTTGTTTTCGGCGGGCACCCAGGCCTTCGATTCCTGAGCCTCCTTGAAGCGCTCTTTTCTGCGCTTGTCGAACATATCCAGGGGACCCCACTTCTTCGTATCCGCACCCGCTGCCTCGGCGGTCGGATTAATCAACGTCACGCACGTCGTAAACCACCCGAGCGGAAATCCCACCTTCTCCAGATACTTCTTGGCGTTCTCCGAGCCGAGGGACTTCCAGGCAGTCTCGCCGACGCTCTCATCGGGGAGACTCACTTGCAGATCGCCGATCGGCTTGCCCAACGAGCCCCCAAGCCCCTTCAACAGGCCGTCGGCTGCCTCGGCCGTCTTCAGCGCATCGGGGCTTTTGGTCTTCTTGTTGCGCGCCAGGGCTTTGTCTTTCACTTTTTGAAGCTGATCCTTGTGTTCATAGGCCCACTCCATCCCCGCCGTCAGCGCCTGCTCACGCACCTTGGCCGGATCGCCGCCATGCAGTCCCCTTGCAGTTTTGTAAGCTGCGGAATCAACAGGGGCATGCCAGTCCGCGCCCATCTTCGACTTCGCCAAATCCACGGCCCGGTTCCGCGTGAATTGCTCGGTCAACTGCTTCCCGGCTTCGTCACTCGATAGGCCGTGCTCCCCGGCCTCCGGTTCATCCGCCGGCTTGGAGGCCTGGTCTTTGAGAAACTCATCCTCGGTCTTCGGCTCGAAGTCGATCAGGCCGACCCCCATCGCCATTGCGCGGAGCTGGGTGGTTAACCCCAGGTAAGGGTCGCCCATGATCGAGCGCACCCATTCCGGAACCCCGTTCTCCGCCGTCTGTTGCTCGCCCGGCGGCGTTTGACCGCCGGCCTGGCGCATGATGGTGTTCGCGTATCCCGGGGCGGGGCCATGTGCTGCGCCTCCCGTCTGTTGCACAACATGGGCCAATTCGTGGGCGATCAGGCGCCGCCCCGCATGTGTTTCCGGTTGAAATCCGCTCGTGCCAAACACGATGTCGTGTCCGAGCGTATAGGCACGGGCGTTCACGTCCCGTGCCGACTGTACGGCCATCGCATCGTTGTGTACCCGCACCCGTGAAAAGTCGTGACCGAGGCTTTGCTCCATGTCTCGCCGTAAACCTGCCTCAATCGGACTGCCGGGCACCGCAAGTGCTCGGTTTACGCTGCCCGGCGCCTCACCTGCGCTCCCCATCGCTTGGCCGCCGAATCGCCCTATGGTTGGTCGTGTGCCGCTCCCGGCTTGACCCGCAGGCGGCGCGATGACCTGATCCGCAACCTTGTCCGCTTCCTTTTCGCAGGGTTCGCCCGGCCGGCTGAGCGCGAACTTCGCCGGCACTGTTTGCGATGCAGGGGGATAGATGGGCACGCGGCTTAAATCAAACCCGACGCCAGAGGATGCCGCTCCGTCCAACCCTGGCTTGGCCCTTCGGCGGAGCTCTGCAACTCCTGCCGCGCTGCACCCTTACCGCTCGCGCGTTGCGTGCTCAGAACAGGATGTGGGTCATGGTTCGGCCCAGGCCGCGACAGGTTTGACCGGGCAGGCTTGGAGGTGCCCTGCACTTGAGCCTGCTTGGTTGCAAATGTCTGCATGTCCCATCTCCTTGTGTTGCTGTGGGTGCGCCTCAGAATAAGAACAATGAAAGCGGCTTCCTTGCGCGACTATTTTGTCCCCGTCACGTCGCCGGAGCGGAACGATGAGCCATTGTAGCCAAAAAAAAGACCAAGTCAAACATCCAACCAGGCTCCGCGCCGCGGATTCGAGGACTCGCCAGATTCGTCCCAAAAAGCACCGCAGGGTGTGCCTATCTTTTCAGGCCCCATGCGTCCATGTGTCCTTGTGCGCGGGTACCCGAAAGTTGTACCCGGAAACTTCGTGTTCGCACGCTCGCAAGTTGAAGCACTCACGGCTGTGCCGGTGAAGAGTATAGACTAAAGTTGACAATTAAGGTCGAAGATCACTGTTTATTGCAGGGCCGACGCATATAAATGTCCATAGCTTGCTATATGCAGGGCGCAGGAAATAGGTAAGAAGGGGAGATGGACAATCCCCTGAAATATTTTGCTGAGTTACGCGATCCTCGCGTCGAACGGAACCGGGAACATCTTCTGGAAGAAATTCTTCTGATCGCCATCGCGGCGGTGCTGAGCGGGGCCGAAAGCTGGAACGACATTGCGGATTATGGCGAGGACAAGCAGGAGTGGTTGAAGACGTTCTTGACGCTTCCCTCTGGCATTCCGTCGCACGATACGTTTAACCGGGTGTTCGCGGCACTGGACCCAGACGAGATGGAACGAGGCTTTGTAGCATGGGTTTCATCGATTGCCAAGCTGACTGCGGGCGAAGTGGTGGCCATCGACGGCAAGACGTTGTGCGGCACGCGCGAGGCAGGCAAGAAGGCCCTGGTCCACATGGTTTCGGCCTGGGCCAGCGCCAACAACCTGGTGCTGGCCCAGCGCAAGGTGGATGAAAAGTCCAACGAGATCACGGCGATTCCGAAACTGTTGAACGCGCTTGAGCTGGCAGGCACCGTGGTGACGGTCGATGCCATGGGCTGCCAGCGCGAGATCGCCAGCCTGATTGTCGAGAAGAAGGCCGACTATGTGCTGGCGGTCAAAGGCAATCAGGGCCTGCTGGCCGAACAGGTCAGAGAGTCATTTCTGCTGTTGAACTCGGATGCGGTCAGCGAAGAAATCGACTGCGGCCACGGGCGCGTCGAGCAACGCCGCTGTTCGGTGATCGCCGACTTGAGCATGGTCGACAAAGCCGCGGAATGGGCGTCGCTCAAGGGGTTGGTGCGCATTGAAAGCGAGCGTTACCACAAGGCCACGGGCAAAACCGAGCGCGAAATCCGTTATTACATCACCAGCCTCAGGCCCGATGCGTCCCTGCTGAACCGGGTGATCCGCCAGCACTGGGGCATCGAAAACAAGCTGCACTGGGTGCTCGACGTGGGGTTTGGCGAAGATCTGGACCGAAAACGTGCAGGACATGCCGCGCAAAACTTCTCCCTGCTCAATCGCCTGGCGTTGAACCTGCTCAAACAGGACACTACTTTCAAGCGCGGGATCAAAGGAAAAAGACTCAGAGCCGCATGGAACCTCCCCTACTTACTCAAATTACTGGGGATTTGATATGCGTCGGCCCTGCTGTTTATTGGCGATATCAGGCTTGGCTTCTTGCTGAGTTCTTTGGCGCCCAGAATCAAGTCGCCGAATTGAACGATCATTCCCGACTGCGGTTAGACATTGCGGGCGCACCGAGAAAGCTATTCTGGAAGATCGACTACTACTCAAACCTTCCAGGCGCTTTCGGCGCGAAAGGCACCTTCGACATCACTCTTTGCTATCGCGTTCTTTCCAGCTGATCCCCGTCTATCCCTCACTACTGCCTGTCGAAGTCGCTGCGACCCTCTTTCGTTCCTCAAGGTAGCATTTGACGAGAATGGGCACAATTCGCTTCCACCTCCGGGTAAAACCAGGGCCAGCAATTGAGTCGAACCAAGGGACGGTTGACGGTCGCGATAATTCAAGGTAAGGTGGTGACAAAATGAAGAACAAAATGGTTCTTATCACGGGTGGCGCGGGCTTCATCGCAAGCCACACCGCAGACGCGCTTGCAAAGCTCGGATACATTATCCGCCTCATCGACAATCTCAAACCCCCTGTTCACGCCGGGAAATGGCCCGCATATCTAAAGGGAAAAGGCTATGAAACGATCACCGGGGACGTGAGCCGCAAGAAGGATCTCGAGAAGGCGCTCGAAGACGTTTCATACGTATACCATTTGGCAGCCTATCAAGACCAGCGGCCGGATTTCAGCAAGTTCTTCGTGGCCAATACGGTAAGCGCGGCATTGATCTACGAAATCATCCTGGAAAAGAAGCTGCCGGTAAAGAAGATAGTTCTTGCAAGCACACAGTTTGTCTATGGAGACGGAGAATACGAGTGCCCGCATGACAAAAAGCTCTTTTATCCCGAAGTCAGGACGAAGAAACAGTTCGACCAAAAGCAATTTGCCATTCTTTGTCCGCACGGCGAGCCGGCGATATTCCATCCGTTCAAAGAACAACAGCAACTAACTCCAACGAACGCGTATGGGCTTTCCAAGGAAGCGATCGAGCGGCTGGCGCTCCGGTTCGGGAAGACGTATGGAATCCCGACCGTTATTCTCCGCTACTCCATCGTGCAAGGCCCGCGCCAATCTCCTCGCAACCTTTATTCGGGAGCGATGCGCATCTTTTCGCTTCAATCGCTCGCGGGAGACCCTATCACCGTATATGAGGATGGCGCTCAGCTGAGGGATTTCGTAAATGTGCAGGACGTTGTTGCCGCGAATATTCTGGTACTCAAGAACAAGAAGGCCGATTTCGGAACATTCAATGTCGGCGGCGGCAAAGCGTATTCGGTCCTGGAGTTCGCG
>Ga0302156_10000372_pt1 | contig 43338 bp, 33 predicted proteins | sample I_Bog_N3_2_FD_193503 | JGI IMG/M metagenome (GOLD analysis project Ga0302156, IMG submission 193503) | Peat permafrost microbial communities from Stordalen Mire near Abisko, Sweden - I_Bog_N3_2 | ecosystem: Environmental > Terrestrial > Soil > Wetlands > Peat | place: Sweden: Abisko, Stordalen... | reverse complement strand
GCGTTTGAGTTGCTTTTTGACGGCCACTTTACCGTGTTCGTTGACCCCGTGGACCTGGAACACATTTTTTGCCAGATCGATTCCGATTGTCGTAATCTTCATAGTGGACGCTCCTTCTGTTGAGCGGTTGTTGACACTACCACTCTGGCACATTGATGCCGGTTAGGAAGGGGCGTCCATCCCATTAGAAAACTTGCGGCATCATCCGGGTGACGCATCAGAGTCATGGCTGTTGGTGGTGTACGCACCACCCACTCTATTCCAGACGGCGGCGCAACGCATCAATACTGCCCTCAGGGTCACCGTTGAAAGAGGCAATCGCCGCGACGGCTTTTAGTCCTCCGCGCGTTACATCGCCATCGCCAAACAACGCCGCAATAATGGCCACCGCCAAATCACAATCCAGGTGCCCCGCTTCGAGCCGATCCGGGGTCTGCCACCAAGCGTCCCAGGCCTGGGGATCATGCACAGAGGGATCGGGTGGCGACGTTTGGGCCGCGCGCAGCAAATTTTGCAGCACATGACGCTTGGGCGAGGACTGTGGATCCGCTTTGTGCTGATAGTGATGCTTGATCGATTGTTCCAGCCGGTACGCAGCCACCAGCGGAGCCAGCACAACCGTCGATTTCAAGCCAAAATCTGTGGCCTTGCTTTCCAGGATATTAATCACCGCCGCTAAATCGTCATGACAGGCGCAGTTCCCACCCCAGATTTGCCCTAACTGAGACAAGGCCTGGATCGTCGGTTGTCGTCGAAGCACCCCCGTCAGCGCGGTCACCGGCTGCATCAACATCAGGGTCTGCGCGGCAATACCCGTGCTGACCACCGCCAGCGCCTTCAACGGATAAAGCGCGGCGTCCACCGCCACGGGCACCTTTGCGGTGGCCCCCAGTACGACCGTGGTGACCGGGCCGACCAGCTTGGCCCCCACCCCCACTGCGGGATACGCATAGCGACCAACCAGTGTGCCAATATGTAGCCCGAGCGGTAGCTTATGCACAGGGATATGAGAAAGCACGGCCCCAACCGGATCCTTGACAAGGTTGGCCAGGTTATCGCACTGACGCAGAGTTGAGTCTTGTTGCGGCAGCAAGCGCAGCAGCTCGGGGTCGGTATCGCCCCCCGCGTGGGCTGACGCGCAGAACGTGTGATACAGCGTCATGATGGATTTGACCAAAGACAGATAATCTTTGGGTAAACGGGTCACATCCGGATCGTGACTCAGCGCTTGCAAACATTCTTGCCAGGCATGAATCCCCGCCAACTGGCGTTGCAATTCACTTTTCGGTAAGCCGGGATCAGCCAAGGAAGGATGAGCCTCTTCTGTCACGCGGTGAATCGCGCCATCAAGGAACCCCATAGTACGCCCCTTAGCGACAGCATCCTGCGCTGCTGAACGCATTTTGTCGCTAGCCGTCGCTTCAGACGCGGGGAGGAAGTCCAACGACCGCCCTTGAAAATCGGTGCTACTCGATGTATTGGCGACCGCTTCGTGTTCGAGTGGCGCTAGCGACGCATGCGGCGTGGGGTGATGAATCTTGAGATTGTGCATAGTGAGCATCAGAATTGAGCATCTAACCATGATCCCCTCAAGCCCGGACTAAAACTTGCACAAACTGCTCGCCGCGAGGCGAGGCGCATCCGGCCAATTTACACAGACAGTGGCGACTGACACTCACGCTTTAATGCGTAGCGCTCAAGGTGAGCGCCAACAGTCGCAGCATGGCCGCGGTAGCGCCCCAAATGAAATGCCGTTGGTAACTCAGGGACAGATACAAACCACTCACACCCTCTCGCTCGAACACATGATGCAGGTATTGCTCATGCTGCATGACCCGCTCAAGAGGTACTTCGAAAATTTCAGCCACCTCCCCCGGTTGCGGCGCCAGGGCCAAAGGGGGCTCGATCAGCCCCACCACGGGCACCACGTGAAAGCGCGAAATCGTCACAAAACCAGGCAAGGTTCCCAGTATGGACACCGACTGAGGGTCAAGGCCGATTTCCTCCTGAGCTTCACGCAATGCGGTTGCCATTGGACTATTGTCCCGCTCATCATGTTTGCCGCCCGGAAAGCTAATTTGACCGGGATGAGTCGGCAAGGCATCGCTGCGACGCGTCAACAATACGGTCGGCCCTTGATCATGCCACACCAGGGGGATCAGAACCGCGGCTTCGCGCACCGCGGAAAACTCATGACGAGGCGGCAACTGCTGGCGCCAGCCATCGGCGGGCCCCGAACTCAATCGCGAATGAATCCACTCTCGCGCCTCAGCCGGATCACTAGGCCACATGTTTTTATTCCTCGCTGCTACCCAAACTTATTTTGGGCAAGGTCATATCCCCCCAGTGAGCCAACAAACGCACCGCCAACCCAGCAACAAACAACAATTGCAACGTCAGTACATTCACCCAGGCAAACTGGTCCAGCACAAACAATCCAGCCGCCACCAAAATCGCGACCGTGCCATAAAAATCTTCATGCAAGATAAACGGTACATCGTTGACCATCATATCTCGCACCACCCCACCACCAACCGCGGTAATAAATCCCAGCAGCACCACGCCAAAGGCATTCAGGTCATACATCAGGCCGATCTGCGCGCCGGTGATACTAAAAGCCACCAAGCCCAGCGAGTCGGCAATAATAAACAGACGATTAAACGTGCGACTTTCGCGCCGATGTAAACCGGCCAACCATGACAAGAACAGCGTCACGGCAATAATCTCAACATTTGTATAATCGTAGAACACCAATGGCATGCGACGCACCATAATATCGCGAATAATCCCGCCGCCAATGGCGGTAATCAGCGCAACAATCAACACGCCCAAAATATCCAGGCGCTTTTTCACACCCACCAAATAGCCTGAAAATGTAAAGGCCACGGTTCCGATGGCGGAGATCCACTCCATCAAATTCAAACGACTGGCTACATCCATCATCCAACATCCGCCCGAAAAAGATAAAAAACGCCAGACCCTGAGGGCTGGCGTTTGGTGATCGTGTCGACTTACCGACCTACACAGATATCAAGAGATCAGCGACGCATCGAGTCAAAGAAGGCCAGATTCGACTTGGTGGCGCGAATTTTATCCTGCATGAATTCCATCGCGTCCAGATCATCCATCGGGTACAGCAGCTTGCGCAGCACCCAGATGCGTTGCAGATGCTCCGCGGGGATCAGAAGTTCTTCGCGTCGGGTGCCCGAACGATTGATGTTCAACGCCGGGAAAATCCGTTTTTCCGCCATGCGGCGGTCAAGGTGGATTTCCATGTTACCGGTACCCTTGAACTCTTCGTAGATCACATCATCCATGCGTGAGCCGGTGTCAATCAAGGCGGTCGCGATAATCGTCAGCGAACCACCTTCTTCGATATTACGCGCGGCGCCAAAGAAGCGTTTAGGCCGTTGCAGCGCGTTGGCGTCTACACCACCGGTCAATACCTTACCCGAGGCAGGAACCACGGTATTGTAGGCGCGCGCCAAGCGGGTAATCGAGTCAAGCAGAATCACCACGTCTTTTTTGTGCTCAACCAGGCGTTTAGCCTTTTCGATCACCATTTCAGCGACTTGAACGTGGCGCGTGGCCGGTTCGTCGAAGGTCGAGGACACCACTTCACCGCGTACCGAACGCTGCATTTCGGTCACTTCTTCCGGACGCTCGTCAATCAGCAGCACGATCATTTCGACTTCGGGATGATTCGATGTGATGGCATGCGCAATATGCTGCAGCATCACGGTCTTACCCGATTTGGGCGGCGCCACCAACAGGCCGCGCTGGCCCTTGCCGATTGGAGCGATCAAATCAATGATGCGGCTGGTAATATTCTCTTCGGCGCGGATATCGCGCTCCAGATGCAGCTGCTCGGTCGGGAACAGCGGCGTCAGGTTTTCGAACAGAATCTTGTGCTTGGAGTTTTCCGGCGCGTCGCCGTTAACCTTATCCACCTTGACCAGGGCGAAATACCGTTCGCCATCCTTAGGCGTGCGAATTTCACCATCGATCGAGTCGCCGGTATGCAGATTGAAGCGGCGGATCTGACTCGGGCTGACATAGATGTCATCCGGTCCGGCGAGATACGACGTATCCGGGCTGCGCAAGAAGCCAAAACCGTCAGGTAACACCTCCAGCGTTCCTTCGCCAAAGATGCTTTCGCCCTTCTTGGCCTGATTTTTAAGGAGCGCAAAAATTAAATCTTGTTTGCGCAGTCGATTTGCGCCGTCGATCTCGTTGGCGATAGCCATTTCGACGAGTTCGGTGACATGGAGGTGTTTTAGGTCAGATAAATGCATAGCGGCCGGTTTCGACTCGAATTACGATTGGCGAGAGGATTTTGTTGTAAGGAGTAGTGCGTCGTGGAGCGGATACGAAACGGGCGACTACTGCCGCCCGCTTAATAGAATTTTACGGAGAATAACGGGTTTAAATGTGACTGTCAACAAATGCAGTCAGCTGGCCCTTGGCCAAGGCGCCGACTTTGGTCGCGACCACATTGCCATCCTTAAACAACATCAGCGTGGGGATGCCTCGAATGCCGAATTTAGGTGGAGTTTGTTCATTCTGATCGATATTCAACTTCACCACTTTCAGACGGCCGGCGTATTCACTGGCGACATCCTCCAGGATCGGAGCAATCATCTTGCAAGGGCCGCACCATTCAGCCCAGTAGTCTACTAACACCGGGAGGTCGGCTTTTAATACATCTTGTTCGAATGAATTATCGGTCACATGCAAAATCAGGTCGCTCATGGTTTGCTCTCTATTATTAACACTTGATCACTCGATGGTAGCAAGCGAACCTTCCGGGAGCAACCCTGACGCCGGCAGAACACCAGAAGAACCCTAATGTGAAGAAAATTTTCACTTGTCAAACAATCGACCCACTGCCGTTCCGCTCAAGCTTAGGTATAATGCGGGGCTATGTTTACAGAGAAGGACTCACGATGGGCTTCCTGCAGGGCAAGAAAATTCTGATTACGGGCATGATCTCCAACCGCTCCATCGCATATGGCATCGCCCAGGCTTGCCATCGCGAAGGCGCAGAGCTTGCCTTCACCTTTGCCGGCGAAAAGCTGGAAGACCGAGTGCGCGAATTGGCCGCCGAGTTTGACTGCACGCAGGTATACCGCTGCGACGTGCAAAGCGACCAGGAGATCGAACAGCTGTTCGTGGACCTGAAACAAACCTGGGACGGTCTGGACGGTCTGGTGCACGCCATCGCCTTCGCCCCGCGCGAAGCGCTCAATGGCGACTTCCTGGATTCGCTATCGCGCGAAGCCTTCCAGATCGCGCACGATGTATCGTCTTACAGCTTTCCGGCGCTGGCCAAGGCCGCGCGCCCGATGATGCAGGGCAGAAAAGCCGCCTTGCTGACGCTGACCTACCTCGGCGCGGTGCGCGCCATTCCGAACTACAATGTCATGGGGCTCGCCAAGGCCAGCCTGGAAGCCGCGGTGCGTTTCATGGCTAGCGCGCTGGGCCGCGACAACATTCGCGTCAACGGCATTTCCGCGGGTCCGATCAAGACCCTGGCGGCCGCTGGCATTCGTGACTTTTCCAAGCTGCTGAACCATGTAGCACAAGAATCTTCATTGCGCCGCAATGTCACCACGGAAGAAGTCGGCAACGCCGCCGCCTTCCTGCTGTCTGATTTGGCTTCGGGGATCACCGGCGAAATCACCTACGTTGATGCCGGCTATAACATCAACGCGCTCAACGTGCACGAAGAGTAAGCCGCTAAACGCCAGATTGACCAGCAAAATGAAAGGACCCGCCCGCGGGTCCTTTTTTCATTCCTGATTCCCCGCCGACCATCAGCGCACCCAAAATCCTGATGCGCCAACTCAATCCGCATAATATACTTTTCATATACAAGATAATTTCATTTTATTACGGCGAAGAAGCTTAACTGTTTGGCAATGAAAGTCTCCGATGCCTGCGACTAGCGAACAAACCATACTGATGGTCGACGACTCACCGGAAAACCTTACCGTTCTGGGTGAGCTGCTACAACCCTTCTACCGTGTCTGCGCGGCGGTGTCCGGCCCTAGGGCATTGCGCATCGCCAACAGCATCCCGCGCCCAGCGCTGATTTTACTCGATGTAATGATGCCGGACATGGATGGCTATCAGGTTTTTTCTCGACTGCGCGCCAGCCCGGTCACGCGCGATATCCCGGTCATTTTCGTCACCGGCATGGCCGGGACCGAGGCCGAGATGCACGGATTGGAAGCCGGCGCGGTCGACTACATCACCAAACCTATCGTGCCGCAGCTTGTGCTGGCGCGGGTGCGCACCCAACTGGAGCTAAAGCGCGCGCGCGATTGGCTACACGATCAGAATGGCTTTCTTGAGGCGGAAATCGCCAAGCGCATGGCGGAAAACGAATTGATTCAGGAAGTCAGCATTCGCGCCCTGGCCCACCTGGCGGAAACTCGCGACCCCGAAACCGGCAACCACATTCTGCGCACCCAAGGCTACGTGCAACAGTTAGCTCAGAGCTTGCGCCCAACTCCCAGTCTGGCCGACCAGTTGAGCGAGCGCTACATCCAGTTACTGGCGCGCTCGGCGCCGCTACACGATATTGGCAAAGTGGGCATCCCCGATGCCATCTTGCGCAAGCCCGGCCCGCTCACCCCCGAAGAGTGGACCATTATGAAAACCCATGCGCAACTGGGAAGCGCAGCCATTGAGTTGGCCGAGTTCGATGCGGTTCAACCGGTGGAGTTTTTGGCGTTAGCCAAAGAGATTGCGCACTGGCACCATGAGAAATGGGATGGCAGCGGCTACCCCGATGGACTGAGCGGCGAGGCTATCCCCCTGTCGGCGCGCATCATGGCCGTGTCCGATGTGTTTGACGCGTTGGTGACGCCACGCGTATACAAACCCGCGATGGAAACCGAAGCCGCGCGCGACATTATCGCCGCCGGGCGCGGGCGACATTTCGACCCCCGACTGGTTGATGCCTTTCTGGCGCATTTCGATGTCTTTTGCGACATCACCGCGCGCTACCAGGAATCGCCGGCATGAAGACGCGCGCCGCGCTGGCGCTATTGTTACCCTTTTGCGCCCTGGCGCTGCAATGGGTACTGTGGCCCTGGATTAAACCTTTTGTCTGGTTTCTGTTTTTCCCGGCGGTCTTCTTCAGCGCGCGCCTCGGCGGACTACGTTATGGCATGATCAGCAGCGTCATCAGTTGCGCCATGGTCTGGTTCTACTTCATGCAGCCGCAGTTAAGCTGGAATCTAGAAAACCCTTACAACCTCTGCTCCATTGTCATGTTCTTGCTTATGGGTTACCTGTTCAGCGATAGCCAAGAACGGCTGCAGCGCGCGCAACGCGACAGCGAGAACGCGCTCGAGACCATGAGCAGCGCCAAGCAAAAAATTACCGAGTTATATTTAAAAACCGTTGAGCTGGATAACCTCAAAAGCCAGTTCTTCGCCAATGTCAGCCACGAGCTGCGCACGCCGCTCACCTTGATCATCAGCCCGCTAATGCGACGCCTGGCGCTGCCCGACCGGCCCACAGCCGAGCGCAACGAAGATCAGATGATGCTACGCAACGCGCGCCAACTCTACCGCCATGTCTGCGACCTGCTCGACTCGGCCAAACTCGAATCCGGCCGCATGAGCATCGACTATGCGCGCTTCGATCTGACGCAATTGACCCGCGCCATCGCCTCGCAATTTGAGATCAAGGCGCAAGACAGCCAGATCAACTATCGGCTGGATCTTCCCGAGCGTCTGGAGATTGAGGCCGATGGCGAAAAGCTTGAACGCATTCTGCTCAACCTGCTGTCCAATGCGTTCAAATTCACCCCCGAGGGCGGGCGAATCCAGCTACGCCTGCGCCAGACCGAGCAGCAGGCCACCCTTGAGGTGCTGGATAACGGTCCAGGCGTGCCGCCCCATCTGCGCACAGCGGTCTTCGAGCGCTTCCGTCAAGGCAAGGGCGGCTTGAATCGCCGTTTTGGCGGCACCGGCCTCGGCTTGGCCATCGTCAAGGAGTTTACCGAATTGCATGGTGGCCGTGCCAGCGTCGATTTGGCGCCTGGCGGTGGCGCGCTGTTTAGCATCAGCCTGCCATTACACGCCCCCGCCAACACGGCAATCCACGGCAGCGTCAGCCAAATCGACCCCTTACTCCAAGCACAGGCACAAGACGAACTTGCGTCGCCGCCCAGCCACCCCCAGCCCCCCCCTTCGGCGCCGCCTGACGCGGCGCTGATTCTGGTGGTCGAAGACAATCCAGACATGCGCGCGTTCATTTGCGACGCGCTGCGCTCAAGCTATGACGTAGTCAGCGCCGAGGATGGGGAACAAGGCGTGGAGCGCGCGCTGGAGCACCATCCCGACTTGATTCTGAGTGACTTGATGATGCCCAGGATGGACGGGGAGCGCATGGTCACGGAGCTACGTCGACATCCTGAACTAAACGACACACCGATTGTGATGCTCAGCGCCAAGGCGGACGAAGGGGAACGCGCGCGCCTGCTAAATCATGGCGCGCAGGATTATCTGGAGAAACCGTTTGCCGTCAATGAGCTACTGGCGCGCATCGGCGGACTGATACGCGAACGGCGGCGCATGAGCGCGCGTGTCCAGTCGAGTGAATTGCGGTTCGAAGCGACCTTCGACCAAGCCGCCATGGGGATTGCGCTCCTGACGCCAGACGGTCAGTGGCTGCGCGTCAACCGTAAACTCTGCCAGATTCTCGGCTTCAGCCAGGAAACGCTGCTGACCAAAAGTTTTCACGACATGACCGACCCACGCGATCTGGATGTCGATTTAAACTATGTGCGCCAAGTCCTGGCCGGAGACATTTCCAGCTATACGATGGAAAAGCGCTACCGTCACGCCAGCGGCGCGATTATTTGGGCCAGCCTCTCGGTTGCACTGGTGCGCAAAGCCGATGGCAGTCCGGATTATTTCATTTCGGTGGTCGAGGATATTCAGCAACGCAAGACCGTGGAACTGGCGCTCCTGGCCAGCGAGGCCAATCTGAAGGCGGCGCAACAACTAGCCAAGATCGGCAACTGGGACTGGGACATCGCCAGCAACCAGCATCGCTGGTCCGAAGAAATTTACCTGATCTACGGCCGCGACCCGAAGCAGCTACCCGCTATCTACCCCGAGGTTCAGCAATATTTCACCCCCGACAGCTGGGCACGGCTGGCGGCGGCGGTAGAGTCCGGCCTGGCAGAAGGCCAGGCATACGAATGCGACGCCGAGGTGGTGCGCCCCGACGGCACACACCGCTGGATTACCGCGCGCGGCGCGGCCACGCGCGATGCCGCGCACAACATTGTCGCCCTCAACGGCACAGTGCAGGACATTACCGAGCGCAAACAGGCTGAAGAGGATATTCGGCGCCTCAACAACAGCCTGGAGATTCGGGTACAACAGCGCACCCAAGAGCTGACGCAAGCCAATCACGAGCTCGATAGCTTCGCCTATGCGGTATCGCACGACCTGCGCGCGCCACTGCGCGCCATGAGCGGTTTCTCGCAAGCGCTGATCGAGGACTATGGCGCCGAACTCCAGAACGAAGCGCGCGACTATCTGAACGAAATCGATCAGGCCAGCCGAAAAATGGGCGAGTTGATCGATGGCATTCTGCAACTCTCGCGCTCAACGCGCGGCGAGATGCGCCGCGATCCGCTGGATATCTCCACCCTTGCGCGCCACCTACTGGAAGAAATGGCGCGCGGTGAGCCCGAGCGCCAGGTCGACTGGCGCATCGCCCCCAACCTCACCGTTTATGGTGACAGTCGCATGATTGAGGCCGTGCTACGCAACCTGCTGGGCAACGCCTGGAAATACACCAGCCACACCGCTAACGCCCAGATCCGGGTTGAAGCCGACGACATCGAGCAACAACATGGAATTTGCATCCGCGACAATGGCGCGGGCTTCGACATGGCGCACGCCGAACTGCTGTTCCAGCCGTTTCGCCGCCTGCACCGGCAAGATGAATTTCCGGGTATCGGCATCGGGCTCGCCACCGTTCAACGGATTATTCACCGCCATGGCGGCGAACTTCGCGCACAAGGCAGCCCGGGTGGCGGCGCGACTTTTTGCTTCACCCTGCCCGAGGCCCCCAAAGAAAGCACGCCATGAACATCAAGAACATCCTGCTGGTGGAGGATAACCACCAAGACGAATTACTGATCATGCGTACCTTAAAAAAAATCAACCTCGCCAACCAAGTTGATATCGTGCGCGATGGCCAACAGGCGCTAGACTACTTATTAGGAGACCGTAGCGCGCCGCCACCGGCGGTGGTACTGCTCGACATCGGACTACCGCGCGTCAGTGGCCTGGATGTCTTGGCGCGCCTGCGCGCCGATGCGCGCACCCGGCTGATGCCGGTGGTGATTTTGACGTCCTCCGACGAAGAGTCGGATCGCTTGAAAAGCTATCAAAACGGCGCCAACAGCTTTGTCAGAAAACCGTTGGACTTTGGCGAATTCGCTCAAACCGTGGCTCAACTGGGAATCTACTGGCTAGCGACCAACGAGCCGCCGCCGGGATAAAAATCGGGCATGAACCAAGCACTAAGAATACTGGTGATCGAAGACAATCCAGCCGACTTTTTGCTGCTGGAACGCGCGCTGCGCCATCAAGGAATGGAAGCGGAATTTCTGCGGGTTGACCATGACACCGCGCTCGAGGACGCGCTGCGATCTCAGTGGGACCTGGCACTGTCCGACTACAGCGTGCCTGGCATGGACTTTCGCGCCACGCTCGCGCGACTGCAACGCTATAACCGCGATATGCCGGTCATTATGGTTTCAGGCAGTGTCGGCGAGGAGACCGCGATTGAGTTGCTGCGCCTGGGGCTGGCGGATTTTGTCTTAAAAGAACATCTGATGCGCCTGTCAGCGGCGATCAAGCGCGCCATGGATGAGCAGCGTGAGCGACTAGCGCGCCAAAACGCCGAAGCCGCGCTCTTGGCCAGCGCCCGGCGCTACCGCACCCTGCTGAACAGCTTGCCGCAAATCATTTGGGAAAAAGATCTGAACTCGGTATTTGTCAGCTGCAATCAGGCTCATGCGCAAAGTGTGGGGGTCGAGATTGATCAGTTACCGGGCATGACCGACTACGATCTCCACCCGAGCGCGCTGGCCGACAAATACCGCGCAGACGACCAAAGGGTGATCCGTACAGGTCAAACTGAAACCCTGGATGAAGACTGGGTCTGCGACGGCGCGCTGCGCTGCGCCCACACCACCAAGGTTCCACTGCGCGACGAGCACGGGGTGATCTACGGCACGCTGGGTATCGCCGAGGACATTACCGCTCAGGTTCTGGCCAAAGCCGAGCTGGTGGCCAGTGAAATCTCCTATCGCTCGCTGTTCGAAAACATGATTAATGGCTATGCCCTATGCCAGATGTTATTCGAACAGGGCCAAGCCAGTGACTTCATCTACCTGAGCGTCAACCAAGCGTTTTCGACCCTGACCGGGCTCGAAAATGTGACCGGCCGCAAGGCCAGCGAAGTGATTCCCGGAATCCGCCAGTCCGACCCCGAACTTTTGAATGCCTATGGTCGTGTGGCCTTGAGTGGGCAGGCCGAGCGTTTTGAAACCTATGTCAGCGCGCTGCGCATGTGGTTTTCAATCTCGGTTTACAGCGCGGGTCAGCAACAATTCGTCGCGGTGTTCGACGTCATCACCGAACGCAAAGAAACCGAACTGGCGCTGCGCGCCAGCGAGCGCCGCTTTCACGACATCGCCACCGCCTCGGCCGACTGGATCTGGGAAGTCGATGCCCAGGCGCGCTATACCTACGCCTCGGACACGGTTTACAACCTGTTGGGCTATACCCCGGCGGAGATTCTAGGCAAAACCCCATTCGACCTGATGCCTGCGGAAGAAGGCGCGCGCTTGCGCCGCGAATTCGCCATCATCGGCGCGCGCGGCGAGCCGTTTCGCGATTATGACAATATCGTACAACACAAAAATGGCGCGCTGTGCTATGTCCAAAGCAATGGTGTGCCTATCCTGGGCGCCGATGGCGCGCTACTCGGTTATCGTGGACTGGATCGCGACGTCAGCGACAAAAAACACGCCGAGGATCAGGTCCGCAAGTTGGCGCAGGCGGTTGAGCAAAGCCCCGACAGTATTGTGATCACCAACTTGCGGGCCGAGATCGAATATGTCAACGAGGCCTTCGTGCGCAACACCGGCTATAGCCGCGAGGAAGCGATCGGACAGAATCCGCGCCTGCTGCAATCGGGCAAAACCCCGGTGCAAACCTACCACGACTTGTGGCGCGCCCTCGCTCAGGGCCAAAACTGGCAAGGCGAACTGCTTAACCGACGCAAGGATGGCAGCGAATACATTGAATTTGCCATCATTACCCCGATTCGCCAGGCCAATGGCCGTGTTAGCCATTATGTAGCGGTCAAGGAAGACATTACCGAACGCAAGAGAAACAGCGAAGAACTGACACGCTATCGCCATCACTTGGAAGAGGTGGTCGAAACGCGCACCCATGAACTGGAACAAGCCAAGGCGCAAGCAGAAAGCGCCAGCGCCGCCAAGAGCGCGTTCGTGGCTAATATGAGCCACGAAATCCGCACACCGCTAAACGCCATTGTCGGACTGACCCATTTACTACGGCGCAGCAAGGTCACCCTCGCTCAGCAGACCAAACTGGAAAAGATTGTCGATGCCTCGCATCACCTGCTGTCAGTGATCAATGACATTCTTGATTTTTCCAAAATCGAAGCTGGAAAACTGAGCCTGAATGCCAGCGACTTCTCCTGCGCGCGCTGGCTTGACAATGTCATGTCGATGGTGGGACCCAAGGTCCGTGAAAAAAATCTGGAACTGACGGTGGACTATGGCGAGCTGCCCCCGGTGCTGGTGGGAGACTCAACCCGTCTGGCACAGGCTTTACTTAACTACCTGTCTAACGCGATCAAATTCACCGAGCGGGGCCGGATTAACGTGCGCATCACCGTCGCCGAAGAAACCGCCAGCGAGGTTCTGATCCGCATTGCCGTCAGCGATACCGGAATTGGCATCGCCGCGGAGAAAATCGACGATCTGTTTGAAGCCTTTGAGCAGCTGGATGCCAGTACTTCGCGGCGCTACGGCGGCACCGGCCTCGGGCTGGCGATTACTCGCCGCCTGGCGCGGTTGATGGGCGGCGAAACCGGCATAGAGAGCGTTCCGGGGCAAGGCAGTACCTTCTGGTTCAGCGCGCGCCTGGGGAAAAGCCAGCTCGGCCTGGCCGAGGTAGCGGCCAACCCGGCGCTGGAGGAACAACGCCTACAGGACATCCCCGCCGGGCGGCACATTTTACTGGCCGAGGACAACCGCATTAATCAAGAAGTCGCGGTGGAACTGCTGCGCGACGCGGGCTTGGAAGTAGACGTCGCCAATGATGGCCTCGAAGCCCTGGAGAAAGCCCACAGCCACAGCTACGACTTGATTCTGATGGATGTGCAGATGCCCAGAATGGATGGCCTGGAAGCCACGCGCGCCATCCGCGCGCTGCCGGGCTGGGCCACACTGCCGATTCTGGCCATGACCGCCAATGCCTTTGACGAAGATCGCGAACGGTGCCGCGAGTCCGGCATGAATGACTTTGTCGCCAAGCCGGTCGACCCCGATCAGCTCTATGCCACCCTGGCGCGTTGGCTCCCCAATGCCATCGCCAGCAAACGGAGCGCGCGCGCGTCATCGGACAGCGCCATCCAGGCCAAGCTCGATGCGATACCCGGACTAGACAGCGCGCGCTGCCTGGACCTGCTTAATGGCCATCTAAAACCCTATTTGCGCCTGCTACGGCTGTATGCCGTCGATCACGCGGCGGACATCCCCGCCTTAGCCCAACTGATCGCCAATGGCGACCACGAAGGCATCACGCGGCTGGCGCATAAATTAAAAGGCAGCTCGGGCAATTTGGGCGCAAACGAAGTCGCGCGCCAGGCGGCCGAATTGGAAGCCGCCATCCATCGCAATGAGACTGATGCACAGATCCAGCGACACGGCGCGCGGCTAGCAAGCACAATTGCCGCGCTGTGCGACGCGATCATTAGCGCCCTGGGACCGGACAGCACGGTATGCAAGATCACAACCGAAGACTGGACCCTCCTGCGTCAGTGGCTGGCGGAGCTTGAACCACTCCTGAAAGCCAGTAACACCCAGGCCAATCAGATGATCAAACAGCACGCGCCACTCCTCAAGGCGGCGCTCGGCGCACAGGGCCTGGCGCTGGAACAACAGATCGAGCATTTCCTCTATCCAGAGGCGCTCGACAGTCTGAAACAGGCACGCAAGCAACACCCACAACTCAGGGCGCGGCCGCAATAAAACCGCACGATCCCGTACTTCTGATCTGAGTCAAACTCAGTTCAAGTTCACATTTTTTAACGCCCATCACGCCCGGTCCATGGCATGATGGGCGCATAATATTTTTTTGCGCGCGCAATGACTCACTCTGCCCCCCGCCCCGCTTGTTCGCGAAAAACTTGCCACGGATGGCCTGCGTTGCGCCCACCGATGCAAAGAGATACGTATGCCATTGATTCTTAGAACCGGATGGGCATTCGTGTGCTCCGCATTGTTCGGACTGGTGTTCTTCGGCTGGGCCGCCTGGGATCTATCCCTCAGTCGCGAGCGGCTATTGACGAGCGCGCGCGGTCAATCGATCAGCTCGGCGCAACTGGTGTCGCGTAGTCTGGACATTGCCCTGAGCCGGGTCGATCTGGTACTGCAGCAAGTACTGTCGGACCGAGGCCATCCGTTGGCGCAGCTCTGCGGCCACGCGCATCCTCAATCCAGCCGCGACAACAACCGCTATCTGGCGCACGAGCTGGCGCTGATCCCCGAGTCACAAAGCCTGCGCGTCAGTGGCATCGATGGAAACTTCTGCGCCGACGCCACCGGTACGCTTCCCGACTTCAATATCGGAGATCGCGCCTATGTGCGGCAACACCAGAACAACCCCAACTCAGGCCTGGTGATCTCCGAACCGATTCTGGCCAAGGTCACTCACAACTGGGTGATCACCGTCAGCCGTCAATTACCGCGCCCGCCCGATGGTCAGTATGTCGGCCAGGTCCAGACCGCGCTGAATCAGGGCTACTTTACCGCCATCATTCAGCAAAGCGGATTCGCCAATGACAACGCCATCGAAATCACCAATCCTGGCGGACGCCTGATGGCCATGTGGCCAGAACAGCCAGGTCGCAGTGGCACGGTGGTGGTCAACACCCCTTTTTTGCCGCAGCTGGTTCAGGGACATAAAACCGGCAGCTACCAGACCAGCAGCCACCGCCATCACCCCGGCATGCTTTATGGCTGGGCTCAGAGTAAAAGCGGCCTGGTGGTGGTGATCGGCCGCCGCATGGACGAGATACTGCAACCCTGGTGGGCGCGCTTGCAGGCCGAAGTACTGCTTTATCTATTAGCCGCCGGCGCCTGGAGCATGGCCTTTGTCATCTGGCGTCGGCGCATGGTCGAAGCCCAGCAAAACCAGCATTCGGCGCAGTCGCGCGCGCGCGCCTTGCTCGACAGTCTGTCCGAGATGGCCTGGTTTCGCAGCAAGAATGGAGAATACCTATCGGCCAACCCGGCCCTGGAGGCCTTATGCCAGCGCCGCAATATCGGGGGGCTCGGGCTGCATGATCGCGATATCTGGCCCGAAGACGTTGCCCTGGTGGTCGAACATCTATCAGAAACCGCGCTGGCCATGGGGCAACGCTACGCGGCGGAAATCCAGCTGACACATCATGACGGCGTGCGCCAATATGAAATTTCCTGCGTTCCCGCGCGCTCGGGCGACGCCGTTGCCGGCATCGCGCGGGACATCACCGACAACAAACAGCGCCAGACTCAGCTAAAACAGCTGGCTGAAACCGATCAATTGACGCACCTGCCCAATCGGCGCGTGGCCGAACTGGCGCTGGCGCGACTACGGGTTCCAACCACCCTGCTGTTTGTCGACCTGGATCGATTCAAAACCGTCAATGACACCTTTGGCCACAAACTGGGCGACCAGTTGCTGATTGAGGCCAGTCGCCGCTTACTCAGCGCCTGCGGCCCCAATACGCAATGCTCGCGCCTGGGCGGCGATGAGTTCCTGGTGATGCTGGAAGACATCGATCTGGCGCGCGCCACTCGGCTGGCGGAAACCCTGCTCACCCAGTTCAGCCTGCCGTATGCCCTGGGCGCGGCCGAGATTGCGCTCGGCGCCAGTATCGGTATTGCGCGCTATCCACACGATGCCCATAGTGGCGAGGAGTTACTGATGGCCGCCGACTCGGCCATGTACGCGGCCAAGGCCAGCGGTCGCCAATCAGTAAAAATCTACACACCGGACATGGGACGCGAAGCCCAGGAAAAAATGGAAATGGAAGCGCATCTGCGCCATGCGCTGGAGCTCAACCAAATTCAGTTGCACTACCAGCCTCAACTCACGCCCAGCGGCCGAGTGTGCGGATTTGAAGCCTTGATGCGCTGGCACCACCCCACCCTGGGCCAGGTTCCTCCTGCGCGCTTTATTCCCCTCGCCGAGGAGTGTGGTCTGATCCGCCACTTGGGTACCTGGGCGCTGAAAGAGGCCGCTACCCTTTCGGCGCGGCTGCGCGCCGCTGGATTCCCGGCGCGCATGTCGGTCAATGTTTCGGTGGCGCAGCTGACCTCCGCGCATTTGGCCGGTGCGATCCAAAACGCGCTGCACCTGAGCGGCGCGCGCCATGAAGACTTCGAGATTGAAGTCACCGAGTCGATGCTGATGCAGTCGCCGCAACAGGCGCGAGATGAACTGGAGCAAATCCGCGCCATGGGGGTAGCGGTGGCGCTGGATGATTTCGGCACTGGGTTTTCATCACTGGGGCAACTGGCTGATTTGCCGATTTCACGCCTGAAAATGGACAAATCGTTTGTCACCGGCCTGCCGCTGCGCCACGACGCCGCCGCGCTGGCGCGCACCATCTGCGAACTGGGCCAGCGTCTGGGCTTAGCCATCGTCGCCGAAGGGGTCGAATTACGCGCCGAGCTCGATTTTTTGCAAGCCTGTGGCTGTGATGAAATTCAAGGGTTTTACTTTGCCCGACCGATGCCGGAAGAAGACCTGATGAAATGGAACCATCAGAGTCTGAACGGTTTTCCCGAATTGCAGCTTAATCCGTAGACGCCATCGCAGAAGGCATTAAAAAAACGCATGCAGGCCTGATTTATCACCTTTGCTCAGACCCAAGTCCGACAGGCTAACGCCCGAGATAATGATCTTGCAGTTGGTGAAAGCGTAGTGTGGTTTTAAATTGACTCAGGGCCGCGTCAAACGCCGGCACCTGGTTGCTGGCGCGTCCGGCCAACGGAAAGGTAATGTAGGCCGGCGTGACATTAATCGGAGGATAAAGAATTTTGACCGCCGCTAATTGCCCCATGCCACGCAATGCAACCATGGCGCTCAACTCATTCTCAAGCGCCGCGTCAAACCGCCCGGCGACCAGCTTTTGCATGTTTTGCTCGGTCGAATCCGCCAGGTCGATCCGCGCCCAGGGCGCGACGCGCAACCGCTCAAAATCCTGATCAACCGCTTTGTCACTGTATAACCCAATCGAATGCGCGCGCATAAACGCCTCCAGATCACCGTGATAGAGGATTGCGCTATTCTGGCGCACCAGCAAAACGTTGGATTGATCCAGCACCGCGGTTTTAGGAAAGCGCATATAGCTTTCATAATCCTGTCGATGCAGCACGGTCAGGACTAGATCGCATTGCCCTCGCTTGGCTTGGGCTACCACGCGCAGCCATGGCATATAGTGAATCCGCAACTGCCAATGCAAGGGAGGCGCCACCTGCTGCAAAATTTTTACCGCCAGTCCATCAGGCTGGTGTTTGGCGTTCAACATCGTCTGCGGAGGTAAAGGCAGACTACACACTCGTAATATCTGCTGCGCCGACACCTCTGTGGCGCCCAGCCATAGCAGTAGCGCACAAGCCGCGCGTACTGCGTTAACGCTAGCCTTCATCATCCAATTTCATCCCAAACCATCTAGCTGGCAACAGCCTAACGAAGACCACACCAAATTCAATTAAATGCCGATTTGTTAACACACGTTGTATGCCGTTGACATGCATCAATAAACCACAACCTTAACATGGTTATGTTATGCACAGCCAATCCTCACAACACGATTGGCACGGGACATCCGTCCCGCACCGACAAACGGAGGGGAAATGAGTCTGATCTCTTTAATGCTATCCGATAGTGTGGGTATTCTCAGTTTAATCACTATCGTTCTGGCGACTGTGGTGGTCTGCGTCTGCGCCGTCTACTTCATCCGCAAAGCCCATAATAGTATTGCGCCGCCGAACGATACCCATCACACCGAGGGCCACACCTAGCCCGCAATTCTCGCGCGGCGAGAATTCCACAAGCCATTTGTCATAGACAGATCCAATACCGGCGCAGGCCTCAAGCCTGCGCCCTTCTTCAGCGTGGCGCCTCGCGTTTGCGACACAAAGCAAAAGACATTGAGTCCATCAACCCGTTCTCCTTATACTCGATCCGAGGAGAACGCATGGCCATATCATTAAAAAATATCCGCTACTTCATTGCGGTTGCCGAAGCTGAGTCAATTACCGGCGCGGCGCAAACCCTGAACGCATCGCAATCGGTCCTGACCGAAGCCATCAAAATGCTGGAAAGCGACCTGGCCGCCACCTTGTTTCAGCGCCATGCGCGCGGCATGGTGCTGACCCATGCCGGCCATCAGTTCCTTAGCCATGCGCACCAGATCATGGTCGCGGTGCGTAACGCGGAGCAAGCATTGAGCGCGCGCCCGGACACCATGAGTGGTCGCTTGAATATTGGCGTCACCAGTCTGGTCACCGGTTATTTTCTGCCTTATTTACTTGGACGCTATCGCCGCACGTTTCCCAAAGTGGAGATCAAGGTCATCGAGGACCAACGCGATTACATCGAACACTTGCTGGTGAATGGCGAGCTTGATGTCGCGGTGTTGATTGTGTCCAATCTGCAGGATAAACAAGCCATCGAATCCGAGGCGCTGGTGGCGTCGCCCTACCGCTTGTGGCTGCCGCAAAATCACGCGCTGCTGCAACTCGGCAGTATCTCGATCGCGGCAATTGCCAGCGAGCCGCTGGTGATGCTGAAACTAGATGAACTGGAAGACACCGCCACCACCTCCTGGCGCGAGGCGGGATGCAAACCGAATATCGTATTGCGCACCGAGTCGGTTGAAGCCGCGCGTAGCCTGGTGGCCAGTGGCGAAGGACTGGCGATTCTGCCCGACATGCTGTATCGCCCCTGGTCGCTGGATGGCGACCGTCTGGAAGTTCGCGGCCTGCTGGAGCCGATGCCATCGCTGCAGCTCGGCGTTGCCTGGCGCCGTGGATCACCGTTATCCGAACTGACGCGCAATTTTCTGATGGTGGCGCGTGAGCATAGTCGGGGTCATGGATAAAATCACGATAACCATGGTTGCTGGGCTCACACAGCAATCTGTTTTCCCGATATCGTTCCAACAGCCATAGGTGGATCCAATCGCATCGGGTTAACCACCCAATAAACAACAATTCAATCTAACGTATCCGGCACAGTCAGCCGATACAATCCCCCACCGCCCCATCTCGACCTCATAGCGCCAACAGCGTTCGGTTTTAGCAAACGGGCCTATCGGGTACAACGCATAGCTCACCACACTCATGCCCCATAACATGCTCTAGGCATAGGCGGACAAAGATTCGCCATGACGTTTGCTGCCAGTGGGCGCCCGCTCAGGCGCCCCGGACCCAACACCAGCACTATTCGGGAGAAATTTATGTGGAACACCAAACCGCGACTGCCACAACTCTACGCACTACTCTGCGTCCTGGCCGTCACCTGTGCCCAAGCGGCCCCCTTGACTCATTTAGGCGCGCCGGAAGGCCAGCTCAACATCATTGCGTGGCCGGGCTACATCGAGCGCGGCGCCAACGATAAAAACTATGACTGGGTCACCGCGTTCGAAAAGCAAACCGGTTGCCAAGTCAGCGTCAAAACCGCCGCCACCTCGGACGAGATGGTGTCATTGATGGGCTCGGGCAATTACGACTTGGTGACAGCGTCGGGCGATGCCTCGCTGCGGCTGATCTACGGCAAGAAAGTCCAAGCGATCAATACCGCGCTGATCCCCAGCTGGAAGACCCTGGATCCGCGCTTGCAGAACGGAAACTGGTTTACCGTCAACGGTCAACATTACGGCACCCCATATCAATGGGGGGCAAACTTCCTGGCCTACAACAGTAAGCTATTCAAAGCGGCCCCGACCAGTTGGGCGGTGGTATTCGAGCCAATGACCCTGCCGGATGGAAAACCCAACAAGGGCCGGATTCAGGCCTATGACGGCCCGATTTATATCGCCGACGCCGCCATGTATCTGATGAGCAAAAATCCCGCCCTGGGCATCAAGGACCCCTACGAACTCAATGAAGTTCAGTACGCCGCGGTGCTTAAGCTATTGCGCCAGCAAAAGCCGCTGACACATCGCTACTGGCACGATGTCACCATACAGATGAACGACTTCAAAAACGAAGGCATCGCGGCGACCAGCGCCTGGGGTTATACCGTGAATTCGTTGCAAGCCGAGAAATTCCCGGTGAGTGAAACTATTCCGAGGGAAGGCGCCACCGGCTGGGCCGATACCACCATGCTGGCCACGTCAGCCCAGCACCCGGTATGCAGTTACAAGTGGATGGAATGGTCGCTCAATCGCAACCTGCAATCCTCGCTGGCCGAGTGGTTCGGTTCCAACCCGGTAGTACCGCAAGCCTGTAACACCAAGGCGCCAGGGGGCAGCGCCTTTTGCAAGAGCAATGGCTTTGACCATTTCGACAAGATCCACTTCTGGAAAACCCCGACGGCGCAATGCAAGCAAGGCCAGTGCGTGTCATACAGCCGCTGGACCGCTGATTACATTTCGATCATGGGCGGACGCTAAGCCACGACTCCCCGCCAGAAACGGGCGGGGAGCGCGCATCCCCTTCATTTCAGGAGCCCGTCGTGACTTCAGCCGTAGAATTTCATAATCTCAGCCGTGTGTTCGATCAAGTCCGCGCGGTAGACAATGTCAGCATGAGCGTTGAAGAAGGTGAATTTTTCGCCATGCTCGGCCCTTCCGGCTCAGGCAAGACCACCTGCTTGCGCCTGATCGCCGGCTTTGAACAACCGAGTTCCGGCTCGGTGCGCATCTTTGGCCAGGAAGCCTCGGGCCTGCCGCCGTACCGGCGCGATGTGAACACGGTATTTCAGGATTACGCGCTATTCCCGCATATGTCGGTGTTGGATAACGTCGCCTATGGCCTGATGGTCAAGGGTGTCGGCAAACGCCAGCGCCTGGAGCAAGCTCAGGCCATGCTGGACTTGGTCAAACTGGAACAATATGGCGCGCGCCGTCCCGCGGCGCTGTCCGGCGGTCAACGCCAGCGCGTCGCGTTAGCGCGCGCGCTGATCAATCAGCCCCGGGTGTTGTTACTGGATGAGCCGCTGGGCGCTTTGGATCTGAAACTGCGCGAGCAGATGCAGATCGAACTCAAGGCGCTGCAACGCAAGCTAGGTATCACCTTTGTCTATGTCACCCACGATCAGGGCGAAGCGTTATCGATGTCCGACCGGGTCGCGGTCTTCAACCAGGGCAAAATCGAGCAGATCGCCACGCCGCGTCAGCTCTACACCCAGCCGCAAAGCGCCTTTGTCGCCGACTTTGTCGGCACCTCCAATGTCTTTGACGCCGCCAGCGCGCAAGCCCTGTGCGGTGACGCGCGCGCGTTTTCGATCCGCCCGGAACGCATCAGCATGAGCGCGACGGCCGGCGCGCGCGACGGCGTGCACCTCAGCGGCGAACTGATCGATATTCAATACCTGGGGGCGGTCAGCCGCTTTGAAGTCAAGAGCGCCAGCGGCAAGATCATCGCGGTGGTCACGCCCAATACGCTGGACACCCCGGCTGACAACCTGGTCATCGGCATGCCGGTGTTCCTATTTTGGACGCCGGGCGCCATGCACCGGCTCAGCGCCTAGGAGATCATGATGCAAAGCATGCAACCGTCATCATCCTGCTGGCGACGCCTGGGCGATGGCCTCTATCGTCACCCGGGCGCCAGCCTGTTTCTCCTCTTGGCGCCACCGCTGATCTGGTTTGGCGTGGTCTATCTCGGATCGCTGTTCACTCTGCTGCTGCAAAGTGTGTTTACCTTTGACGACTTCACTATGAATGTCAGCTCGGCGCTGACCTGGAGCAACTACCGCGCGTTGCTGGCGCCGACCAACTACGATGTGGTGTTGCGCACCGTCGGCATGGCGGCGGCGGTCACGCTGGTTTCCAGCGTACTGGCCTTTCCCATGGCGTATTACATGGCGCGCTATGCCCGAGGTTGGCAAAAGGGGTTTTTCTATGTGGCGGTGATGTTACCCATGTGGGCCAGCTATATCGTCAAGGCTTACTCCTGGACGGTGATTTTGGCCAAAGGCGGTATCGTCTACTGGTTTTATCGGCACCTGGGTCTGACCTGGGTGGTCGAGGGGCTGCTCAGTTTGCCGCTGATCGGCGGTAACTCGCTGTCCACATCGAATCTGGGGCGCCTGACGGTATTTACCTACATCTGGCTACCATTCATGATCCTGCCGATCCAAGCCGCATTGGAGCGCGTGCCACGCAATCTGGAACAAGCCGCGGCGGACCTGGGCGCCACTCCGACGCAAACCTTCCGCACGGTCATTTTGCCGTTGGCGTTTCCCGGCGTGGTCGCCGGGTCGATTTTCACCTTCTCGCTGACCCTGGGGGATTACATCATTCCTCAATTATTTGGCCCGCCGGGACTGTTTATCGGCACCATGGTGTACACCATGCAAGGCTCGATCGGCAATCTGCCGCTGGCTGCCGCCTTTACCGTGGTCCCGGTGGTGATTATCGCGCTCTACCTATCCGCCGCTAAACGCCTGGGAGCTTTTGATGCGCTCTAACTCACGCGACACCCCGCGCGCGCCCTGGTGGCTGCAAGGCACGGCATTCGCCGGACTGCTGTTTTTGCACCTGCCGATCGCGGTGATTTTTCTGTATGCATTCAACACCGAGTCATCGGCCTATAGCTTTCCGCTGCAAGGCTTTACCCTGCGCTGGATTGGCGTCGCCGCCGCCAACGGCGAAGTGCTCTCGGCGATTTGGCTATCGGTAAAAATCGCGACCTTGTCCACGATCGGCGCCCTGCTATTAGGCACGATGGCGGCTGGCGCGCTCTATCGGCGGCAATTTCCCGGCAAGGAGTCGGTTACCTTGATGCTGATACTGCCGATTGCCCTGCCCGGCATCATCACCGGGCTCTCGCTGCTGTCCGCCTTTCGTTTGGCGAACATCAGCCCCAGCTTTTGGACCATTGCCATCGGCCACATTACCTTCTGTGTAGTGGTGGTCTACAACAATGTGATCGCGCGCTTTCGCCGCAACAGCTACAGCCTGATCGAAGCGTCGATGGACCTGGGGGCCGATCGATTGCAAACATTTCGCTATGTGGTCTTGCCGCAGATAGCCACCGCGCTATTGGCCGGTGGCATTCTGGCTTTCGCCCTGAGTTTTGATGAAATCATTGTCACCACCTTTACCGCCGGCAACCAGGTCACCCTGCCCATATGGTTATTGAATCAATTGACCCGCCCACGCGACGTACCGGTCACCAACGTGGTCGCCATGGCGGTGATGCTGTTCACCGCGCTGCCGATTGTCGCCGCCTATCGACTGACGCGCGGCACCGAAGATTTCGCCGGCAGCGGAAAATAACCGACGGATCAACCGTAAGCACTGAAGAGGGACATTCATGGAACACGCATTGCAAACCAAACTGTTGATCAATGGCCGCTTTGTCACGGGCGAAGGTCATGTCGAGGACGTGCTCAATCCATCGAGTGGCGAATGTATCGCGCGCATTGCCGAGGCCTCGCTCGAACAAGTTCAAACCGCGGTGGCGAGCGCTGACACGGCCTTTGCCCTGTGGTCGCGCACCACGCCCAAAGAGCGCTCGCAAGCGCTATTGGCCATTGCCGATGTGGTGGAAGCCCACGCCAGTGAGTTTGCTCGCCTGGAATCACTCAATTGTGGCAAGCCGTATCTGGCGGCGCTGAATGATGAGATTCCCGCGATTGCCGACGTATTCCGCTTTTTTGCCGGCGCGGTGCGCGCGCAGACCGGCGCGCTGGCGGGCGAATACCTGCCGGGGCACACCAGCTTTATCCGCCGCGATCCGCTCGGCGTGGTAGCCTCGATCGCCCCGTGGAATTATCCGTTGATGATGGCCGCCTGGAAGATGGCGCCGGCGCTGGCGGCGGGTAACACCGTGGTGCTCAAGCCCTCGGAACAAACCCCGTTGACCACACTCAAGCTCGCGCAGTACTGCGCCGAGATTCTGCCGCCGGGGGTCTTCAACGTGGTATTGGGCCGTGGCGACACCGTGGGCAGCCCGCTGATTTCGCAACCGCAGGTACGCATGATCTCACTCACCGGCGATGTATCCACCGGGCAACGCATCATGGAAACCGCCGCCAAATCACTCAAGCGCACCCACCTGGAGCTGGGTGGCAAGGCGCCAGTACTGGTATTCGATGATGCCGATCTGCAACAAGTGGTTGACGGTATTCGCAGCTTTGGCTATTACAACGCTGGACAAGACTGCACCGCCGCCTGTCGTATCTACGCGGGCAGCAAGATCTACGACAAATTGGTGGCGGAACTCTCCTCCGCCGTGTCCAGTATTCGCTATGGCTTGCAGCATGATGTCGGCGTGGAAATGGGCCCACTGATTTCCGATCGACAGCGTAGCCGCGTGGCCAGCTTTGTCGAACGCGCGGGCGCGCAAAAACATATCGAGATTACGGCCGGTGGTCACAGCGTCAACGTGGCCGGGGGTGGGTTCTTTTATGAACCGACGGTGATTGCCGGCGCGCTGCAATCCGACGAAATTGTGTGTCGCGAAGTGTTTGGCCCTGTGGTGTCGATTACCCGCTTCGATGACGAAGCCCAGGTCATCGACTGGGCCAATCAGTCGAACTACGGGCTGGCCAGCTCGGTATGGACCCAGGATATCGGGCGCGCGATGCGCGTATCCTCGGCCTTGCAATACGGCTGCACCTGGGTCAATACCCACTTCATGCTGATATCCGAAATGCCGCATGGCGGCATGAAGCATTCCGGCTATGGTAAAGACCTGTCGATGTATGCGCTTGAGGATTACTCTTGCGCGCGCCACATCATGCTTAAACACTAACGGCCGGCATTCAGCCCGCCACCGGCGGCGAGTTGGAAGATATCCAGTCTTCCAGCGCACCGCCTGTCGAGTATTCGTCAGCCACCGCCGTCAAGCCAGCCGTAGCATATCGTCCACAAATCGACGATCGTCCATTTCTCGACACAAAGCACAGCAATCGCTTACTTCCGACGTCAGAAAACCATAAAACAGCTCAATCTCGCACCCTAAAACTCGTTTTTTCAGGAGATATTCGCTAATTTAGAAAAATCTTATTGGCACGGATATTGCATTGACATGCATGGCACCTCCATACCAATCGATTGGATCACTGACAGACGGAAGGAACTAGAATGTTCAAGCACATTATTGTCCGCACCCCTTGCCGCGCCTTAGTTAACGGCCTGACCTCCTCTGATTTGGGCACACCCAATTACGACCGCGCCCTGGAGCAGCACAACGCCTATATTCAGGCGCTGCGCCAATGCGATGTCGATGTCACCATCTTGCCCGCCAGTGAAGACTATCCGGACTCGGTATTTGTCGAAGATCCCGTTCTCTGTACCCCGAACTGCGCGATTTTGAACCGCACCGGGGCGGAAAGCCGCCGTGGCGAAACCGCGTTGATTGCCGATACCATTCGCCGCTTCTACGATAAAATTGAAACCATCACAGCGCCTGGCACGGTTGAAGCCGGCGATATCATGATGGTCGGCAAACACTTCTATATTGGTCACTCGGCACGCACCAACCCGGAAGGCGCGCAACAAATGATCGCGCTACTGGAAAAGCACGGCATGACCGGATCGGTGGTTCGTCTGGAAGAAGTACTGCATCTAAAGACCGGTCTGTCCTACCTGGAAAACAACAACCTGCTGGCCACCGGCGAGTTTGTCACCAAACCGGATTTCCGCCATCTAAACATCATCGAAATCCCCGCAACCGAATCTTATGCCGCCAACTCGATCTGGGTTAACGGCCGGGTAATCATGCCTGCCGGCTACCCGGTGGCGCTGCGAAAAGTCAAAGCGCTGGGCTATGAAGTGATTGAAGTCGACACCTCGGAATTCCGCAAAATCGATGGCGGCGTCAGTTGCATGTCCTTGCGTTTCTGAGCGCCAGCCCGCGCGCGTCGGACGAGATGCGGCGCGCGCCAGTAGCCTGTCGGACGCTAAAGTCCGACAGGTTCACGGACGGCTTGCGAATTCGGTCCAAGGACCCTCTGACAACGTAAATAACTCATTCAGTGGGTCCCTAAAGCACGCCGCGACGCAGTACTTAGGGAGAGAGTCGATGTCTTCTAATAATACTAAGATGGGTTTGTCGTCATTGACGGTGCTAGTGACGCTCAACATGATGGGCTCTGGGATTTTCCTCTTGCCCTCCAGCCTGGCGGGCATTGGTTCGATCAGTGTCTTCGGCTGGATTATTTCCACTGTGGGGTCGATTGCCTTGGCGATCGCCTATTCAAAGATGGGTTTTCTCTGTCCGAAGGAAGGGGGCCTGTATGCCTTCGCGCGCGACGGACTGGGCGAATACGCCGCCTTTACAGAAACCTGGTGCTACTGGCTCTCGCTTTGGGTCGGAAATGTAGCCATCGCCATCGCTGGCGTCGGCTATATGTCCTATTTCTGGCCAGCGCTTAAAGATCCAGTCACCGGCGGGATTGCATCGATTGCCGCCATTTGGTTCTTCACCTTCTTGAATTACCCCGGCGCGGGCTTCATCGGACGGGTGCAGAAGTTTTCTTCACTCGGGATGTTGATTCCGGTTGGCGGCATGGCGATTCTCGGCTGGTTTTTCTTTCACCCAGCCTATATCACCAGCAGCTATAACATTTCGGGCAAGAGTGGCTGGAGCGCGATCATGGCCGCCTCTTCGCTCACGCTGTGGGCCTTTCTCGGGCTGGAATCGGCCTGTATTGTCGCCGGCGTAGTCGATAACCCGAAGCGCAACGTTCCACTGGCAACCATGCTCGGCACCTTATTCGCCGCCGTGGTGTACATCTTATCGACCTTCGCCATCATGGGCGTGGTCCCGGCGGCGGAACTGGCCAAATCGGCGGCGCCATTCAGTACCGCGGCACAGTATATGTTTGGCAACTGGGCCGGCTCTTTCGTCAGCCTGTGCGCGGTGATCGCCTGCTTTGGTTGTCTGAACGGCTGGGTACTCACCACCGGGCAAGTGTCCAAGGCGATTTCCGACGATGGGATGTTTCCGAAGATTTTCGGTGAAACCAACAAATATGGCACCCCGTTCAAAGGCATGGTGTTAACCGCGGTATTGATGACCGGTATCGGCTATATGTCGATTTCGCCCAGCCTGGCGCAACAGTTCCAGATCATCAGTCTATTGTGTGTCTTTACCTGCCTGGTGCCCTATATTCTGGCGGCGGCGGCGATTTTCCCGATCATGCGCAGCAATGGCATCAGAGGCAGCGAATACCGCACTTACACCCTGGTCACACTGGTGGCGCTGGTCTACTGTTTTTACGCCACGGCGGGATCGGGCAAAGACACCGTGTTCTATGGCTCGTTGACCACCTTGCTGTCGATTCCCCTGTACGCCTGGGTCACCCGCGCGGTCGGTCCGCGCCGCGCGTTCAAGCAGACGCAGAATGTAGAGGAAACCAGTAGCTAGCAACCCGCCACGCCAGCGCGCCCAGAGAGCGACTCTCTGGGCTGCCCATCGCACTTAATCAAAATTGGCGTCTAGCTAAAATGGCAGGCGCGTAGCGATGGGCTCCAGAAACCAAACCGCCGCCAACCCGCCACTGAACAACTCATTCATACGCCACCGCGTTAAGAAACAGCACGATTAAGATAAAAGGAATGGATTGATATTGGCGAAAGGGTGACTGGGACCAGGGTGCCCGTCAGGCGCGCGCAGGAAGAGTGGCTTGGGCAAGGTTTTAAGCGGCCGCCGGTTTGAGCGGCGCGACGTTAGCGCGCCGCGAGTTCGGCCGCGCCTTGCCCAAGCCACTCTTCCGGGGTTTCGCGCGAATGCGGGTCGCCTTTCTTTTGGTTAGCTTTTCTTTGGCGAAGCAAAGAAAAGCTAACCCGTCCGCCGGGCGGAACCGGCGATGCAATTTACACTCCGCGCAGCGGACGCCACAATCAGTAAACGGTATTACGGTCCCTTGGTTGGCATCCGGCGGCAAGCTCGAACGCATCGGAATTAGTCCGCAAGCGCGGCCTCGGCTCGCGGTGCAACCGTGACGGCGCTACTCCCCAGATAGGCCTGACGCACGCCCTCATCCCGGGCCAAAACCGATGCCACGCCGGACAGCACAATACGACCGCCTTCGACCACATAGGCATAGTCGGCAAGCGCCAGCGCGGCGCGCGCGTTCTGCTCAACCAGCAAGATGGACACCCCCTGATCACGAATCGTCTGGATCAGTTGAAAGATCTGTTTCACCAATTGCGGCGCCAGCCCCAAGGACGGCTCATCCAGCAACAATAGTTTAGGCTGGGACATCAGGGCGCGGGCAATACTCAGCATTTGCTGCTCGCCACCCGATAGCGTCCCCGCCACTTGGCGCTGCTTGACTTGCAGCACCGGGAATAGCTGATACATGGCGTCAAAACGTTCGCTCGGCACGTGGTGCCGCGCGCCCAGGATCAGGTTTTCCTTTACGGTCATTTTGCCGAAGATTTGCCGACCTTCCGGCGCATGCGCCAGACTCAGCTTGATAATCCGATGTGGTGGCAGCTTGGTGATCGGCTGGTCAAGAAACTGGATGGTGCCGCTTTTGCTCGGGTAGATGCCCGAGATGGTGCGTAACAGCGAAGTTTTCCCCGCGCCATTCGCGCCGAGCACCGTCACAATCGAACCGGCGTCAAGTTGCAGCGAAATATCCTGCAACACCGGTTGCCCTTGAATATCGACATTGACGTTACTGAGTTGCAATAAGCTCATGCTGCGCTTTCCACACCAAGGTAGGATTCCAGTACGCGCGGATCATTGGAGACTTGCGTCGGGGAGCCATCGGCGATCAACGTGCCCAATGCCAGCACCAAGATGCGGCTGCAAATCCCCATCACCAGATTGAGATCGTGCTCCACCAGCAGAATGGTCAGCCCATCCGCGTTGAGGCGCCGCAATAATGCCGCGAGCTCGGCGGTTTCGCTGTCATTCAAACCGGCGGCGGGCTCATCCAGAATCAATAAAGCGGGCTCCAGCGCCAGCGCGCGGGCAATTTCCATCGCCTTGCGCTTGCCATAGGACAAATTCGCCGCCATCGCGTGCGCATCCTGGTCCAGCCCGACCGCTTCCAGCGCGCGCCAGGTCGCGGCGCTAATCCGATCTCGTTTTGCCGCGCGCCCCCACAGCGCATCGCACAGGCCATAGGCGCTGCGGCCGATCGCCCCCACGCTGACATTGTCGAACACCGACATATTCGGAAACACGCGCAAATTCTGGAACGTGCGCGCAACCCCGCGCTGGGCGATCTGCTCCGCCGCCAGACCATTGATCAATTGATCGCGAAACTGAATGGTGCCGGCACTGGGCGCGGAAAAACCAGTGATCAGATTAAACAAGGTGGTTTTGCCGGCGCCATTGGGACCGATCAAGCCCATCAGTTCGCCCGGATACACGCGGGCCGAAATATCATGCAATGCGGCAATGCCGCCAAAATGACGTGACAGATGATTCAACTGCAATAAGGGTTGGGTCATTGCGCCCCCTGCCAATTGAAATGCCGCTTGAGCAAACGCAAGGCCGAGGCCTCGCCAAACAGACCGCGCGGCAGAAATAGAATCGAGGCGAACATAATGCCGCTGATGGCCATCATGCGATAATCGCCTAGCGATCGCAGCAGTTCGGGAAACAGGGTCAGGATCAAGGCGCCAAGCAGCGCGCCAGGCAGGCTGCCCAAGCCGCCAACCACCACCATGGCGAGGATCGAGATCGACTCGGTAAACCGGAAATCGGCGGGTGAAATATAGCGAGTGGAATGCGCCCACAAAGCACCGGCCACCCCAGCGCAAAAGCAACTCAAACCCATGGCCTGAATTTTAAGCCGCGCGGGGGACAAGCCCATCGCCGCCACGCAACGCTCATCTTCGCGCAAGGCGCGCAGCGCATTGCCAAAATACGAATGAATAATCCGCGACAGTCCCCACAGCAATACGGCGCAGACAGCAGTGACGATCGCCAGATTGCCAGCATCGCTATGCGCGCCCAAACCGGGAATATCGGTAATCCCCATCGGTCCACGGGTAAAATCAACCCAGTTGAGCATGGTGACATAAATCACCTGCCCCACTCCCAGGGTTGCCACCGCAAAATGCACGCTCACCAGTTTGCGGGTCAACCAGGCCACCAGCAAGCCCACCAGAGAAGTCACTAGGCCAGCCAGAAGAAGGGTCACCACCGGCGGCGCGCCCCAGTCACTGGAGGCCAGCGCGGCGGTATAGGCGCCGATGCCATAAAACGCGGCATGCCCCAGCGTCATCAGTCCGGCGACACCGGTAATCAGATTGGCGCTGGCGGCCAGCAAGCCCATGATGGCCACCGTGGTGGCCACCCGGTAAGCATAGCCCGATCCAGCAGCGACCAGCCCCGCATAAATCGCCAGAAGCGCCAATAGTGGGACCAGCCTGGGCCATGCCTTATACACGTTCATCACTGCCTCCAAACAAACCACGCGGAAATACCAGCAAGGTCAGCACCAGCAAGCCATAACTGATCAGATCAGACCATCCCTGAGAAATAAACTGGGTCGCGATCGACTCACTGACGCCAAGGACCAAGGCACTGATCACCGCCCCCGGAATCGAACTCAGCCCCCCCATCACCATGGCGACAAAGGCTTTGATCCCGGGCGCGAAGCCCATTTGCGCATAGATATTGCCGGTATAAAGCCCAACCAGCGCACCGGATACCGCGCCGAGAATCGAGCCGATGACAAACGTGGCGATAATGGTTTGCCCGACATTGATGCCGACATGCGTCGCGCCGCTTAGATTATTAGCCACCGCGCGAATCGATAAACCGACACGGGTATGAAATAGCGTGTATTGCAAAACCAGAAACATCAGTAACCCGACCCCCAGAATCACCAACTGTCCTGAGACCAGATTGAGCGCGCCAATCTTGATCGGCGTCATCAGCAAATAACGCTGCGGAATCGCCTGCATTTCCGAACCAAAATAGGTTTGAGTCAACTCGCGCACGAAAATTGAAATCGCCAGAGAGGACAACAAAGTGGCTTCGCGCAAGGCTTTCGATTTAAGCGAGGCCTCATCGTTGAAGCGGCGAAATGGACGAAAGGCCACGCGCTCCAGTCCGACCCCCAACAGCAGGCCCACTACTACCACCACCAGAATCACCGCAACCAAGGGCGGGGCCCAAACCTGGATCACCAGTAGCCCGACAAAGGCGCCGAGCATATACACTTCGCCATGCGCGAAATTAACCACGTTCAGCACCCCGAAGATCAGGGTAAAACCAATGGCCATCAAGGCATAAACCAGGCCTTGCGCGAGTCCATTGATTAATTGCTGCACGAAAAAAATATCTAGAAAATCGAACACTTCGGCCTTTCGGTAGACACCGGCCCGCCAGAAGAGGCAGGCCGGATCTTGAAGTTTTATTCGCTGACCGCAACAAATTCGCCATTACGAATCTGCAAATGTGTCAGTACCTTGGTGGGTTCTCGTGTGACCGGGTCAAAAGTGGTATTACCGGTCACCCCCGGGAAGTTTTTGGTTTCCGCCAGGGCTTTTCTTACACCATCACGCGTCGCTTTTGCTCCTCCGGCTTTGACAATTGCATCCAGCATGATGTTGGTTGCGTCATAAGCTTGACCGGCAAACATGGATGGCTCGGCTTTGAAGTGACTTTCATAGGATTTAACAAAGGCGCGCACATTCTGAGCCGGGCTATTCACGGCAAAGGTGGTCGACAGCTTCAATCCATTAGCGGCGGGTCCGGCCAAGTCGATCAATTTCTTTTCATAGATGGCCGAAGAACCATAAACCTTAGCGTTCAGGCCCAGTTGCGCCTTTTGCTGCAATACCGCCGCGCCATCTTCATAGAACAGGCAGAGATAAATCGCATCCGGATTGGTACGCGCGATCTTGGTCAAAATGGAGCGGAAGTCACGAGTGCCTGGGTTAAAGGGCTCCGCCGTGGTGACCACGCCGCCTCGGCTGGTAAACGCATTGATAAAGTTCTTACTCGCGGTCTGACCCCAGTCGTTCTGAATATTGATCACCGCCACTTTTCTCACACCATTCTGATACAGCCAGTTGGCCATAAAAGGCCCTTCGTAAGCTTCAGTAATGATGTTTCTGAATTGCCATGGGCTAATTTTGACAAAGTCAGGGTGGGACGCGGTTTGAGACAGTTGGGCCACATGCGTTTCGGCATAAACCTTAGCCGCGGCAATCGATACCGTTGAAGAAAAGTCTCCAATGACACCGACAATCGATGCATCATCTGAAAATTTATGCGCTATGGTCACGCCTTCCTTGGCATCCCCTTTACTATCTTCAAACTCAATATTAACTTTAGCGCCGGCAAGACGATGCGATTGATTAAACTCATTCAATGCTAGTGTCGCCGCATTGCGAAACATGATGCCGTATTGAGCATATTCACCCGTAAATGGTGCTTGATAACCAATATTCACCGTTGTTTCGGCATTGGCATGAAAAGCGGTAACACCAAGCGCAAGCATCACCATGGTTCGAATGATTTTTATTGCCGTTTTATTGCCAGAGAAATGACTCATAATAGATTCGCCGATAATCAGAATAAATTAGATAAATACTACAGGCTTATTATTGGGGTTCGCCGATGGCTCACCGCCAACCTACGTAGCAGTTGGGACGCGGATATGCAGTCGGCAACATCCGTCATCGCCCTCCCTCCAGGTTTCAGCGCTGAAGGCAAAGCCAGCGGACTCAAACAGACCAATATCGACTTCACCGGCGATTTGACAAAGTTTTTCGGTAAAGTCATCACCAAGGCCCAGCTCATTCCAAGCTTCTTTTAATGGGCAACGGTGAAACTTGATATCTAATCCATCTTGATTGCAGTTAATAATCTCCGGTTCAAACAACCGCCCTTCATCAGGAATATTTGAAATAAAGGCTTGTTTTAGTCCTTGGAAATTGGCTGGTGCGTATTCCTGCAACTTTGATGAACCGCGGCTGCCAAGCCGATGAATTGCGCGACGGAGAATAATCTCTGCTTTTTCCGGTCCAACCTCTTCCGTCGCAGAACGATAAAATTCGGCATATGCTAATGCGCGGGTTTTATAGGCTGCAATCAGGTCTTCGCGAAGTTTTTGCTCACTCATAGTCTCACCTTGATTTAATTTCTGTGATCATATTAGCAAAAACACGGTCGACTTGATTTGAATAAATAATATTTACTTATATTAAATGTTGTAAAGTATTTGATTAGAATTGGAATATGCAGGAAACAAATTATTATATTGAGTGAAGCCAAGACCTACCGGGTTATTTCAAGCCGATTCAAGTGGATTTCATCGGTACAAAAAAAGTGGCCGCGGACAACTCCGCAGCCACTCTGACTAGCACACTACGCCGACGGTGTTACTTCGCAGCCGCGCCGCCCACACTTTCCAGCACGGTCCACTGACCGCCAACCACCTTGTACACCGTAATGCCGCCGATTTTCAGGTCGCCCTTGCTGTCATAGCCCAGGTGCCCGGTGGTCACGCCATCGGTGTAATCAATCGCCGCCAGGATAGGCAGGTATTTGGCCGGATCGGACGAGTTAGCTTTGAGCATGGCGGCGATCAGCACGCGCGTCGCGTCATAGCCGTAAGGCGAATAGGTCGCCACGTCTTGATTGAACCGCGCCTTATAACGCTTGGCGTAATCCGGACCCTTGGGCATTTTATCCAGTGGCAAGCCCGCGAGCGATGCGATGGTGCCTTCCGCGTCTTTACCCGCGACCTTGAGGAAATCAGGGGTCTTGGTCATTTCACCAGACACAAGCGGAGCGCTCAGTCCCAAACGCTTCATCTGTTTGGCCATTGGCGCTGATTGAGCATCGGCGCCGCCGTAGTAAACGATGTCAGGATGAACCGACTTGATCGAGGTCAGAATTGCAGCAAAGTCGGTCGATTTATCGGTGGTGTACTCACGCTTCAACACCGTGCCGCCCGCCGCTTTGGCCGCTTTTTCAAACTCGTCGGCCAGGCCCTGCCCATAGGCGGTGCGGTCGTCGACAATCACGATTTTCTTGGCGCCCAACTTATGCACCACATATTGCCCCATCACGCTGCCTTGCTGCGTGTCGGAGGTCATGGAGCGGAAGGTGGTCTTGAAACCCTGAGCCGTAAAGGCCGGAGCGGTCGCCATGGCAATCTGCGCAATGCCCGCGTCGGAGAAAATCTTGGACGCGGGAATGGCGGTGCCGGAGTTAAAGTTACCGATCACGCCACTGACTTTGTCATCCACCAACTTTTGAGCCAGTTCGGTCGCGGTTTTCGGGTCGGCCTGATCGTCCTCGGACTCGAGTTCGAACTTAACCGGTTTACCATCCAGCGTCGGATGCGCGGCATTGGCATCCTCCACGGCCAAGGTCACCCCATTTTGATACTCGGCGCCATAATGCGCCTGCGGTCCGGTCAAGGGAGCGGAAAACCCGATCTTGATCACATCACTGCCGTCGGCGCTGGCTGCGTTATCTTTCTTGCCACAGCCGGTTACCGCCAGAGCAGCCGCCACCGCCAGGGTGAGTACTGTCAGTTTGCTTGATTGCATCGTTCGTCTGTCCTTCTCATTATGATTGCCGCATCGCTATCGAGAGCGAGCGGTTTACCCTATGTTCATAGGTTAACGCATTATTTCAATGCGCTTCCCCCATGGCAACCCCAACTATCTCCAACCTCCCTGCAAAGGACCCTCTGAACAAGTTATTCAAAGGGTCCATAACAACAAAAGCATCAAGACTCCATGCTCATCAAACTTGCATTTCCCCCCGCCGCCGCCGTGTTGACGCTTAATGCGCGCTCCACCACCAGGCGATGCAATTCATAACCAGCGTCTGTCGCACTGATTAACGGTACCAAGGCGCCACTGCGCGCCGCCAGTTGCACGCGCAACGCATCGGCGCGCGCAGCGTCTCCGGCAAACAACACCGCAGCCAAGTCGCTGACAGTATCCCATTGCGCCGCCATTTCGGCGTGTCCGGCCAAAGCCGAGACGAGACGCTGACTGGTTTCACCCGCGGCCAATAGTACGCGGTTTCCACAGGCAAAAGCCGCAACCATCTGGGTCAATAAGGCATCCTGATCATCGGCGATGCACGCGACCAGACCACGCGCGGCAAAACTCAGGCGATTGATTTCACCGGTCGGCCCGGGCAGGCTGACACAGCCATGCAACGGACTCGCCAGTCGGGCGCAGGTGATGGCTTCTTGTACCCGACTCGATTGCTCGGCCGACAAACCCAACGGCGATAAAGCCTGGGTCAACGCTTTGAGTCCCGGCAGCTCAGGCTCGAGCGTTTCGTAAGCCAGGGTTGGGCGCCACGGCGCCTGCGTCAGACGGTAAAGATAGAACGGGCCACCGGCTTTAGGCCCGGTTCCCGACTTGCCTTCGCCCCCGAACGGTTGTACTCCGACCACCGCGCCCACGATATTGCGGTTGATATAGATATTGCCGGCCTTGATACTGGAGACCACCTGTTCGATTGTCTCGTTGATCCGGCTGTGCACACCATGTGTCAGTCCATAGCCGCAGTGGTTGATTTCAGCAATCACCCCATCCAGCGCCTGGGCCGAATACCGCAGCACATGCAGCACCGGGCCGAACACTTCTTGTGTCAAATCACTGAGATTCTCGAGCTCGAGCAAAGTCGGCGCCACAAAGCTGCCGCTCGCGCAGGACGCGGGCAACGGCACTTGATGCACGCTCAACGCGCGTGGCTTCATATAGTCGATATGCGCCAGCAACTGGTCACGCGCGGCGTCATCGATCACCGGGCCGACATCGCAGGCCAATTCAGCCGGATTGCCAATACGCAACTCATCCATTGCGCCCTTGATCATGGCCAGCACTTTGTCGGCGATCTCGTGTTGCAGATAGAGCACGCGCAAGGCTGAGCAACGTTGCCCCGCCGAGTCGAACGCCGAGGACAAGACATCGGCCACCACTTGCTCCGGCAAAGCACTGCTGTCGACAATCATCGCATTTTGACCGCCGGTTTCAGCAATCAGGGCGATTTCGCCACCACGCGCCGCCAGGCTGCGCTGAATGCTCTGCGCCACCTCGGTCGATCCGGTAAAGATCACACCGCGCACGCGCTCAGCTTCAACCAGCGCCGCGCCGACCACTTCACCGCGTCCCGGCAGGAATTGCAGCACCGCGCGGGGTACTCCCGCTTGATGCATGAGGCGAACCGCAAAGCTGGCAATCAAACTGGTTTGTTCGGCCGGCTTGGCCAATACCGGGTTGCCCGCCGCCAAGGAGGCGCTGACTTCGCCCAGGAAGATCGCCAGCGGGAAATTCCATGGGCTGATGCACACCACAGGGCCAACCGGACGATGGGTTGTGTTATCAAATTCACGCACAATCTGCGCGGCATAATAGCGGCAGAAATCAACGGCTTCACGCACTTCGGCGATGGCGTTACTTAAGGTTTTACCGGCTTCGCGCACCGCCAGTCCCATTAGCGTATCGCGATTCTGTTCCAGCAGATCGGCGGTGCGTTCGAGACAGGCGGCGCGCTCGGCGACCGGTGTCGCGGCCCAGCCGGGCGCGGCATCTTGCGCCCATTTCACCGCTAGCAAGACGTCTTGTTGTGTTGAGTCGATCACGCGTCCGACAAGATCAGCGCGATTGGCTGGATTACGCACCTCGCGCGCCTCGCCGAGCGCGCGCTCGCCTTCGGCCAACAGCGGGCAGGCATCCCAGACCTGAGCTTCACTCGCGCGCAAGCCTTGGCCCAGCGCGCTAAGCTCCAGCTCGCTCGACAGATCAAGCCCGGCTGAATTGCGGCGTTCAAGGCCATACAGTGCCAGCGGCAAGACAATCTTGTCATGCGCCGCGCCACCACCCTGCGCCGCATCCGCGACCGGATCGGTGACCAGATCGTCGATCGAGACCGATTCATCCACGATGCGGTTCACGAAAGAACTATTGGCGCCGTTTTCCAGCAGACGACGCACCAAGTAGGCCAGCAAGGTTTGATGCGAACCGACCGGGGCGTAAATTCGGCAACTGCGCCCCATCTGCTCGGAGCCAACCACTTGGTCATACAGGGTTTCACCCATGCCATGCAGGCACTGGAATTCATAGTCCAGTCCCGATGCCAGGGTAAACACCGCGGATAAGGTATAGGCATTATGCGTGGCGAATTGCGGGAAAACCGCATCCTGTGCCGACAGCAATTTCTTGGCGCAGGCGAGATAGGATACGTCGGTGTGCACTTTGCGCGTATAGACCGGATAGCCGGGCATGCCATCGATTTGCGCGCGTTTGATTTCCGCGTCCCAGTAGGCGCCCTTGACCAGGCGCACCATAAAGCGGTGTCCGGTTTCGCGCGCAAGCTCAATCAGATAGTCAATCACATAGGGACAGCGCTTTTGGTAGGCCTGAACCACAATCCCGATACCCTCGAAACCGGCCAGATCCGGGTCACGCGCCAAGGCGGCCACCAAATCCAGCGAGATCTCCAGGCGTTCGGTTTCTTCCGCGTCAATATTCAAACCGATAGAGTATTGCTGGGCAAGCAGGAACAGCGCCTTAAGCCTAGGCAACAGCTCTTCCATCACTCGCGAATACTGCGCGCGCGCATAGCGCGGATGAATCGCCGAGAGTTTGACCGAGATCCCGGGGCCCTGATACACGCCACGGCCTGCGCTAGCCTTGCCGATGGCATGGATCGCGCGCTCGTAGTCATCGAAATATCGGTCGGCGTCATGCGCGGTCATCGCCGCCTCGCCCAACATGTCGTAACTGAAGCGATAGCCGCGCGCTTCGCGCGCCCGGCCGTTATCCAAAGCTTGTTCAATGGTTTCGCCGGTCACAAACTGGCGGCCCAGCATGCGCATCGCCAGATCGACCCCTTTGCGAATCAGCGGCTCGCCGCCCTTGGCCACCAGGCGGGTCAACGCGGCCGACAGGCCTTGCGCGCTATATGACGACACCAGGTTGCCGGTCAAGACCAGGCCCCAAGCGGCGGCATTCACAAACAGCGAGGCGCTGTTGCCCAGGTGAGCGCGCCAATCGCCTTTGCCAATCTTGTCGCGAATCAACCGGTCGGCGGTGGCTTTATCCGGAATCCGCAACAGCGCTTCAGCCAGGCACATGAGCGCAATCCCCTCCTGGCTTGATAGTGAGAATTCATGCATTAACGCATCGACCCCGCTGGCGCGCGTGCGCTCTTCGCGTACTTTAGTCACCAGACGGCGCGCCAAACGCTGTGCGGTAAACACCTGTTCCTTGCTCATCTCCGCCTGAGCGAGTAACTGGCGCACGCACGTGGATTCTTCGGTGCGGTAAGCCGCGGTAATCGCAGCGCGCAACGGTGTTTGCGAATGGGCGTATTCCTCGAATTGCATGTCAGCTCCTGTCCTTCTGCTTGTCCCAGGTGACGGTGTCCCGTCTCATTAGACGCGGGCCGGATATCGAGTGATGCCGCTATTTAGCCAGCGTGCTCGTTCGATGTTCCCAGCTCCTGCGATATTGTCAGATAAAACGACAATGGTATACCAGATGAATATTTCTTGTCGGACAATATAAAATATATCGTAGCTTTTATGCACAAAGAGTCATTGGCCAACGCCAGAAAATTCGAAAAAAAAAAGCCTGTCCCACTGAGGGACAGGCAAAAGGAAGAGATCAAACTCAAAACACACAGGCATTAGCTGGCAGTAAATTTCAACTCAGATTTCACCTCCTTCACTCCGTTAACCGCACGGGCTAGATCTAACAATTGATTGGCAACTTGTTCACTTGAAGCTGCGCCACGCAAGGTGATGCGACCATCCTTGGCCACGACCTCGACTTGGGCGGCACCGCTGGCCACGACTCCTGAAAGCGCATCACTCACTTGGCGCGCCAGGGTATCGTCGGCGTTGGATTGATTACTCAGTACTGCCGGCATCTCAAGAGCGGCAGAAGCATCGGCGGCATAGAGCGCCACCGCGTCCATATGAGTCATTGCCGCTGAAAAGGCCGGTAGCGGCAACGCTACGGCAAGGCTCAGCAACAACCAGCTAGATTTACGCATCGGGACTCTCCTTTGGCGATTCGCACGTCACTTTGACGTTCACGCTTACCTTATTGCAACAAGCGTGCCAGGTATTTATCGTCAATAAATACAGTCACTTAAGTTATACCTTGCATCCCAAGACCGGAATGTTGTCGTCCACAGGTGACAAGTTACGCACAACAAGGATTAAGTCGTTGATTACATAGAAAAACCCGCTGTCGCTTTGCGGCGACAGCGGGTTTGATGGGGTCAGGGAGTGGGTTACTCGCCAGGTTGAAATAAAGCGGGAACCAAATCGTGGCGCTGCAATAAGCGGTAGAACTCCGTGCGGTTACGCTCGGCCAGTCGGGCGGCATCGGCCACATTACCGCCGGTCAGGCGCAGTAAACGTTCCAGATACTCACGCTCAAATTGACGTCGCGCTTCAGCCAGCGATGGAATCGTCACCGCCTCTTCACTCACCGATTTCTGCACCTGAGACAGCGTCACCAAGGGACCCGCGCATAACACGCAGCATTGCTCGATCACATTAGCCAACTGACGCACATTGCCGGGCCAACGCGAAGCGGCAAGAAATTCCAGGGCGTCAGGGGAAATTGCCGGCGCCGGGCGGCCATATCGGCGCGCCACTTGTGTCAGAAAATGCTGCGCCAGCAACGGAATGTCCTCGCGTCGTTCTGATAGAGAGGGCAGTGGCAGGCTCACCACATTCAGCCGATAAAACAGATCCTCGCGAAACAAACCTTCGCGCATCATGGCTTCCAGATCGCGGTGCGTGGCCGACACCACGCGCAGGTTCACCGAGCGCGAGCGCGAAGCGCCCACTGGACGCACTTCGCGGTCCTGCAACACTCGCAGCAGTTTGACTTGTAGCGCCAGCGGCATATCACCAATTTCGTCCAGGAACAAGGTGCCGCCATCCGCCTCAACCACTAAGCCCTGGTGCTTCAATGCCGCCCCGGTAAACGCCCCTTTTTCATGGCCGAACAGCTCACTCTCCAGCAGGTTTTCCGGAATGGCGCCGCAATTTACCGCGACAAACGCCGCGGCACTACGCGGGCTACACTGATGTAGCGCGCGCGCCAGCACTTCTTTACCACTGCCACTCTCGCCACGGATCAGAACGCTGGCGTCGGTGGCGGCCACCATCCGCGTTTGGGCCAACAGCTCAGCCATCACCGGGCTGCGCGTAATCACTCCCCGGCTCCAGAGCTCGGACTCGGTATCCGTATCACTGGCGCCCCCGCCTGAAGCCTGTAATGCCTGTTGAATCTTAGCCAGCAGATCACGTCCATCGAATGGCTTAACCAAATAACCGAATACCCCGCGCCCAACCGCTTCAACCGCATCTGGCACCGTACCAAAAGCTGTGAGCATGATCACCGGCAAGGAGGGAAAGCGCCGACGCGCCTCTTCGAACAGGGCCAGGCCATCCATCCCCGGCAAACGCCAATCGGTCACCACCACATCGACACGACGTACAGCCAGAACATTCAACGCGGCCTCGGCGCTGGCCACCGCCTCAACCCGATGGCCCGAAGCCAAGAGACGTAAGCTGACCAACTTAAGCAAGTCGGGATCGTCATCCACCAGGAGGACGCAAGCGCTCATGGCGCGCCTCTCTTCTTGCGTGCTTTCAGCGCCATTGTGCGTTCCACCTCGGTCAATGCCGCTAATTTCGCGCTTAGATCGTCAATATGCAGCTGTTGATCATGCGTTTGCGCCGTCAATTTATCGATACGTTCATCGGCATGGCGTCGATCGACCAGGGCATGATCCAGCAACTGGGCCAAGCCGGCCAATGAGGGGCTATGCTCGACTTCGACCCCGGCTTGCACGCTATCCACTAAGCTACGCGCCCGATTCAGGTCAGCGCCACTCGCTGAGCCCTCCATCAGCTGTGCGGCCAAGCGCAAGCGATCCCCCGCGCACACCGCCTTATTCGAGTTGAAAGTGGCCCTCGGCCCTGAAATACCAGCGAGCGCCGTATCCGCGTCCGGGCAAAATAATGTGCTTGGCTTGCGCAAAGCGCTGTGCGCGCTACCGATCGCCGCACAGCCGCTCAGGAGCACACCGCACAATCCCGTCCATACTAAAGTCTTAAATCGTTTCATCAGTTCGCGTCCCAGTTTCAGACCAGCATAACTCGAAGCAGGCGCCGCCTTGCTCCATCGGCACCAGACGCACATCACCGCCCATCAGCTGGGCAAAAGTTCGCGCCATTGTCAGCCCAATACCTGAGCCCGCGCTTTCCCCCACCGGGGGCGCTCCGCAGAAGAACGGGTCAAAAATTCGCTCGGCCTCGCTCGCGCTCACACCAGGACCTTGATCGCTAACCCGAATAATCACAGTCGAGTGTTCACGACGCGACGCCAGGGTCACCATCCCACCGTCCGGCGAGTAGCGCAACGCGTTGATCAATAGATTGTCGAGGATGGTCTGGACTTTTTGCTCGTCGCCCACCACCTCATCGGCCTGCAATTGTGTATCGATACGGAGGTTACGCCGCGTCATCAGCGCCTGCCACTGATGCACGCGTTGCAGCTGCAACGTCTGTAGGGAGAAACAACGAAATTCAACTTGCTGACTGAGCCAGCGGGCAACGTCGTGCTGTAGCAGGGTTTCAACCCGCGCGCGCAATGTCGCGGTGTTACTTTGCTGGATGGCGACAATTTCATGCTGCGCCGGGGTTAAACTGCCCGCCACCTCGTCCGCCAGCAAAGCGGCCGCTTCGTGAATAGCCGCAAGCGGAGTTTTAAGTTCGTGTGAGACCTGGCGAAAAAAGCTCGCCTTTTCCGCCTCCAATTGCACCAGACGCGCATCCAGCCGCTGTAACACCTGAGACAGGTCTTGCAAGTCGCTGGGCCCGGCCACCTGCCAGCTCTGCCCACGCACCCCTTGCGCCAAATTGGCGATTTTCTGCCGTAGCCGGCCCAGCGGGGCAAACAACACATAGCCCAACAGCATCGCTAACACCAGGGCCAGAAGCACTGAGAACCAGGCAAGATGATCCGCTTGCGCGCGCTCCTGACGCAAGCGCTCAGCCCAATGTTGCTGCTGCAGATCAACTAAGGCGCGCAGGCGTTGCGCCATACGGGTCTGATTGGCACTGATCTGATCAAACCGCGCGCCAGCCTCGACATTATTCTGCGGCAAATCGGTCGACAGCCAGGCGCGAATCATCTCAAGTTGCCGCTTATCTTCGCCCAACAGTTGCTGTAGCGTACTATCCGGCGCTTGCGCCAGCAGCGCCTGGGGAGCGCGCATATCGTTTGCGAACCCTAATGCCAATTGTTGGAATGAAGGATCTTTCAGCGCCATCCACTGCCGGGCGCTACGTTCCAGATCCTCATCGCTTTCAGACAGCGCGCGCAAGGCCCCCTGCCAGCGCTCGACATTGGCCAGCACGGACTCGGCATTCTGTGTCAGTTGATCCAGATGCCACCACATTTGGACCAACGCCATCGAGGGCAGTAATGCCACCAATAAAAACGCCCAAACCAGCAAAGTGCGAAACGAGACCGGCAATCGCAGCATAAACACCTCTTCGTGGATCGAATTTTCACCATAAAAACAAGCAAGAACCCTGCCTAGCGCTGTAGGTTGGGGTTGAGCAACGGCGAACCCAACGTCCGAAAGCCGGAGCATTACGGTAGGGTGTGATGAGCGCGGCGCGGAAACGGCATAACGCAAAAAGCCCTGACCAGAGGTCAGGGCTTTGCGTATAGGGAGTCTGGCGGTGTCCTACTTTCACACGGCGAATGCCGCACTATCATCGGCGCTAAGGTGTTTCACGGTCCTGTTCGGGATGGGAAGGAGTGGGACCACCTCGCTATGGCCGCCAGACATAAACTTGTCTACAAACT
>Ga0302156_10000371_pt1 | contig 43434 bp, 44 predicted proteins | sample I_Bog_N3_2_FD_193503 | JGI IMG/M metagenome (GOLD analysis project Ga0302156, IMG submission 193503) | Peat permafrost microbial communities from Stordalen Mire near Abisko, Sweden - I_Bog_N3_2 | ecosystem: Environmental > Terrestrial > Soil > Wetlands > Peat | place: Sweden: Abisko, Stordalen... | reverse complement strand
TTCCGTTGAGCGGTATCGACATGGCCTACAGCAGCAGCGGCACCATCGGTCCGCAGGACGGCGATATCCAGGTCACCCTCAAGGCCGATCACCAGCCCACCGCCGACTACGTGAAAAAGCTGCGCACCGCCTTGCCGGAAAGCTTCCCCGGTAGCCAGTTCGCCTTCCTCCCGGCGGATATCAGCAGCCAGATCCTCAACTTCGGCGCACCGGCTCCACTGGACGTGAAAATCTCCGGACGCAGTGCCGAGGAAAACCGCGTCTTCGCCCTCGAACTGCAACGGCGCCTGCAACACGTACCGGGGATCGCCGACCTGCGGATCCAGCAATCGGTCGGCTACCCGTCGCTTGAAGTGAAGGTCGACCGCATGCGCGCCAAGGGCCTGGGCATCACCGAGCGTGACGTCACCAACAGCATGGTCGCCTCCCTGGCGGGCAGCTCCCAGGTGGCACCGACCTTCTGGCTCAACCCGGCCAACGGCGTGTCCTACGGCGTGGTCGCGGCCACTCCGCAATACCGCCTGGACAGCTTGCCATCACTGGAAGCACTGCCGGTCACCGGTAGCAACGGCCAGTCGCAGATCCTCGGCGGCCTGGCGACCATCAATCGGGTGCAGAGCCCGGCGGTGGTGACCCACTACAACATCCAGCCGACCCTGGACATCTACGCCAGCGTGCAAGGCCGAGACCTCGGCGCGGTGGCCCATGACATCCAGAAGATCCTCGACGATGCCTCGTCCTTGCGGCCAAAGGGCGCGATTGTCAGCCTGCACGGGCAGATCGACGCCCTGCATGAAGCCTTCGGCGGCCTGAGCTTCGGCCTGCTCGGCGCGGTGGTGCTGATCTATCTGCTGATCGTGGTCAACTTCCAGTCCTGGGTCGACCCGTTCGTGATCATCACCGCCCTGCCCGCGGCCCTCGCCGGGATCGTCTGGATGCTGTTCCTCAGTGGCACCTCGCTGTCGGTGCCGGCCCTGACCGGGGCCATCCTCTGCATGGGGGTGGCCACCGCCAACTCGATCCTGGTGGTGAGCTTCTGTCGCGAACGCCTGGCCGAACACGGCGACGCCCTCAAGGCTGCCCTGGAAGCCGGCTACACCCGTTTCCGTCCGGTCTGCATGACCGCCCTGGCGATGATCATCGGCATGTTGCCGCTGGCCCTTTCCGAAGAACAGAACGCCCCTCTCGGACGCGCCGTGATCGGCGGTCTGATCCTGGCGACCACTGCCACCCTGCTGTTCGTCCCCGTGGTGTTCAGCCTGGTGCATGGTCGCCAACCTATTCGCGCCGTAGCTGGAGAAAACACCCATGACTGATCGCAAACCTTCGGGCAAACGCCTGCTTTACATGGGCGTCGGCGGTCTGACCCTGGCCGCCTTGCTGGTCGCCAACGGGATTGCCGCGCGAACCCGCCACGAAAAATCCGTGACCGCCTGGACCGAAAGCGCCGCCATCCCCATGGTCAGCGTCTTCAAGCCGGCGCAGAACGCCGCCGGCGACACCCTGCGCCTGCCGGCCCACCTGGAAGCCTGGAGCAAGGCGCCGATCCATGCGCGGGTCAGCGGCTACCTTAAAGACTGGAAAACCGACATCGGCAGCCAGGTCAAGGCCGGCCAGATACTCGCCGAAATCGACAGCCCGGACCTCGACCAGCAGGTCGCCCAGGCCCATGCCCATCTGGTGCAGGAACAGGCCAACGCGCGCCTGGCCGGGACCACCGCCACCCGTTGGCGAAACCTGGTGGAGACCCATTCGGTGTCGCGCCAGGAAGCCGATGAAAAAAGCTCCAACGCCGACGCGGCCAAGGCCAATGTCGAAGCCGCCGCCGCCGACTACGCGCGGCTGTCGGCCCTGGAAGCGTACAAGACCATTCGCGCGCCCTTCGCCGGCACCATCACTGCCCGTAACACCGATATCGGCCAGTTGATCAAGGCCGACAACGACAGCGATCCGGAGCTCTTCGACATCGCCGACACCCACCAACTGCGGCTCTACGTGCCGATCCCGCAGAACTACGCCAGCGTGATCCATCCCGGTCTCGAGGTGAAACTGACGGTGCCGGAACACCCGGGCCAGCAGTTCAACGCCAAACTGCTGGGCAACTCCACCGCCATCGACTCGCGCTCCGGCACCCTGCTGGCGCAGTTCGTCGCCGAGAACCCGGACAACGTCCTGCTGCCGGGCGACTATGCCGAAGCGACCCTGCCGATCCCGGCGGACACCCATGGCGTCAGCATTCCCGCCAGCGCCCTGATCTTCCGTGCCCAGGGCACCCAGGTGGCCGTGCTGGACGCCCAGTCCCATGTGCACCTGCGCGACATCCACATCGGCCTGGACCTGGGTGAACGCCTAGTCATCGACCAGGGCCTGAAACCCGCCGACACCGTGATCGACAACCCGCCGGACGCCCTGCGCGAAGGCGACCCGGTGAAACTCGCCGACGCCGGAGGCCAACATGTCCCCAAGGCTTAAGCGCAGCGCCTGGCTCTTGATCGCGACCTTGCAGGGCTGCTCCCTCGCGCCGACCTACAAGCCGCCGCAACTCGACTTGCCGGAGCACTATCGCGAGCAGACCAGCGACGGTCCGTGGCACCTGGCACAACCGGGCGACAAGCTGTCGGAGCAATGGTGGTCGCTGTTCCAGGACTCACACCTCAACGAACTGCAGCAGCGCCTGCTCAAGGCCAACCCGGACCTGGCCGCCGCCCTGGCGCACTACGACGGCGCCCAGGCCTATGCGAGCCAGCTGCATGCCGGGCTGTTCCCGCAGATCACCGCCAGTGCGCAGCCCCTGCGCCAGCGCCAATCGGACAATCGCCCGTTGCGCGGTAGCACCCAGCCGGCGGTGTACAACAGCAATACCGCGGGTTTCACGCTGAACTTCGACCTCGACCTGTGGGGACGGATTCGCAACCAGGTGGCCGCCGGCGATGCCCAGGCCCAGGCCTCCGGCGACGACCTGGCGGTGGCGCGCCTGAGCCTGCAACAACAGTTGGCAACCTTGTATATCCAGCTCAATGGCCTGGACGCCCAGAGCCGGATCCTCGCCAGTTCCCTGGATGACTACACCCAGGCGCTGCAACTGACCCGTGACCGCTACCAGGGCCAGATTGCCTCGGAACTCGACCTGACCCGCGCCCAGAGCCAACTGGCCGAGGCCCAGGCCCAGCTGGACGAAGTGCGCGGCCAACGCAACCTGGCCGAACACGCGATAGCCGAGCTGGTGGGTGAACCGGCCAGCGACTTCCAGTTGCCGCCGACCCAGGCAATCCTGACCATTCCCAAGGTGCCCGGCGCCCTGCCCAGCGGCTTGCTGCAACGTCGCCCGGATATCGCCGCGGCGGAACGCCGGGTGTTTGCCGCCAATGCCGGGATCGGCGTGGCCAAGGCCGCCTGGTACCCGGACTTCAGCCTGACCGGCCTGCTCGGCGGCCAGACCCAGGGCAGCGGCAGCCTGCTGTCGACGGGCAATCGCTATTGGGCATTGGGGCCGCTGGTCAACCTGCCGATTTTCGATGGTGGGCGTCTCAGTGCCCAGGAGCATCAGGCCAAGGCCGAATTCGACGAGGCTTCAGCCCATTACCGCAGCCAGGTCTTGCGCGCGGTACGCGAAGTCGAGGACAACCTGGCGCAACTGCGTGACTTGCAGCGCGAAGCCCTGGATGAGCAGGCGGCGGTGAATGCGGCGCAGAACACCCAGACCCTGGCCATGAACAGCTACCAGGCCGGGGCGGTGAACTACCTCGACGTGGTGACGGCGCAGACAGCGGCGTTGCAGACCCAGTGGCAGTTGCAGGCGTTGCAGACCCGACAGTTGCAGGCCAGCATCGGCCTGATGACTGCATTGGGTGGCGGTTGGAGTGCCCAGGGCTGAGCAAGCTGAACGCGATCCCTTGTAGGAGCCGGCTTGCTGGCGATAGCGACCGGTCAGGCGATGCAGGACTTGCTGGCCTCATCGCCAGCAAGCCGGTTCCTACAGAGTGGGTGGTGTGCTCAGGACCCTGTTTCAGGACTGCGCAACTTTTGTCCCATCCCCTGCCTTGAAAACGCCCCCTCCAGCCCCACAATGCCCGCTATACAAGGCCTCCAACCACCCAGGCAATTTCCTGCTCATGCCTGCGCAACACCTTGCGCACTTTTCCTGAAGAAACGCCCTTTAAATCTAGAAAATTTCGAGAAAACAGAAATAACTGACTGTTTTAAAACAATAATCAAAGAACAGGCACAACTCTTGATCTGTAGACCTGCGAACCCATCGAGTTTCCCTTGATGGCAAACAGCACCTCTTCGGACAAGGAATTCATCCATGCCAACACCTGCCTACCTGACCTTGCAAGGCACCAAGCAAGGCCTGATCACTGCCGGCACTTTTACCCAGGACTCGGTCGGAAACATCTACCAGGAAGGTCATGAAGACCAGATCCTGGTCCAGGGTTTCGCCCACGATGTCACCATCCCCCGCGACCCGCAGTCAGGGCAACCGACCGGCCAGCGTGTGCACCAGCCGCTGATGATCAGCAAGGTCTTCGACAAATCCTCGCCGCTGATTTTCAGCGCCCTGACCAGCGGGGAAAAGCTGACCAAATGCCGTCTGGAGTGGTACCGCACCTCCTCCTCCGGCACCCAGGAGCACTACTTCACCATCGAGCTGGAGGACGCCATCGTCGTCGACGTGAAATCGCGCATGCCCAACTGCCAGGACCCTGACCATGCCCACTTCACCCATCTGGAGGACGTGTTCTTCAGCTACCGCAAGATCACCTGGACCCACGAAGTTGCAGGCACCTCCGCCTCCGATGACTGGCGAGCCCCGGTGATCTGATTGCCCTTTGGCGTCGTTCGGCCTCGCCGACGGCGCCGTCCACCGTTCCCTCAAACCTTTTGGCGCGCTGCGGCTTCGGCATTGGCGAAGGTTTCGTACGGCCCTGATTTCACGCCGAAGGGTTTTCCAAGGAGGAATCCATGCCAGCGCCGGCCAATCAACCTCGCTTCAGCCTGACAGTCGAGGACTTCGAGCATCCATTGCAGGTCGCCGCCTTCACCGGTCGCGAAGCCCTGAACCAGCCCTTCAGCTTCGATCTGGAGTTGGTGGGCGAGCGCGATCTCGATCTGCAAAACCTGCTGCACAAGCAAGCCTTTCTCAGACTCTGCACCTCGGGTGCGGGTATCTATGGACAGGTCCATCGCGTCGCCCAGGGAGCACGGGGCAAACGCCTGGCGCATTACCAGGTCAGCCTGCGCCCACGCCTCGCCGACCTCGAACACCGTATCAACCAGCGCATCTTCCAGCACCTCAGCACCCCGCAAATCATCGCGCAGGTGCTCAATGACCACGGCCTGTTCAGCAACCACTACCGCTTCCACCTCAGTGGCCACTATCCGGCGCGGGAATATTGCGTGCAGTACCGGGAGTCCGACCTGCACTTCATCCAGCGTCTGTGCGAAGAAGAAGGCCTGCATTTCCACTTCCAGCATGCCCCCGACAGCCACACCCTGGTGTTCGGCGACGACCAGGCGTTCTTCCCCACACAAACGCCTCGGCGTTATCAAACAGACAGCGGCCTGGCGGCGCCGACCACGGTCATCAAGCGCTTCAGCGTCCGCCTGGAAACCCGCAGCAGCGGCGTCGCACGGCGGGATTACGACTTCGAGAACCCCGGCCGCGCCCTTGAACAGAGCAGCCGTGGCGAACAGTTGCCAGACCTGGAGGACTACGCCTTCCCAACGCTCGGCATCGATCCGCAGCACGGCAAACAACGGGCGCAACGAGCCCTTGAGCGGCACCGCTGCACCTTTCGCCAGGCCCAGGGCCAAAGCGATATTCCGGCCCTGTCGAGCGGCCACCTGCTGACACTCGACGAGCACCCGCACACCGCCTGGAACGCCCTCTGGCTGTTGACCGAAATCAACCACGAAGGCCGGCAACCGCAAGTCCTGGAAGAGCTCGCCGCCACCGCCGACACGCCTGACGGTTTCCGGCAGGGCTATCGAAACAGCTTCCGTGCACTGCCCGGCGATACGCCTTTTCGCCCCGCCTTGAGCCACCTGAAACCACGTATCGATGGCAGCCAGACCGCCGTGGTCACGGGTCCTCCGGGCGAAGACATCCATTGCGATGCCCATGGCCGGATCAAGGTGCAGTTCCACTGGGATCGGTCGGCGCCCCGCGACGACTCCAGCAGTGGCTGGCTGAGGGTTGCCTCGGCCTGGGCGGGAAACGGCCATGGCGCCGTGAGCATCCCCCGAGTCGGCATGGAAGTGCTGGTGAGCTTTCTCGAGGGTGACCCGGATCAGCCGCTGATTACCGGCTGCCTGCACCATGCTCGCAACCGGCCGCCCTACGAGCTTCCCGCCCACAAGACCCGCAGCGTCTTCAAGACCCTCAGTTCACCCGGCGGCGGTGGCTTCAACGAGCTGCGCATCGAAGATCGCAAGGGCCAGGAGCAGATCTACCTGCACGCCCAGCGTGACTGGCAACAGGTGGTCGAACACGACCAGTTCATCCAGGTCGGTCATGAGCGCCATGACCGTGTGACCGCCAACAGCTACCGCGAACTCAAGGCCGACGAACATCGCACCACCTCGGCCGATCGCAAGACCGAGATACGCGCCGACGATCACCTGAATATCGGCCAGAGCCGACATGTCCGGCTCGGCCACGGCTACCTGCTCCAGGCTGCCGAGGAGATCCACCTCAAAAGCGGCGCCCGAGTGGTGATCGAGGCCGGCAGCGAACTGACCCTCAAGGTCGGCGGCAGCTTTATCAGGATCGATGGCAGCGGCATCACCTTGAGCCCGGAACCGGATGCCGATGCTGGGGCGGTGCCGGGTGTCGGCACTCGGGTTGCCACCCTGCTGCCCGGTCTGTTCCAGGCCATTGCCCATCCTCTCCCGGCAGCGCCTTTGTCCATGGCACAACTGACCACCCTGCTGCGTGGCGCGGCGTTCTGCGAAGAGTGCGAAAAGTGCAAGGCAGGTGTCTGTGAGCTCTGACCTCCTGACACCCGAGCGCTGGCTGGCCCAGGTCCCGCTTGCCCCTCACGAACGCCTCTACCTGGTACTCAGCGACGCCAGCGAGGCCAAGCCGCTGGCCGCCTTGCGCAAGATCGGCAACCTGCTGGCGCCCCTGCCGGTCTGGAGGGACACACCTTATGCCGATTGGTTTGAGGTGATGCCTTATGTCCTCGAACTCACGGCACAAAGCCCGTTTCTGTCCTGGATCGCCGACAGCGACTGCCGGGATTGGGGTTGGCTTGCGGTGTCGTCGAACACCCCGGAACAGCTCGTGGCGCACCTGCGTGGACTGACCCAGGTGAAGCTGCCGACGGGCAACCCGGTGTTCTTTCGTTTCTGGGACGGTCGCCAATGGTTGCCGACCCTCGACTTTCTCGGCGCCGAGGCCGGCGATCTGCTGCCGGGCTTGAGTCGCTATCTCATCAATGGCCAGGCGCGAACGCTCACCTCCTCGGTCAAGCGCGAAGCGAAGACTTATCCCTGGTGGGAAGTTCCGCCAGCGCTACTGGAACACCTTTCAGGGGCGAGTCCCGAAACCCTGATCGACAACAGCCTGCAGTGGCTGAGCGAAGACCACCCCGCACTGTATGACGCCGTGCCCATCCCGCACCTGCGGCACAAGATCGCCCGTTTCCTGGAGCGTTCGGCGCCCGACCCGAGCCGGCAGGACGCCCTGCTCGCCTATCTCTCCCGGGAACTGGCGGTCGGGGAGTTTCTGGCCAGGGAGGCCAACCTATGAATCGCATCGACTACATCGAAACACAACTCGACGATTTCAAGGACAGTCTGACGCTCTATCGCGAGCAGACCCGTAGCTGGTACGCCCAAGCACTGGATCAGGTCAGCCATGCCGCGGACTTGCCGTCATTGCTGGGCATGGACCGGGTCATCCGCTTCGGCGACAGCCGCAAGGTCGTCGGCCTCCAGGACCGCGACTTTCTGTCCAACGTTGCGCAGTGCCCGGCCAGCGGCGTGCTGAATATCGAGAGTCTGTTCGAGTCGGTCCATGAGATTCCACTGGGTGACCTGCTGGTCGACGTCATTCCCGTCGACGGTGGTCCTGCGACCCCGATCCTGCTCGACGCCCAGGGCAAGGGCAGCTTTCAGGGCCGGCCGGGTCAGTTCTATCGGGTGCGGGTACAAGGCGGCGTCACATCCGAGCAGGTCGACGCCCTGTTCGCCGCCTATGCGGACCTGACCCGGGATCTGGAAACCTGGTTGCGCCGCGAGTGGAGCGGCTTCAAACCGCAATGGTCGTCACAGACCACCTCGACAGCGCTGCTAGCTGTCGGTGAAGGTCTGGCCAGCGGCAGTTGGGAAGCGATCAAGGGGGTCTGGGAAGGGATCGAGCTGGTACTCGACATCCTCAAGGATCCTCTCGCCTATGTTGATCGCCTGGGCAGCGGCGCCCAGGAGTTGGCCGACCTCGCGCGACGGGCCCCGGCCGTGATGGAAAAGGCCCTGTTGCTGGCCAGCGACGAAGCCGCGCTCTTTCTGCTGTTGCGCACCGCCGCGATCTGGCTGGCGTCGCTGCCGCCGAGCCAGCTTGCGGGGGACACCGCGCATGTTGTGGCGAGCACCTTGGTGAGCGTGCTGATCGACCTGCTTCTGGGGTTGGTGCTTACGGTCGCGGCGGCGGGCGCCGGCGTTGCCTACCTGGCCCTGCGCCTGAAGAAATACGGCAGCCAGATGGTGGCAGCCGGTACCCGGTTTATCCAGGGCCTGTTCAGCCTGCTCGATGGTTTCATGGGCTATGTCGGTCGTTACAAGGCCGTGGCAGCCCGGGGCGTGGCAGGTGCGCAGAAACAGGGCGTCCTGCAGATGCGCTGGGATGGACGCAAGAACGCCACGCTGCGCCAGAGCGAACACCTCGACGACGTTCCGCGACAGGCCGGCAACCCCAACGGCCAGGGCGCCGAGCGTGCGGACAAGACCCAGACCCAGGGTTGCCCGGTGTCGATGGTCACCGGCGAAGAACTGCTGACCCTGGTCGATGGCGAACTGGACGGCCCTTTGCCGTTTTCCTGGAGCCGGCTGTATCGCACCAGCGCCGTGGAAACCCGCCAGGGCCTCGGCCCGGGCTGGAGCCATGGGTTGGCCCATAGCCTGAGGTTCGACGGTGACGACGTCATCTGGACCGACCAGGAAAACCGCTCCATCAGCTTCCCTCGCCCCACTACCCAACGGCCGGCCATTCACAACAGCCTGAGCGAAGCGGCGATCTACCTGGGCGATACGCCCGATGAACTGATCCTGACCCAGGCCGGTAGCACGCCCTGGTTCTATCACTTCAAGTACGACCGGTACGGCGCCCGGCTGTTTTCCCTCAGCGACCGATATGGCAATCGACTGAGCATCAGCCATGACATCGAGGGTCGCATCCAGCGCCTGGACAACGGCCTCGGACGTGCCCTGCTGTTGCGTTACGACCGTAGCCGTATCGTCGCGGTCGAGTACCAGCAGGAACAGGCCGGCGCTTATCTCGCCGAGGGCTGGCAGATCTTGCGCACGCTGGTCAGCTATCGCTACGACGACCAGGGCCGCCTGATCGAAGCCGCCAACGCCGTCGACGAGTGCGAGCGCTACGCCTATGACGAACATCACGTCATTCGTGAGCGCCAGCTGGCCGGCGGTGCCGCGTTCTACTGGGAATGGCAAGGCGTGGGCAAGCGGGCCCGCTGCGTACGCCACTGGGCCAGCTTTGCGCAGATGGACAGCCGCTACACCTGGGACGACAACGGCAGCGTCACCGCCCGGCATATCGACGGTAGCGAAGAAGTCTTTGTCCATGATGAGCGGGCGCGGCTGATCCGCAAGGTCGATGCCGATGGCGCGGAGCAACACAAGGCCTATGACGCCCAAGGCCGGCTGATTGCTGAAACGGATGCCCTGGGCGCCATTACCGAGTATCGCTACAACGAAGCCGGCCGGCTGCTGGCCGTTATTCCGCCGGAAGACGAACCGACCTTCTACGAGTATCACAACGGTCATTTGTGTCGCGTGCAACGCGGCGAGGCGAATTGGAAGTATGCCCATAACGCTCAGGGCGATATCACCCGCAAGACCGATCCCTCCGGACAGGTCACCGAGTATGAGTATGACCGCCGGGGTCTGCTGAACGAGATCCGTCACCCGGATGGCAGCCGGCACAGTATCACCTGGGATCGACTCGGGCATCTCTTGGAAGAACGCCTGCCCGACGGCAGCTTGCTGAAGTACGGCTACGACGAACAAGGTCGGCAAACCAGCCGACAGGCAGCGGACGGGGCCGTCACCCGCTACACGTGGGACGCCATTGGCCGCCTGACCCAGGTTGAAATGCCTGGAGGGGCCAAGCGCCGCTTCAGCTACAACGCCTACGGCAAGATCACCGCCGAAACCGATGAACTGGGGCGGGTGACCCGTTATGAATACGCGGATGACTTGCACCAGGTCAGTCGTCGCTTCAACCCCGATGGCAGCCAGCTGCGCTATCGCTACGACAACGCCCGGCTGCTGCTCAGCGAAATCGAGAACGAACGTGGCGAGCATTACCGCCTCGACCATTACCCCAACGGCCTGATCCGCGAGGAAACCGGCTTCGATGGACGACGTACAGCCTACGCCTACGACCTCAACGGCCATCTGCTGGAGAAAAAGGAGTTCGGTGACGATGGCAGCGAGCTCGTCACCGGCTACCAACGCGACAGTGCTGGACGCTTGCGGCTCAAGAGCCTCGCCGATGGCCAGAAGATCCACTATCACTACGATGGGCTGGGCCGTCTGGTCAGCGTCGATGACGGGCACTGGCCGCTGACCTACGGCTACGACAGCCAGGACCGCCTGACCAGCGAACACCAGGGCTGGGCCACCCAGCGTTATCGCTACGATGCCGTAGGGCAGTTGATTCACTGCCGTTTGCCGGACGGCAACCTGATCGACTATCGCTACCTGCCGGGTGGTCGATTGATCGGGGTCGACCTCAACGGCCGGCACCTGACCCGCCACCGCTTCGAGGCCGGTCGCGAGCGTCTGCGCCAACAGGGTCAGTTGCTCAGTCATTACCGTTACGACGAACAAGGTCGGCTGCTGAAACACAGCCTCAGCCAGGACAATAGCGGGTGTTACCAGCGTTTCTACGCCTATGAAGCCAACGGCAACCTGGCAAGCATCGACGACAGCCGCCACGGCCTGCGCCGTTACCAGTACGACCCGCTGGATCGACTGAACGAAGTCCGTGGCGATCCCTGCGAACGTTTCGTTCACGACCCTGCCGGCAACCTGCTGGGCGACAGTCCGCGCATGGCGCGCACCCGCGGCAACCGCCTGCTGTTCCGTGGTCATAGCCATTTCGACTACGACGCCTTTGGCAATCTGATCCGTGAACGCAACGGAACCGAGCCACAACTCGTTACCGAGTACAGCTATGACTGCCAGCACCGACTGACCGGCGTCAGCCTGCCGGATGGCGGCACGGTCAGCTACCGCTACGACGCCTTTGGCCGCCGTATTGCCAAGACCTGCGCAGGACTGACCACCGAATACCTCTGGCAAGGCGACCGGCTGATTGCCGAAAGCGGCCCGGCGCATTACCGCAGCTACCTGTACGAACCGGACAGTTTCCGGCCCCTGGCCCTGCTCAATGGCGAGGGACCGGAACAGGTCGAAGCCTTTCATTACCAACTCGACCACCTGGGCACACCGCAGGAGCTGACGGACGAAGCCGGCAATATCCGCTGGGCGGCGCGCTACTACGCCTATGGCCGGGTAGCCCACCTCGACCGCGCGGATATCGACAACCCGCTGCGTTTCCAGGGTCAGTATTTCGATACAGAAACCGGCTTACACTACAACCGGCATCGCTACTACAATCCCGAAACCGGCCGCTACCTCACCCCCGACCCGATCAAACTGGCCGGCGGGCTGAACAGCTACCAGTACGCGCCCAACCCTACGGGGTGGGTGGATCCGTTGGGGTTGAACCGGAATTGTCCGGGGAATAAGACAACCCAGGACACAGGTAAAAAATGTGAACCTGACCCGCCTGAGGTGTCTCGGAATGGAGCTTTTCGAGAGGCTAAATCTGATGCTGGAATTCCAAGAAGCCAACATCCAAACCAAATATACGACCCCGAAACAGGTCAATATGCACAATACAAATACAAAAGAATGACTGACTCAGCAAACAACCCAATCCTGGACGACAAAGGAAAACCAATAATGTCTAGAGAATATGAATTTACGCGCACCAACGGATCTAAAATTATAATCCAAGACCACTCTGCGGGGCATAATTTTGGCGCGCCAGATGGGGTGGGAGATCAAAAAGCACATCTGAATGTCCGCCCATACGACCTCAGCAGAACAGGGAAAGTCGAAGGAACAAAACCTCACTACAATTTCAAGGATAAAAAATGAAATACTGGAATGATTTAGACGGAAGCATATTCTTCAACAAAGTCTTCACTACAAAAATACAAATCGGAAGCATCTCTCTTTATTCATTACGCATAGACAATGACAGACCAGAAATTACATTTGGCTTTGATATAGATGAGTTACCAGATACACCACCTGAAAAGTGGAAAAAAACCGAATTCAATACGTGCCGATTAGGACTAAATTGCGGATCACCAACCGACCTGACAATAAAAAATATACCAACAACAGAAAAATTATATCTCACAATAGAAAACCATAGCGATTACTACTTAATACGAGCAAAATCCGAGCATTCACTAATCGAATTCAAAACCAAATGGCCATTACTCTGCGGCCCGACAGTATATTTAAATGACCCAGACTCAGCTTATTACTAATCCCCGAAGGACCTCCAGCCAGAATTCAATTCTCTTTCAGCTCTCATTGAAATCTTCCACGACGACAATATAGGTTCAATGAAATGAATAGCAAACCAAGCAAGCACCATTTCCACGCAGAGCTGAATCATCAGTAAAACATATCATTTTTTACCCAATTGAATACCAAACACATTGAACATCATAAAAATCATAATACTTATCAACAATAAAAAGCAGACTGCAACTTTAGCATGCGACACCAAAACAACATCCATGAAGCTCATCATAGATGGCGCCCCTGAAGAAACTTACATCGCCGACGATTTCTATGAGTGCCTCGGAAAAATCAGAAAAGAACATCAAAATATAACCTTTCTCTGTAAGGGCTCAAAAATAAATGTTCGCCCATCGAGCATGTCATCACAAATGTCCCTTGGAATAAAAGCGTATGAATTGACACTAGGAAAACCGTCTTCACCAAAAGATTTAGTAGACATTTTTGACTACGAGGAAAACGACCTCACCAACAGCCGAGAAGAACAGGAAGCCTTCTATATGAAATGGCGCGAGACACCAAAATCTTGAAATTTAAAATCGATGATATTTTATTTTTCAGTCACAAAAACAAGAAAAATATAACTGCAACTAATTTGGCACCAGAAAAGACTCCTCAGCAAAAATCCCGATGACTGCTCACCGGGACCACACATCAACTACAAACCAAAATCTCAACACGCACAAGCAACCCCTCCCTCCCGTTGCAGTGCCTGCTCACCCACCAGACTGAAGCCTTCATCCAGCCATCCCATCACCCCGCCCATCATCTCCTTCACCGGATACTCGAGCGCAGCCAGTTTCACCGCCGCACGGTGGGCGCCGTTGCAATGCGGGCCCGCGCAATAGACCACAAACAAGGTGTCCCGCGGGTATGACGCCAGGTACTCGGCGGTCATCAACCGATGGGGCATATTGATCGCTCCGGGCACATGCCCCTGCGCAAAGGCCGACTCGCCCCGCACATCCACCAGCACGAAATCCAGCTCGCCACCCTGCTGGCTGGCATGCACGTCGGAACAGTCGGTTTCCAGGGTCAGGCGGTGACTGAAATGCTTCAGGGCAATCGCCGAAGAGGCGGCAGGGATACTACGAACCAGGCTTGCCATGGTGTGGATGCTCCAATCAGTGGGTGTGAGAACACTTTATCCAGCGCGCCGTTATCGCTACAGTGGCGCACAAGACACTTACTGGTAAGTTTCCGCCATATGACTTCCTTTCCCGGCCTGGTCGCGATCCTGGCATACGATGGCCTCTGCACTTTCGAATTCGGCATCGCCGTGGAGATCTTCGGTTTGCCGCGCCCCGAGTTCGACTTTCCCTGGTATGAGCACCGTATTGTCGGCGTCGACCCCGGACCGATGCGGGCCATGGGCGGTATCCAGGTGCTGGCCGACGGAGGGCTGGAACAACTTGAAGACGCCCGAACCCTCATCGTTCCCGGCTGGCGCAGCCGTACCGAGCCACCTCCTGCGCGACTTATCGAGGCCTTGCAACAGGCTCACGCCCGAGGTGCGCGGATCGTTTCCATTTGTTCAGGGGTGTTCGTACTGGCTGCAGCCGGCCTGTTGAATGGTCGACAGGCAACCACCCACTGGCGTTACACAGAAGAACTCGCTCAGCGCTTTCCCGCCATCGAGGTGAATCCCGATGTGTTGTATGTCGACGCCGGACAAGTCATCACCTCGGCCGGCAGCGCGGCCGGTATCGATGCCTGCCTGCATCTGGTCGCTCGTGACTTCGGCACCCAGGTGGCCAATACCGTGGCCCGGCGACTGGTCATGTCGCCTCAGCGCACCGGTGGCCAGGCACAATTCATTCCGGCGCCGGTCGGTCGTACGCCACGCAATGATCTGTCACGGGTCATGCAATGGGCCCGGGAGCGCCTGCATGAACCGCTGGAGGTTCGCCAGCTCGCCAGCGAGGCCGCCATGAGCGAGCGAACCTTCCTGCGACGCTTCAGCGAGGCAACCGGCATCACGCCCAAAGCCTGGTTGCAGCACGAACGACTGGCCAGGGCCCGAGAGTTACTGGAAAGTGGCAATGAAAGCAGCGATCGTATCGCCGAACAATGCGGTTATCGCTCCGTCGAAAGTTTCCGGGTTGCGTTTCGCAGCCTGGTCGGTTTGCCACCTTCGGTTTATCGCGAGCGCTTCGGGCAGGCACAAAGAGATTGAACAACACTGAGGCACGTACCCCATGGATACCCAGAACCTGATGTATGCCGGCCCCCTGATCTCCCTCGCCCTGCTCTGGGCCGTTGCCGTGGTCACGCCAGGGCCGAATTTCTTCACCACCGCCCAACTCGCCGCCGGTAACTCGCGCAAGCATGGCGTGGTCTGCGCGCTGGGTGTCGCCACGGGCACCATCCTCTGGGGCCTGGCCGGTGGGCTGGGGGTCAAGTCGCTGTTCACCGCCGCGCCATCGCTGTACCTGGTACTGAAGATCGCCGGTGGCGCTTACCTGATCTATCTCGGCATCAAGCTGTTCCTGCGTAAACAACCCGCCAACGCCGGCCAGCAACCTACGCTTCACGAACCCAAACGCAGCCTGCTCTCGGCTTATAGCCGGGGCCTGCTGGGCAATATGACCAATCCCAAGTCGGCGCTGTTCGTCGCGACCATCTTCGCCACCACCATGCCCAGCTCCCCGTCCGCGCCGCTGCTGGCCATGGCCGTCGCGATCATGAGCAGCCTGTCCTTCTGCTGGTACTCCAGCGTGGCCCTGGTGTTTGCCAGTACGCGGATGTCAGCCTTCTACAGCCGCTGCCGCAAAGGCCTGGATCGTTTCGCCGGGACTTGCTACCTGCTGTTCGGCGCCCATCTGATGGCCAGCCGCTGAGTCAGGGCCGCAGAATCTCACCATCCACTGCGTCGCCGATTTTCAGGAAATGCCCGCCGGCGACGTGGTGCAAGGTACGCAATTCGTCATGCCCCTCAAAATGCCAACGACCCTCGCTGAACACCCGCGAATCAGCCTGGGCTGAAATCACTTCGGCCAGGAACAAATCGTACTGTTCGTGGTTGTGCGGCTCCGGCAACAAGCGACACTCCAACCAGGCGACACAGCCCTCCAGCATCGGCGCATCGATCTTCTCAGCCTTGAAGGTTTCCAGGCCGTAGGCATCGAACTTGTCGCGGCTATGACTCTGGGTCAGCTCCAGGCCGGAAGTCGTACCGACGGTTTGCACAACATCGGCTTGGGCAACGCAGGGCACGTTGATCACAAAAGTCCCCGAGGCCTCCAGCAGACGCCGCGTCCAGGTGGACTTGTCGATCACCACGGCGACCTTCGGCGGCTCGAAATCCAATGGCATGGCCCAGGCGGCCGCCATGATATTGCGCTGGCCATCGTGGGCAGCGCTGACCAGCACCGTAGGACCGTGATTGAGCAGGCGATAGGCTTTGGACAAGGGCACGGCAAGACGATGATCGGCGGACATGAGCAATGTTTCCTGGCAAAGATACAGAATGGACATCCTAGGGGAGCACGCCAGGGAAACACAGCCCCTCTCGGCCAAAGAAACTGCATCGTTCCATGTCTGCCGCTACCCGGACAATTCAACCGCAAGAGTCGGAGTGTTTAGCACCAGCGGCCTTTCTAGACTGCAGGCCTCACCGGATAAGCCCCGAGGCAAGCTCATGCACACCCGAATGCAATCACTGGATTGGCCGGCGATCCGCCGCGACCTGGACCAGCAAGGCAACGCCCTGTTGCCCAATCTCCTCAACCCCGAAGAATGCCAGGAACTGGCCGCCCTGTACCCGCACAAAGCGTCTTTTCGCTCCCGGGTCGTCATGGCCCGCCACGGTTTCGGCCAGGGCGAATACCAATACTTCGCCTACCCGCTCCCTGCACTGGTCCAGCAACTTCGCACCACGCTCTACCCACCTCTGGCAACGATTGCCAATGACTGGAACGAGCGCATGCAAATAGCCGGATCGTTTCCCGAGACACACCAGGCCCTGCTCCAGCGCTGTCATGACGCCGGCCAGCAACGTCCCACCCCGTTGCTGCTGCAATATGCAGCCGGCGACTACAACTGCCTGCACCAGGACCTGTACGGCGAACAGGTGTTTCCATTGCAAGTCGCCATTCTGCTGTCACAACCGGGTGAGGACTTCAGCGGCGGCGAATTCGTCCTCACCGAGCAGCGCCCGCGTATGCAGAGCCGTCCCCAGGTGGTCCCGCTGAAACAGGGCGATGCCGTGATCTTTGCCGTCTCCCAACGCCCGGTACACGGCACGCGGGGTTTCTACCGGGTGAATATGCGCCATGGCGTCAGCCGTGTGAATGCGGGTCGACGCCATACCCTGGGCATCATCTTTCATGACGCCACCTGACATCCCGCTTACAAGCAGTAGAATTCAACCGCAAGACTCGGAGTTTTCCTGTCTCGCAGCGCCCATAAGCTGAGCGAGAACTGAATCTTCCGACAGGAGAACACCATGAATACCTCGATCCAAGGCAATCCCGTGGAAAATGATCCGCGCTGGCAAGCGGTACTGGCGCGGGACGCAAGCGCCGACGGGGACTTCGTCTACGGCGTCAGGACCACGGGCGTGTATTGCCGCCCGAGCAGTGGCGCGCGTCGGCCCAACCCGGAAAATGTCGAGTTCTTCGATACCCCCGAGCAGGCCGAAGCCGCCGGCTATCGGCCCAGCCGGCGTGCGGCCGCCGACCAGACGTCGATCAACGAGCAACATGTAGCCCTGGTGACCCGGGCCTGCCAACTCATTGAAAGGTCCGACACCCCGCCCTCGCTCAATCCCCTGGCCGAACAGCTGGGCCTGAGTCCTTTTCACTTTCATCGGGTCTTCAAGGCGATCACCGGCCTGACACCCAAGGCCTACGCCACCGCTCACCGCGCCGGCAAACTGCGGGCACAGTTGGCCCGGGGCGGCTCGGTCACCGAGGCCTTGTACGAGGCCGGCTTCAACGCCAGCAGCCGGTTCTACGAAGCGTCCAATGGCGTGCTGGGCATGAAACCCAGTGACTACCGCGCCGGAGGCACCAACACCGATATTCGTTTTGCCATCGGCGAGTGCTCGTTGGGGGCAATCCTGGTGGCCCAGAGTGATCGTGGTGTCTGCGCGATTCTGCTTGGCGACGATCCGGATGCACTGGCCAAGGACTTGCAGGACAAGTTCCCGCAGGCGCATTTCATCGGCGGCGACGCCGACTTCGAGCAACTGATCGCCAAGGTGGTGGGCTTTATCGAAGCACCGGCCATTGGCCTGGATCTGCCGCTGGACCTGCGCGGCACAGCCTTTCAGGAACGGGTCTGGCAGGCACTGCGCAATATTCCGGTAGGCAGTACCGCAAGTTATGCCGATATCGCACAGATGATCGGTGCGCCGAAATCCTTCCGCGCCGTGGCCCAGGCCTGTGGTGCCAACAGCCTGGCCGTGGCGATTCCCTGTCATCGGGTGGTGCGCAGCGACGGCAACCTGTCCGGTTATCGCTGGGGCGTCGAACGCAAACGACAGTTGCTGGATCGGGAAGCGCACTAGGTTGCCACAACACAGGGTGTGCGGCGCTTCAACGCCGCCTCACCCTGGCACCACACGGTCAAGGCGCTCGCCCCGAGAATAAAGATTGCAAGCTAACGATCTCCGCCTTTACCCTTCCCCACCCGCGTACCACCAAGGCTTCGGCTTCAATAATGTCCTCCGTATTAAGCGTCCTGCTGCCTATCTTTGCCCTGATTCTGGTTGGCTTCCTCTGCCGTCGAACCAATCGCCTGGGACCTAATGCGGCCTCCGAAATCAACCGCATGGTGGTCTGGCTGTGCCTGCCGGCGCTGCTGTTCAAGGCCACGGCGACGGCGACCTGGGAACAGATCTGGCACCCGGGATTTGTCCTGGCGTTTACCCTCAGTACCCTGGCGATGTTTGTCCTGACCTTGTTGCTGCGCTGGCGCAAGGCCGGGCATTTTGCCGATGCGAGCATCGATGCCCTCAGCGCGTCCTACGCCAATACCGGCTATATCGGGATTCCGCTGTGCGTGATGGTGCTCGGCCAGAATGGCCTGGAGCCAGCGTTGATCGCCTCCTTGCTGGTGGTCTGCGTGCTCTTCGGGCTGGCCCTGGTATGTATCGAAATCGGCTTGCAGACCGAGCGCCAGGTGCACCGGATCGTCTTCAAGGTGCTGCTGGCCCTGGCGAAAAACCCGCTGGTGGTTTCCCCCTTGCTCGGCGCGCTCTGGGCCTGGGGTGGAGCGCCGTTGCCGGCCCCCTTCGAGAAATTTCTCAGCCTGCTGGGCGCCGCCACCATTCCTTGCGCGCTGATCTCCCTCGGGCTGTTCCTCGCCCACAAGCAACAAGGCCCACGCCAGGGCGCGACGATGCTGGTGCTGATCAAGCTGATCGCCCACCCGCTGCTGACCTGGTTCCTGGCCTTCAAGGCGTTTCATCTGCCGCCGCTGTGGGCCAATTCAGCGCTGCTCCTGAGCGCACTGCCCACCGGCACCGGGCCCTTTATGCTGGCGGAGTACTACAAACGTGAAGCCTCGGTGGTGTCGAGCACCATCTTGATTTCCACGTTGGGATCGCTGGTAACGCTGTCGATCTGCCTGTACGTGATCGGCAACTAACGGCTTCTAGTTCCCGGGTTTCACGTCCTGCGCCAGTAGCCACTCGCGCGTGTCGCTGAGCACCTCATCGGCCAACTGCGGATCATCACTGACCCGCGCCAGCACCATGGCGCCAACCATCGCGGCCCAGCTTCCAGTAGCGGCGCGGCGCTTTTCCTCGACCGAGGCACCGGGCATGCTCTGGCTCAAACGCCCGATCTGACGACGAAGGCTCCCGGTCATCTGCGCCCGTGCCTCGGGGGCCTGACGACTGGTTTCCGACGCCAACCCGGCCATCGGACAGCCACCGGCACAGTCCTTCAGGTGCGCGGTACTCAGATATTGAGTGACATAACCGGCGAGGTCGGCGCCCGCCGGCACCGCCGTCGAAAACACATGGGCCAGGGACTGGGCCACCAGATCGTCCTTCGAGGCGAAATACCCGTAGAAGCCGCCATGGGTCAGCCCGGCCGCCTTCATCACCTCCGACACCGTGACCGCCTCATAACCCTTGGCCCGAAACAGCCGACCGGCGGCTTCGAGGATATTGCGCCGGTTCTCTGCCACCTGCTCGCGACTGACCTTCATTCAAAACCTCCGCTGATAGGCTTGACAGTATACATGACAGCCATCATATTTGTTAAACATGACAATGGTCATGAATAAATCAACCCGCTGAGGACTACCGTCATGACAGTCAAACCCGCCGTTCTGATCACCGGCGCTTCCACCGGCATCGGTGCCGTTTATGCCGACCGCTTCGCCAAGCGCGGTCACGATCTGGTGCTGGTGGCTCGGGACAAGGCCCGCATGGACAGCCTGGCCGAACGGCTGCGGCAGGAAACCGGGGTTTCGGTGGATGTGGTCCAGGCTGACCTGACCGATGCTGGCGATCTGGCCCGTATCGAAGCTCGGGTTCGCGACGACGCCAAGATAGGCATTCTGATCAATAACGCCGGGATGGCCGGAGCCGGGACTTTCCTGGAGCAGGCGCCTGATGCGGTGAGCCAGGTCATCAACCTCAACATCACCGCCCTCGCCCGCTTGACCAGTGCAATCACGCCACGCCTGGTTCAAGCCGGCGCGGGGTCGATCATCAATATCGCGTCGGTGGTGGGCTTGGCACCGGAACTGCAGATGTCGGTCTATGGGGCGACCAAGTCCTTTGTGCTGTTCTTCAGCCAAGGGCTGAATATCGAACTCGGTGGCAAGGGCCTGTATGTGCAGGCCGTCCTGCCGGCCGCCACCCGCACCGAAATCTGGGAACGTTCGGGCAAGCGGATCGAGGACCTGTCGGCGGTGATGGAAGTCGATGATCTGGTGGATGCCGCGCTGGTGGGCTTTGATCGCCGTGAAACCGTGACCATTCCACCGCTGCCCGATGAAGGCCAGTGGCAAGCCCTGGAAGCCGCTCGCCTGGCGATGCTGCCGAACTTCCTGCAGGTCCTGCCGGCGGCGCGTTATCGCAATGGCGTCTGAGGTCTGAGTCGGGGTGCAATAGAAAGCGTTTTGACCCTGGACTCAGCACGGCGGCCAACGCAATACCTGTAGGAGCCGGCTCGCTGGCGATGACGTCCGCAAGATCAATGCAAGGCTTACTGGCCTCATCGCCAGCAAGCCGGCTCCTACAGGACGGTGTTGTTTGTGGTTGGCTGCTCCTGCGACGTCAGCGCACAAGCACCCGCTTGAAACCCAGCGTCCAGCCCTGTTGCATACCCGCCGCCGCCAGCAGAATGGCAATCACGCCGACCCACTGCACCAGCACCAACTGGTGGCCGAAAGCGAACCAGTCGACGAAGATCGCCGCAATCGGGTAGATGAAGGACAGCGCCCCGGTCATGGCCGTCGGCAACTTCTGAATCGCGCCATACAGCAACACATACATCACACCGGTATGAACCACTCCCAGGGTCAGCAAGCTACCCCAGGCACTTGCCTGCTGGGGAAACGCCGAAATATGCGCCCAGGGCGCCAGCAACAGTACCCCGGTGCAGACCTGGACCAGAGCGATCAGGTGCGGCGGTGTCCCCTTCAGACGCTTGATGATCAACGCCGCGATGGCATACAACAGCGCCGCCGCCAATGCCAGGCCGATCCCCAGCAGATACTCGCCACCGCTCTCTCCCGGTTGCCCATGGGCACTGACAATCGCCAGCATCCCGACAAAGGCCACGCACAGCCAGAACAACTTCTGCGCGGTGATCTTCTCACCGAGAAACAGCGCCGCCAGGCCCACCAGCATGAACGGCTGGACGTTGTAGACCGCCGTGCCGATGGCAATCGAGGCACGGGAATAGGAGGCGAACAGCAGCACCCAGTTACCGACGATCGCCACGCCGCTGAGCACCGCCAGCAGGAAGGTGGTGCGGGTCAGGATGCCCGGGCGCAGAAAGCCCATGACGGCGCAGATCACCAGCAAGGTCAGCGCACCGAACAGGCAGCGCCAGAACACCACGTCCAGCACCGGCTGGCCGGACACCAGCACGAACCAGCCAATGGTCCCCGAGATCAACATGGCCGCGACCATTTCCAGCGAGCCGCGATGCAGTGATGTGTTCATGAGTGTGTTCCTGTAGGTAGGCCCTGGGCAGATGGCAAAAGTATGCCAATTCTCCCACCTGCTTCTCCAGCGCCAGAAATAGGCTAGACTTTGCTTCTGCCTTTCTTATCAAGGCAATTTCACAGATCGACCTAACGAGGTAGCCATGACTGACGAAATCGACCACTTGTTGATCAGCGCCCTGATGAGCGACTCACGGCGCTCGCTCAAGGCCCTGGCGCAGGTCAGCGGACTGTCCTCGCCCAGTGTTGCGGAACGCTTGCGCCGACTGGAAGAGCGCGGCGTGATCAAGGGCTACACCGTCGATGTCGAGCCCAAATCCTTCGGCTACCTGTTGCAGGCCATCGTGCGTATTCGCCCCCTGCCCGGCCAGTTGCAGGAAGTGGAGCGACAGATCCAGGCGATTCCCCAGTTCACCGAATGCGACAAGGTCACCGGCGACGATTGTTTTATCGCCCGCCTGCATGTGCGCGACATGGAGCAGCTCGATACGCTGCTGGACCGACTCAACCATCACGCCGAAACCAATACCGCCATCGTCAAGAAGACACCGATCAAGCGCCGCCTGCCGCCGATGACCTGAGACAATCCGTTCAACCCCGCGCCTCTGCGCAAAAACACAACGCGTCGTTGGGGAATACGCCATCAAACAGGTCGCCATACGGACTTGAAATGACGGAGGTACACACTCGGCACGCTATAAGAAATCGCCCACGCTCTGATAGGCCGAAACCTTCAATACACGTGGGGTCCCAACGACTGGCGAAGGCCCGCCGCTGGGTTATCATTCATCCATCATCCCTTTCACCGGATACCCCCCCATGCCCACTCTTACCCAAGCCGCCCCCGCCCGAGGCTGGTCGCTCTGGTGGAAACCGCTGCTGTTTCTCGCCGTCGCCGCCATCGGCCTGTATTACGTCAAATGGTCGCCCTACTACGCCAAGGCCTTCGTAGCCGCCGACAGCCACAGCATCGGCGCCTCGATCATCAACGACAACCCGGCCTCGCCGGTCGCCGCCGCGCTGGCCTATGCCCAGGTGTACTTCCTGGCGATCTGGAAAGCCGCGGTACTGGCGGTGATCCTCGGCTCGCTGTTGCAAGTGCTGATTCCCCGCGACTGGCTGCTGCGCCTGTTCGGTCGCGCCGGTTTCGCCTCGACCCTGCGCGGCGGTCTGTTCGCCCTGCCCGGCATGATGTGTTCGTGCTGCGCGGCACCGGTAGCGGCCGGGATGCGTCGACAGAACGTCTCGGTGGGCGCGGCACTGGCGTTCTGGATTGCCAACCCGGTGCTCAACCCGGCGACCCTGGTGTTCATGGGCTTCGTCCTGGGCTGGGGCTTTACCGCAATCCGCCTGGTGGCAGGCCTGGTGCTGGTGCTGGGGGTTTCCCTGGTGGCGCAGCGGGTGGCGCGTCCGGAAACCTTGCCGGAAGCGGCGGTGGAAGCCGTGGTCGATGCCAGCAGCCCGGACCAGAACAGCTTCATGGCGCGCTGGGGCAAGACCCTGTGGCAACTGTTCTGGACCACCATCCCGATCTATATCCTGGCAGTACTGCTACTCGGCGCGGCGCGGGTCTGGCTGTTTCCCCATGTCGACGGCGCCATGGGCAACAGCCTGCTGTGGCTGGTACCGCTGGCAATTATCGGGACCTTGTTCGTGATTCCGACGGCGGCCGAGATTCCCATCGTGCAGACCATGATGACCCTGGGCCTGGGCACCGCGCCGGCAGTGGCGCTGCTGCTGACCCTGCCGAGCATCAGCCTGCCGTCGCTGCTGATGCTGCGCAAGGAGTTCGACGCCAAGGTGCTGGTGACCGTGGCGGTGTTGACGATGCTGGTGGGCGTGGTCAGCGGCCTGGTGGGCATGCTGGTCTTGTAAGCTCAAGGCCTCTGGCGGCGGTTCCCGAGATACTCCAGCACCGCCGCCTGCTCCCCGGCAAACTCGATCCGCTCGCCTTTGCTTTCACGCTGGAAGGCGTACATCGGGTCGTAATATTCGTTCAGCAAACCTTCGATCCAGCCCCGGTGCAGTTCCACCGCGCCGCTGCGCTCCTGCTCCTCCAGCGCCGCCTGCATCAAGGCCTTCATCCGCTGATGCCGCTCGCCACCGAGGCGCTTGTGGATGTTGTCCAGGCTGCCCAGCAGACGCTCGGCAAACAACTGGAAACCCTGTTCGGCATACACCGCGACAAACTCCGCGCAGAGCTCAACCACATAGTCACGCAGGATGCGCTCGACCCGGCTCTCGAGGCTGTCCTCAAGCCAGACCATGGGAAACCGTTGCATCCCCTGGTACAGCGTCAGCGGCAAGGCACAACGCCCGACCATGCGGCTCTCATCCTCCAGCACAAAGGACTCGATACCCCGGTCCTGCTTCTTCAGCAGGTCCACGGCCAGACGGTTTTCAAAGTCGATATTCGACGGCTGGCCGGTGGCACGCTTGCCGAAGCTGGAACCACGATGGTTGGCGTGCCCTTCCAGGTCCAGGCTGTTTTCCAGCTGGACGATCACATCGGTCTTGCCGGTGCCGGTCATGCCGCCCAGCAAGACGAAGTCCGCCTGGGTCACGGCCTGCTCAACCGTTTGCATCAAAAAGCTGCGCATCGCTTTATAGCCACCACCGACGCGCGGAAAGTCGATCCCCGCATCGTGAAGCCACTGCTGGACAATCTGCGAGCGCAGCCCGCCCCGGAAGCAATACAGCACGCCATCGGGATGGGCGCGGGTGAAATCGGCCCAGGCCTGGAGCCGCGCCGCCTTGACCTCGCCGCCCACCAGTTGATGGCCGAGGACAATGGCAGCCTGCTGCCCATGTTGCTTGTAACAGGTGCCCACCCGTTGCCGCTCAAGGTCGGTCATCAGCGGCAGGTTGACCACCCCGGGAAAGGCGCCCTTGTTGAATTCGACAGGCGCCCGGGTATCCATCATCGGTGTGTCATTGAGAAACAAACTGCGGTAGTCGGTGATATCACGGGACATCAATACACCTCTACCGCGTGGCTCTGTCGCTCCACCAGTTGACCGATGGGCTCAAGATTCAGGCCCAGTTCGGCGGCCACGGCGAGGAACTCGGCCTCGCCTTCGGCGGTGACCGCCACCAGCAGCCCACCGCTGGTCTGCGGGTCGCACAGCACGCGCTTGTGCAGCTCGCGCAAAGGACCGACCTTGCTGGCATAGCTGTCGTAATTGCGCAGGGTGCCACCAGGTACGCAGCCCAGGTCCAGGTAGTACTCGACAGCAGGCAGGCGCGATACCTGTTCATACACGATACGTGCGGTCAAACCACTGCCATCGGCCATTTCCACCAGGTGGCCGAGCAGGCCGAAACCGGTGACGTCGGTCATCGCGGTGACACCCGCCAGCTTGCCGAAGCGGCTGCCGGGTTTGTTCAGGGTGCACATCCAGTCCCGGGCCACACCGACATCTTCGCTGCGCAACTTGCCTTTCTTTTCCGCGGTGGTCAGCACGCCGATCCCCAGGGGTTTGGTCAGGTACAGCTTGCAGTCGGCCGTCGCGGTGTCGTTGCGCTTCATATGGCGCTTTTCCAGCAGACCGGTCACCGCCAGGCCGAAAATCGGCTCGGGGGCGTCGATCGAGTGACCGCCGGCCAACGGGATACCCGCCGCATCGCACACCGCGCGACCGCCACGAATCACTTCACGGGCGATTTCCGGGGCCAGCAGGTTCACCGGCCAGCCAAGAATGGCAATGGCCATGATCGGATCGCCGCCCATGGCGTAGATGTCGCTGATGGCGTTGGTCGCGGCAATCCGGCCGAAATCGAAGGGATCGTCGACGATCGGCATGAAAAAGTCGGTGGTGGAGACCACGCCGCGTTCTTCATCGATGGCATACACCGCGGCATCGTCCCGCGAGGCATTGCCGACCCAGAGTTTCGGGTCGAGGTTCTGCGCGCCACTGCCGGCCAGGATGACTTCCAGCACCTGGGGCGAGATCTTGCAACCGCAGCCGGCGCCGTGGCTGTACTGGGTCAGACGAATCGGTTCGCTCATCGGTACACCTCAATCCGTTTCAAATTCCACCGAGTTTAACAGAGCCACCGAAACCGGGTCCGGATCAGACATGGCCCAATCGTGAGCTTGCCCGGCCCGATTGGCGCTCATGCCCGGGGATTTGCGGCTCAACATCGAGCTGCCCCACCGGCGAGCCATTGTTCGCCCCCCGGCCCCTGTATCGACCTCCAACAAAAACGGGAACCTTCCTACCATGAACAAGGCAAAACTGAGCCTCGCCTGGCAGATCGTCATCGGTCTGCTGCTGGGCATCGCCGTCGGCGCGCTCCTCAACCACTCCAGCGCGGACAAGGCCTGGTGGATCGGTACACTCCTGCAACCGGCGGGCGATCTGTTTATCCGCCTGATCAAGATGATCGTGATCCCGATCGTGATTTCCTCGTTGATCGTGGGTATCGCCGGGGTCGGCGACGGCAAGAAACTCGGGCGTATCGGTTTCAAGACCTTGCTGTACTTCGAGATCATCACCACTGTGGCGATCGTCGTCGGCCTGGTCCTGGCGAACCTGTTCCAGCCCGGCCATGGCATCGACATGAGCCTGCTGGGCACCACGGACATCTCCCAATACGAGAAAACCACCACCGAAGTTCAGGCCAACCACGCCTTTATCACCACCCTGTTGAACCTGGTGCCGTCGAATATCTTCGCCGCCCTGGTACGCGGCGACATGCTGCCGATCATCTTTTTCTCGGTGATGTTCGGCCTCGGCCTGTCGAGCCTCAAGGACGAACTGCGCCTGCCCCTGGTCGCGGTGCTGGAAGGCGTCTCGCAAAGCATGTTCAAGGTCACCCACATGATCATGCGCTACGCCCCGCTCGGGGTCTTCGCGCTGATTTCGGTGACCGTGGCCAACTTCGGCTTCGCTTCACTGTGGCCACTGGCGCGCCTGGTGACCCTGGTGTACGCCGCCATCGCGTTTTTCGGCGTGGTGGTGTTCGGGCTGGTGGCGCGGATCTGCGGCTTCTCGGTGTTCAGGCTGATCCGCATCCTCAAGGCCGAGCTGATCCTTGGCTTCTCCACCGCCAGTTCGGAAACCGTGCTGCCGCGGATCATCGAAAAGATGGAAGCCTTCGGCGCGCCACGGGCCATCAGCCGTTTTGTAGTGCCCACTGGTTACTCCTTCAACCTCGACGGCTCGACCCTGTACCAGAGCATTGCGGCAGTGTTCATTGCCCAGCTGTACGGAATCGACCTGTCCCTCGGCCAGCAGATCACCCTGGTACTGACCCTGATGGTGACCTCCAAGGGCATCGCCGGGGTGCCGGGGGTGTCGTTCGTGGTGCTGCTGGCCACCTTGGGCAGCGTCGGCATTCCCCTCGAAGGCCTGGCGTTCATTGCCGGCGTGGACCGCATCATGGACATGGCCCGCACCGCGCTGAATATCGTCGGCAATGCCCTGGCGGTGGTGGTCGTGGCACGTTGGGAAGGCCTGTACGATGACGCGGCGGGCGAGCGTTACTGGCAGTCGCTGTCGCAGCCGCAAGCAGACGACGAGCAGGCGTTTATCCCCGTGCGTTAACGGATAGACTGACGCGAGATACCTGAATCATCACGCTGGAGGTCGATCCGATGGCGCATTTATCGCCCAAGCTCAGCGGCATGTCCCCCGACGTGTTCCGCTTCGAGATCAGCGAAAGCACCGGTTATGCCCAGGATTGGCACGCCCACGACTGTCATATGCTGCTGTTGCCACGCCAGGGTGGGTTGTTCCTCTCGACCGAAAGCAACAGCAATGCGCTCCACGTCTCGCGCCAGGCCTTTTCCCTGGTACCGGCGGATTTCGCCCATTCGACCCAGGCCGCTCCAGGGCGGGAAAAACACGTGGTGCTCTACGTCGATTCGCACTACATCAATCACCAGGGCCGGCTCGACGGCTACCAGTCCTTTGCCGCACAGGCCGATCGCGCGGGGATCTGGCAAGGCAGCGAGACCCTCGACAGCATCCTGCGCCTGCACGACCAACTGGCGGCGGGATGCTCGGCCGAAGCCTTTCAGCGTCAGGTCCCGCACCTCAACCACCTGCTGTTCGAAGAGTGCGCCCGGCTGATCGCTCGCCAGCAACCGCCGGCGCAGCAAAACGATGGCCAGCGCAATGCCCTGCTGGTCCGCGATATCCAGCGCTACGTGCGCGAACACCTGCAGGATGAGCTGAATGTCGACCTGATCGGCTACCAGTTCCACCTGTCGCGGCGTCACCTTACCCGCCTGTTCAAGGCCTGCACCGATGAAACCCTGGTCGACTTCACCAATCGCACCCGGGTCGAAACCGCTGCGCGGCTGATCTCCAGCAGTTCCCTGTCGATCCTCGAGGTCAGCCTGGCCGTGGGCATCGACTCGCCGTCCTACCTGGCGCGCCTGTTCAAGCGCTACCTGGGCCTGGTGCCCAGCGACCTGCGCAAGCCCCACTGAGGCCATGGCCCAAACGTTCGCTTGCAGGACCCGATCCACCTAGAACCTGTCGCTGTCCGTGGCCAGAATCGACCTTATCCACCGTGTCGTGAGGTCAGGTATGAGTGATGTACAGGTTGTAGAAGTCTTCAAATCGAAACAGGGTGGCGGTAATCCCGCGCCCATCGCTGTCGCGGCCGACGGCCTGAGCGCCGAGCAGATGACCGCCATCGCCCGCGCCTATGGACATGAAAGCGGCTTTGCCTTCACCCCGCAGGATCAGGCCAGCCACGACTACCATTTCCGCTTCTTCGTGCCTTTGCATGAAATGAGCATGTGCGGCCACGCCACCATCGGCACCGTCTGGCTGCTGCAACAACTCGGCAAGCTCGACCGCCGGCAGTTGTCCATCGAGACCCAGAGCGGCACCGTGACCGCGCATATCCAGGGCAAGCCGGGTGATGATGCCTTTATCGAGATTTCCCAGCCGGCGGGCGTGGTGAGCAAAGTCGAGGATGCCGAGATACGGGCACAGATCATCGAGGCCATCGGCCTGCAAGCGGACGATATCCTCGACCTGCCGTTCCTGAACGCCGCCACCAGCCGCATCAAGACCCTGGTTCCGGTCAAGACCCCGGCCCTGCTGGATGCCGCGTGTCCCGACTCGCCGCGCATCAAAGACCTGTGCGAGCAGATCGACTCCACCGGGCTCTATCTGTTCTGCCCGCGCCCGGATATCGCCCGGCAGTTCGACAGCCGGCAATTCCCCAAGGCCTCTGGTTACCCCGAAGACGCCGCTACCGGGATTGCCGCCACGGCCCTGGCGTTCGGCTTGCTGGAATACGGCATGATCGAGGCCGATGAACAACCGATCCTGGTGCACCAGGGCCGCGCCATGGGTCGACCGTCCGATATCTACGTGCGCCTGGACCTGGGTGCGGGCAGTGAACAGCCCGTTGGTTGTTTTGTCGGTGGCTATAGCGCCTTTGCCGCGGAGCAACAGCCGGCGGGAGAGCAACATGAGCACTGATTCCAACCGGCAATGGCTGCCCTTCTCCGAGGTCCGGCAACCGTTCCAGGCACTGCTCCGGGCGATTTACCACAAAGCGCCGCAGAACTTCGTGGTGCCCAGGCACTTCAAGTTGAGCGTGCGCGACGGCAACCTGCTGTGGGTCTCGGGCCAGGTACCGCGCTTCAACCATGAGATCCGCCATACCGGAATCGTCGGCCAGGATATTTCCCTGGAGCAGGCGCGGGAGGCGGCGCGGCTGTGCACGGCGAATTTCCTGTCGATTGTCGCGGCGGCCTGCGACGGCGATCTGGAGCGCGTCGAGCAAGTCGTCCGAATCACTGGCTATGTACGAGCGCCCTCGAACTTTGGCGCTCAATCCGAAGTGATCAACGCAGCCTCCGAGGTGCTGGTCCAGGTCTTCGGCGAGCGCGGCCAGCATGCGCGATCGGCCATTGGCGTGTTGTCCCTGCCGGGTGGCGCGGCGGTAGAGATCGAGGGCGTGGTTCGTTTGCGCAGTTGAGACGGTGCTAGGCTGAACGTCCGTTATCCCCAATGAGACCCAACCCATGACTGCTTCGCAAACACTCTCCCCGGTCAACTTCGCGGAAAAGCTCGCGTTGTTCAATGAGCACTGGCAACCCAGGATTGTTGCCGAAATGAACGACTACCAGTTCAAGGTGGTGAAGGTCGAAGGTGATTTCGTCTGGCATTCCCATGCCGACACCGATGAGACCTTTATCATCCTGGAAGGCGTGCTGCGTATCGACTTTCGCGATCGCCAGGTGCATCTGGCAGCCGGCGAAATGCTGGTGGTGCCCAAGGGCATCGAGCACAAGCCGTATGCCGAGCGGGAGGTCAAGATGTTGTTGATCGAACCACGCGGAGTGGTCAATACAGGGGAAGAAGGTGGGGATCTGACGGCCAGTAATGACGTCTGGGTTTGAGGTGTCCCGTGGGAGCTGGCTGACCAGCTCCCACAGAAACCGCGTTTCAGGTCACGCCGACAACGAATAGATCAACGCCGAAATCGCCACCAAACCTACCAACGTGACGAACACATTGGACATCTGCCCCGAATACTGACGCATCGCCGGCACCCGACGGATCGCGTACATCGGCATCAGGAACAGCAGCGCCGCGATGATCGGCCCGCCGAGGGTCTCGATCATGCCGAGAATGCTCGGGTTCAAGGTCGCCACCAACCAGCACACCACCAGCATGAACGCCGCGGTCATCCGGTCCAGGGCCTTGGCGCCTGGCTTACGGCCGCTCTTGGCGATCAGGCCCTTGAGGCCTTCGCTGGCCCCGATGTAGTGCCCCAGGAACGACTTGGAAATAGCCACGAAGGCAATCAACGGCGCCGCGAAGGCGATGGTCGGGTTGCTGAAGTGGTTGGCCAGGTACGACAGGATCGACAGGTTCTGCGCCTTGGCTTCGGCCAACTGCGCCGGCGACAGGGTCAGCACGCAACTGAAGACGAAGAACAGCACCATCACCACCATCAGCAGGTGGGCCCGCGACAGGATCTGCGAGCTGCGCTCTTCGGCGTGGGCACCATAACGGCGCTTCTGGTCAACCGCGAAGGCCGAGATGATCGGCGAATGGTTGAAGGAGAACACCATCACCGGAATCGCCAGCCACAAGGTGTGCAGCAAGGCCGACGGCTCGGGCGGGCTGCTGGCCGTGGCGAGGATGCCGCCGTTCCAGTGCGGCACCAGGTACACCGCCAGGAACAGCAAGGCGACGATAAACGGATAGACCATCAGGCTCATGGCCTTGACGATCACCTGCTCGCCGCAACGGACCACCACCAGCAGGCCGAGAATCAGCATCAACGACAACAGCGCCCGCGGTGGCGGCACCATGTGCAGCTGGTGTTCGAGGAAACTGCCGACGGTATTGGTCAGTGCCACGCTGTAGATCAGCAGGATCGGGAAGATCGCGAAGAAATACAGCAAGGTGATCAGTGCCCCGGCCTTGACGCCGAAATGCTCTTCCACCACCTCGGTGATGTCCGCGCCATCGCGCCCGGAGAGCACGAAACGGGTGAGGCCACGGTGGGCATAGAAGGTCATGGGAAACGCCAGCACCGCCAGGACCAGCAACGGCCAGAAGCCGCCCAGCCCCGCGTTGATCGGCAGGAACAGGGTGCCCGCGCCGATGGCCGTGCCGAACAGGCCCAGCATCCAGGTGGTGTCTTGGCGGCTCCAGCTGCTCAGTGCAGCGGGTGCCGATTCATAGTGTTCGTCGACGCTGTTGGCCTGGTCATTCATCCGGTCGAATCTCCGTTAGCCGGTCATTACCACGCGACCGGGACGGATAAAAAACGTGTCACTGGCAGCGTCCCGGCCATAAGAGGGGCGCGATTGTCCGGGATTAAGCTTGAGAAGCAAAGGGTTAGCTGAGTAACGGTCGATTGCAGCGGTAGTTTTATCCGCCATCACCCGTGGAGTATTGATACACTGTAACAATCAATTTCAGCCTCTCGATCAGTGCCCTCCCATGACCTCCGTGCAATGTCGTGCCTGCTTTACCGCCCTTCTCCTGCTCCTGGGCAGCTCGTCGGCCCTGGCTGACGACCTGATCATCACCTGGCCCGGCGACTGGGAGGTGCAGACCCTGCCCCCGGCCCAGAACGCCGCCGGTGAAGTGATCAGCGGCCTGCGCCAACGCGCGGTGAAGAACGACGCCAACGGCGATCCGCTGATGGTCATGGAGTTGACCGAGTCGGGACTCAACCCCGACCACGCAGTCAACCTCCCCGGGGTCTTGCTGGAGATGCGCAAGGCGGTGCAGAAGAATTTCGTCGAGCGCGGTTTCATGAGTGTCTGCAACCGGATTCACGACAGCACGCTGGGTGGCATGGCGGCGGTGGAAACCACCTGCACCATCACCCAGAACGGCGGTCACGTGATGACCCAGACCCTGGTCGCCGCGGCCCGTGAAGGCAAGGCGTATTCCTTGCTTTATGCCGGCTCGGCGGAGGGTTACAAGAGTGTCGAGCCGGTGGTCAATGGCATTCGGGCGAGTTTGCACCTGCAGCCCTGACGCCCCCTACCCGGCCAGGAATCCCCGGGCCATGCCGCTGGCGGCAATCACCATCAGCATGATCAGCAGCGCTTCGATATGGCTGATCCGCGCGAACACACGGGCACGGCCGATATCCACGGGCGTGCCCTTCTTCTGGGCGATACGCCATTTGATCAAGGTGATCATCGGTGACAGCTCCAGCAGCAGGATAATCACGAACAAGGTCAACTTGAGGTGGAACAGCGGCTGGTGCAGGTAGTAATCCGTGCCCTTCTCGAAACCACCAAAAGCACGCAGACCACCGGTGATCAGCAGGACACCGGCGCTGATGCCCCAGAGGTTGTCCCAGACAAATACCTGCCGCAGCTCGGCCGGGCTGGTGCCGGTGAGGCGGCGCAAGGCCCCGGCGCGTGCGAATACCGCCGCCAGGGCAATACCGAACGCCAGAAGGTGAAGTGCTGCCAGGGACCAGTGAGCGAACATTGAGTCGTCTCCTTGAATGAGCAAGACAGTTGTAGCTCAAACCACCGATATTTGCGCAGGTCCCTGGCTCGACTCAGGGCCTCAAGGCAACAGGATCACCTTGTCACTCCCACCCTGGTTGACCTCGGCATAACGCGCCAGGCCCTCGGACAGCGGCGACTCCAGCAGCCCCGTCGGCAGTTCCAGCAAACCCTCGTCAAAGAAGCGCCCGAACTGGCCGAGCATCCGCGCACAGGCCTCGGTGCCGTAGAGCAACGAGTTGATCCCGACCACCGAGCCGCCCTTGCGATACAGGGCCAGGGCCGGCAACTGCACATGGCCGTCCACCGGTGCGGCGATGATCGCGATCCGGCCGAAAGGCGCCAGGGCCGTCACCGCCGCCGGCAGCCAGAAACCGGTAGTGTCGAAGATCACATCGGCGCCGCCTGGAAAGACGCCGTTGACCGCCGCCGCCAGGTCTTCCGGCTTGTCCAGTTGAATGGCATCAAAACCCTTGTCCTGAAGCGCCTTGACCTGCTCCGCACGGCGCACCGCACCCAGTACCCGCGCCCCGCGAATCTTTGCCAGGGCCAACGCGGCGCTGCCGACGGCGCCATTGGCACCGATCACCAGCAAACGTGTGTCGGCGTTCACCAGGCTGCGCTCCAGGGCATCCCAAGCGGTGGTGAACGGCACGCCGAGGCTGGCGGCCTGGGCGAAGCTCAGGTGCGTCGGCTTGATCGCCACGCCGCTGGCGGGCAGGGTCAGGTATTGGGCATGGGAACCGTCGCCGGTAAAACCCAACTCCTTGCCGGTACCCCAGACTTCCTGGCCGAGCAACGCTTGCGGTCCTTCGATCACCACACCGGCGAAGTCCCGCCCGGGAATCCGTGGCAGCGTGGTGTAGGAGAAACGACCCAGCACGTTTTTCACATCGCTGGGGTTCAGGCCGGCCGCCTTGATCTGCACCAGGACTTCTCCGGCAGCAGGCACAGGGGTGGGAACGTCGACCAGTTGCAGGGCCGAGAGATCACCGGTTTTCGCAAATTGCAGGGCTTTCATAAAGTACGCATCCAGTCAGTAAAAAACGTGGGATTCAGGACAGCCAGCCGGCAACCAATTGCTTGCCCAGGGGCCAGGCCTTTTCACCCAGTTGCATGCCCAAAAGGCCTACCAGGGCCACGGCGGGCGGTGCCGGGGAGCGGAAGTCGAGCCCGCCGTAAAGCAGGCCGACGGCGATACCGATGGCGAGAGAAACAAGGTAGCTCATGACGAACTCCGGGCTCGTTGAGGGAATGCCCAGAGTCTATGACCGGCAAAGCGGGGTCGTCGGCCAAAGGCTTCTGTCTTTCGGCCAAAACACCCTCCCCTGTGGGAACGGCGCTCGTCAGCCCGCTGGATACTGGGACGGAGCAACCCCCAGGGCACGCCGGAACATATCGCTGAAACTACTCGGCGAGTAGCCCAGCTCCCGAGCGATACGACTGACCGGCACGCCCTGGATCAGCTCCGCCACGGCGGTCGCCAATTGCACCTGGCGCCGCCATTCGGCGAAGCCCATGCCCAGTTCGCCCTGGAACAAACGCGCCAGGGTCCGCACGCTGGCCCCGGCCGATTGCGCGTGCTGCTCGAAGGAGATGTCCAACGACGGCGCGCTCATGACCGCCTGACACAGGTTCATCAACCGGCGATCACTGTCCGAGGGCATGGGGATTTTCAGAAACGCGCGTCGCGCGCGCTTGAGTTCCAGCAGCGCCAGATTGACCAGCGCCTCGTAATAGTCGCCCTGGGGATCCTCGGCCAGCTCCACCAGATGTACGATCAACTCGCGCAGCAGGCCGCCGACCTCGATCACCTGGACCGTGTCTTCAAGGGTTTCGGCCAACGCCGGACGCAGGTAGATATTGCGCATCTGCAGGTCCGACACCACCCGGATCCCATGGGGCACGCCGGGCGGCAGCCACACCGCGCGCTGCGGTGGGACCGCCAGGGCCTCGTGGGGCGTCTCGACCCACATCACCCCCGACATCGCATAAAGCAACTGGCCCCAGACATGGGCATGGGGCTCGATAAACAAGCCCCGCGGGTAAGTCCGGGCCAGGGGCTGTACCGGCCTGCCGGTGTCGCTCAGGTCCGGCGGTGCGGCCAGGGCCATGGCTCAGCCAGCAACCGGCGTGCGCATGGTGACGAACTCTTCAGCCGCCGTCGGATGCACACCGATGGTTTCGTCGAAATGCTGCTTGGTGGCGCCGGCCTTCAAGGCAATGGCCAGCCCCTGGACGATTTCCCCCGCATCCGGCCCGACCATGTGGCAACCCAATACCTTGTCGGTCTTGGCGTCCACCACCAGCTTCATCAGGGTCCGCTCCTGGCACTCGGTCAGGGTCAGCTTCATCGGCCGGAAACGGCTTTCGAAGATCTGCACCTCGTGGCCCTGCTCCCGCGCCTGCTCTTCGCTCAGGCCGACGGTGCCGATATTCGGCAGGCTGAACACCGCCGTCGGAATCATCGCATAGTCCACCGGACGATACTGTTCGGGCTTGAACAGACGACGGGCCACCGCCATGCCTTCGGCCAGGGCCACCGGGGTCAGCTGCACACGACCGATGACATCGCCCAGGGCGAGGATCGACGGTTCGCTGGTCTGGTATTGCTCGTCGACCTGGATAAAGCCGTTCTTGTCCAGCTTCACCCCGGTGTTTTCCAAGCCCAGGTTGTCCAGCATCGGCCGCCGGCCAGTGGCGTAGAAGATGCAATCGGCTTCCAGCTCGCGACCGTCCTTGAGGGTGGCCTTGAGGCTGCCGTCGGCCTGTTTGTCGATCCGTTCGATATCGGCGTTGAAGTTCAGGCCCAGGCCGCGCTTGGTCAGTTCTTCCTGCAGATGACGGCGCACCGAACCGTCGAAACCGCGCAGGAACAGGTCACCGCGATACAGCAGTTGGGTATTGGCACCCAGGCCGTGGAAGATCCCGGCGAATTCAACGGCGATGTAGCCACCACCGACCACCAGGATGCGCTTGGGCAGTTCCTTGAGGAAGAAGGCTTCATTGGAACTGATGGCGTGCTCGCTGCCCGGAATGTCGGGAATCTGCGGCCAGCCACCGGTGGCGATCAGGATGTGCCTGGCGCTGTAGCGTTGGCCGTTGACTTCAACCTGATGCGGGTCCACCAGCTTGCCGTGACCTTCGAGCAGGGTTACGCCGCTGTTGACCAGCAGGCTGCGGTAGATATCATTGAGACGGTGAATTTCCTTGTCCTTGTTGGCGATCAGGGTCGCCCAGTCGAAGTCCGCTTCACCCAGCGACCAGCCAAAACCCTTGGCCTGCTCGAAGTCCTCGGCGAAATGCGCACCGTACACCAGCAGCTTTTTCGGCACACAGCCGACGTTGACGCAGGTGCCACCCAGATAACGGCTTTCAACCACCGCCACCTTGGCGCCAAATCCCGCGGCAAACCGCGCCGCACGCACACCGCCGGAACCGGCGCCAATCACAAACAGGTCAAAATCGTAGGCCATTTCAATCTCCTCGGCAGGCGCACAGCATACCCGCTGTAGCCTTCTGGGTCAGCGTCAGGCATACATGAGGGCGCACCAACGAAAAAGCCACCCGGGTGGGTGGCTTTCTTTCTACGCGGTACCTGCTACCAGGGCAGACCTATCAGTAGGCCTTGCCAGTCTTGTAGAAGTGCTCAAAGCAGAAGTTGGTCGCTTCAATGTAACCTTCGGCGCCGCCGCAGTCGAAACGCTTGCCTTTGAACTTGTAGGCAATCACGCAACCGTCCTGGGCCTGTTTCATCAGGGCGTCGGTGATCTGGATCTCGCCACCCTTGCCTGGTTCGGTCTGTTCGATCAGGGCGAAGATGTCCGGAGTCAGGATGTAACGACCGATGATCGCCAGGTTCGACGGTGCATCTTCCGGCTTCGGTTTCTCGACCATGTTGCGCACGCGGTACAGGTCGTCACCGATCAGGTCGCCGGCAATCACGCCGTACTTGTTGGTTTCCTGCGGATCCACTTCCTGGATCGCAACGATGGTGCAGCGATACTGCTTGTACAGCTTGACCATCTGGGTCAGGACGCCGTCGCCTTCGAGGTTGACGCACAGGTCGTCCGCCAGTACCACGGCGAAGGGTTCGTCACCGATCAATGGACGGCCGGTCAGGATCGCGTGACCCAGGCCTTTCATTTCGGTCTGACGGGTGTAGGAGAACGAGCACTCGTCCAGCAGTTTGCGGATACCGACCAGGTACTTTTCCTTGTCGGTGCCCTTGATCTGGTTTTCCAGCTCGTAGCTGATGTCGAAGTGGTCTTCCAGTGCGCGTTTGCCGCGACCGGTCACAATCGAGATCTCGGTCAGGCCGGCATCCAGCGCTTCCTCGACGCCGTACTGGATCAGTGGCTTGTTCACCACCGGCAGCATTTCCTTGGGCATGGCTTTAGTCGCTGGGAGGAAGCGAGTACCGTAACCGGCTGCTGGGAACAAGCATTTCTTGATCATATAAGTCCTTGAAAGGGCGGTGTGTACAAGTTTCGGCGCAGTCTAATCAGGCAGCGGTCACCTTACAATGCCCTGCTGATAGCAGACTGACGTCAATCTAGAGAAACCTGACGGCAGATAGTTCCGGGATTGTGTCAAATTTTGCTACATCCGGCGCTCACCGGTCCGGTCAAGCCTCGACCTTTACGCTTCGGCCAGCAACTCTAGCCGCTATTGACGGTTTATGCCTTGATCTGAGCTATCATCAGCAACTTTCATCAGCCCATGAGACAGATCGATGTCGGCAGCAAAGAACGTGAACGGTTACCTGATCAACCAAGCAAAAGATGGCCAATGGTGGCTGACCGGGATCAATGGCGAAGCGGTTGCCGGTCCGTTCCCGACCGAAGCGCTGGCCATTGAAGTGGCCTCGGTGTTCGAAGACACCCCTGCGCCCGCCGCCCGGCGCCGTGGCAACAAGGATTGAAACCGGCATGAACAAATTTCTGGTACTGACCGCTCTACTGGCCCTTGGCGGCTGCGCCACGGCGTCGAAAACCTACCTGAACAACGGCCAGCAGGGCCTGGCCATCGACTGTTCGGGCGAAGCGATGTCCTGGGCCAAGTGCTACGAGAAGGCCGATGCCTCCTGTGCCGGTACCGGCTACAGCATCGTCGGCACCGATGGCACCCCGTCGCCCAAGGAAAGCGACAAGACCCTGGGCGTCGACGTGGGCAACTTCAAAAGCCGCACGGTGATCGTCAAGTGCAAATAGCCATGGGCGCTGCCCGGGCATGCGCAGCGCAAGGTTCAGCCTGAAATACAATGCTCCGCGGCATTGAGTACCGCCTTGGAGCGCAAGGGAAAATTCGACATGCTCTCGAAGACCTTGATGCTGCTGCCGCTGGAGCGCTCTTCAATAATCAGCACCGCCGATGGATGGGTGGAAAACTGGTCACGTACGACCACCTTGACCCCGTCCTTGTGATAAGGCTCGATCAGCGAAGGCCCGCGATCCTTGGTCAACCGCGTATCGAAACACTGGGCATAAGCCATGGGCTTCTTGCCGGAAATCACGGCCATCGTCGGCGGTGACTGCTCGATGTCCGATACGCTCGCACACCCGCTCATGACCAGAGCAACCAACGCCCACACACCCCACTTCATAAGCAAATCTCCGATAAAGACGGTAGGACAGCGCCCAAACGATTTTTCTCCCGAGCCCGAGGATTTAATCCAACTTTTATGGCGACAAGCCTACACAATCCGTCAGACTGGGAGCCCTGTGGGTCGAATAAATCCGCTACCGCGCTAAAAACACCCTGCGCCACATGCTATCTTTTTGATTTTGTAGAAAAAGCCTTCTGGAGACGCCCTTGAAATTCATCCACCAGCGCGAGCACCTCAACGAAGACGACATCGTCGTGATCGAATGCTCCCAGACGTGCAACATCCGCCTGATGAACGACGCCAACTTTCGCAGCTTCAAGAATGGCGGGCGGCACACCTACCACGGCGGCGCCTTTGATACCTTCCCGGCAAAGATTACCATCCCGAGCACCGGCTTCTGGAATATCACCATCGATACCGTGGTGACCAAGCGCGCCATCAGCGTCACCCGCAAGCCGAACCTGACACACTCGATTCGCATCATCCGTCGCTCCAGCTCGAAACTGCGCTGAATCGCCACCGCTGTCCATCTTCTCGTTACTGGAATCGCCGTGAACACCACACCCACCACCAAGTACGTCATCAAATACAAGCTCAACGGTGAGCGTCGCTTCGAATTCGCCCAACTGGAAAACGGCAGCGACGAGCAAGCCCTGGCCGCGCTGAAAGCCATTCATGGCGACAGTGACGATGTCATCAGCGATGTGAAAGCGAGCAAGGCGCTGTAAGACCTCGCCCCTCACCGCCTGCCATGACCCTCGATCTGTTTGCCGACGCCGACCTGCAGCAACCCGAACGCTTCGAAGCCATCGGCGCACAATCCTGCGTGCTGCGCGGCTTCGCCCTGCCCTGGGTCGAGCGCCTGTTGCCGGCCCTGGCCGAGGTGCTGGTACAGGCACCGTTTCGGCAGATGGTGACCCCCGGTGGTTTCACCATGTCCGCCAGCCTGAGCAGTTGTGGCGAACTGGGCTGGACCACCGATCGCAATGGCTACCGCTACACCCGTGTCGACCCGCAAAGCGGTCGGCCCTGGCCAGACATGCCCGAGGTGTTCCGGCAACTGGCGGTGGAAGCGGCCGAGGCGGCGGGTTTTGCCCACTTCAGTCCCGATGCCTGCCTGATCAACCGCTACCTGCCGGGGGCGAAGATGTCCCTGCACCAGGACCGCAACGAGCGCGATTTCAGCGCGCCCGTGGTTTCGGTTTCCCTGGGCCTGCCGGCGATCTTCCTGTTTGGCGGCCACGAACGCAGCGATAAGACCCAGCGCATCCCGTTGTTTCACGGCGATATCATGGTGTGGGGCGGCGTCGACCGGCTGCGTTTCCATGGTGTCCTGCCGATCAAGGACGGCCATCACCCGCAACTGGGGGCCGAGCGCCTCAACTTCACCTTGCGCAGCGCCGGTTAGCCGCCTGCACCTTAGCGGTTGACGTCCACCACCACCCGACCGCGTACCTGCCCGGCGAGCAATCGCGGCGCCAGCTCAAGCGCTTCGCTCAAACTGATTTCCTGGCTGATCAGCGCCAACAGCTCACGGTCGAGATCTTTTGCCAGACGCTCCCAGGCGAGGACTCGTTGTGCCTTGGGCTGCGTCACGCTGTTGATCCCGGCCAGGGTCACACCACGCAGAATGAAGGGCGCCACCGAGGCCGGAAAGTCCATGCCCTGGGCCAGGCCGCAAGCGGCCACCGTACCGTTGGCGCGGATACCGGCGCAGACGTTGGCCAGGGTGTGACTGCCCACCGAATCGATGGCCGCCGCCCAGCGCTCTTTCGCCAGAGGTTTGCCCGGCTGCGACAGGGTCTCGCGATCGATGATCTCGGCCGCGCCGAGCTGTTGCAGGTAGGCATGCTCGGCGGTACGTCCGGTCGAGGCCACCACCCGATAACCGAGCCGCGCCAGCAAGGCCACGGCAAAACTGCCGACGCCGCCATTGGCCCCGGTCACCAGCACATCGCCCTGATCCGGCGTCAGGCCGTTGCGCTCCAGGGCCAGGATGCTGAGCATGGCGGTGAAACCCGCCGTGCCGATGGCCATGGTCTGCGCCGCCGTGAAACCCTCTGGCATCGGGATCAGCCAGTCACCGTTGAGCCGGGCTTTCTGTGCCAGTCCGCCCCAATGCCCCTCGCCGACACCCCAGCCATTGAGCAATACCCCATCGCCGACCCGATAATCGGCGTGACTGCTCTGCTCCACCGTCCCCACCAGATCGATGCCCGGCACCATCGGAAACTGTCGCACCACCGGGCTTGCGCCGGTGATTGCCAAGCCATCCTTGAAGTTCAGGGTGCTGTAGGCGACCCGCACCGTCACGTCACCTTCCGGCAACTGCGCTTCGCTCAGGGAAGCCAGGCTGGCCCGATAACCGTCCGCGTCCTTTTCGATCAAGATGCCGCTGAACATACTTGCCTCCAATTTAGACCGATCGTCTAGAAATAAACCAAAAAAATCAGCGCGCCAGACTGCGCACAAATCCCTGCATGAAAATTTCCAACGGTACATCGCTGCGCACCAGCCGGGCGCGCAGTACCGCCCCTTCCCAGCCGATCCAGAAAAAACTCGCCAGGGCCTCGCAGTCCGCGTCCGCCGCCAACTCGCCCGAGGCTTGCGCCGCTTGCAGACAGCGCGACAGGCGCAACTCCCAACTGCGAAACACCGCGTCCAGTTGCTCGCGGTAACTGTCCGGCAACAGCGTCACTTCCTGGCCAAGATTGCCCACCAGGCAACCGCGACGAAACTCATGCCGGGCCATGCCGGCCTTGGCCTCGTCGACAAAACCGCGCAGGCGCTGCAACGGCGGCAGGGACGCGTCCAGCAGCCAGCGGTCGAGCTTGCGGGCAAAATACCCGGCGTAACTCTCAAGCACTGCCCGGCCAAAGGCTTCCTTGCTGTCGAAGTAGTGGTAGAACGACCCCTTGGGCACCCCGACCCGCTTGAGCACGGTATCGATCCCCGTGGCCATGAAGCCTTGTTCGGTGAGGATCTCGGTGCCGCAACGAATCAGCATCTCGCGGGTTTGCAGGTTCTCCCGGGGGATCTTCGGCGGACGGCCAGGCTTGCGCGGTGCAGGGGTTATCGAGTTCATGGGCACAATATAGACCGATCGGCTACAAAATACATGCGACCAAAGGCTTAGCCCGGCTCAATCGACGATGCCGATATACACCGCCACGCTGTCGGGCCCGGTATAGGCTTCAAAATCCGTGGCAAAACGGCGCTGCCCGGGATGCTGCTCGAAGTAGGACCAGATCCGCCCCCAGGTGTCGATCACGGTTTGAGGCATGGCGCCACGACCTTCGAAGACCAGGTAAGGACCCGCCTGTACTTGCAACGTCTCGTAGCCGGGTGCAGGCGCGCTGACCGCCACCGCGGCCGTCACATCGAAATAACCGCTGGCATCGGATTCGTAACCGGAGTAGACGCCATACACCCGCGAATCCGGCGTCCGGTTACTGATGCGCTGCGCCAGCCCCTCTGCGTAAAAGCCGCCCCACAGACCGCCGATCCTTGCCGTCCGGGCTTGCTGTTCATCCTGATTGCGGGTGCGGACCTGGGGTCCGGACACCTGGAAAGCCGCCACTTCTACGCGTTTCACGTCCATCTGAATTGTGCTCCTGAGGGGGGTGTTGAAGTGCGACAACTTTAGGTGGATTTTTCGGCGCAGTCACCGGGGCGGCATTTTTTGCGTGTTCAGACAAGACAGCGACTGGCCTTGCAGACCTTATTCCTGATACAAACCAGCCCTGTTCTCGTCGTTATCCTTTTATCTGCCCCGGAGAAAAGTCGTCATGAGCACCTGGCCTGACACCCGCATTCTTGACCTGTTCGGCATCGAACTCCCGATCATCCAGGGGCCGCTGGCCGGGGCGACCACCTCCGCCATGATGATCGGCGTCGCCCGGGCCGGCGGCCTCGCGTCCCTGCCCTGCGCGATGCTGACCCCGGAGCAGATTCGCCAGGAAGTGCTGCTCTTTCGCAGCGAGACCCAGGCGCCATTGAACGTCAATTTTTTCTGCCACCAGCCGCCGGCCGCAGACCCGGAGCGGGAGAAACGCTGGAAGGAACGCCTGGCGCCCTACTACCGCGAACTGGGTGTGGACTTCAATGCACCGACGCCCGTGTCCAGCCGTGCGCCTTTCGATGAGACCAGCTGCCAGCTGGTGGAAGAACTGCGTCCGGAGATCGTCAGTTTCCACTTCGGCCTGCCGCCCGAGGCCCTGCTCAACCGGGTGAAGGCCACCGGCGCGACCATCGTCGGCTGCGCCACCACCGTGGATGAAGCGCGCTGGCTGGAAGCGCGTGGCTGCCACGCGATCATCGCCATGGGCAACGAAGCCGGCGGCCATCGCGGCATCTTCCTGAGCAACGACCTCAACACCCAGGTCGGCACCATCGCCCTGGTGCCGCAGATCGCCGATGCGGTGGATGTGCCGGTGATTGCCGCCGGCGGTATCGGCGACGGTCGCGGCATCACGGCGGCCTTTATGCTCGGGGCCTCGGCGGTACAACTGGGGACCGCTTACCTGTTCACCCCGGAGGCCAAGGTCTCGGCGTCCCATCACCGGGCGCTGCGCACGGCGAAGGAAAGCGAAACGGCACTGACCAATCTGTTCACCGGCCGGCCGGCGCGGGGGATCATGAACCGGGCGATGCGCGAACTGGGGCCGATCAGCGACATGGCCCCGGCGTTTCCCCTGGCCGGCGGGGCGCTGCTGCCGCTGCGGGCCAAGGGCGAAGCGGACTTCAGCAACCTGTGGTCGGGCCAGGCGTTGCGGTTGAGCGTGGAACTGCCGGCCGAGGCATTGACCCGGCAGTTGGCGGAACAGGCCCAGGCGATCTTGAAAGGACGGTAACGCGTTGCGCGGACCCGCCCGCTCGC
>Ga0302156_10000370_pt1 | contig 43499 bp, 47 predicted proteins | sample I_Bog_N3_2_FD_193503 | JGI IMG/M metagenome (GOLD analysis project Ga0302156, IMG submission 193503) | Peat permafrost microbial communities from Stordalen Mire near Abisko, Sweden - I_Bog_N3_2 | ecosystem: Environmental > Terrestrial > Soil > Wetlands > Peat | place: Sweden: Abisko, Stordalen... | reverse complement strand
ACCGTATGCTTATTTGAAGGACGTCCTCACGCGCCTGCCGACGCAGCGGGCGAGTGATATTGCGCAGTTGCTGCCGCATAGGTGGCGACCGGTTTAGTTGCGCAAGACGGGATGTCCGGACGCATACTCGGCAGTAAAGGTTCTTCACTGTTCAGCGAAACGGCTCAAAACATCAAAGACTCAGTCAGCATCAACTGCGTCGCCCCCTTTCTGTTATCCGCACTTCTGCTAAATAAATTCGCCCTCAAGACCCTTGTCAATATTTCGTCGCGCAGAGGTTCCGTGGAGCAAAACGCCGACCAAAGCGTTTCAAAAAAAGGCTGTTCTTATTCTTATAGAATCTCGAAATCAGCGTTGAACATGCTGTCTCTTTGCATAGCAGATGAGTTTGGAGATCGTGTCGCTTGCTATGCCGTTCATCCTGGCAGGTTGAAAACGGGGATTGGGGTCGCAGAAGCCACACTGGAACCCAGCTGCTCGGCAAAGCGGTTATTTGATCTTGTGGCAAGCGCACCGCCGCCCAACCAATTCTACTCTCTCGAAAATGAGCAAGTCGCAACACTGCCTTGGTAGGCGGAGCCTGTTTATACCGTGACAGCCGGCGCGAAGTAGTATGAATTTACACTGGCTGGCCATGATGGACGAACCGATAAATCGAAACTCACAAGGAACCGGGTCGTGGATGAACTGAAGGTTTTTGATACCGAACATTGGCTCATCAGCCATCGCCGTGACGCACGCTACCCGGGCTACCTGATGGTGTCGTCCAAGGAGCAGGCTGCAGAGGTGAGCGAGCTCAGTGAGGCTGCACTGTCGACATTGGGCCTGGTGCTTCGCGATACAGAACGACTGCTCACCAAGGCTTATGCCCCCTGCAAGGTCGCCCTCTACAAACTGGGTTTCTCCCAGGGCTTTTCCGTGCATTTCCATGTAGCGCCGGTGACGGAGCAGCTAGTACGTGAAATTCACGAGCACCCCGCCTATTCAAATGAACCGGACGGCAACGATGCAATTCTGTTCTTGAGCCGCAAATACTGCGAAAGGCCACTGACGGAGCAGGAGCTTGAAGTGCAGGCCGAGATAGTCACTTGGCTAAGGTCATTGTGTCATTGAAAAATGACCGGCCAGAGTCAGCCAGATCCCCCGGCTACACCCCAAGACGCCTTCCAACCATTCGCAACAAGTGCTCCGCCACATCGCTCACACCCTTGTTCTGGGCCACAACCTGAGCCCCCTCAAGCAGAAATGTCAGCTCCCGGGCAACGTCCTGTGCATCGGGTAGCTGCGCCTCGCGGCACAGGGTTGCCAACCGCTCGAATTGACGTTGCTTGTGCGCCTCGATCAACTGCCTCGCCGGGTGCTGCGGGTCCGCCAGCTCGGCCAGGCTATTGGTAAACGGGCAACCGCGATAACCCGACTGGGCCAGATCCCGCGCAATGAATTGCGCAAAACCCAGCAACTGCCGAACCGGCTCCCCCGGCCACTGCGCCGCGAGATCGTCGAGCACCGCGCTGTAATGCTCAGTGAGCAAACGCAGCCACTCCAGCACCAGCACATCCTTGGTCTCGAAATGCCGGTACAAGGTCATCTTGGTCGAGCCCGCCTGAGCGGCGATGGCGTCCACCGTCACCCGGGCAATGCCCTGTTCGGCGAACAGTGCCTGCGCGGCGTCGATGATCCGTTCACGCGGTGGCAATTGCGCAATGCGTTCAGGGCGGATGGGCTTTTCCACGGGGCAAGGGTCTCCAGGCGATTTCATATTCCGCTTGACATCGATACTACACAGTATCGCATGATACTAACAAGTATCGTACGATACCCATAAGTATCGAATTGGAGATCGCCATGAACGCTTTCGAATACGCCGAACAGGATGCTGTCGGCCTCGCACAGTTGATCAACGACCGTCAGGTCAGCCCTACCGAAGTGCACAACGCCGCGATGTCGGCCATCCGTGCCGTCAATCCCCATATCAACGCGGTGATCGAGACCTGGGACGATGAGCCGCCAGCCCTGCCGGGGCCGTTTCAAGGTGTGCCGATGCTGGTCAAGGACCTGGGCCTGACCGCACGCAATCGCCGTAATGAACTGGGTAGTCGCCTGGCGGAAGACTGTGTCGCCGAGGCCGATTCCGAGTTGATGGCACGGTTTCGGCACGCCGGTCTGCTGCCCCTGGGACGCACCACCACACCGGAACTGGCCGCCAGCACCACCACCGAGAACCGTGTCAACGGTCCAACCCGTAACCCCTGGGACCTGAACCACAGCGCTGGTGGTTCCAGTGGCGGTTCGGCGGCCGCGGTTGCCGCCGGCGCGGTGCCCGTCGCCCATGCCACGGATGGCGGTGGCTCCATTCGCGTGCCGGCCGCCTCGTGCGGCCTGTTTGGCCTCAAGCCCAGTCGCGGGCGCCTGCCCATGGGCCCGGCGGTGGACGAAGTCTGGGCGGGTTTGGCGGTGCACGGAGTGCTGAGTCGCACCGTACGCGATACGGCGGCCTTGCTGGATTGCTTGCACGGGCCAGCCGTTGGCGACCCCTTCCACATTGCACCACCGACCGGTCCCTATGCGTCCTTGCTCAACCGCGAGCCGGGTCGCCTGCGCATTGCCGTGCAACATCAAGCCTTGAACGGCCAATCAATCGCACCGGCGGTGGGTACCGCCTTGAACCAGGTGTGCCAGGTTCTGGAAAGCCTCGGCCATGAGGTCATCCCCGTGTCGGCCGATATCGACCTGAGCTGGGAAGCCTTCGTCGAGCTCAACGCACGCTTCTGGTCCAGCAACACCGCCGCCTGGGTCGACGCGATTGCCGGCGCAACAGGCCGCCCTATCGACGCCAGCACCCTGGAGCCCGCCACCCTGGCGCTGTACCGCATGGGGCAAGAGTTGAGCGCGACGCAACTGCTGGGCGCCATGTATGAACGCAACCTGGTGACCCGGCACATGGGCCGACTGTTCAACGAATACGATGTGCTGCTGACACCGACCTTGCCGGAGGCCGCCCCTCTGATTGGTCACTACAACGCAGGCCAGGAGTCACTCGACGGTCGCGGATGGATGGCCCGGGTGTTCAACCACTCGCCCTTCACCGCCGTGTTCAACGTCAGCGGCTGCCCCGCCATGTCCGTGCCACTGGCCCAGGACTCGGCGAGCGGCCTGCCTATCGGCCTGCAATTCGGGGCCGGTTACGGTCGCGAAGATCTGCTGCTGCAACTGGCCGCCCAACTGGAGCGCGAACTGCCTTGGCGAGACCGGCGGCCGACTGTATGGGCGGGTAAGGAAGCTTGAAGCCAAGCGCAGTCTTGTGGCGAGCGGGCTTGCCCGCGAAGCTTTTAGCGCTCTCACGGGCCTCTTCGCGAGCAAGCCCTGCTCCTACAGGGACCGTGTTCGGCCTTAACTGACTGCCGCGTATTTAGCGGTCAAGCTCACAGGGCTGCCTGCAACCACTCACTGAACCTTCGCGTCAGCGAGTTTTTTCACTGTCGCGATGGATCAGGCAGACCCAACTGGCCCCAGGAACACTTTGCTCGCTCAGGGGCTGCAACAACCCATTGGAGCGCGCATGGGCGGCCAACAGCTGACTCACCGAGGCAATCCCATTGCCCGTGCAGGCGGCATCAAGCAGCAGCTCCGGATCGGAAAAATTCAATCCATTGCCGCGCTGGCCGACATCCTCCCCGCCCTGCACCACCCAGTGACTCCAATCCATTTCCCGCTCGCCATGCAAGGTGGTGCGCTGCTCGGCGGGCACATCGAGCAGATCAAAGGTCATCCAACTCAATATCGATGTGATCGCGGCGGGAGGTGGCGGCATTCATTACGTGACCCATCAGCAGCCGTGGAGGCCATGAGGCTCATAATTCATTTGAAATAATGGCCATTTGCCGGTATCTCTATGCGCCTTTTTTAAGTAAGGCAGCTGAATTTCTTGAACAGGGCTGAAAGTAAAATCGGGCAGATCCCGCCGAAGAAACGGGACGGGTTTGCCGTAGGCCACTTCTGCGTCTGGCTGGTGTTCGGCACTCTTTTCTATCTGGGTCACGAGCTGGACCGGATTTTCGGACTTTATCTTTTCCTGGTTCCCCTGCTGCTCATCCCTGCTCTGATCGCTTCGGGTGCTTTTGTCATAGGCCTCGTGGCCAATCTATGGGCCCGTCGATGGAGAAGGCTGATGTCTGTCGTCGCGGCGCCTGTGGTGACGATCGGGCTACTGGCGGCATCGACCTACTATCAAATCAGTCCCGAATGGATTCATTTTCAGCTGACCCGTAGTCATTACATGGAACTGGTGCGCAACCTGCCCGGACCGTCGCCGAAGTATCAGGAATGGGACTGGGGTGAAACCGGTGGAGCCGGCAGCGCGAATATTTTCCACAGTCTTGTTTACGATGAAACGGACAACCCGCTTAATCGGCCCGAACAATCGGTACACAATGAAGCGACGTCTTCAGTTCGACCGTGTGGGGATCATTTCTTTTTAGTCACGGATACTTTTCAATGAGGTGCCCTGGAGTGCTTGACTGCACCCCAAGCCCATCCGAAGCCCAGCCTATCCGTTAAAGAGCGGACGTGTGCGCTGCGGTCGCTGTATGGCGCGCCTTTATCCAATCTGTGTCTAACATTCTGCTCCTGGCCGCCCTAGCATCGACCGCTCCGCTCAGGTGCAGACGATGAAAGAGATCCCCGGCAACATCGACTTTTCAGGCTTGACGGTTCGTCGGCTAGAGCCAGATGACCTCGAGATCATTTGTGCGCATCGCGAAACGATGTTCCTTGAAGCGGGCGGAGACCCGTCGGAATTGCGGGTGATGACCGAGCACTTCCGGCCCTGGTTGCAGCAGCGCTTATCCGATGGGCGCTACTACGGTTTTGCGCTGACGGACAACGCCCAGCCCGTGGCGGCGATAGGCCTGATGACTATCGACTGGCCACCTCATCCGTCCCACCCGACTTCCGACCAGCGCGGCTATGTGCTCAACGTTTTCGTCGACCCGACTTACCGGCGACGGGGCCTGGCAGCCTCCCTGATGAGGCTGGCTGAAACCGAGTTTGCCCAACGAGGTGTAAGTTTCGCCGTGCTGCACGCGACGAAGGCCGGCAAGCCGGTGTATGAACTCCTGGGTTGGGCAGCAACGTCTGAAATGGCAAAAACCATTCCGTAGGGGAAACCTCAGCCGAGCATGGGTTTGCGCATGAAGACACGGGCAAACCCGTTTTCCGTGGCTCGATGCGTTTCCTGATAACCCAGCGCCTTGTAGAGCGCGATGTTCTCGGTCATCAGTTGATGGGTGTAAAGCAGGATGGCGTCGCAACCGGTCTCGCGTGCGAAATCTTCAGAGAACGCCATCAGCGCCTTGCCGATACCTTGTCCTTTGTAGCGGGGCAACACGGCGATATTTTCCAGAAGCAGCGCCGAGTCCTGCGGGCTCAATACCAGCACCCCCATGACCTCTTCAGCCTTTGCCATCACGAAAACGCTGAGTTCAGCCACAACCGCCTTGTAGTCCTCAAGCATGGGGCCGGGCTTCCTGCCGATTCGCGGGATGTAAGACGAATAGGCTTCGGCCACCAGGGCCGTTATCTGCTCGACGTCTTCTTGGGTGGCCCGGCGAATACTCGTTTGTACATCCATTGCATGACCACTCGAAGATAGGTATGGGGAGCGGAAACTGGCCAGCGTCAATTCCCGGCTGAAGCAGCCTTCAATCATCGCGCGAGAAAAGGCTCGATCAGCGTCGCGAACCAGTCGATGAACATCCCGAGCCGGCGCGAGCGCTGTCGCCGATCAGGATACAACACCGAAACCATCATGGGTGCTGCACGGTACGCGGGCATGACTTCAACCAGAACCCCGGCCCCCAGCAGATGCCGGACATCGAACAACGGCACCTGAATCAGTCCCAGCCCGGCACAGCAACTGGCGATATAGTTTTCAGCGTTGTTCACAACAACCTGGCTGGGCAGTGCCCGGGACTGTTCGACACCGTCGAGTACGTATTCCCAAGGTAATTCCTGGCCACCAAGGGTGGGCGCGTAGCCGACACACAGATGACCGTCCTCCAGATCATCGGGATGCTCCGGAACACCCCATTCGGCCAGATATCCCGGGCTTGCGCAGTTGACCAGCAGCACCTGCCCCAAGGGTTTTACCACCAGGCTGCTGCTCTCTGGCGTGCCGAAACGAATCACGCAATCGACCCCCTCCTCTATCGGATTGATGGCCCGATCAGTGGAGCCCAGACAGAGCTGAAGCCCTGGATAGCAACGCAGCAAGTCGGGCAATGCCGGGATGATCAGACGTCGAGCGATGCGACTGGGCGCATCGACATTCAGCCGCCCCACGACGTGCTGTTGATGGGTCTGGAACAGTTGGTCGATGTCATCGATGTCCAGCAACACCTGGCGTGCACGCTCCAGCAACTGGCTGCCATCCGCGGTCAGGCTGACCTTGCGCGTGGTGCGATGCAGCAAGCGCGTACCGACATCCGCCTCCAGTTTCTGCACGGCCGCAGACACGGTCGCCCGTGGCAGTTTCAACACCCGCGCGGCCTGGATGAAACTGCCAAGCTCGGCCACCTGGAGGAAGACCCGGTACTGCTCAATTCTGTCCATAGGCCCGTCAATGCTTGAGGGTTGCGTTGGCGTGGCGGGCTCGATAGCGCCTGACCACCCGTCCTTCGATAGCGCACACCCCCAGCATCACCGCAGTGGTCAGCCAGCTCATCATCAACAGGTCGGTGGTATGGGCGACAGGCACCAGCGCCAGCAGCAACAATAGCCCGCCGAGATGGGATTTGGGCACCACCCGATATACCACACGCTTGTACAGGATGCTGCCGAACAGATAGATCATCGGGCCGGCCACCAGGGTAATGGCATCGACCATCGACAGGTGCCTGTCGGGATGCAGCATCACCAGATCGTTGCCCACGGCCGTGGTGATGATGCCCGCCACCAGAATGGCGTGAATATAGTGAAAGTAGGCGCCGATGCGGCCCGGATCGTCGGCTTGGGTGATACGCAACGTGGCGTCCTTGCCGGCGGTCCCGAAGTACAACCACCACATCGCCAGGGTACCCAGGAACGTCGCTCCCAACCCCAGCAGAATGGGCATGCCCCAAGGCTCGGTCTCGCCCAGGACCGCGCCGCTGGCCAGCAGGGTTTCACCCAGGGCGACAATCACAAACAACTGGCAGCGCTCGGCCAGATGGCCGCCTTCGATGGTCCAGTCACTAGTCCGCGAACGTCCCAGACCGGGGAAGGCGAAACCGAACATGGGCGAGATGTACTCGCACAACACGGCGATCAGCCAGAGGCCAATGCGTAGCGGCCCGTCCACACAGGCGCCGGCCACCCAGAACACTGCGGCCACCACCACCCAGCCGAGCATGCGCCTGAAATTGGGCGCCAGGGGATGCTCGCGGGGCAGTTGCAGCACGATAAAGCCCGTGCGCCCGACCTGTATCGAGACATAGGCCAGGGCAAAAACCAGTCCGCGCCCGCCAAAAGCTTCGGGGATGCTGGCGGCCATCAACAGGGCCGGAATCATCAGGGCAAAGATCAGCCCCCGCATCAACGGCGTCTCGGGATCGAACCAGTTGGTGACCCAGCCGGTGTACTGCCAGCCCAGCCACACGGCGAACCACAGGACCAGGGTCTCCATCACCCCGCCCCAGGTCAGATGATTGAGCAGGCCGTGACTGAGTTGCGTCACGGCGAACACATACACCAGATCGAACATGAGTTCTTCGAAGGTCACCCGCGCATGATGACCGTCGCGATGGCGAAGCAAAGGATGAGGCGCGTGCTGGTTTACGCTCATGTCCAACCCCGTGGCCTGGTAGTGTCGGGAAAAGTGTCAACGCGCCCTGCCGGGGTTGCAATGTTTTTTATCGGCTTACTTGGTGGTGTAGCCGCCGTTGATCAGGATCGTCTGGCCGGTGATCCACCAACCGTCGCTGACCAGATTGCGAATGAACGGCACCACATCCGCGATATCGGTCAGCCCCGTATGGGAGAACGCTGACAGGGCCGCCGCGGTTTTATGGTAGTTGACCGCGTCCTGGCCTTCAGCCGGATAAAAAAACGGGGTGTCCATGGGGCCCGGGCCTACCGCCGTCACCGAGATACCGCGTGCGCCCAACTCCTTCGCCGCGGCCCGGGTGAAGTGCTCGACGGGAGCCTTGCCACCGGCATAAGCCGCATAGAAAGGCGTGAACGCCCCCAGCAACGAGGTGACGATGGAGCAGATCTTGCCGTTGTCGTTGAGCTGTTTGCCCGCCTCCTTGATAAAGAAGAACGCCGACTTGGCATTGACCGCCATCATCTCGTCGTACTCGGCCTCACTGATATCGGACATCGGCTTTTTCAAGACTTTGCCGACGGTGTTGACCGCGATGTCTGGCCGGCCGACTGCTGCCACCGCATCCTTGAAGAGCTTTTCCACCGCACCGGCCGTGGTCAGATCGGCCTGCAACGCCACGGCCTCGGCGCCCAACGCCTTGATCGCCGCCACAGTGGCCTCGGCGTCCGACTGGCTGGCGGCGCTGTTGTAATGCACCACTACCGCCTTCGCACCTTGTTGCGCCAGGTCCCGAGCGATAAGACCACCCAGATTCTTGGCGCCACCGGCGACAAGCACCACTTTACCCTTGATGGAATGGTCTGGCATGGCATAGCTCCTGGCTGATGAAAGTACGCCACAGTCTAGAGAGCCATTGCATAAAGATAAGCCAGTGAAGGTTGGATGGACTGTCCAGGTATGACGACCAATCATCAGGGACGAACGGAGGACATTTAAGAACATGTCGTCCTGGCCTGAAAAAGTGATGACTCATCAGCCACTTCTATCGCAACTCATAACAGATACTTATTTTCGGAAAGAATCGGCCAATTCTCGTCGGATTGCCCTACAAACCGCTCTATCTCAAGCCATACAGCCTATAGCATCAAAACTGAAACATTGGTAATTTGCGCCGCACGTGATAACTCCCAGAGTTCTAATAATGAAAAAAGTCATGCTCAAGACCACACTCAGCCTTGCGGTCACCCTGGCCTCCACCCAACTTTTCGCCAGTGGTCTTGCCATCAACGAACAAAGCATCAGCGGGATGGGGACCGGTTATGCGGGCCGTTCGTCTTCTGCCGAAGATGCCAGCACCCTTTACGGCAACCCTGCCGGTATGTCCCTGCTCGGTCGCGACCAAGTGACCGCCGGTGTCTCGGTCCTTGATGCCAAGACCGATATCAAGAACACCAGCGGCGGTCGCCCAGGCGGCACCAACGACGGCGACATGGTCCCGTTCACTTCCGTACCCAATGCCTTCTTCGTCAAACAGCTGGGCAACGGCTGGGCAGTGGGCCTGGGTGCCTACGCGCCTTTCGGCCTGATCACCGATTATGAAAGCGGCTTTGCCGGCAGCAATTACGGCCAGAAGAGCGAAGTCAAGGTTGTCACCCTGCAACCGACGGTCAGCTACGCCATCAACGACGTGGTTTCCATCGGCTTCGGTCCGACCTTCAACCGCATCAGCGGCGAGCTGAGCTCCACGCTGCCGATCGGTAACGGCTTTGTCGACGTCAAGGGCGACGACACGGCGGTGGGCTACAACGTCGGCGTGATTGTCCAGCCGACCGACACCACCCGCCTGGGCCTGACCTACCACTCCAAGGTCAGCTACTCGCTGGATGGCCACACCAGCGTCACCGGCCTCACCGGTTTCGGTATTCCCGACGCCCGCTACAAGACGTCCCTGGATATCAGCACGCCAGAGAACGTGGACTTCTCGATCACCCAGAAACTGGATGATCAGTGGACTGTCTATGGCGGTGCCACCTGGACCCGCTGGAGCCGTCTGCAAAACATCACCGTCAACAACCAGGGCGTGACCGGCCCGCTCGCCAGCCAGCTGACCAGCAGCACCGAACCCGAGAACTGGCATGACACCTGGGCCTCGGCCATCGGCGTGTCCTACCGCGTCAACAAGGAATGGGTCCTGCGCAGCGGCTTGTCGGTCGACCAGGCGCCGACCAACAACACCGATCGTTCCGTGCGTATCCCGACAGGTGATCGCCGCGTCGTCAGCTTCGGTGCCGGCTACAGCCCAACCGACGACCTGACCATCGACCTCGCCGTCTCCTACCTCAAGGAAGAAGACGTCAACGTCAACCTGAACAACCCGCAAAAAGGCACCTACAGCGCCCAGTACGAAAACAGCGCATGGGGCTACGGCCTGGGCTTTACGTACAAGTTCTGATTCACAAGGCCAGAGAAACTGCCGGGCCCGAGAGACACCAACACCCTGCGAAGGTCATGCTTTCGCAGGGTGTTTTGTTTTCTCTAGCCAATCAAGGAGCTGATACCATTCAAGCATTGACAAGCCGGGTAGGAAAATATGAATCGTCAAAAAAAGCTGAAGCAGTTATTCAAGGCCAACGCCAAGAAGGCCAGTGCCAAATTGGCACCCAAGAGCAAAAACACATACATCAGCAAAGCTGACCGATTGAAGCTGGCGGCTGAAGCCAGTCAGGACCCGATCATTTCCCCAGAAAGCTGATCGATAACGAGCATCCCGCAATGCTCGGCAATCGCTCCAATCTGTCGTCGACTAAAATCCACGGACCATCCCCCAACCGTGGAGACTCAAGATGACCCGCAAAAACACGATTTGTCTCTGGTACGACGGCACCGCCCTGGAGGCCGCGACGTTTTACGCCGAGACCTTTCCGGACAGCGTGGTAAGCGCCGTCCACCGTGCGCCTGGCGACTACCCTTCGGGCAAACAGGGCGATGTCCTGACGGTCGAATTCACCGTAATGGGCATCCCTTGTCTCGGTCTGAACGGCGGGCCTGTGTTCAAGCATAGCGAGGCGTTTTCGTTCCAGGTGGCGACTGACAACCAAGCTGAAACGGACCGTTTGTGGAACGCGATTGTCGGCAACGGCGGCGAGGAAAGTGCCTGCGGCTGGTGCAAGGACAAGTGGGGGCTGTCGTGGCAGATCACCCCACGTGTATTGACGACGGCGATCTCCAGCCCTGATCGAGCGGCGGCCAAGCGTGCGTTCGAGGCCATGATGGGCATGAGAAAGATCGATATCGCGACCATCGAAGCGGCGCTCAAGGGCTAACCCGCCCAATCCGTTTGCTGGCTTATCAAGACAGGATCATAGAGAAGAATCACGTCAATCAGGAATCAGTTTCTCCATAACATTGAACGTGATCATGTGTGGACGTGACCGCTATCGCCGGTGCTAGTATCGCCCCGTAACCGAGGGACTCTCGATGGATACAGCCCACCTTAAATTGTTTGTCGAAACCGCTCGCCAAGGCAGTTTCGCGGCGGCGGCCCGAAGCCTGGACATTGATCCCGCGGCCGTCACGCGAGCCGTCAGCACGCTGGAGAAAACGCTCGGCTTGCGTCTCCTGGAACGTACAACACGCCGGCTTGTGCTCACCGATGCCGGCAAGATTTACTATGAGCACGCCCGCAAGCTCTTGCAGGATCTACAACGTGCCGCCGATGAAGCGAGGGACCTCGCGGGTAGTCCGGCGGGAGTTGTCCGGGTCACGACATCCGTGACCTTTGGCCACAAGATCCTGTTGCCACTGTTGCCCGCTCTCCGGGAAGCCTATCCCTCCATTGAGGTCGATGTGATCCTGTCTGATTCACTGATGGATCTGGTCAGTGATCGGGTGGATGTCGCACTGCGTTTGCGACAGAGTACGGACACCTCGATGGTCGGTATTCAACTGGCAAAAATTCGCTATCACATCTGCGCCAGCCCCCACTACCTGAAGAGTCAGGGCCGTCCTCGTTCACCGGGAGAGCTGGTCGCTCATAACTGCATACGTTGTTCGGTTCACGGCCATCTTTCGCCTTGGAAACTGCGTGATGCAACAGGCGTTGTGGAGGAAATCGTGGTGGATGGCTGGTTGGTGGTTTCCAACTCGCTGGCCCTGCATCAGGCCGCGCTGGATCATATGGGGCCGGTCCTGCTCGCGGACTGGCTGGTGAAGGAGGATCTGGCGGCGGGCCGTTTGATCGATCTGTTTCCTGACTACGAAGCTACGCCAACGGACTTCGACAACACCCTGTGGCTGCTCTACACCAACCGGGCCTATGTGCCCAGAAGAGTCCGGGTGTTCATCGACTTCATCAAACAACGCATGCGTGACGCTGCCACGACTGGAGCGGGTGCGTATTGAGGCAGCTGCTTCAAGCCAGTCGCCTTGGGCGGATTCCATCGTTTTCTGCAAGGGTCCCTTGAGGCTTCGCATCTGTGGTCCCTATTGCTCCGTCAGTATCTTGAGTGCTCCAAACAACAAGGAACTGATTCATGAGCACTCGTAGAATATCTGATGCTTCAAGGCTCCCACGTCCCCCTCAGGCAGAGGCTTTCTCGCAAACCCGAAAAAACCGAAGTGCAAGCTGGCTATTGGCGTATCCGGGATATGCCGCATTGGCGGCCACTCTGCTGGTGGGCAGTCTCAGTGTAAGCGCTTCGGCGGCGCCGACTTTTAAACTGTCGAGCCCCGATCTCAAATCGGGCGTCTTTGACAAAGCCTATACGCTGAATGGGTTTGGTTGCACGGGTTCGAACGTGTCGCCTGCGATCCAATGGTCGGGCCTGCCGGCAGGAACCAAATCCATTGCCTTGCAAGTCCAGGACAAGGACGCACCGACCGGCAGCGGATTCTGGCACTGGACGGTATACAACATTCCTGCCACCGAGCAGGGACTGGCGCGCGGGGCAGGTAATGCAGGCGGTCAATTGCCCGCTCCGGCGTTCAGTGGCGCAAATGACTTCCTGGACACCGGTGCGACCGGTGGAAATGGCAACTATGGCGGTCCTTGCCCGCCCTTGGCGGACAAGCCTCATACCTACACGTTCACAGCCTATGCGCTGGCTGTCGACGATATTGAAGCGGCCGCTGGAATTCCGCGTACGGGTACTGCGGCGCTCCACTCCTTTGTCCTGAATAAAGGGCTGGGTGACAAAGTCTTGGGAAAGGCCAGCTTCAGTGCCCAATACGGACGCTGAAAGCGTACACCCCGGCTTTGAAATATAGAGGGCTGCTGTCCATTAAATGCTGATCATCCGGCGAGGCATCACTATGCCCGTTTCTACTCGGGCGTACTGATGCCTCGGTGATGTTTTACGTGGGTTATTTATGAAAAAACTCCGAATCCTTTGCTTGCATGGATACCATGGCAATGCGCAGGTGATGCGCAGCCAAGTGCTGCCGCTCACCAGTGGCCTGGACCATCTGGCGCACTTTATTTATGTGGATGCACCGGCTCTTGCCGAGGGCGATTTCGGTTGGTGGCATGCCATCGAGCAATCGACGCAGAACAAAGTAGCAGGCGTAGACTCATCCTCCATCCGATACAGCGGATGGGCGAAAACCTACAAGTGGATTATTGCCACCTTTGAAAACGCGGGTCCATTTGATGGCGTTTTCGGTTTTAGTCAGGGGGCCGCGTTGACGGCCCTGCTGGTAGGGCTTCGGGCACCAGATGGGAATGTAAGCACGAAGTATCCGCTGGCGTTTGATTTCGCAATGATGGCGGGTGCCTTTTTAGCGAATGACCCGGCCCTTAAAGCACTTTATGAAGCTGAGGCGTGTTATGAGTTGCCCTCCGCTCACATCATCGGCCGCTCTGATTTGATAGTGCCTAGTCGCTATTCGTATGACGTAGCGGCCCTTTTTAAACGGCCCTTGGTCATTGAGCATGGCGGTGGGCATATCGTGGACGGTTCGGAAAAAACCCGAGAACAGGTCGCGTTCTTTCTGGAGCAACAACTGGATCTGGGACGCAAAGGATTTAAGTGACTGTAGTCATATGGGTTGGGATGCAGGCATTTGGGTATGTCGGTGACCCGACCTATGCTGAACGCTCCACCTCACCTGGAGTTCGTCATGACCGTCCGCCGCATCGTCGCCAACCTGACCAACCAGCACCCCGCCGAAGTCGCGACCTTTTATAGCGAGCTGTTCGATATCGCCCCGGTGATGGACCACGGCTGGATCATCACCCTGGCCTCCGACAGCCAGGCCCTCGCCCAACTGAGCATTGCCAGCGAAGGCGGCTCCGGCGCGCCGGTACCGCAGCTGTCCATCGAAGTGGACAACCTCGACGAGGTGTTCGAGCGCGCGCAACGTGCAAGCTATGAGATCCCTTACCCGCTGACCCTGGAACCCTGGGGCGTGCGACGCTTCTTCGTGCGTGATCCATTGGGTACGCTGATCAATGTGCTACAACACACTGGCTGAAGCGCAATATTGCTGTCGAAAACGTCAAGCGTGGCAAGAGGTCCGCTTGATTAACTCTTTCGCAAAGGACTTTCACTTATGAGCGACACCAACGTCTATCAACAAGTGCAATTGCAAGTCAGCAATGTCGCGCCCGGCCAACAAATCGTGGTGGTGTTGGCTGAGAAGAATGCGCCGGTTGCCTGGAGCACAGGCCCTGTTTCTGCAGGCCCCAGCGGCATTTTCATTCGAACCAGCACAGGTGCTACCCTGTCGCTGAGCAACTTTTCCATCAGCGCCGACCAGGTGCAGGTCAATACGTCGCACGGCGCCAGTCAGGCCTCATTGTCCTTCAGCATCGGGCTGTATCTGGTAGCGCAAGCGGGCATACAAGCATTCAGCCTGCGTTCGCGTTCCGATCCAGGCATTATGGTGCAGGTAAGCATCGGCGGTAGCCCCCTGCAAGCACTCAATGGCTCCTTCACTACCTTCTCCTGGTCACCGTAGGTCCCTCTGACGCTACCAACGGTTCAACGCCTTACAGTGCGGCTCGAGTCCCTGTTTGTCCCAGGGCTCCAGCCGGCTTGCCGGCGTCTTATAACGAGCGTTTCTTCAGAGCATCCGACGCAGCACCGAACTGCCTCGAAGCTGGTGTCGCACCACAGCGGCCAGGTGCAAAGCCACCAGCACAGCCAACGTGGCGCAGAGCAGATGATGCAGTTGTTGAACGTCGGCCAGGGCTGGCACGGAGTGAAGCAACTGCGGCAGCGGCATGATCCCAAGCAACAGCACGGGATGATTCATCATCACCACGCCGGTCAGCAGTACGCCACTTACGCAGAGATAGATCAGGGTGTGGGTCAGCTTGGCGATGCTTTTCTGCAGGTCTCGGGTGCCTGTCGACTGTTCGGCCGAGGCGCTCAAGTACAGCCACAGGCGCCAGGCAAAGAGCGGAATGAACACCGTGGTTATTTGTGGATTGATGCTTTCCACCCACTGGCGAACGGGGTGATGGGCGGGAAGCAAGGTCACACCGAAGCCGCTCAACGTGGCCCAGAGAATGACCAGCGCAGAGATCCAGTGCAGGTAGATGCGGGTGGTCGTGTAGGGCTTGGGGGGTGATTGCAAGACGGGGTGGTCCATAAAATCGTGGGGCGCCCATGAGTAAGAAGGATTTACATTTAGATTTGCGACGCCACGGTACTATCCCGCTATTCGCACTGCAAGGGTTTGGGCGCCCTACCCCGTGGGTTTGCGGGGTTTGGATGCTCTGGATCAATGAAATGCCCTCGCCACAATCGGTAATACTCCTGGCCTTGTCGCTGTGCGGGCTGGGCACTAGTCTTCGAATGTCGCTGCTCATTCAGCGACCGGGCCTGGAAACCCGGCAAGAAATCAGGCGCTCGACGCCTCCATGGATTACGATTGCAGGCGTTTTTTTGTGCCCGCTTATCTGTGTCATGGCGGCTGTGCGCGGGAGACCTTCGGGTCTGCCGGGGTCCTGATTTCCCGGTTTCCAGCCTGCGTACAGCTGCCACCCTTCGCCTGGAAACGAACTGTTGCGGCTCCTCAATATCAGGAGTTATGCCATGGATGTTTGTATCTTCTCGTTGTTGCGCACCGATGATTGTTCCGCCTCTGCCACTTCTGGAGGTGTCCAATGAGCGACCATCCTCCCATCAAGACCCTCGGAGTCATTACTTTTGCGTCCTGTGGCGCGGGTGATCAGGAGTTGTTCCGAGTCAACCCGGATATCCCGATCAAGGACGCCATGGAGCACGCCTCCAATCTGTTTTACTGCGCCAAGCACTTGGCCTTGGACGCTGCTATGGAGAAAGATGGGGAGCGCTATGCGTGGGCGTCCCACTATCTTTGCGAAATGGGCAAGGCGGTAGTCGACGATCTGAACCAGAGGATGTTGTCTTGCCAAAAGGCATAAGTCGGGACTGGGTAGTTACTGGCCGGTCGTAATGGCCGGCCACATACAACTGTTGTTTGAACAAAGTGCCAGCGATAGATACCAACCAAGCTCAACGCACAGGATAGGCGACCATCTCCAACGGCTTGGACTTGGATTCGACCGTATAACGACCTATCTTTACCGAGGCCGAATCGCCGTTGGCCGGCCAGATGGCCCCGGCCTCAGTCTGAACCTCTTGCGTCGACAATTCTGGCGCGAGGGTTCGCAGCAACGCATAGGTCATGCAACGCATCAGCCGGAGCTGCTCCTTGGGTTGCATGAATTGCTCCCCAGTCGTCCATTGTGCTTTTACAACCCTTCCGTCTTCGTCCTTGGAAAACTTCATATCAACAGCGCCGTCCTGCACAAACATGGATTGCTGTGTCTGAGTGCCCGGTATTGAGTACGTCCCGGCACGAACATCCCTGCACGTGAAGTCCTCTTTAGCCCGTTCCTCCATGGCCTGTGACATTTCCCGGGGTGTTAACTCGAAAGACGGTGGCCTGACAAAGCCGCAGGTATAAACAAATTCGACCTTGTCGGGCCAACCCAGCCCGGCGTCATGCACCCGGCGAACGACCGCATCAAGGTAGCGTGGAGGATTGATGGAACTGCACGTCAGGATCGCCCGGACTGTCTTGGTGACGGTGCCGTTGTGGTCGCTACTGACAATGTAAGAGAAACTCGCCTGTTCGCCGAAGTCCTTTTTCAAGCCTTGGAGAATCTGTTCGTTTTGCTCGTCTGTGAGCATCGATGCCTGGGCCAGACGGAGACCATGGTAGAACCTTCCAAGCTTCGACCAATCGACATTGAGCCAGAGAGCAGCAGCCGACAACAGCAAAAGGATAATCAGTAAGGTACGCGTCCTGCGAGCCATAACGGGAAACTCTGAAGAGGTGCGGCCTGTATTGGCCAATGGGTTTCGGGTGTGAACGGAGGGTCCATAGCAGGGGCCGCATGCCACTAACTAGCCACCGCCGTATTCAAGGCAAATCTATTGATTGTGCTGGTTTGGGTAGGGCAGCAATCCGATCTATGTTGAACGTCTATGCCCCGCCTTGAATCCGTCATGACCATCTTTCGTATAGTCGCCCACCTGCCCCCCCCACCGAGGTCGCAGCCCTTCAAAATGCCTCCTCGCCACAATCGGTAATAATCCTGACCTTGTCGCGGTAGAGACCGAACACTAGTCTTCGGTAGTCGCCGCCTATTCGGCGACCGGGCTTGGAAACCCGAAGACATAGCGCACAGGCGCCCATCGGTTACAATTGCGGGCGTTTTTTCGTCCGCTTTTTTCAATGGCGGCTGTGCGCGGGAGGATTTCGGTCCTGCCGGGTCCTATGTCCCCGGTTTCCAACCTGCGTACAGCTGCCACCCCCTCGCTTGGAACGAACGTGGCGGCTCTCACTTAGACGTAGGAGCGTTACACATGCACGTACTTGCTTCGCTCGACCTTCGCACCTCGGACATCTGTGCAATTGCGGGAGGTATCCAATGAGCCACCTTCACCCTATCAAGACTCTCGGTGTTATTACCTTTGCATCCTGCGGCACGGGTGATCAGGAGTTGTTCCGAGTTAACCCGGATATCCCGATCAAGGACGCCATGGAGCACGCCTCCAATCTGTTTTACTGCGCCAAGCACTTGGCCTTGGATGCGGCTATGGAGAAAGATGGGGAGCGTTATGCCTGGGCGTCCCACTACCTTTGCGAAATGGGTAAGGCGGTGGTCGACGATCTGAACCAGAGAATGTTGTCTGGCCAAAAAAACTAGGCTGAATAGCTCCTGGCCGGCCGCAATTGCCGGCTCACACACTATCCCTCCAGCAGCAATAATCACTCCAAAATGCTAATTCGCGAAGGGCAAAAATCCGCCAAAAGAGGTCATTCAGGAATAGATGACTTGGCCGCATGGATACGTTTGGATAGATTCAACTCGAGTTGGATCAAACAACTAAAAAAGGACTGTATTCACTTCTAACTCGCCAGAGGAAAATATTTATGGATTGGCGATTTTTACTCTATTACGACCACTGGATTTGGCACTGTACATAGCTGCATCCACGCGCCGAATGAAGTCGTCGAATGATTCCAATGGCGCCCACGTCGCGACACCAAAGCTGCAAGTCACCTGTCCGAGCTCATCAAATGGGAGGGTACTTATCAGGACTCGAAGCTTTTCTGCCAGCCCCCTTGTATCGTTCAGTTCGCTATTCGGGCATATCAATGCGAACTCCTCTCCGCCTGTTCTGCACAGCAGATCGGTTTTACGTGTTGCCGAACGTATCCGTGCGCACAATGACTTCAGAACTTTATCACCACACAGATGCCCCCAACGGTCGTTTATGTGTTTGAAGTGATCGATGTCGAACATGATCAGCGATAGCGGCTGACATTGAGCGTTGGCCTCAATGAGCAGGCGCTCCATCGATTCTTCGAAGTAACGGCGGTTATATACGCCGGTCAGGTGGTCGGTAATGTTCAGTACCTGCAAGTCTTGCGTGCGCTCTGCAACCAGCGAGAGGGCGCGGGCGCGTTGTGTGATCAGCAAGAACACCATCAAGGTCATCAGCAGTGTCAACCCTGCTCCGAATACGATAATCAGGCTGCTGGAAAGTACGTGGTTGTTGGCGGCCAAAAATGCCGGGCTTGGCCGAAACTGCATTACGTAAATAGTGTCAGCGACTTTCAGCAGTCGCTGCTCGTAAAGCACTGAAGGGGCTGCTGGTGCTGAGCTCTGATAAATATTTTCATCCAGATGTTGTACATCGGTCGTTGAGAGCGTCACGTTCAAGCGTTGCAGACTTGGCAATGGGATTCCTTGCTCCATCAAAAAAGCCAAGCGTACGGTGGAGATGACGTACCCCTCCAAACCATCGTCGTTCGTTGGGGTCTTGGAGGGCGCCTGGAATACGGGCGCGACAAAAAAATGCCGGACTGGCCATTGGTCATTCTCAACGGTTCCGACACGACCATTTGACGAGTTTCTCGCGCTTTCTTGAGCAACGCCTCGCGACCCGGGCGAGCCAGAACATCCATGCCAGGTGTGATCTTTACATTATCTAGAGCCAAAAGGTAGAGCAAGATCCAGTGCTCCGGGCGGCTAGTGAGGGGACGATTTTCGCCATTGACGGGATTGATTTCATGATATGAAAAATCAGTGGTTCCATTGAGGAGCGCTTTGGCACGAAACGCCTCTAGATCCTTCTCGAGGATTCTTTGAACCCAGCCATAGGTTTCGCCTTCCTCAACCAGAGGCGTGACAAATCCCAGAAATTCTTTCTCAGTGACGTCGTCGGCGTTTATAAAGAACCGTTTCACAGTCCCCAGTTTTAAGTCCTGAACAGTAAAGCGTCGCTGCACGCGACTGAACCGTTCGTCGACCTCCAGTTGGAATGCAACGCTAACTGTACGCTGCTCTGCCTCTATAAACAGAATCAGCACCAAGGCCGTAACAGCCACCCCTGCCAGGCAAACCAGAGCGCAAAGGATCCAGTCTGAGGTTTTGAGTGTGCTCCGACGAGAAAGCATCATTTTGTGCTCCTTGATTGCCGCCAAAATATCGTGCAAAGATCCGACGCTTTCTGGCATATCGGCACGCCTACCTAGATCTTAATAGACTAGGCACTGGGGTACGACGATGTTTTTTTATATGAGCTCTTGCCCCGGTGCACCAAGCAGAAACTAGAAACAGTGGCAGCGTCGACAGCAGTTGCGGACGTTGTGTCGCCAAGCGTGCCAACCCAGACCTAACGATAGGTTTCGAGTCGAGCTAGATAGTAGCTTGCCCATCCCCAAACAAAAAAAGCCCCACAACCGAACCCGGTGCGGGGCAAAAAAATGGGTCGGTTGCGGCCAACCAAAGGAGCGCGATAAAAACAGTTACCGCACGGACTCAGATGCAATCCTGAGCCGCACGTTCAAAACTCGAAGGCAGAAAGTTCGACGCCAGCAAATGCCGCTCGTAGATAAACACCTTCCCGCCCGTCCCCGCCTTGTAGGCTTCCAGCACGTTGTCCGCCGAAACCTGGCTCGCGACCACGATCCGGTAGCTGCGCTGGGTCTGCGAGACGGTCGGGTTCAACGCACTGTGCTGCAATTTCGGGATGACGCAGTCGGCGTATTGGGCTGGGGTCTTGCGGGTCTGCAAGGTCAGGGTCGGGTCGTTCGGCGCGGAGGCACAACCGGCCAGCAACAAAGCGCCAAACGCCAGGGCAAGCACAAATGAAGGGCGCATCAATCTCTTCCTGAAAATAAGCAATGTGTTCGATGGCGGCGATTTTCCGGGTATTGTCGACAAAGTAGAACTTGCGTTTCGTGATGGTCAGTATTACGTCTAGCAATAGTTGCCCGCCGTGCAGACAGCGACACGCCCCATCACAACGAGAAAAAACTGATAAGGAGGTCTCCTTGAGAACATTTGACCTGATCCGCGACGCCGTTTTGCCCGATTTCCGTGAGCGGGTGGCCGACTACCTGATCCAGTACGAAACCGTGCTGCTCAGCGAAAACGCGACCGACCCGGAGTTGCTCCGGGCCACTGCCAATCAGTTGCGCGGCTATTTGCGCGGGTTGAACACGACCCGGGTGCTGGGCATGGCGGATTGGGAGGAGCTGGATCGGCGGGTGGTGAATACCTGGCTTTAGCGACCGAGCATGAGGGGTACCTCACCCGCACAAGGCCCACGATCCCCTCCCGTTGGAATAGCGCTGCATAGAGCGCCGACAGACGATCAGCCCTTCCCGACCGCCTGTATACGCGCAACCACGCGACTGGCCAGGTCATCGGGGCGAAACTTGGCCAGAAAGTCGTCCGCCCCGACTTTCTTGATCATCGCCTGGTTGAAAATGCCGGATAAAGATGTGTGCAAAACAATATGCAGCTTCTGCAGCCGAGGATCATTTCTCACTTCGGCTGTCAGGGTGTAACCGTCCATCTCCGGCATTTCTATATCAGAGATCATCATCAGCAGATCGTCTGCCGGTGACTTTCCCTCGTCGAGCATGCCATGCAGGTAGTCCAGGGCCTGCCGACCGTCGTTGAGCGCTATCACCTTCACACCCACCGACTCCAGGCAGCGACTGACCTGCTTACGGGCCACGACCGAGTCGTCCACCGTCAGTACCAGGAATTCGGGGGCCTTGGCATTGGTCTGGGCATCGATCACCCCCAGGGAGATGACTTCACTGGTGGGCGCCACCTCGGACAACACCTTCTCGACATCAATGATTTCCACCAGCCGGTTATCGACCCGTGTCACGGCGGTCAGGTAATGATCGGAGCCACTGCCCTTAGGTGGTGGATGAATGTCCTCCCAGTTCAGGTTCACAATGTGCTCGACCGCCGAGACCAGGAAACCCTGGGTCTTGGTGTTGTATTCGGTAATGATCACGAACGCCGAGGCCATGTCCTGGACCCCAGGCAAGCCGGTAGCCCGCGCCAGATCCAGGATCGGGATGGAGGTACCGCGAATATTGGCCACACCGCAGACCACCGGGTGGGACTTGGGCATGATATGCAACGCCGGACAGGGCATGACTTCTCGCACCTTGAACACGTTGATGCCATAGAGTTGGTGTTCGTCGAAGCGGAACAACAGCAATTCGAGGCGATTCTGCCCCACCAGCTGGGTTCGACTGTTCACGGAATCCATCAGACCTGCCATCACCACCCCCTTGAGCATTCAATTGCCAATCCCCGCCAACAGTGGTCGGGAGTGGTTGGATATCGTTGGTTCGTCACCTGCGCAGTGGTTCCGAAATGCGTAAACGCAATCAGGCGGATCGCGCAATAGAGGCCGTGAGCACTGACTGGCGTTAAAAAATCATCGCCGCATGCGCGCCCCTCCACCATCGGAGCATCCCTATTTTCGGGTAGGGATAACAGGACATGGGGTAGGAAATTCCCTAGAGCTTAGCTGGTCTGATCGCCCTCCGTCTGCAAGGTGCAACGCCACCACCCTCCGAACATTAAATTCCTGTCATCCACAAAAGCGTCATAAAGCCATCACGCAACATTGTTACAACCGCTGGCGTAGTTCCTCATTAAGAGCCCGACGCCGTGAACCTTCGTTTCGCCTTCCTCCGCAAGCCCTCCCACCGACCCGCCCTGCTGCGCCGCCTGAGTATCGGCAAGCGCCTGCTGGCCAGCTTCGGGCTCTGCGCCCTGTTGCTGGTCGCCCTGGGCGGGTTGTGTCTGACGGCCATGCAGCATATTCGCCATGACGGCGAGTTGATCGAGCAAGGACCGCTGTCGAGTATCGCCCAGGCCGACGCCATCGCCATCGACCTGGCCAAGATGCGCACCGAAGCCGCGCTGTTGCTGGTGTATGCCAACGACCCGGCCGAACTGACCAACCGCAAGATCAACCTGCAACAGCTCAGTGGCGAGGTGAACCAGGGGTTTACCGAGTACCTGGCCAAGGTTCCGGAGGGGACGGAACGGGACTCGATCAAGTTGCTGCAGGACGCCGCGCAGCAATTTGTCACCCTGTTCAAGCAGGCCATCGACCTGGTCGAGCAGAAGAAAATGAGCGAAGCCACCAACCTGTCCAACAATGACCTGGCCAACCAGGGTTCGATGATGGACATGCAGGTGCAATTGCTCCGTGAGCTGAACAAGCAGACCACCGCCCAGGCCCTGGAAAACACCGCCAGCACCTTCAAGAAAGTCCAACTGCTGCTGCCGATTGTCATCGCCGTGGCCCTGGTGCTGATGCTGTTGCAGGCCTGGCGGCTGAGCGTAAGCATCACCCGGCCGCTGCGCCAGGCGTTGCAAGTGGCCAAGACCGTGGCTGCCGGCGACCTCAGTCAATTGGTGGTCGCCCATGGCCAGGACGAAGTGGCGCAACTGCTGCAGATGCTCGGACACATGCGCGATCAACTGCACGCGGTGATCAATCAGATCGGTGGCGCCGTCGGCCGGCTGAACGCGGCGACCCAGGAGATGGGCGCGATCATGCACGACAGCGCCCAGGACCTGCATCAGCAATACGGCGAGATCGAACACGCCGCCACCGCCGTCACCCAGATGAGCCAGGTGGTCGAGGAAGTCGCGCGCAATGCCGTGGAGACCTCCAGCGAATCCCGCAGCTCCAGCACCGCCGTGCGCGAAGGCCAGCAGCAATTGGACGAGACCATGGCCGATATCAGCGTACTGGCCGATCAGGTCGAACAGGCCAGCCTCCGTGCCCAGGCCCTGGCGATCGAGACCCAGGGCATCAGCAAGGTGCTGGAGGTGATCCGTAGCGTGGCCGCCCAGACCAACCTGCTGGCGCTCAATGCGGCCATCGAGGCGGCCCGGGCCGGTGACGCGGGACGCGGTTTTGCCGTGGTGGCCGATGAAGTGCGCGGCCTGGCGCAGCGCACCGATGCGTCAACGCGGGAAATCGAAAAGATGATGGACGGCATTCACCAGGGCACCGGCGACACGGTCGTGGCCTTGGCCGAAAGCGCCGCCCAGGCCGGCCGTACTCGCGCGAGGGCACAGGTGGCCAAGGATGTGCTGGGAAGTATCTCCAGGTCGGTGGCCGGCATTGACGAGCGCAACCTGGTGATCGCCACCGCTGCCGAGCAACAGGCCCAGGTGGCCCGCGAAGTGGACCACAATCTGGTGCGCATCCGCGACCTGTCGATGCAGACCGCCAGCGGCGCCGCACAAACCAGCAACGCCAGTCAGGAGCTGGGGCGCCTGGCGGTGGAGCTGGACGGGATGCTGGCGCGCTTCTCGCTGTAAGGGATGGGCGGTCTGTCGATCGTCAGCCCTGTGGGCCTTCGATTTCGAAGGTCACCTTGTCAGCGTAAAAGGCGATGTGCTCCTTGATTGGCGCCACTGCCGGGTAGGCGTCTTCGTAGGTCCAGACCGCGTTTTCAGCGGTCTTTCCGTCGGCGTTCAAACTGAAATAATTCGCCTCGCCCTTGTAGGGACAATGGGTTGCATGTTCGGTGCGCGCGTAGTGTTCAGCCCGAATATCGGACCTCGGGATATAAAACACCGCTGGGTACATGGCCTCTTCGAGTTGCAGCGCCTGGTCGGTCTGCGCGACGACGACCTCATTGAAGCGAACGGTGACACGCCCCTGGAAAGGGGTAATGGTGATCGGATGATCCGGGCCGGGGATTTTCATGATGATCAGTCCTGATGGTTCACGAGGGAAAAGGCGCAGCGTGTCGCCCGTGATCCAGCGGGTTTCATCGGCCGCGAGGAAGACAATAGCAGTTGCAATGTCGTCGGACTTGACCATGCGCTTCGCCTGCTCTGGCGGCAGGCGCTGTTCGATACATCGGCCCCCATTGGAGCTGATCACTTATCCGGCTAAGCTTGCTCCTTGCGCCGTCCTGAACTTCAACTGGAATCCTGCCGGGTGATCAAACCGTTATTGCTGCTACGCCGTCGTTTCGCCTCCCTGCGCTGGCGCACCCGCGTGACCCTCTGGGTTGCCGCAACCCTCGCGGGACTGCTTGTGGTCCTGTTCGCCCGACTGGCCGACCTTGCGCTGACACAATTTGCCCAGCACACCGCCGAACGCCCCTGGCTGCCGTTTATCTATACGCCGTTGGTCGGCATGCTGGTGGTGTGGCTGACCACACGTTTTTTTGTCGGCGCCCAAGGCAGTGGCATTCCCCAGGTGATCGCTGCTACCCGCCTGGCCCACAAGGGCGCGCCGGTTAACCATTTGGTGTCGTTGCGTATCGCCTTCGCCAAGATAGGCCTTGGCACATTGGCGCTGACCGGCGGGTTTTCCGCGGGCCGCGAAGGCCCTTCGGTCCAGGTCGCCGCCTCGATCATGCATTTCTTTCATCGTTACCTGCCCAATGCACGCATCATTCGTAGCGAAGACCTGATCCTGGCCGGCGGCGCGGCGGGCATCGCCGCAGCGTTCAATACCCCGCTTGCCGGTATCGCGTTTGCAGTGGAAGAGTTGGGACGCAAGCTGGAAACCAGAACCAGTGGTGTTCTGCTCAGTACCATCATCCTGTCAGGCATGGTCGCCATCGCCTTGCAGGGCAACTACAACTATTTCGGTCACTTCAACGTTCAAGAGATCACACTGGACATCGCCTTGGCGACACTGGCGACAGGTGTCGGCTGTGGGCTGCTGGGTGGTTTGTTCAGCCGCATGCTGCTATGGCCCCAGCGCCATCGGCGCTTTATCGTCTGGGAGTGGCGTCGCACGCACCCTGTCTGGTTCGCAGGGGCCTGCGGGCTGCTGGTGGCGATCCTGGGTTGGCTCAGTGGCGGGATGTCATTCGGCAGCGGTTACGGCATCACCACCCATATCATTGCCTCCGATACCGGCCTGCCTTGGCACGCGCCCGTCACACGTTTTCTCGCCACCCTCGTGACTTATTTTTCCGGTATTCCCGGGGGTATTTTTGCCCCGTCCCTGGCAGTCGGCGCCGCCGTGGGTGCTAACGCCGCCGACTTTTTCGGCCTGGCCGCACAGCCGATGATTGCCCTGTGCATGGTGGGTTTTCTGGCCGCGGTGACACAGTCCCCCATCACTTCCGCGATCATTGTGATGGAGATGATCGACAGTCATGGGATGGTTATCAGCCTCATGGCCGTTGCGCTGATTGCCAAGGCGGTCAGTTCACGGATAAGCCCCGAGCTGTATCAGCAAATGGCTCGAGCCTTTCTCCAGCCCTCGAACGATAGCGCCACTCCCAGAAAAGAGAATCCATAGGTTGGCCTTCTGTGCGGGCCCCCTGGTCACGGCACGCCAGCTTGAAGCCCTTGAGCCATTTGAATCAGGGATTTGCATCTCGCCTGCTGGCTTCTTATCATCACGCTGGGTGCGCTGCTGCATACGGCACAGCGCAGGTTAAAGCATAAACGTTGGTCGGGCCGCCAATGGAGAATTGCTGTGCCTGAAAGACACCCAGCGTCGCCCTCCATCCCTCGCCCGCAGGTTTTGACTGAACGCGCCTTGTCCGCCCTGGAGCGCTTCTCGCATATCGAAGCCGTCAGCGGCATCGTGCTTCTGCTGGCCGCGATTGCGGCCCTTATCTGGGCCAACAGCTCGGTCGCCGACTCCTACGAACATTTCTGGAACACCCCGCTCACCGTGGGCCTGGGCGATTTCACCGTCTCGCGCTCATTGCACTTTCTGGTCAACGATGGACTGATGACCATCTTCTTCCTGGTGGTGGGGGCTGAAATCCGCCAGGAGATCAAGGACGGGGCACTGGCCAACCTGAAGCTGGCGACCCTGCCCCTGGGCGCGGCCCTGGGCGGTGTGCTGATGCCAGCGATCATCTACACCCTGCTCAACCACGGCACCCCGGCGGCCAACGGCTGGGCCGTCCCCACCGCCACGGACATTGCCTTTGCCGTGGGCGTCCTGGCCCTGCTGGGCAAGTCGATTCCAAGCGGCGTGCGGGTCCTGTTGCTGGCCTTGGCCATTATCGATGACATCGTCGCTATCCTGATCATTGCCCTCTTCTATGCCGCCAGCCTGGATTACCTGGGCCTGGTGATCGCGGCCGGGGGCCTGTTGCTGGTGTTGGTGTTTCAGCGGATGGGCATCGGCAAGGCGTATGCGTACCTGCTGCCGGGGGCTATTGTCTGGTTCGGACTGTTGAAGACCGGCGTGCATCCGACCCTGGCTGGTGTGATACTCGGCCTGATGACGCCGGTCAGCTCCCGGCCCGCCAAGGAACAGCCACTGGAAACCATCGGGCGGACGTTCCAGGAACTGATGGATCGATTTTCCTCTTCGGGCGATAGCCCACAGGCCGTGGCCAAACCCCTGAAGCAACTCCGGCAGGCCCAACGGGAAATGTTGCCTCCGGTCCAGCGCGTTCAGGCCGGGTTGCATCCGTGGGTGGCGTTCGGTGTCATGCCACTCTTCGCGCTGGCCAACGCGGGCGTCAGCCTGCAAGGGGTCAATCTGGACGATGGGCTGTCCCTGCATGTGTTCATGGGCGTGATACTGGCGCTGGTACTGGGCAAGCCCCTGGGGGTCATGCTGGCCAGCGTGGTCCTGGTCAAGCTGAACATCTGCAGGCTGCCTGAAGGCGTGACCTGGAGTGGTGTCGCCCTGGTCGGCCTGCTGGCGGGCATTGGATTTACCATGTCGATTTTCATTTCGTCGCTGGCGTTTACCGACCCGAGACTACTCTCGGCGGCAAAACTGAGCGTGCTCGCCGCGTCGTCCCTGGCGGCGGTGTTGGGGTTGCTCTGGGGGAGGAGCCGGTTGAAAGGATGAATGGGTCGCCGGCGTCGGCAAGACGGACGACTGGAACCGCACCATCGAGGCCTGCACGGCGTCACTTCCAAGGCAAGCGGATCGAGCCAGCAGCTCAACCGCTTGCCGCATCACGAAACGCGTCGGCGTTCAGTCCGAAGCGCTGCATCTTGTTGTACAGCCCGCCACGGGAGACGTTCAGTTGCCTGGCAGCGACGCGGACATTGCCTCGGGTGTCCTTGAGGGCCGCGATGATCGCATTCATTTCATGGGTGCCCAGGTCCAACGCCGCCCGGGGTTCGGGCACACGGCCCGGAGCCAACTGCTGGAACCGCTGCTTGATTTCAAGCGGCAGGTCGCCCGGCTGGATCAGTTCGCTCATCGCCAGGTTGGTCGCGCGCTCGATGGTGTTTTCCAGCTCGCGGACATTCCCCGGCCAGTGGTAGGCCAACAGAATCTCCAGGGCCTCCGGGGACAGGTCCAATACCGACTTGCGCAGCGATTGGGCGCAACGGCCGAGGAAATACCGCGCCAACAAGGGAATATCCTCGCGACGCATCCGCAGCGGCGGAACCGTCAGATTGAGGACGTTGAGCCGATAGTAAAGGTCTTCGCGAAAGGCCCCATCGGCCACCGCCTGGCTCAGGTTGCGGTGGGTGGCGGCGATGATGCGCACGTCGACCCGCTGGGATTTTTTCGCCCCCACCCGCGTCACCTCGCCCTCCTGCAAAACCCGTAGCAGGCTGACCTGGGCATCGAAGGACATATCGCCGATTTCGTCGAGAAAGATGGTGCCGCCATCGGCCAGCTCGAACTTACCGGCCGAGCCGCCACGGGCCGAGCCGGTGAAGGCGCCTTCGACATGGCCAAAGAGTTCGCTCTGCACCAGATCACGCGGAATGGCGCCGCAATTGACCGCGACAAACGGACCGCGGCAACGCTCGCTGGCGTTATGGATCGCCTGGGCGAACAGTTCCTTGCCGGTGCCGCTCTCCCCCAGGATCAAGGTGGTCGAGTCGCTGCGGCTAGCGATCCGGCCCAGGTGCAAGGCGTCCTGGATGGCCCGCGAACTGCCCTGGATGGTTTCGAAGGTGTAGCTGGCCTGAGTGCCGATAATACGCCGGGTAATTTCGCGGATACGCCGGTTCTCGCGCAATGAAACGATTCGACCGCCCTGCTCCAGTGAGCACACCGACACCAGGCATGCCAGGTGACTGCGATCAGGCAGCTCGAAGGTGCAGTCCAGATCCCGTAGCCCTTCGCCGCTGCGCAAGAGCATTTCGGCGGTCAGCTCGCTCTGCCCCAGGCGCTCGAACGGGCTGCCCAGCAGATCCCGGCCGACGCGAAACAGTTGTCGGGCATAGCGGTTGAGCGCCTTGATACAGCCACGCTCATCGAGCACCACCAGCCCTTCATTGAGCACTTCAAGGACCGCTTGTTGTTCGTCCAGCAGGGTCTGCAAGGCCATCTGCCGCGACACGGCTTCAGCCGCCGCCTGCACGGTGCCCAAGGTGTGGAAATGGAACCAGCCCGGTTCCGCAGTGAGGGTCAGCATGGCCAGTGTCCGGCCCTGGGCATCGCGGATCGGCGCGGCGGCACAGTGCATGCGCCGTCGACGCAAGCCGGTACCGAAATTCTCCTCGGCCAGCACGTACATCAGACGGTCTTCGGCCAGTGCGAGGCCGGTGCAGTTGGTGCCCTGGACCGACTCCAGCAATCGGCTGCCCACGGGTGTGAGGTCCAGGCCGCAGAAATACAGGGTCGTGCCTTCGGCGTCCGTCAGGTTGATATGGCCCCTGGGGTTGTAGGCCAGCAAGCCGCGCATGACTTCCGCCGCCGCGGCAATCAGCGCACGGTTGGCCGTCAGCGTTGCGGTCAGGGCTTCAGGGGCTACCAGACGATACTCGCCATCCTCGGGATCGAGGCCGGCACCGAAGCTGCGCCGCCAGGAATCCCAGATCACCTGCCTTACCCCTTCCGGTCGATCCTGGCGCCCGTCCTGGCAGGCCAGCCAAGCCTGCTCCAAGGCGGCAATCGGCCCTTCACTCAAGGACGCGGGGCCCAGGGCGGTCAGATAGTCGAGATCCTGTGCACTGAAGGCCATCAGTTGTGGATTCACCGTCATCGACATCCGCCCCCATGTTCATATTTTTGACATGTCAGTATAGACATGTCATCTGAATGAACAATCTCTTCAGATATCTATCTATAAATTACTTAAATATCAATAAGTTAAATATTGGCACAGCCTTTGCTCCCTTGCCTTGTACCAGCAACGGCATCGCCTGCTGCCACGCCCTATGAACAACAATAAGACGGAGTCATTTTTCATGAGCACATCCAAGATCATCCGCCTGGGACTTATCGGTGCCGGTCGTATGGGCGGCTTTCACGCCCTGACCGCCGCCCGGCACATTCCCGGTGCCTGCCTTGGCGCCATCGCCGACCCGGTGCCCGGCCAGGCCGCTCGCCTGGCGGCAGAGTTGGGCGTGGCGCGGGTCTATACCGATCCACAGCAACTGCTCGACGACCCGGAGATCGACGCCGTCCTGATCGCCGCCCCGGCCCGCAGTCATGCCGAGCTGGTGATCAGCGCCGCCCGCGCCGGCAAGGGAGTGTTCTGTGAAAAACCCATGGCCATTACCCTGGACGAAGCCGACCGCGCCATCGCTGCCGCCGCCGATGCCCGTGTCACGTTGCAGGTCGGTTTCAACCGGCGCTTTGCCAGAAGCTTTCGCGCCGCTCACCTGGACGTGGTCGCCGGCCATATCGGCACACCGCAACTACTACGCTCGCTGACCCGCGACCCGGCCCTGAACAACCCGGCCGCCTCGCCGCAGTGGGTGATCTTTCTCGAAACCCTGATCCATGACTTCGACACCCTGCGCTACCTCAACCCGGGCGCCGAAGCCGTCGAGGTCTTTGTCATGGCCGACGCCCTGATCGCCCCCGAGTACAAGGACAAGGGCCTGCTGGATACCGCGGTGGTAACGATCCGTTTCGACAACGGCGCCATTGCCACGGCCGAGGCCAACTTCCAGGCGGTCTATGGCTACGACGTGCGCGGCGAAGTGTTCGGCAGCGCCGGCATGCTGACCATGGGCAACGTCAATGACTCGGACCTGGTGCGCTACCTGGCCGGCGGCATCCAGGCCGACACCCTGCGCCTGGACACCGACCTGCTGCGCGACGCCTACATTGCCGAGCTCAATCACTTTGTCGGCTGCGTCCGCTCCGGGGAAAAACCCCTGGCCAGCGGCGAAGATGCCCGGGCGGCACTGGCCATTGCCCGCGCCTGTATCGAGTCCTTCCAGCAAGGTAAAACCGTACGTGTGCAAGGAGCCCATTGATGAGCTTCTCACCCTTCAAGCTGGCGATCAGCGCCGAGATGGTCTTCCTCGACCTGCCGTTTACCGAGCGCGTCAAACGTATTCATGCGTTGGGCTTCAGCGCGGAAATCTGGGACTGGACGAAGAAGGACATTCCCGCCCTGGTTGCCACGGGCGCCGACTTCACCTCCATGACCGGCTATATCTCGGGCAACCTGACCGACCCCGAAGAGATCCGCCAGTTGCTCGACAGCGCCCGGGAATCCCTGGCCGTGGCCGCGCAACTGAATTGCCCGAGCCTCAACCTCCACGGCACGGGGTTGGGCGACAAAGGCCTGCCGGTCAAACCCGTGGCCTGCACCACCGGCCGCATGTGGTTGAGCGCCTGCAAGACCCTGGAAAAAATCGCCCGCCTGGGTGAAGACGCGGGCCGGGTGTTCCTGCTGGAAAACCTCAACACCGAGGTCGACCACCCCGGCACTCCGTTCGCTCGCGCCGACGACACCCTGGCACTGATCGAGGCCGTGGGCAGCCCGCATCTGAAGATGAACCTGGACCTTTACCATGCACAGATCGGCGAAGGAAATCTGATCGAACTGATCCAGCGCGCCGGCCCTGCCATCGGTGAAATCCAGGTCGCCGATGTCCCCGGACGCAAGGAACCCGGCACCGGTGAGATTCATTATCCGGCTATTGCCAGGGCCTTGTTCGGCATGGGATATACGGGCGTGGTCGGGCTCGAAGGCTGGGCCAGCGGCGACAGCGAAACGGCACTTGAACGCTTTCGGCAGGCGTTCACGCTTGACTGAGGAAGCCGGCACTCCTGGCGGATCTGATCCGCCGAGTGCCTGCAATCCGCAGGTTTGATCCTGATGAATTTCAACTCATAACAACAAAAGGAAAACCATCATGCGTCGCCACACACTGTTTTTTGCCACGCTGTTACTGCTCTTCAGCCAATGGGCCAGCGCCGGTTATCGCATCGGCGTCAGCATTGCCCGGGTCGACGACAACTTCATGACTTACGTGCGCAACGGCCTGGAAGCGGCCGCCAAACAGGAAGGCGTGCAGATCCAGTTCGAGGATGCCCAGGGCGATGTGGTGCGTCAGCTCAATCAGGTCGAAGGTTTTCTCAGCCAGAAGGTTGATGCCGTGATCGTCCTGCCGGTGGATACTTCCGCCACCGCCAATATGACCCGCGCCGCCGTCGAGGTGAAGACCCCGCTGGTCTACGTCAACCGCCACCCGGACGAACGTACCCTGCCCAAAGGTGTGGTCACCGTGGCGTCCAATGACCTCGAGGCCGGGCAACTGCAGATGCGTTATCTGGCCGAGAAGTTGGGGGGCAAAGGCAGCCTGGCGATCATCATGGGCGACCTTGCGCAGAACGCCACCCACGACCGCACCGAAGGCGTGAAACAGGTGCTCAAGGACTATCCCGGGATCAAGATCGTCGAGCAACAGAGTGCCGAGTGGCAGCGCAACAAAGGGATGGACCTGACCAGCAACTGGTTGCTGGCGGGCACCCACTTCGACGCCATCGTGGCCAACAACGACGAGATGGCCATCGGCGCCGCCATGGCGTTGCAGCAGGCCGGCAAGGCCAAGGGTGAGATTGCGATCGTCGGCATCGACGGCCTGCCCGACGGCCTCGCGGCCATCAAGCGCGGCATGCTGGTAGCCTCCGTGTTCCAGGATCCCAAGGCCCAGGCGACCGTGGCGGTACAGTCGGCGATCAAGATGATCAAGGGCGAAGCGGTCGAGCCGGATGTGTGGGTGCCCTTCCAGTTGATCAAGCCGGAGCAGGTGGCGATGTTTGAGCAGCGTTATAAGTAGTGTCGAACTGGAGGGGGCCCAAGGCCCCCTCCTTCAATAGTGAAAAGCAGCACCGTATCTGGGATGTTACGCTCGGCATCCGCAACCATCCTGTTTTGCAGAGAAGCCGTTAATGCCCAAGGCAGCCATTCTCACCGCCTGCGTCATCTTCATATCACTACAGTCGGCGGCCTATGCCGCCGATGGCTTTTACGTCAATCCCGGATCAACCGCCGCGCAATGGGTGAAGGCGAATCCCCAGTCCCCTCTTACGGCAAAAATCCAGGCGTCGATTGCCGGTGTACCCAGCGCCCGCTGGCTGACCGGTACCAGCCAGACAACCGACCAGCTCACCGACACCGTCAGCCAATACGTTGGTGCGGCAGACAAGGTTCATCAGATACCCATTCTGGTTGCGTACAACCTGCCTGGGCGTGACTGCAGCGGCGGTGCCTCGGCGGGTGGGGCGGCAAATGCCTTGGAGTATCGAGACTGGATAGACCGGTTTATCAATGGCGTTGGCGACAAGCCTGCCGTGGTCATTCTGGAGCCGGATGCGCTGGCGGACAGCGGATGCCTGACTCAGCCAAAGCGCGATGAACGTCTGGCGTTGTTCAATTACGCGGTGTCCGGGTTCAAGCAGGGCGCGCCCTTGGCGGAGGTTTACCTGGACGCGGGAAATGCAGGCTGGAAACCTTCAAGCGCAATGGCGGGTTATCTGAATGCGGCGGGTGTGAAGAATGCGCGGGGCTTTGCGTTGAATGTCTCCAACTTCTACACCCTTGATCAATCCCGTACCTACGGCGACGCGATCAATGCCAGGCTGTCGGCTGATTACGGCTATGCAAAATCCATGGTGATCGATACCAGCCGCAACGGTAACGGTGCCAGTCCCGGGGACTGGTGCAATCCTTCGGGGCGCAAGATTGGTCTTCAACCTCAGGCCATCACAGAGACCGTGTTGGCGGTCTGGATCAAGATCCCAGGCAACTCCGACGGATCGTCCTCAGCGACCCGAAACTGCCACGGCGGGCCAACGGCCGGGACGTTCAGTCCTGAGTTGGCTGAGCATTTGATTGACGGGAATTAATAGCCTTCCAGACGACAGGCGAAAGCAACATAACCGCGATAAGAAAAGCCACCTGGGACAGATAGAAAGACGCCAGCCACTGCTGATTCAGCGCAACGTAGTAGGTGTTATGGGCAACGTCAGCCACGATAATCGAGGCAGTCAGGGCAAGCCCCACCCGAGGCTTGATGAACAGCAGCAGCGCAGCCAATGGATCAAGGAAGGTCAGCGCACTCCAGAACACGCGACTGGCCCAATGAGCGCTCTCCCCGTATCCGTATTCCCAGAACAGCCCATGCTGAAAATCTGCACGCAAGTGGTTGGCGGTGGCTACCAACAGGCAACAAGCGAACAACACACGGATCGCGAAAGACAAGCTGGGCATAGCGTGATTCGCTTGTATGAAGTGGGCCCGACAGGATATCGGGCTATCACTCTACTTTCCCCAAGAATCGACAAGGCATTGGCCACCCATTCAAAGCACCCTGCGCCCCTCTACCGGATACCCCGGATCAGTAAAGCCATGGGTCGACGCATGCCCAGGCAAGACCAGACCGTCGACCAGTTTCTCGTCATCGGGCCCCAACTCCAACCCGAGTGCGTCCAGGTAGCTGTCCCAATGCGCCTCGGTACGCGGACCGGCGATGGCCGCGCTGATCAGCGAGTTTTTCAACACCCAGGCAATCGCGAAGGCAATGGAAGTGGTCCCACGCTCAACCGCATGACGGGCAATGGTCTGGGCAATCTCCAAGGACTCCGGGCGCCACTCGGTCTGCTGGATACGCTTGTCGCCGCGCCCGGCACGGGTGTCCGCGGGAGGTGGTGTATCCGGCGCATATTTGCCGCTCAACACGCCACGCGCCAATGGGCTGTAGGGTACGACACCCAACCCATAATTGCTTGCCACCGGCAGTTGCTCGACTTCCGCCGTACGGTTGACGATGTTGTACAACGGCTGGCTGACCACAGGGCGCTCGATGCCCAACTGGTCCGCGATGCGCACCATCTCCGCAATACGCCAACCGTGGAAATTGGACACCCCGTAATAACGGATCTTGCCTTGACGAATCAGGTCACCGACAGCACGAATCCCCTCCTCCATCGGCGCGTCAGTCAAGGCCCGGTGAAAATACAGGACGTCGATATAGTCCGTGCCCAGGCGCTTGAGGCTGGCCTCGACGCTTTGCATGATCCACTTGCGCGACTGGCCCTGCTCGTTCGGGCCAGCAGTCGCGGACGATGGATAGCCAAACTTGGTGGCCACCACCCAACGATCACGCTGTTCGGCAATCGCCCGGCCCACCACGGCTTCGGAACGCCCGGCGTGATAAGCATCGGCAGTGTCGATAAAGTTGATGCCACTGGCGGCCGCCTTGTCGATGATGCGCCGGGAGGTCACCTCGTCGGTCTCGCCACCAAACATCATGGCACCCAGGCACAGGGGAGAAACTTTCAGGGCGCTGCGGCCCAGATAGCGGTAGTTCATCGGTCACCTTCCATCAGCGTTGAAACAGGATGGCCGAGCAGGTGCTCAAAGCCGTGCCGCCATCCTAGTCACAAGCCGATTGGTGATTAAGACCGAAAGGACGGATGCAGTCATGAGCTGATCTCATGAGTCCTCGGAATAACGCAGCGCGGCGATCACCAAGGCCAGCGCACGGGACGACTGCCGGCGACTGGGGTAGTAGATGTGCAGTCCGGGAAAGGTCGGAAACCAATCCTCGAGCACCCACTGCAGGCGCCCGGCGGCGACATGCGATGCGGCGAGGTCCTGTGGAATGAACGCCAGCCCGCAGCCACTGAGCGCCGCTTCGAGCATCTGATAGGAGCTGTTGAAGGTCAGTTGCCCCTCTACCCGCACCTGCAATTCGGCCTTGCCCTTTTTCAGCTCCCAGGGATAACAACCGCCGTGGGTGGGCAGGCGCAAGTTGATGCAGTTGTGCTGGGCCAGGTCCTCAGGCGTGCGCGGCGCCGGATGGGCTTGCAGGTAGGACGGCGCAGCGACGATGACCATTCGCAGGTCTGGAGCCACGCGTACCGCAATCATGTCCTGGGCCACCTGATCGCCCAGGCGTACACCAATGTCGTAGCGCTCGGCGACGATATCGGTCAGCCCGTAGTCGGTCATGATTTCGACCTTGATATCGGGGTACTGCGACATGAACGGCGCCAACCTCGGCCATAACACATTGTTGGCCGCGTAATCGGTGGCGGTGATACGGATGGTGCCGCGTGGGCTGTCGCGCAGCTCGATGACTTCGGCCAGGCCGGCATCGATCTCCTCAAAGCGCGGAGCCAGGTTGTTGTACAGCTGCTCGCCCGCCTCGGTCGGCGCCACACTGCGCGTGGTGCGGGTCAACAGGCGAACGCCGAGGCGTGTCTCCAAGGCGCGGATGGTGTGGCTAAGGGCGGATTGCGAAACGCCGAGCTGGGCGGCAGCACGGGTGAAACTGCGCTCGCGGGTCACGGCCAGAAACGCCAGCAGATCGTTGTAGCTTTCCCGGGCCATTGATGAATTCCTACCATGAGTTGCCGGGATTATAGCGGCATAACCTTCGGATCATTCATGAGCCCTGCTTATGACTCCATGCGAGTTAATGATCTTAATGAATCTATCCAGTTTTCTTAAACTCTTGTCACTCAGCGCAGCCCTGCCCGTGCGGTATCACCATTGATGGCCATTCATCTCAGGAGTCGACTCGATGAAACTCTTAGCCAGCGCATTCGCCACACTGTGTTTCTCGGCCATGGTCGATGCCGACCAAAGCATGTCTCGCCCCGACCCAAAACCCTCGCCGGATGTGCTGGAGGTCACGCCCCAGTTGTACAACTACACCACCGAGTTACTCTTCGGCGAAGTCTGGAAGCGCGAGGAGCTGGCGCCGCGCGACCGCAGCCTGATCACGCTCGCCGCGCTGGTGTCCAGCGGGCAGAGCGCGCAGCTCAGCGGACACATCAAGCTGGGACTCGACAATGGCGTGAAGCCGAGTGAAATCAGCGCGCTGATCACCCATCTGGCGTTCTACTCCGGTTGGCCGAATGCGATGTCGGCCGCCGCTGTGGCCAGGCAGGTATTCACTGAACGGCAGATTCCCGCTGACCAGATTACTTCTCCAGCCAAAGAGCCGTTGACTCTCGAACCCGTGGCCGAAGCCAAACGCCGCGCCCTTGTCGAGGCGAATGTGGGTGCCGTTGCACCAGGGCTTGCGCACTACACCAACGACGTCCTGTTCGCCGATCTATGGCGCCAGGCCGACCTGACCCCACGCGACCGCAGCCTGATCACCGTGGCCGCACTGATCGCCCAGGGGCAAGCCGCCCAACTGCCCTTCCACCTGAACCGGGCGATGGACAATGGCCTGACCCGGACGCAGGCCGCGGAAGTGGTGACCCACCTGGCGTTCTACGTGGGTTGGCCAAAAGCGATGTCGGCGGTACCGGTGCTGAAGGACGTATTCGATGCCCGGGACAAGCAAGTCTGATAGCTCGACACCGCGGATGACTTTGGCTATACCTTCGAACGGCCCATTACCTACATGACCCGGGTGCCCCGACAGGAGTAGCAAGCATGAGTGTCATCAGCACCGAAGTTGAATTTACCCTTCCACTCGGATACCGCGATGGAGATGGCAACCTGCACCGGAACGGCGTGATGCGCCTGGCCACCGCCGGTGACGAGATCCTGCCGTTGAAGGATCACCGGGTACAAGCCAATCCGGCCTACCTGATCGTCATCGTGCTGTCGCGAGTGGTTGTGCGGCTGGGCAATCTCGACATGATCAACACCAAAGTCATCGAAGACCTGTATTCCGCCGACTTTGCCTATTTGCAAACCTTGTACAAGCGCATCAACCAGATCGACGCCGACGACAAGGCGACATAGACCTAGGCCTCCAGCGCCGAAAGATAAAGCCGAACCATGTCCTTGGCCTCCGCCAGCAGCACCCGTTGCACGGCGGGGGCCTCCTCGCTGATCCGCCCCACGCCCTTGAACACATTCAGCAGCGTCATGGCCACGGCCTTGGATTTGGCCGGGACCAGGGCCGGAATCACCTCGCGCAGCGCCGCCTCGATACCGTCCACCATGGCCTTGCGAAACTGCTGCCGCCGGCTCTCGCTGGCCCCCGCGACATCCATCAGATTGACGGCGAACTGACGCTTTGACTGCAGCGCGAGACTGAAATCGATAAACGCCGACGCCAGTTCCGGCGGTGTCATGGCGCGGGCTTGCGAGGCCAGCTCGGCGAGAGAGGCCAGGGCGTGCTCGACGTAGTTCATCAGCAGCGCCTCAGCCACGGACTCCTTGGTCGGAAAGAATCGATACAGCGAGGCAATCGCCGTCCCCGAACGCGCCGCAATCTCCGTCATCGTCGTCGCATCAAAGCCCTTTTCCGTAAACAGCTCGACCCCGGCTTCCAGAATGGCCGCCACACGGATATGCCCCTTGGCGCGCTTGGGTTCCTGCCCCTTGGCGATGGGTTTTGTTGACATATGAGAGGATGTCCTTCACTATTTTTACGAGAGGATATCCTCTCATTCTAGCATCACACCGACCCGAAGCAACGCCCGGCCTCCAGTCCGGCTCCATCAAGGGGTTTTCATGTCCAACGCAGAGGCTCATACCGCCATGTCCAAATCCGGCACGCTCGCTTCGATAGGACAGTGGAGCGCTCTCCTGGGATTGTCCGTACTGTTTGCCCTGGCCCTGACCTGGGTCGGCATTCCAGCCGCCTTGCTGCTCGGCCCCATGCTGGGCGCGGTCATCACCGCCATCACCTTCGTCGACACCCGGGTTCAGATCCCACGACCGGCGTCCGCCTTCGCCCAGGGCATCCTGGGCTGCATGATCGCCAAAACCCTGGTGCAATCGCTTGCCGGTGCCGCGGTCGGCAGTTGGCCGCTGTTTGTCCTCGGCGTGATCGGTGTGGTTGTCGCCGCCGGTTTGCTGGGATGGGGCCTGACCCGCCTGCGGGTATTGCCGGGGAGCACGGCTATCTGGGGACTGAGCCCGGGCGCGGCCACCGTGATGATCCTGATGGCCGAAAATGCCGGGGCCGACGCACAGCTCGTCGCCTGCATGCAGTACACCCGCGTGATCATGGTGGCGGTCATCGCTACCCTCATCACCCACTTCACCGGTGCCGGCGTGGTGCATGAGGTGCATTCGGTGATCTGGTTCCCGAACATCGACTGGCTACCGCTGGCCCAGACCCTGGCCCTCGTGGCCGCCGGCCCGCTGGTGGCGCGCCTGGTGAAAATACCGGTGGTCGCCCTGCTGGTGCCGATGATCGGCGGGATCTTTCTCACTCATCAGGGTTTGATCAACATCGAGATGCCCCATTGGCTGCTGGCGCTCGGTTATGCGGTTATTGGCTGGCGGATCGGCTTGCCCTTCACCCGACCGTTGGTGAAGTACGCCATGAAAGCCTTTCCGGCGATCCTCGCCAGCACCCTGGCGCTGATCGCGATCTGTGGTTGCCTGGCCCTGGTGTTCGTCTTTGCCGCCGGCATCGATCCGCTCACCGCTTATCTGGCGACCAGCCCGGGCGGTGCGGACTCCGTCGCGATCATCGCTGCTTCCAGCCACGTCGATGTGCCCTTCGTCATGACCATGCAGATGGCGCGCTTCGGCGTGGTGCTGTTGGCCGGGCCGGCAATCGCGGCCTTCATCGCCCGTCGCGTCGCCCCCACGAGCCACGCTACCGATAACTGAACCACCAACCTTTATCCATGCCCCTCGCCTGAAGGTGATCCATGTCCATCACAGCTTTTTTTGCCGGTGTCTTTCTCTGCAATGCCCTTCCGCACCTGGTCAGCGGCCTGTGCGGTGAAGTCTTTCCCACACCCTTTGCGAAACCGCGAGGCAAAGGTCCCTCATCACCCCTGGTGAATTTTCTCTGGGGTGCCTTCAATCTGCTGGTGGGGCTTGTGCTGCTGTCGAGACAGCCGGTGATTATCGGCTTGAATCCGGAGTTTATCGCGCTGACAGTCGGTGCCCTGGCGATAGGGACTTACCTTTGCGTGCACTTCGGCAAGGTGCGTGCGTCCGCCAAAGCCTGATCCCTGGTGCCACTCCCTGCCGAAAGGAACGGCGGACGTCCGCAGGGAGGCCGGATAGAGACCGCTACGTAGAACTATCGATCAAGGCTTGGCGACATGCCCTTGGCATCGACCAGGACCTTGCCCGCGCCGGTGTCAGCGACTTTGGCAGGCGCATCGGCGAAGGCCGGGCCGGACAGGCAGGTCATGGCGACGGCAGCAGCGAGGGTGATTTTCTTCAGCATGGGTAGCTCTCTGTTTGTAGGATAAGTCGAACCATGTAGGAATGGCGCAAACAGCCGCCACATGGGGAAAACACGTGACAGAGCGCTTTATTCACCCGACCTGAAAATATTTATGGTTCTCTTTCTCTCAAGTAGCCTCTTCCAGGAACTCGCGATACTGCGCCGCCGTCTGCTCCGGCCGCTCGACCATCGGCAGATGGCCCACGCCGTCCCAGCACTCCAGACGCGCATGGGGGATGCCGGCGATCCAGGTTTTTGCACTGGCCAGGGGGACCATGCGGTCTTCGCGCCCCCACAGCAGCAAGGTCGGGACACGGATATTGCTCAGCCAGGGCTCCATGCGCGGGCTGTCATGGAAGTCGTCGAAGATTTCCGCGAGCTCAGGGCGCCGCTCGATATAGGCCTGCGACTCCGCCGCCAGCAACACGCCCGGTATCCAGGGTGGCGAGGCCATGGTCATGGAAAAGAACCGATCGAACTCCGCCCGCGAGTGGATCAGAAACGGGTTCTTGCCTTGCTTGACCAACTCTTCCACTTCATTGGGCTGCGGCAGGTTCACCCCCACAGGGCCCATCAACGCCAGGGACAGCACGCGCTCCGGATAATGCGCCGCCAGCCAGGTGCCGACGTAAGCTCCCATGGAGCTGCCGACCACATGCACCTTGTCGATCCCGCTGGCGTCCAGCAGTTCGATCATGCGTTGCGCCTGGGTCGCGATGCTGTAGTCAGCCCCCGCTTCGAAGCCACTTTTACCGTGCCCGGCCAGGTCGGGAATGATCACCCGGTAGTCGGCCACGAAGGATCGCGCAAAACGTAGCCAGAGGTTCTTGTCGGCACTGAAACCGTGGATCAGCAACAGCGGTGCTGCGTTGCGCTGGGTCCCACCCTGGAAGGTCGCCAAGGTCATCCGTTGAATCGCCACCGGGACTTCCTTCACCCGGGAAAGCCGTGCTTCCAGGCTCGTAATCAGGTCAAACAACAGCCCTCCTGCACGTGGATAGGTCCACCATCCCCACACGAGGAGGATGGCGATCAGGGCAAGGATCAGGAACATCAACACTTCTCCAGAACAGGGTTCGCGAAACCAGTCTCCGCACGACCGGTCGAGTCATAAAAACAGAACAGGCATCCGCCAGCAAGGTGCCTGGGCGGATCGGCGTGACAATGCTTGAATGGCTTCTGATAGGCTGCCAGACCGGACAATCCACACAGCCAGGCCCAGCCCCATGATCAATATCCGTGCCATGACGATGGACGATTACCAGGCGGTCATCGACCTTATGCGCAACACCCCGGGCATCTCCCTGCGCGATGCCGATTCCCGTGAATCGACCGCCCGCTACCTGGAGCGAAATCCGGGAATGAGCTTCGTGGCGCAAGTCGACGGCGAGCTTGGCGGCTGCATCATGTCAGGGCATGACGGTCGCCGGGGCTACTTGCAGCACCTGCTGGTCCTGCCCCGCTATCGGCGCCAGGGCATCGCCAATGCACTGGTCGAGCGCTGCCTGTCGACGCTGGAGGCGCACGGAATCCTCAAGTGTCACCTCGATGTGTTCAAGACCAATGAGGCCGCTGCCGCCTACTGGCAAAGCCAGGGCTGGCAGCTCAGGCAGGATATCGACCGCTATTCGTTTACCCGCTCGGGCAATCAGAACGCGTGACGCTGTGGCTCAATAAACCCCGGGCAGCAGACGCCAGGTGCGTGCACGATAAGCCTCGTACTCCTCGCCAAACTCGGCCTTGAGCAAGGCCTCTTCCGAGTGCATGCGCGGGATCAGCGGGATCAGCGTCAGCGCCGTCAGCAATACCCCGACGCCGGAGCGGAAAGCCAGCGCCCAGCCCAACGAGTTGACCAGCAGCCCGAGGTAGCTCGGGTTGCGCAGGACTCTATAGAGGCCGGTGGTCACCAACCGGTGCCCCGGCTGAATCGCCACCAAACCGCTGAAGCGCTTGCCCAGCACAAACACCGGCCACATCCGCAGCACGCCGCCAACGGCAAACAGCAGCACACCGAACCAACGCACGCCCTCCCCGCCAAAGGTCCACCAGCCCAGGCGAGCCGTCCAGGGCACCAGCCCCACCAGCAGCAAGCCGAGGGCGCCGATGACCGGAATCACCCAACGATTGCCGCGATCCTCACGGACACCGGGGCTGAGATTCGCTTCGGTAAACAGCGCAGAGCCCGCCAACAAGACGGTCACCACGGCGAGTGCGAGCAATGCGGGCTGGGCAACAAACGCCGACCAGCCACCGAAGCCCCACACCGCCAGCCCGAGATAACCCAGCGTCGCCGCGATGCTGAAAAACGCCAAGCGAAGTGATATTTTCATGCTGCCCTCGGCTGAATGAAACGGATGCTTTCAGTCTAGAAGCATTCGTCGATGCCGGATTGATAGGACTTCGTTTACCCAGTCAGGCAATAGGAACGCGTGACAGACCGGCAACGCTCTAGCGTGCGGGTTACAGGAATCCCCCGAAAAATCTACTTATTCCAAAAAGACATCAACAAATTCTTTTATATTCTTTTATTGTTAATCCACGGACTGCAAGACTCGGCACCAGAATCATCCACCAAGTGTTGAGATCACCATGAAGAAATTAACTGCCCTCACTGCCCTCACCCTCGCCGTCCTCTCGGGATTGGCCCATGCCGACCGCCTGGAAGACATCAAGAAATCCGGCGTTCTGCGCGTCGCCTCGTTCGACAGCAACCCGCCTTTCGGCTTTATCGATGCCAAGAGCAAACAGATCGAAGGCCTGGACGTGGACTATGCCAAGGCCATCGCAGACAAGCTGGGCGTCAAGCTGCAACTGCAACCGACCAACCCGGCCAACCGCGTCCCGCTGCTGGTCGCCAATAAGGTCGACCTGGTCCTTGCCAACTTCACCATCACCCCGGAGCGCGCCGAACAGGTCAACTTCAGTATTCCCTACTTCAGTTCCGGCCAGCAGTTCATCGTCAGGAAAGGCACCCTCAAGTCCCAGGATGAGCTGAACAAATGGCGTGTCGGCGTGGACAAGGGCACCGTCAACGAAGGCGTGCTGCGTGAGAAATTCCCGGGCGCCAAAGTCGTTGCCTACGACGATACCCCGTTCGCGTTCACGGCCCTGCGCAACGGCAACGTCCAGGCCATCACCCAGGACGGTCCGAAGCTGATCGGCCTGCTGGCCAACGTGCCGGACAAGGACAAATACGAGATTCCGCCCTTCACCATTTCCAACGACCTGATCGGCGTCGGCCTGCCCAAGGGCGAAGCCGCACTGACCGAAGTGGTCAACCAGACGCTGGTCGAGCTGGAAAGCAAAGGCCAGGCGCAGAAGATCTACGACACCTGGTTCGGCCCGGACACCAAGACGCCGCTGACCCGCCTGTACAAGATCGGCGACAAGAGCTGATCGCCCTCCCCGCCGTACACCCACAGCCCGTGCGGATTTCCGCGCGGGCTCTTTGTATTCTGGATGGACACCGTGATTGATGTTTGGTGAATTGCTGGGCCCGCATTACCTGAAATGGCTGTTCGATGGCTTTCTCCTGACCCTGGCCCTGTCCGCCGTGGTCTGCCTGGTGGCCACCGGGCTCGGCTTCCTGGTCTGCCTCGCGCG
>Ga0302156_10000359_pt1 | contig 44195 bp, 26 predicted proteins | sample I_Bog_N3_2_FD_193503 | JGI IMG/M metagenome (GOLD analysis project Ga0302156, IMG submission 193503) | Peat permafrost microbial communities from Stordalen Mire near Abisko, Sweden - I_Bog_N3_2 | ecosystem: Environmental > Terrestrial > Soil > Wetlands > Peat | place: Sweden: Abisko, Stordalen... | reverse complement strand
GGTCGAAGAGATGACCGCCTTCATCGACGACGCCGAAGCCAGCCGCGCCACTCTGCCTTACGAGATTGACGGGGTTGTTCTCAAGGTCGATTCTCATGCCACGCAGCAGCGGCTTGGCTCGACCGGTCGCGCGCCGCGCTGGGCTATCGCCTACAAATTCACCGCGCGCTCCGGCATCACGCAATTGAACGCCATCACCGTGCAGGTGGGCCGCACCGGCAAGCTTACCCCGGTGGCTGAACTGACTCCGGTTTTCATCGGCGGCACCACCGTCAGCCGCGCCACTCTGCACAACGCCGACTTCATCGAGCGTCTGGGCCTCAAGCTCGGCGACTGGGTGCGCGTCGAGCGCGGCGGCGACGTGATTCCCAAAGTCGTCGAGGTTCTCGAAGACGCAGAACATCGTCGCGGAGAAGCTGCTTTTGTTTTTCCGTCGGTTTGCCCGGAATGTGGAAGCTCAGTCGTCCGCGCCGAGGGTGAAGTGGATTTTCGCTGCGTCAATGCCGATTGCCCGGCCAAGCTGCGCGAGACTCTGCTCCACTTCGCATCGCGCGGAGTGATGAACATCGAAGGGTTGGGCGAAGCCGTGGTGCAGCAGTTGGCCGATCGCGGCCTGGTAAAGAGCGTCGCCGATCTCTATACGCTGACCGAGGAGCAGTTGACCAACCTCGACCGCTTTGCGGAGAAATCCGCGCGTGCGCTGCTGGCTGAAATTGAGAGTTCGAAGCGTGCCGGACTGGCCCGCGTACTGATGGGCCTGGGCATTCGATTTGTCGGCGAACGCACTGCGGAACTACTCGCCGAGGAGTTCGGCTCCATCGAAGCGCTGGAAGCGGCAACCGCCGAAGAACTGGAACGCGTGGAAGAAGTCGGTCCGCGCATCTCGCAGGCAATACTGGAATTTTTCGCGCAGCCGGCTAACTTGGCGCTGATCCAAAGCCTGAAGGATGCCGGGGTAAACATGACCGCCGAGAAGAAGCAGCGCTCGGCCCAGTTGGCGGGGCTGACCTTTGTGCTGACCGGCACGCTGCCCACGCTCACCCGCGACGAGGCCAAGGCCAGAATTGAGGCCGCTGGCGGCAAAACCGCAGGCTCCGTCAGTAAGAAGACCAGCTATGTGGTGGCCGGCGAGGACGCCGGCTCCAAGCTCGACAAGGCGCGCGGACTCCAGGTTCCCGTGCTGGATGAGGCCGGGTTGCTGGCGCTGCTCAGTGCGGGACCGGCCACGCCATAGGCCGCGCCTCGCGTGTTGCGCCAGGCGTGTTTCCTGGGTTCTGACAGCGGGAGCGGCTCAAGAGCATCAACGGCGAAACAGCCAGAAGAATCAACAGCAAATCCAACCACATGGCATCCTCACATTCTTGTTGGCTATGAAGCGTTGCGGCGTCGGGCAGCCATGCCCGGATGGCGCTCTCCGGCGCGCATCTCGCGCTCCCGTTCGCGCTCCCATGCCGCGGCGTGCCAGTTACGCGAAGCGTACCGGGGCGGTTCATTGACGGCGACCTCTTCGCTCTCGCGCGCCTTCGCCGATGCCACGGCAACCAGTTCCAGAGGCATCCGAAGCGGAGGGTGCGCGAGTGCCACGGGCTTGGCCGAGAAAGGCGTATGAGGAACCGTAGGCGACGCGGGCTTGGCCGGCTCAGGTGTCGGAATCAGCCGTGCTGAAGACTCGAATTCCTCATAGGCGGCGTCCGAGGTCAGGCTGGCGTCGGCTCTTGTGGCCTGCTCCATCACCTTCTCCTCGGCATCGTTTTCAGCGGCCCTGGGCACACGCGTCGCCAAGGCTTTTGCCATGAAGTCGTCCACCAACTTGTGCAGGCAGGTTTGACCGCAGAGATGCTTCGACCCTGGACGCAGCCGGTTGCGCGTGTTCCACCCGCTCACCCGCAATTCCCCTCCCTGGTCATAGGCCACAAACCAGTGGTTCGTCTGCTTCTTCTCCGTTCCGCAGATGTCGCACGATATCGCCTGCCGGATCACCTTGTTTCCCCCTGTCCGCACAGTCCATTCGCGGCCTGGCCGATTCCTGTCCTTCTCGCAGTCCTATGCGGCTGACAGCCTCGAAGAACCGCACTCCCGGGACGCCTGCGCCTTCTAACGGCTGCACGCCGTAGAACAGCCACAAGCCCCTGTATGAGCCCCATGGAGAATTCCTGGGGCGTACCTCCATTTCATCGTGCATCCGGCGAAATAGGTGAGAGGAGAACGGAAAGAATCGGCAGGGTGGGGCAAATGAGGAAAATCAATCGGGGAAGTTTCCTGAAACGGAACGCGCGGCGAGCTTCAACTCAAAAAGTGGAAAAAATGGAGGAATTCTTGGAGAAAAGCTTTCAGTCTGGGCCGGAGACACCCATCCCTCCGAAGCCCTCAAAACAGCCAAGGGGCGCGGCTCTAACTAAAGCCACGCCCCTTAAAAGCAGCAGTTCGGTATTACTATCTTTACTGCTTCGGCGCGAAGTAGCCCTTCTTGGCGCGCGTCTGGTAGCGCCGATCATGGCAGAAAAGATAGATGGGACGGAACGCGCCGTTGTATTTGAATTCGGCCGGAGTATACGTCAGAGCGTACTGGCTGCGCAGCTCTTCTTCGATGCCATGAAAGCTGGTAGACATTTCCTCGACCGAAGGCGGAAAGAACGCCTGCCCGCCGGTATCCTCGGCCATCTGCTTCAGCACCTGGTCGCCCTTGCCGCGGCTGGGCGTCCAATTGGTGCTGATGGCGTAGACGATTGTCTCTGCCCGCTGACATTCCTTGATCGCCTCGTCCTGAAAGACGCGGCTCTGGTTGTCATCACCGTCGGAGATCAGCACTATCGCCTTGCGCACCGGCTCTTTGCCGCGCGCCTCGTCCAGCAGTTTGTCGCGGCAGGCCGTGTAAACGGCATCGAAAAGCGCCGTGCCACCGCCGGGGCGCAGCCGGTTGATGCCCGTCTCCAGGCCGTCGATATTGTTGGTCCAATCCTGCATCACCCTGGGCGTCACATCAAAGCCCATCACGAAGGCACGGTCGCTCTTGGCTTTGAGAATCTGCAACAGAAACTCGGTGGCCGACTGCTGCTCGAACTGAAAGCGCGAGCGAATCGAGGTACTGGCGTCGATGACGATGCCCACCCTCAACGGCAGGTTGATCTGCTGGTGGAAGCTGTTCACCTTGGCCGGCGCCCTGCCGTCATCGAGCAGCGCAAAGTCGCTCTGCTGCAAGTTGGGAATATAGTGCCCGTGCTTGTCGGTGACGGTGAAGATGAGGTTGACCTCGTTGACGCCCAGGCGGATGGGCTTCGAGAAGTCCGCGTCCCCCTGCTGTCCCGTTTGGTCTCCGGTGGGCTGCGGAGCCGGCTGCTGGGCTGCCGGAGCCTGCGCCGGAGGAGCGGGCTGCGGGGTCGCAGGTTGCTGCGCGTTCAAGGCGGCTGCCGCAAGCAACGCGGCAAACACAAGTCCTGAAAAAAGCTTTCTGGTCATAGCTCTCTCATTTTATCAATCCCCGAAGGGTACTGGCTTTAGCCCTGGCACAAAAACCGAGGGATGTGCCTGGATGCTTAGATTATGCACTATTTCAGCATTCTTCCGCTTTGGAAGCGGCTTCCGCGGCTCGCGGCGCTAATTTAGCTTTTTAGGGCATTCTCCCGGATTGCAGTAACCATTATGAACAGTTATACCGAACAGACGATGCGATAAAGTTCACAGTCTCACAGTTTCACAGGAAATAGGGGGGTAGGGGGGGGCTTCTTGGGCCGTTGTTTCACTTCGCGCCTCATTCGACACGTTGGCCGTACCCGCTATCCTGCCCATCTCGAATCTCCTACTTGCATTGTGCGCCAGCAGTGAATAATTTTCTGCAAACCGGGCGCGACTTCCACAACTGTCAGGAAAACGCTTGTACCGATTCAGGTCCTAAGGCACAGCAATTGTGGAATCACCCTAGATATCTGAAGGCATGATTTTGTTCCTTGAGTATCGTGCTATCCCAGGTCCCAAAATCGGGACCTGGGGCACCCAGCTTTGGTACAACTTCAAGTTGTCAGAAACCTAGCGCGAGAGTGCGGCTTGATGCCGCACTCTCGCGGTTGAAGCAGCGATTAGAATACGAATTTCCCGGCAAACTGCACCAGGCGTGGATTGTTCATATCCCCTTTGATTACGCCTAATGTGCCGGAGCCAGAGGTGTTGTTTGGGGGGTTGAACTGGACGCGGTTGAAGAGGTTGAAGACTTCGACGCGGAACTCGAAGCCGATCTTGTTGCGGGGGCCAAACGTGGTGTGCTTGAAGGCGGCAAAGTCCCAGTTGGCGATGCCGTCCGCCGTCAGAGTTGAATCGACGCGTGCTTCGTTGCCGAAGGTGTACGCCGCCGGCGTCGTGAAGCACGCCTGGTTGATCCATCCGTTTCCGCCACTCAGACCGTTCAACACGCGAGCCTTGGCGTTGCCGCTGGTTGCCTTCTTGCAGCCGGCGACGACGTTGGGACGCAGTCCAGGAGCGCCGTAGTAGTTGGCGTTGTTGCCGACCGAACTGATGTTGACGGGGAAGCCGGTTTGCAGCGTTGTCACGCCGTCAATTCCCCAGCCGCCCACCACCTTGTCAACCAAGGGTGAGTCGTTGCTCAAGAACTTCTTGTTCTTGCCCAACGGGAGGTCGAGCACATAGCTGACAATCAGGTGCTGCGGAACGTTCTGTGAAGAGATCGACTTCTCGCCGCGCAGATTGTTCGCATCCTGAATGCCGCCCTTGCCGCCGGTCTCGAGCCAGGAGGTGATGGTGTCAGTGTTGCTGAGCAGCTTGGCCCAGGTATAAGCAGCCAGCAATGTTCCGCCGCCGTTGAAGCGCTTCTGCAAGGTAGCCTGAAGCGAGTTGTAGTTGCTGGCGAAGGCTCCCGCACCGGCATATTGCAGGCCGTTGTACTGCGGGAAGGGCCTCAGCAATTGGCCGACCGTGGTTTGAGCTGTAGCCATCGAGCTGCCCGCAACCGAGGTTTTGGCAAACGGATTGGCGACCGGCTGGGCAATAGCCGCGGCCGACGCCAAGCCGTTCGCCGCAGCCGCTTGGACCGCCGCCTGGGCGAGGTAGTTGTCGCCTAATTGGCCGACCTCGAGGTTGTAGGCAGGCAGATGCGTGCCCTTGTTGGCGGCATAGGCGACATCGACGAACCATCCGCCCCAGAGAGTGCGCTGGACATCGAGGTTGTACTGCTGCATGTAGCCGTAGCTGTAGTGTGGATTCTCAAAGGTGGGGTTGGAAGCGCCCTCTTCGTCGAGGGCAATCTGCGGCAAGCCGGTGGCAGTGTTGATGGCGTTTCCGGGAGGCGCGACAAAGTTGAGCCAGGGGGTCTGCACCGTGTTGGTGGGAACCTGGACGCTGCCGTTGTTTCCGGTGTAGGCCGTGGAGATGGAGTTGGCCGGATCGTTGAGTGGATTGGTTGCCCAACTGGCGTCGAGAGGAATCCAGAACGATCCGTAGCCACCGCGCACCACGGTCTTGGGATTGATGGAATAGGCGAAGCCAACGCGCGGCGCAAACCCGACCCGGTTGGGATCAAGGTTGTAGCGGCTGGTGTGTCCAGGAGTGTCTACCAGCCCGACGGCACCGAGCACTGAGGTGGTGGGTCCACCCGTTGATCCGATGCCACTGGCGGCAATCGGATCAACCGCGGTGGGATCGAAGTACGTCTGGCGGTTATGCCGCTCTGTCCACGGACTCTGGTACTCATAACGCAGTCCCAGGTTCAGTGTCAGCTTGGAGCTGGCATGGTAGGTGTCGTTGAAAAAGACGGCGCTCATCGTCTGCTTGCCCAGCACCAGGTTGGGAATCACAGCGGTGCCGAAGAAGTGGTTGCCGGTTTGCTGGCCCGCGCTGCCGCCCCATCCCAACAGGTAGTCGGCGAGACCAAATTGATTGCCGTTACCCAGCGGAGCATTACCGGATGCGGTGGGGTTGGCGGTAGTGTTGTAGTCCTCGGTGAAGGATCCGCCAAAGCCGATGCAGCCGCTGATGATGTTGCTCTGGGCGTAATTGTCCAGGGTGATTTCATACTGGATGCCTGTCTGGAAGTTGTGACGTCCCCTGAAAATGGTGACCGAGGGCGCTATCCAGTACTGGGTATCGTGATCGACGATATAGCTCTGTCCCTGGCTGCTGGACAGATCGTCGGACTCACCCTGGATAACCATGGTCGGGGGGGTTCTCTCCGAGGCAGAGAGCTCACCGTTGAACGCTGCCGGCCAACCGATGGTGGAGAAATCAAAGCCCGAGTTCTTGGGAGTGCGCAGGTAGTTGAAGCGGCTGGCAGACACATCCAGGTTCCCGATTACACTCGGTGTGAAGATGTAGTTGTAGCCAATGGCCAGGCCTTTGGAGGTCATGGTCTCGGTGCAACGATCCTTGCAGAGACCCTTGCCTTCGGGATCCTCGGGCTGATTCAGGTTGTTCCATTGGCTGAACCGGCCAAAGATATTCTGCTTGTCGTTGATTTTTTGATCGATGCGGGCGATGTTCTGGTTCTGATTCCCGCCCAGAGCGTAACTGCTGACGAAATTGTTCGTCTGTTTGGTTTTGTCGGTCGCGGCAGGAAAGAGGATCGGCAACAACTTTTGAGCCGTCAGATTGAGGCGGTTTGCCGGAATCGTGAGCCAGTTGCTGGTGCCGGCGAATTGTTTGGGCGTGTAGCTATTCACGGCGCAGCCGGCATTTCCCAGCACGCCGGGGGTATTGGTGATGTTGCCGCCGCAGGGGTCCACGATGGCCTTGATGTTGACGTTGGGGTCGGCTGCCAGATTGGTCAGATCGACCGGGCCGCCGCTGGCTACAGCCGACTGAATTGCATCCGTGGGAACCGTATCTAGAAAATTTGCCGAGGAGCGCAGGCGGTAGCCCTCAATGCTGTAGAAGAAGAAGGTTCTGTCCTTCCAAACTCTTCCCCCGACATTGCCGCCAAACTGATTCTGAATCCAGGGCGCTTTCTTGAGGCCGCCGTTATTGGAGAACCAGTCGTTGGCGTTGAACACCTTGTTGCGGATGTACTCATAAGCCTCGCCGTGGAAGGTGTTGGTTCCGCTCTTGGTGCTCAGGTTGAGCACGCCGCCGGCCACCTTGCCCCACTCCGGGCCGATGTTGTTGGTCTGAACCTTGAATTCCCCTATCGAATCTTGAGTGGGAATCAGGATGGGCAGGTTGATGTAGCCGATGTTGAGCGGCTGGCCGTCCAAGTATTCGGCGCTCTGATTGGCGAATGCGCCGCCGATCTGGAAGTTGCCCCAGGAGAATGGGTTCTGCCCGGTCGCCGTGGCGCCGGCCTGACCCTGCATGACTACCGAAGGAGCGACTTCGACGAGTGAGAAGACGTTGCGGCCATTGAGCGGAAGCTCATCGACGTTGCGCGTTTCCACCACTTGGCCCAGCGAGGATGTCTCCGCCTGGAGAAGCGGAACATCACTGGTAACCGTGATGGTTTCGTCCTTGCCGCCGACCGAAAGGGTAATGTCTACCCTGGTCGTCTGCTGAACGAAGATGACGATGTTTTCCCGGTTTACGCGCTTGAATCCCTGCTTTTCAACGGTGAGGCGATAGTTGCCGGGGACGAGGTTCACAAAGGAATACAACCCGGTGTCACCGGTGGGCTGCGTTTGGCTGAGCGCTGTTCCGGTGTTGGTGAGTGTGACGCTGGCGCCTACTTCCACCGCGCCGGTCGAGTCCAGGACCGTGCCGGTGAGGGAGCCGTAAGTTGACTGTGCTCTCAGAGCAACAGAGCAAGACAAGAGGAGAATGATGCTCAACAGGCCGCGCAGCAACGCCCGGCCCAAGGTCGCACTTCTCGTTTTTTGCATAGTGCCTCCGAAATGTCCTTCTGTTGTGGAGCGCACACGAAGGGTACACACTCCACACAGAGGTTTACGGGGAGGCCAGGCTATTTGTACCAAGGGGCGGCGCGAATGACGCGTTCATTTCCGGCTTGCGGCCTGGAAGAGCACGTATTCTCGCTTGGCGTCGGCGTCGCGGCCGGAAAGCGTATAGAGATGCATCAGCCGGTAGTGTACGAGCTTATCGGGGTTGGGCTCCCGCTCTGCTGCGACCAGTATCCGGATAGCGGCATCCTGATGGCCTAATTTCTGTTCTGCATCGGCCAGATTCAGGCTTGCCCACTGGGGCGGATGTTCGCTTCGCATCCAGGACTCGATGAAATCCTTCACAGCGGAGTATTGCTCCAGGCGCAGCATGCACCGGCTCAGATGCGCCGCGGCCCTCTCATCCAACGGATAGACGGCAAGCTGCTGGCGGAATGCCTCTGAAGCCGTTTCCCACTCCTCGCGTTTTTCTCGCAGCAATCCCAGGCTGTAGCGGAGCTCGGATAGGTCGGGATGCTCACGCATAAGGCGCTCATACTCCGCCGCCGCCTCGTCGGGGTGTCCCTGGTCGGCCAGCATATCCGCCTGAAATTGTGCCAGATAAGGCGAAGCGGGAAAACGCTCCTGGCACGACTCGATCTGGTGCATGCCCTCTTCGGTACTCAAGATCGATAACAGGTAAAGAAGAGCTATATCCTGCGGGTGTTGCCGCCAGCGCTCCACGGCATCGGACCAGCTCAGATCCGGCTGAAAGTACTGCGAGAGCTTCGCCGCCTGAGGAAATGCGCTACGCGCTCCTTCAGACCCCGCGGTCGAGGCTTCTCTCAGAGCTTGAAGAAATGGTTCCGAGCCGGGTGCCTTGCTTAACTTGCCAGCAAAAAACTGTCCGCTGAGCATATAAGATTTGCCCAACTGAATGAGCGCCAGATCCGCCGGGTAGTCTTTACTTCCCAATATCTCCTGGTAGACAACCGCAGATTCAACCGGCTCGTCAATATCCAGATAGCATGGAGCTACCGCGGAGAGGACGCGAAGATTCTTTCTTTCTTCGCGATAGATTTTTCCTAGCATGGGCCTGACGCCGTCCACGTCGCCCATGGCGCATTTTTCCTCCGCCAGCAGCGCATAAGTCTCCGGAACATACCCTTGCTTCAAAGCCAGCGAGTAATAACGCATGGCGTCTGCCGCGCGTCCCTGCATTTGCAGGCTGAGCCCAAGGCCGGTCAGCACTCCGGCGGATGATGGAGCCTGTGCGAGCGCCTTGCGATAGAACTGTTCTGCGGCGGCGTATTGGTTGGCTTCCATGGCCTCGCGCGCGGACTGAAGCGCGGACGGCTGCTGAGCCTGCGCCAGGCTTGCGCTCGACGCCATCAACACCAGAAGCGCCGCCAACAATTGCTTGCGGAAAAAGAACGATAGTTGCAAATAATTCTTGCGCATAACAGTCAAACTCACCCAGGCCATTCAGGCACGACTCACTAACCTACGCATGAACTGCTTCTTTCAAGAGGCGGGAGTGAAGAACCCTCCCTAGCTTCCTCCGAGGGTCCAGTGTTGTCAAGCAAAACGAAGTGGAGGTAGTGGGTCAGTTTGAAGGGTACGGGCTTCAGCCCGTACATAAATCCAGCAATATCAAATGGGCTTTAGCCTCTGAGGGAATGGTTACTCGAACTGACCCACGAACGAATCGGATGGCGGCCTTCCCCTTCAAGACGCACTACTCTGGGCGCGTATGATAACCTTCGTTCGATAAGTTGAAGTGTGGCATCGCGCAACTTGGGAGAGACAAATGAAGCAGTCGCGGCGGACATTTTTGTTAAGCACGTTGAATGCCGCGGCGGCCACGGCATTCGCGCAAGGGGTTGTCGCGCACAAGGGCGCCGCTCTGCCGCGGGGCAAGAGATCCGGCTTGCCCTACAACGCCCATTTTGTCGCGGTGGCGCGAAAAGCAGGAATTGATCACCCCATCCTCTACGGCTCCCAAAACCCCAAAGACTACATCCTGGAATCGATTGGGTGCGGATGCGCCTTTCTCGACTATGACAACGATGGATGGGTCGATATTCTGGTACTGGGCGGGAATAGATTCGTGGACCCTGAACCTGGCGTTACCAACCGTCTTTACCATAACAATCGCGATGGCACGTTTCGAGACGTCACTGTGGAAGCCGGACTTACCAAGACCGGCTGGGCCAGCGGCGTGTGCGTTGGCGATTACAACAACGATGGTTTCGACGATATCTTCCTGACTTATTGGGGGCAAAACGTTCTCTACCGGAATAACGGGAACGGGACTTTCACTGACGTAACGCGCGAGGCCGGATTGCTGGGCTCTACGACACGTTACGGGACCGGATGCGCGTTCCTGGATTACAACCGGGATGGACATCTCGATCTGTTTGTATCTAATTACGTGGGCTTCGACTATGGCAAGACGCCCCGCCCGGGAGAAAAGTCTTACTGCTACTTTCTTAACCTTCCCGTCAATTGCGGCCCCCGCGGCCTGCCTTTCGGGCAGCACAGCCTCTATCGCAATAACGGCGATGGCACATTCACGGACGTGAGCCAGGCGGCGGGAATTTCCAGCGCGCGCAGCAACTACGGCCTTACGGTGGTTGCCGGCGATTTTGACGACGATGGATGGCCGGACATCTACGTGGCCTGCGATTCCAGTCCCAGCCTGCTGTTCATGAATAACCACGACGGCACATTCAGCGAGGAAGGCGGAGTGCGCGGTGTTGCCTATAGCGAGGATGGCCAGGAGCAGGCAGGCATGGGGTTAGCTGTCGCCGACTATGACGGCAGCGGCCATCTGGGTATCTTCAAGACAAACTTCGGCGGGGACCTTCCAGTACTTTATAAGAACCTTGGCAAGGCTGTCTTCGAGGACGCCACGCATGAGAGCGGCCTGGCCGTGGACAACCGTTTCGTCTGCTGGGGAACAGGCCTTGAGGACTTCGACAACGATGGATGGCCGGATATCCCGGTCGCCACAGGCCATATTTATCCCGAGCTCGAAAGCCGCTATCCCGACTCACCTTACAAGAGCCCGCTCCTGCTTTATCGCAACCTGGGCCACGGCCATTTTGAGGAGTTATTCGATGAAGCCGGCACCGCCATTCTGGAGCCGCATTCCAGCCGTGGATTGGCCTTCGGGGATTTCGACAACGATGGCGACATTGATATGTTAGTGGTGAATCTGGGCGAGCCGCCTTCGCTGTTCAGGAACGATGTTTCCGGAAAAAATCACTGGATCAAGATCAGGCTGGAGGGCACGGTCTCCAATCGCTCGGCAATCGGCGCGCGCATTGAAATTCTAGCCGGCACAGCGAAGCAGATGAAAGAAGTGCAAAGCCAGTCCAGCTTTCTCTCCTGCAATGATTTCCGGCTTCATTTCGGATTGGGCAGCGCGCTCACGGCCGACGTCTCTGTTCGCTGGCCAAACGGCAAGCATCAGTCCTTGACCGCGCTCAAGGCGGATCAACTCTACACCATCAGGGAAGGCGCGGGCATTGTTGCCAATCGCGGTTGGAAGTGACCGCCGCTACGGATGATTCGCTTCTTTTCTCAGCAACGCGTAAAGAAGCGGCTTTCCGGTTGGTTTCTGGCTGCCGCCATGCGGCTCCACAGTCACAAAGACAGCGTCAATTTCCGACAATTGTTTTGGATCGTCAGACCGCAGCACCCAGCGGCGATTTGATTCGCTATCCATATACAGAATGCCAAGATTCATGGGATGGGATTGCCCGTTCGACTGGAAGTCTCTCTGCCCCCAAACCTGGAATACGCTGGCGTTCTTGACCCCCGGCTGATGATCGAGGTCGAAGGCGTAAAACACCAGCGACTTGCTTTGCGTATAGAAGACGCGGCCGAAAGGCTTGCGTGTGTGACTGTCGCTATCCACATCGAAGACGTCGGCAATATAGAGCTTGCGCGCTCCCATCAGCTCGCGGATATCGCGGTCTGAGGTCAGGTATTGTTCATCGTCCTTGAGGCGGCGCTGCTGATCCTGATTGGTTGCGCGCAGTTCCGTCAGCTCCGATTCCAGCGAGGCCGTATGCAGAGAATAGCGGTCATGATCGGCACGAAGGCTCGCGTAATCCGTCTGCATGGTTCGGTATGCGCTTTCGCTGTCCGATAGGCGCTTGGCAAGCTGGTCGCGTTCACCGGTCAATTGCCGAAGATCCACTTCCCGTTTGCCGTTCGCGCTTCCCAGTTCGTCCACCTTCTCATTCGCCACGATCAATGCCGCGCGCAACTGGGCAATCTCCTGGCGCTCATTCGAGATTTGTTTGTCGAGATCCGAAATCTGTTCAGTCTGCGCGGCCGGCAAAGCGGTAGCTGTCCGCTTTTCCGGCACAGGATTTTGCTCTCTTTGAGTCAGGCTTGCTGACAACCCAGGCGATACAAAATTCCTCCGCTGCCCCATGCGATACGCGCCCAGCGTCAACGCGATAATCAAGCACGCCGCCAGAGAGGCCATTGCCAGCCTTCCGGCGGAAATCGATGGCATCAGGCTCCAGCCACGGCGCATCCCGCTTGTCTTGAAGGGCAAGACTTGTTGCGTTCGCTGGCTGCGAATCGCAGCGGAGATATCTGCCCATGCCTTCCGGTTATCCCATCTCAGGGCTTCCTCTGTCAGCGCATAAGCTTCCGGCAAGAAGGCCATGCCCACTTTGCCGATCGCGGAATATTGATCGTAGATTTCACGGCACGCGGCGCAGAGCTTCAGATGCTGCTCCAGCTCCAATCTTTCCCCGCAGCTGAGCGAATCGGCTTGTGCCAGAGCGCAGAGCTTATTGAACCTCTCGTGATCCACGGGTCCTTCAGTTCGTTCCATGTCGATGATTCCGTAACCTTTCAACCACTGCGCTATGGCGCAGCCGTTCGAGACCCCGATAAAAATGGTGACGTACATTCCCGAGGGGTTCATGAAGACGTTCGCTGATTTCTCTCAGTTCGAGGTCTTCAAAATAGAACAATTTCAACGTCTCGCGCTGGCTCTCCGTCAATTCCTCGAATGCACATTGCAGAAGATCGAAGTCTAGTTTCGCCCCAATCTCCCGTTCCACATCTGCGTTACCCACCAGTGTACCGTCCAACCCGTCCGATTCGATATCCGTGCGGAGATAAAATCCCCTGCGCGATAGGTGCATTTTCCTGTCGCGTGCGCGGCTATAGGCAACCTGAACAATCCATACTTTCGCGCTGCCCCGGGTTGGTTCGAAAGACAATGCCTTTCGATAGATATACATGAAACATTCCTGGACAATCTCCTCCGCCTCGCCGGCATCATGCAAGATGCGCAGCGCAATACTGTAAACCAGCCTGGAGTGCCGGTTGAACAGTACATGCAAGGCATCCGAATCTTCGGCGCGCAATAGCGCCATGAGCTTTTCATCGCTCAGATCGGGAACCTCGACAGGCCGGGAAACAGTATCCAAAGAGTTTTGCAGTGTATCCTGCATTTTTCCGATTCGTCGCGCCGGGAGAAACTCCAGCCTCTCCGACAGAGCGATTCCTCTTACGGTATCTACGTCAGTGGCCAAGGAGTGCAACCTCACGACAACGAACTATACGCCAGCCAATCAAAGATAATCCAGGCAAATATGGCTTCCCCCTTACCCCAAAAATTGTTTCGATTCCGGTGGTACAAATCTATAGGCTGTGTCGTATATATTAGGGCGTGTTGTGAAATCGGTTGATTTCTTGTCTCCAGCACTTTGGCTCATAACGACTTAGAGCCGCTTTGTAAGCCTTTCGGGGGAGCAGTGCGAAACAGCGCCATAGAGCAGACCGGGAGGACAGCGCGCAGAGGGTTTGCCGCATTCCTGCTCCTTATACTTTCTCCGTTGGTGATGCCGGGGCAATCAACCACAGCATCGCTCACCGGGAGAATCAGCGACTCGCACCGGGCGGTTATCAGCGCGGCCACCGTGCAGGTGATCAACACCAGCACCGGGATTCACTATCATGGCCTCACCAATGAGGCGGGCATATACTACGTTTCCGATCTGCCTCCGGGCGGGTATCGCATCGAAGTTGAGAAGCTTGGATTCATCGCGGTCATCGAGTCCGGCATCATCCTTCACGTGCAGGACGCTCTGGAAGTGAATTTTGAAATGGAGCTTGGCTCCGCGTCGGAAAGCGTGACGGTGGCAGGCAGCGCACCGCGGCTCGATACGGAGTCTTCAAGCCTGGGCACCGTGGTGGAAAGCCGCGAGGCCAACGAACTGCCCCTCAACGGACGAAACGTCTTCAACCTCATCGCCCTGGCTCCTTCCGTCATTCCGCAAGGCAGCGCCACGGGAACTCCGGTGGGGGTAAATCCGTTTGGGTGGGGCAACTACCAGGTGAGCGGCGCATTCGGCAACCAGAGCGTCGAGTACCTTGACGGGCAACCGCTCAACATCACTTACATCAATGTGCCTATGTTGATTCCCATCCAGGATTCGATTCAAGAGTTTAAAGTCCACACCGGCAACCTGCCCGCGGAGTGGGGCAGGTTCGCGGGTGGCGTTATCAACCTGAGCACCAAGGGCGGCACTCAGTTTCTGCGCGGCGAACTCTACGAGTACCTGCGCAATCGAGTCTTCAACGCCAATGACTTCTTCCTCAAGCAGGCGGGTAAACCGCGGCCCCCCTGGGTGCAAAATCAGTTTGGAGCCGAAGCGGGCGGCCCGCTGAATCTTCACCCCGGCGGCCAGGCCAATCGAACTTTTTGGTTTGCAGATTGGGAGGGATTCAGGCTGCGCACCGGCACTCCCTTCACCGCGACGGTCCCGACCGAAGCGGAGCGCGGAGGGAATTTTGCGGCGCTTGGTATGCCGATCATGGACCCATGCGCCGGCAGCGTGCTCAATGCTCAGGGCGCCTGTCCTTCGAGCACTTCCCCACCGTCTGCATTTCAAGCTAATCTCATACCGCCAAAGCGCATCAACCTCACATCCAATGCTCTTCTTTATCTTTGGCCGCTTCCCAACGCTCCCGGAACGGTCACACCCTCAGGTACCCTCAACAACTTCAATACCGTCGCCAATACGGGCGGAAATCAGAACCAGGTAGTTGGCCGCATCGACCGGGATATCACCGGAAAGCAGAAGCTCTTTGCCCGCTTCAGTTACTGGAATGTGCTCGATTTGCCCATCGACCCCCTGCACAACGGGCTGTGCGAGGATCGATGCCTGGAAAACTACTCAACCAAGGCTTTGGCCGCAGGATACAACTACAGCATCAGCTCGATGACCATTTTCGACTTCAATGCCGGCGTCAGTTATTTTTCCTATCTTCGATCTCCGACCAATGCGAACTTCGATCTGACTTCGATCCTGTGGCCCGCCGCCTACAATGCGGCGATTCCCTCCATCATGCGCACACCCCCGACACCGTGCGTCGCCGGCTTTGCTGATAACATCATGTGCTCCCAGGGGCAGAGCTACATCAAGGATCGCAATACTCAATACAATCTCTCTCCAAGCCTCACTCTGGTGCGCGGACGACATCTTTACCACATGGGCCTTCAACTGGAAACAAGCTACGATAATGCGGCGCAAACGAATATCGCCAGCGGGGCTTTTGATTTCTGCGGAGTTGGCGAACCTTGCTTTACCGGCGAGCCCATGGCCGATTTCTTATTGGGCTACGCTGACAATTTCAGCAATGTCAACAACCATTATTCCGCTCAGGTGGTCGTTCCCGCATTCACCGCGGGGAAGCAGGTATATCGCGCGCTTTACTTCAACGACACATGGCGTGTAACCAATGCGCTTTCCTTGAATCTTGGGCTTCGCTATGAGCTTCAAGGGCCATGGTCCGAACGCCATAACCGCCTGTCCTATTTCGACCCCGGCGCAAAAAGTTACATCAATCAGTTTCTACCGGCGGGATCTTCGCCTGTGATGGGTGACTCGTTTCTGGTTTCTCCGGGCGAGCGAAATAACCTGCCCCTTGCCAAAGACAATATGTCGCCGCGGCTCGGCATTGCCTACAGGCTGTCATCCACTATGGTAGTGCGCAGTGGTTATGGAATCTTATGGATTCCGGACTATATGTCGTACGCCTTGAATCCCAACAACGACATGGTGAATGCGGCCAGTACAACTTACACGGGAACGGTGGATGGAATCCATCCGTATAACACCATTTCTCTTCCTTTCCCAAATGGGATTTCACCGCCGCCCGGCACTTCGCTCGGAACCGAGGGCACGCAACAATTTCTTACCCAGGTGGTGCAATCGATTATCGAGGTTGACCGCGGCAACCACCCCCACGGATATATCCAGCAATGGAACCTCAGCGTAGAGCAGCAATTGCCTGCGAAGTTCTCATTTGTAGCTGCCTACGTTGGATCAAAGGGAACTCACTTAGCCCAGTATTCGCAGCAGATCAATCAGATTTCCGACAGCTTTTTTTCCGCGGCGGCGGCTCAATTTGCACAAGGGGGACGGCCTGCTGTCGCGCTGCTGAGTCCAACTCCGAATCCATTCTTTGTGAGCGGAACAGCATTGGCTCTCACGGCCCCCACGACGACAATGGGGCAACTCCTCAGGCCTTTTCCCCAGTACACCAGCGTGGAACTCGCGGGGCAGGGATCGTTCAACAGTATTTATCACTCATTCCAGCTCACTGTGCAAAAGCGCTTCCCGGAGGGAGGCTCGCTTCTCGCGGCCTATACAAATTCTAAATTGATCAGCAATACGGATACCCTGACCGCCTGGCTTGAAAACAGCGTAGGACTGATACAGGACAACGACAACCTGCGTGGAGAGCGCTCGTTATCCTCGCAGGATGTTCCCCAGCGTCTGGTGATTAGTTATGCGGTGGACCTTCCATTTGGACAAGACAAGCGTTTTCTGACCAATATTGGCCCCACTCTGAATAAAATCGTCGGAAACTGGGGCGTCGATGGAGTAACTTCATTTCAACGCGGATTTCCGTTAGTGTTCAGCAGTGGCCAGGTAAATGACGTAACTCTCTTCGGAGCAGGCTCGCGCCCGGACCTGCTGCCCTCCTGCCGCAAATCCTCCTCTGCCAGCGGGAACGCCCGTATTCAGGCTTGGTTCAATGAGGCATGTTTTGCCGCGCCGTCCGATTTTACCTTTGGGACGGAACCGCGAGTCGATCCGACCTTGCGCTCCGATGGCGTGGATAATTTTGACGTGGCCGCGTTCAAGAAGATTTTGTTTGGTATGCAGGAGCGGCTCGGCTTCGAGTTTCGTGTGGAGGTTTTCAATCTCTTCAACCGCAAGCAATTTGCACCGCCGAGTACGACTTGTTGCACGACCAATAATGGAAACTTCGGCGTAGTCACCAGCACCGACCCTGGAACCAATCCGCGACTTATACAGTTCGCTTCGAAATTGTTTTTCTAATAGCCGCCATTCTCCGCTACTTTTCGCCTAACTGATACGGTATCCCGAACCGCCCAATCTGAATCAATGCCTTGCCGGAAGGAGGCCAGATGTGCAAACTTTCCACCCGGCTTGATCCCGCAATGCGATGCGCCTCCGTGGTGCCCACCGGCGTGCCTGAGGCGGCTTCGTATAAGCGTACGATCAGCGCGTCGCCCGTCCTCACCCAACCCAGCACATACTTCCCCGGTTTCAGTGCGACGCCGCCAATGCTGACCGGCGCTTGCAGAATCAGGTAGTGCGAATACTTGTCCGCTGCCGAGTATCCAGCGGTGATCAGCACCACTCCGGCGATGAACTGGCCTCTGCCATTCACGATGCCGGAGGCAGTGCGCATCTCGGTCTCTATATGTTCCGTTACCACCTGCGCCCGCGCGGGCAGCAACGACGCAAGCTCCGCGTCTGTCGCCTGCCGCCATGCCGTTCTCTGGGCCTGCGCAAGAGGGGATAATAACAGCAGAATGAGTCCTATAAAAATCAGCTTCCTGGCCTGATTTCGTCTCATGGCTTTGTCTTTCTAAGGGATTCGAGCGGAACTATGCCGCGCTGAATAGCCGCCGTCGTAGCCTGCGTCCGATCCGTCACACCCAGCTTGCTCAGCAAGCTGTTCACGTGCGTCTTCACCGTGGCTTCTGAGATCTCCAGCTCGGCCGCAACATCCTTGTTGCTCTTGCCATGAACAATCTGTTCCAACACATCGAACTCCCGCGGCGTCAACTCCTGAGTACCCATGCGCTCCGCCAGTTTTTCGGCGATCGCCGGCGGAATGTAAGACCTGCCGGCATGAACTGCGCGAATGGTCGTTATCAACTCCTCGCTGGTCATGCCCTTCAGCAGGTAAGCGCGCGCGCCGGCCTGCAGGGCGCGATAGATGTCCTCGTCGCCGTCGTAAGTGGTCAGCACGATGAAGCGCGCCTGCGGCGTTTCCGTGCGGATGCGCTCGATAACCTCTACGCCGCTAAGCCGCGGCAGCCGCAGATCGATCAACGTTATAGCTGGCTGGTGCTTGCGAAACTGCGCGATGGCCTCCACGCCATCCGCGGCTTCGCCCACCACCTCAAGGCCATCCACCACGTTGAGCAGCGCGACCAGTCCCTGGCGCACCACGTGGTGGTCCTCGACAATCAACACCCTAATCGATTCTTTGGTCACGTTTGCTTCCTCACAGTCTCTATTGTCTCTCTCGACGCCGCGGGTGCCCCAGGTCTCGATTCTGAGACCTGGGAAAGAAGCAGCCGCACCGTCGTTCCCGCGCCCGGCTCACTCGTCACTTCAAATTTTCCGCCAATGGACGCCGCGCGCTCTCTCATTCCCGTCAGCCCGAACCGCCCCGGCTGTGGCTCATGCTGGGCGGCAAAGCCACTCCCGTCATCGCGCACCTCCAGCGCCACTGTGTCCCGCCCGTACTCCAACTGGACAAGAAGCTGTTTGGCGGCGGCGTGCTTCTTCACATTATGAATTGCTTCCTGGGCCACGCGCAGGAATTCACGCTCCGTGCCTGGAGGCATCGGCCTATATGCGCCGAAGATGCTGAATCTTGCTTCCAGTCCATGACCGTCTTCGGCCTCCGTCATCCGGCGGAGGCGAACCGGCAGCGTGGTCTCGGCCGAGTCCTGCGAGCGCAGCGCCCAGATGGACTGGCGCGCATCAGCCAGCCCCTCGCGCACAAAATCGCGAGTCAAGTCCAAATGCTTCGACGCCTCCTCCGGCTTTTTCAACCGCAGCAGCTCCGCCAACACCTCCAACTGCACGCTGATGCCCACGTAGCCCTGAGCCAGCGTATCGTGAATCTCGCGCGCAATGCGATTGCGCTCGCCCAGCACGGCGCGAAACTCGCCCTCGGCCTGCCGCAGCCTGAGCCGCAACAGCAGCACGATCACTCCCGCCGCCACCAATAGCAGCAAGACCAAAAACCACGCAGTCTGATAGTAGCGTGGCCGCAGTTCGAAGGTGAGCGCCGCGCCCGCAGTGTCCCAAAGCCCATCGTTATTGGCGGCCTGCACGCGAAAGGTATAGTGCCCCGGAGGAATGTTGGTGTAATACGCGGAGCGGCGCGCGCCGGCATCGGTCCAGTCGCGGTCGAAGCCCTCCAGCATATAGCGGTAGCGCACCTTCTGCGGCGCGGTAAAACTCAGTCCCGCATAATCGAACTGAAAATGAACATGACCCGCCGGAATACGCAAAGGAGATTGCGCTGTCTGCAATGTCTGCGGAAGATCGTCGACTGCAAAGCGCTCCAATGCTACCGGCGGTGGAACACTGTTCACCGGGAAATGCGCCGGATCAACTTCCACAATCCCCTTGGAAGTGGCAAACCACAATCGGCCGTCGGCCGAGCGCCACGCCGACGGATGACTGTTGGTCGCTGTTTCCTGGCTACGCAGACCATCAGCCGCGCCAAACTCAATCCAGTGCGAGCAGCCTGTCCCCTGCATCGCATTGCCCGCGCCCGCGCAGTCGCAGCGCGCTATCCCATTTCCGGTGGCAAACCACAGATGCCCGACGCCATCGTCCAGAATGGCGTGGATACTCGTTTGGTCCAAGCCATCATGCTTTTCCGGCGAGAATCTCCGGCCGTCCCAAACATTCCACCCGTGGTCTTGCGTCCCAATCAGCAGCGTTCCATCTCCGCGCGAAAGCAGCGCAGTGATCACGTTGCTTGAAAGCCCGTTGGCAGTCGTATAGTTCGTAATTGCGCCGCCGTTCAACCGCGACAGCCCCGCGAAAGTGGCCACCCACAGATTCCCCGCCCGGTCGCGAACCAATGCTCCCACCAGGTCGCTGCCCAGTCCATTGGCATGAGAAAAAGTCTCCATATGCGCGCCACCGGGCACACCGTTCCTCATAGCCCAGTGCGTCAGCCCGCGCCGTGTCCCAATCCATAGCGACCCATCCGTGTCCACCAGCAGAGAGCGGATGAAGTCGTCAGGCAACCCGTCAGCGGAAGTGAAGGAATCAATCCTGCCCGCGCGAATGCAATTCAATCCATCCGGCGTCCCTACCCAAAGGTCGCCGTTTGGCGCGGCAGCCAAGGAGAGAATCACATCGCTCAAAAGGCCGTTGCCGACCGAGTAGCTGCGAAGCTCTGACCCGCCACTCAATGCAGCGAAAGAGTCTGGGTGCCCCACCCTCGCCACGTTCTTGTCTTTGTGGCTAGGGTGGGTTTCCACTATTCCATTGTTCTGGGGACGTATCGCATTCAGTCCAGCCCCATTGGTTCCCACCCAAAGCGTGCCCGCTTTGTCCTCGACAACAGTCGTAGTTGCGTCCGAAGAAAGCCCCTCTCGTGCGCCGAAGGTGCGGAAGCGCTGATCCCGCAGAATATGCAGCCCGCCGGTCTCAGTGCCGACCCAGATGTTTCCTTCGTGGTCTTCCATCAGCGTCAGCACAGACGCCGAGGCCAGCGGGTCCGTCACCGGCAGCCGTTCGAGTTTCCCTGCTGTCCATCGCACTAGCCCGTCGTTGGTGCCGATCCACAGACTGCCCCTGCGATCCACAAATATATTTTGTATCCGACTGCCGGGAAGCTCCTTTCCGACGATCAACTTCCTTGCCGGACCCCCTCCAAATTCAATCAATGAAATGCTACTCTCGCTCCCGAGAGCCACGCCCTGACGACCGAAGGGTTCCATAAACTGCAGAAATCCCCGGGGAATATCAGGTCCCCACGCAACAAGAGCACCTCCCGAGAGAATCGGATCCGAAAGGACGCCGCCGCCAGCTAGGTTTACTGAGCCGCCGAGGCCGTGTCCCACGAGATAAGGGCCCAAATTGCTTTCGATACCTTGATCCACCCCGTGTCCCTTTGCAAAAACGGCAATTCCCTCAGTAGCCCCAACCCAAAGGTCATCCTCTGCACCCGCCACAATAGAGGTGATTGTGCCTTTCGGCATTCCCTTCACTGCCGGTACAAACTGTTCACCGACCAGATGTGCCAACCCCTGATCTGTCCAAGCCCACACTACGCCGTGCGACGCCTCGGCCACCGAATGTACAGCCCCTCCCGGCAGCCCATCCTTAATGGTGAATGCAGTGACGCTGCCGTCCTTCCACCGCGCCAGCCCCTCGCTGGTTCCAATCCACAGCGCCCCGTCTTTTGTCTCCAGCAAACAACGCACATCGTTTCCGGGCAGCGCCGGCGTTGAATTGCGGTCAAAGGTCTGAAACCCGTTGCCGTCAAAGCGGACCAACCCCACCTCGGTCCCCAACCATATAAAGCCATCCGTGGTCTGGAGCAGCGCCTGCACTGTGTTCTGCGGCAGGCCGTTCTCCATCACCCACGTTTGGCGGCCGTAGTTGGCCAGCGGAGTGGAAGGCTCCAACCCGTACGCGACGAGTCCGCATCCGAGCAGCATTGCGATTGCCAGCAGGCCCCGCAGCGCATCGGCGCGCCGAGTTCCGGCAATCCGCGCCGCGTTCGGGACAGTCTTTCGCGTTGCATTCATCGGGCTAGCGTAATCTCGGGCCACGAAAGTGCGAGCCGGCTTTCTCAAATAGGGTTCATCCTGCGCAAAAAACCGCGCACCTCCACAGTAATTGGACAGGCTCCGGAATGCACAGAAACATGAGCAGATTTTTGCGCGAAAATCCGGTGCGGCCCGCGCCCCAGCCTCGAACCATTGATGGATTCAACGCTCATTCAATAGGCCCAAGACACATCGTGGATTAGCTCATAACCTGAGATTACCTCTGAAAAGGTCAAGCTGTTTGACTTTCGGGTGGTTGCCACTTTGCTGGCGGTCACCCGATTTCTCTTTATGGGCCGCAGTGCAGCCTTAGCCAGGAGCAGCCACGGAAACCTCGCATAAGAGCATCCTCCACCTTTTGGATGAGTCCAGCTCACAGCCGAATCGTATATGGTGATGACGTTACACGTGTGGAGGCCCCCGTGTTCCTGTCGATTCCCCGGCATTCCCCGGCTTCTCCGTCCCCGAATTCCGAAGCTTTAGTTTCATGGAATCACGGAGTTCAGCTCGCTGCCAGGCCGGCGTCCATCTTCCGGCTTGCCGCAGTCGTGTTCTGCGCCGTGACGGTCGCAGGCTCCGGCCGTTGCGCCGCGCAGTCCACCACGCCGGACTCCCATGCTGCCGATACGCAGTCCGACAAGCCGCGTGAAGGCGGCCAGGCTCCCGCCGTTGGAGGAGTCAACACCGGAGGTGCTCACCCGGCTGTGCTCGACAGCGAACGCCGTCCCATCACCGCCGGCGGCTTCGTCAAGCAGGGCCCCGTCCTTTTCCAGGACATCGCACGCCAGGCCGGCTTGACGACCTGGAAGCACATCATGGGCACGCCGGAAAAGAAATTCATTATCGAGGCCAACGGCTCAGGCGTTGGCCTGATCGACTATGACAACAGCGGCTGGCTCTCAATCTATCTTGTGAACGGTTCCACTTATGACGCCGAAAGCGGCAAGGCCGCGCCCCCCAAAGCCGCGCTCTTTCGCAACAATCATGATGGCACCTTTACCAATGTGGCCGAGCAAGCCGGCGTGACTAATGGTCGATGGGGCGTAGGCGTCGCCATAGCAGACTATGACAACGATGGCTGGCCGGATATTTACATAACTAACTTCGGCAAGAATCGCCTCTATCACAATAATCACGATGGCACCTTTACCGATGTGGCCGAAAACGCCGGCGTCGCTCTTGGTAACTGGTCAACTGGAGCCACGTGGGGAGACTATGACGGCGATGGCCGCCTGGACCTTTTTGTTCCCGGCTACGTTCACTATGACCTGGCCAATCCGCCTGCCTCCGGCGAAAAGGGTGTTGCTTACAGCTTTTGCCAGTTTCGCGGCGAAAATGTAATGTGCGGGCCGCGCGGGCTGAAGGGCGAACCGGATCATCTCTTCCACAACAACGGCGATGGCACATTTACGGATGTAAGTGTAAAGGCGGGCGTCGCCGATACAAATGGCTACTATGGGCTTGCTTCGGTCTTTGTAAGTCTCAATGGCAATGGCAAACCCGACTTGCTCGTAGGCGATGACTCAACTCCGAATTACCTCTATCTCAACAAAGGCGATGGCACATTTGAAGATGTCAGTTACGCCTCAGGTTACGCCCTCAACGAGAGCGGGCGCGAAACTGCCACCATGGGCATCGCTGTGGGCGACTATCAGAACAACGGTCAGGTTGATCTTTACGACACCACTTTCTCCGACGATTACAAACCGCTCTATCGCAACGATGGCGACGCCAATTTCACGGACATCAGCTATCAGTTGGGGATTGCCGAGCCTACCGTCCCTTTTCTCGGTTGGGGCACGGCATTCCTCGACTTCGACAACGATGGCTGGAAGGATCTGATTCTCGCTAATGGCCACGTCTACCCAATTGTGGATAAGGAGCCTTGGGGAACGAGTTATGCCGAGCGCCCTTTGCTATTTCATAGCATCGGCGGCAAACAGTTCGAGCTAACGCCCGCCGTCGAGGGAACAGCGCTCGCCCAGACCTATGTTGGCCGTGGCCTGGCAGTTGGCGATCTCTTCAACGACGGCAAGCTCGACGTGGTCATCAATAATCTCGATGGCGTCCCGGCACTGCTCCGCAACGTTTCGCCTGACAAGCATCATTGGATCGAGTTCAAGCTTATTGGCGGTTCGAAAAGCCCGCGTGACGCTGTCGGCGCCACTGTTTTTGTCACCGCCAATAATATGCGCCAGCGAGGTGATGTTATCTCTGGTGGCAGCTATGCATCTACTAGTGATCCGCGCCTGCACTTTGGCCTTGGCGATGCCACTACCATTGACGAAATTGAAGTGCATTGGACGAGCAGCGCTAAAGAACGTTTTGCGGTCACGCAGATTGATCGCATCGTAACCCTGACGGAGGGGCAAGGAATGAAACCTTAGAGCGCATCGTCCATGGTTCCGTCTCCATCTCCCTCCAATTCTTCTGGAGCGTCTTACCCCTTCCAACGCCGGAGGTCAAGCCCGATGAAGTTCCAGAGCATTGCAATCCGACCCGCGCTGTTTGCCCGTCGCGCGCTGCGCATAGTCGGCCTTCTCATGCTTGTGGCGGCCGCCTGTTGCGGCTGGATGGCGTGGCGGGCGGAAAGTGCCTATGCGACCAACGATGACCCGGAGGCAGCCGAGCGATCGGCTTACTCGAAAGCCGTCAAAGAGCACTACAATTCTCGCTTTGGAGTGGACCAGCCGTTTCTCCCTTCTAATGCTGTCACGGACACGGGCGAGTTCATCAATCCCAAGAGCTTCCCCACTGCACAATATTGCGGCCATTGCCATCAGGAAGCGCACGCAGAGTGGCGCCAGAGCGTACACGCGAATTCTTTCCGCGCTCCCTGGTACGTCAAGAACGTCAATGTGCTTCTTAATGGAAAAGGAAACGAGTATGCGCGCCACTGCGAAGGGTGCCACAATCCCATCGCGCTCACTTCCGGCGCAATGACCCAGCACTCACCGATCAATCGCAGCTTCGACGCGGACGGCGTCACTTGCTCCGTGTGTCATTCCATTCAAAAAGTCGATACGCGCGGTACCGGGAGTTATGTGCTCGCTCAACCGGCAGTTATGGTGGATGAAAACGGAAAGCCTGTTTACGGCGAAGTTTCCGACAAGGAGATATTAGCTCACCTCGACCGGCACTCCAAAGCAGTTATGAAGGATTTCTACCATACCAGCGAATTCTGTTCCGCCTGCCACAAGGCCGCATTGCCCAGGATACTGAATGACTATAAGTGGCAGCGTGCCATATTTTTATACGATGAGTGGCAGCTTTCTTCCTTCGCCAAACAGTCGCCTCTTCCCTTCTATGTCAAAGATCAGGTTTCCACTTGCCAGACATGCCACATGAAGCGGGAAGAAATTCAATTGCCGGACTATGGCTCCAAAGACGGCAAACTCGCCTCGCATCGCTGGCTCGGGGCCAATACTGTCCTATCAAAGTATTACGGCTACGACGCGCAGATGGAGAAGACTATTGCTTTTCTGCGTAACGGAGTCTTGAACGTGGATGTTTTCGGAATCGAACGCAACGGAGGCAAGATCATTGCGCCGCTGGGGAGTGAGCCGTTCGAGATCACACCCGGCGACGAACTCACCGTTTCGATTGTGATTCAGAATAAAGGTATCGCCCACAGCCTTGTGCCCGAACAGCGCGACTTTTACGAGAGCTGGGTGGAATTCGAGGCCAAGGACGCGTCGGGCCGCACACTGATGCATTCCGGCGCACTGCGAGCTGGAGGCTCACTCGATCCCCGCGCGCATAGCTTCACAAATCGATTGGTCAATGCGCAGGGCGGCTTGAACGATCTGCATCAGGTCTGGAATACAAGGGTCGTTGCCTATAACAACACTATCCAATCCGGCCGCTCACAGATTGTTCGTTATCAGTTCATGTTGCCCGCGGGCGCCGCCGGGCCAATTAGCCTAACCGCAAAGGTGAACTATCGCCGCTTCAATCAGCACTTCATCGATTTCGGCTTGGATAAGCACTACGAAATGCCGGTGGTTGAGATCGCCGCGCGTACCCGCACTATTGCCGTTGGTTCCAATTCGGTAGCTCCGCCCGACCCGCAGGATAACAGGGATTGGATGCGCTGGAATAACTACGGCATCGGCCTGCTGGATGCGCAGCAGTATGCCGAGAGCGCGCGCGCCTTCAAGCGTGTTACCGAGATGCGCCCGGACTATGCCGACGCATACACCAACGTGGCCATCGCCGACTCTCAATGGGAACGTTTTGACGACGCGCGCGCCAGCCTGGAAAAGGCCTTACAACTTGCGCCCCACAACGCCCGCGCGCTCTATTACCTCGCGCTGGTCGAGCGCATTCAAGGACATCTCGACGCCGCCGTCAACGATCTCCGCGAGGTGACGGCGCAATTCCCCCGCTCGCGCGACGCTCATCGCGAGCTCGGCTTCTCTCTCTATCAGCAGCATAAGTACAATGAAGCGCGCACTGAGTACGAGACGTTGCAATCGATTGATCCCGACGACCTTGCGGCGCACTATATCCTCTCTATCGTTTATCACCGGCTGGGCATGAAGGCCGAGGCCACGCGCGAGGCCAGCTCCTTCGCCGACCAGAAGGACGATCCGACTGCCAGCACCTACGCGTTGGAATTCCTGCGGAAGCATCCGGAGATTACTTCAGAGAGTGTGCCGTGGCACATACACAGCGATTTGACGGCCGAGCCCATTGTGGCCGGAGGGACCACTCAATGAGGTTGTGGTTGACTGTCCCTCGCTTGGCTCTGATTTGTTCCCTCGTGTGCTTTGCGTCCACACGCGGTCAGCGCGAGCACGGCGCTTCACTTTTCGCCACCAGCGGATGTATGCATTGTCACGCCATCCACCACGCCGGCGGCAGCAAAGCGCCCGACCTCTCCGGCGTGGGCAGAAGGTTGAACGAAATCCAGATGCGCCAGCAGATCGTCAGCGGCAGTATGCGCATGCCGCCTTTTGGAGATGAGTTGCAATCTTCAGAACTCGCCGATCTGCTCGCCTATCTGCGCTCCTGCCGGGACAAAAAGGAATAGTGCGTTATTCCTGGAAGGCGCTTCATTGCGGCACAGTTCGGCTATCAGAGACTCTCATTGTCACCTGCTCCCGAATCGCCTCAGCGCGGCTCGCCGGTCGGGAGAAAGGCAGCTCCGGAAATCAGGTTTCCCGAAGCCAGCTTATTTCTCAGCCGCTCTGGATTGGCGCCGCTGAGACATTCAGCGGCCACCAGCATTCGCAGTGCAGTGGCCGGTGTCGTTTCCGGCTGGAGCCGGAATATCCACGGAATATTGATTGAGGTCAGTGTTTTATCGCTGCTCAGCGCAATCACGGGCACAAAACTCTTGAGCGCCAGTTGCTCGGCCAGATGAGCTGCGTCGCGGTCCAAAGCAACGATGGCGAGTGCGTGTTCGTCCATCAGCGCATGAACCAGTTGAGTTGAGGCCGCGCCCCAGTTCTGATCGCTCGCCACAGGCAGCAGCTTCCACGCCCGCCCTTTTGCTGCACCGAATGCCAACTCCGCCTGCACCTCAGGCGACTCGACAACTTCGGCCGCCTTCGGTCCGAACAGAACGATGTTTACCGGCCCTGCCGGCACATCGGGCCGGTGCGGTCCAGCATAGTCCACGCCATCCTCACCCACGCGCGCATAGGGCGTATGCGGCGTCGGCGGTGCGACAGACACCGGCGCCTCTGCGGGTGGCTGCGCCGCAGGTGTCTTTTCCATCGTCGCGACCTTATAGGCGATGGCCCCGTTATGCACCGTGCCCAGGTATAAGGGGGCCGTATTCTTCTGGTTGGGATCGAAGACCATGTGCCCGGTCACGCCGTCGTATTCTTCTGTATCGGCCAGCGCATCGTGAATCCGCGCGCGATTCAACCCCGCCTTGCAGATTGAGTCGAGCAGCAGACTCATCGTGTCATAGGCCATTGAGGCGAACTGCTCCGGCTTCTCCTTGAAACGCGCCTCAAAGCGCTTGTTAAAGTCGATCCAGCGCGGATCAGTGCGCGTGGGGTCGTAAGGATACACGGCCTCAAATCCCTCAGCGGCATCGCCAGCCTGGGCCACCAGTGTGTCGCCCAGCGTGCGAAACTCGCCAAAGACGCGCTGCTTCATTCCCTCGGCTCGCATCTGCTTCAGGATCGTCGCCGCCTCCGGTTCGTCTGCAACCAGCAGGACGGCGTCCGGACGCGAACTGCGGATCACTCTAAGTTGCCTGGCATAATCCGTGTCGCCCGGCTGAAAGATCTGCTCCATCACGACCGGATGGCCCAGCCGCCGCGAGGCATCCAGGAACTTGCCAAGGCCAAAACGACCGTATCGGCTGCTCGACCTGAGAACCGCCACGCGTTTCAATCCTAGCTCGGTATAGATGTGGCGAGCCAGCGTCAGATACTGTTGCCGGTCATCCTGCATCGTGCCGAAGTACCACGGAATGGCCGTTTCCGGAACGGTCGGATCGGTATTGGCCGAACTCACAACCGGAAGCTCCGCGCGCAGAGCCACGCGCAGGGCGATGTGCGTTGACTCGGAGTTGATCGAGCCGAAGATGGCCCACACCTGTTCGTCGTAGGCCATCTTCACGGCTTCATCGGAGGCCGAACCCCAGATCGCCGGTTCAGTTGGCCGGACTTCGCCATAGACCGCCGTAGCCTGCCAGTTGTTGTAGTCATTGTGGAGCATCAGTTTGAAGGGCTTGCCGCCGTAGCCGCCGCGCGCATTCGCCTCTTCCACAGCCAACTGCGCGCCATGCAACATGCGCAGTCCAAGAACCGATTCCGAATTGTGCTCGATCGGCCCAAAGAAGCCGATGCGCACTTCGGTGAGATCCTTTGGCTCGGGAATATCCCGCGCCGCGCCGACATAAATATTCGGGCGTGTGTAGTTGAGGTCATAGGGCGCCGCAAACTTGGCATAGGGTTTCATGTCGGCCGGCTCGCCCGCATAGGGCGTCACTTCGCGATCACGCGGCGGTCCCGGCGGATGAGCTCCGCACTCGCACACCTTCGCGCCGCTGACCGTATCCTTGCCCATGTTCTGTCCCGTGAGATTCGGGGCGGCGAACGCGGCCAACATGCCCACCGCAACCAACAACGATCCCTTGCGCATGACAACTACTCCTTGTTGCAGCAAGCCTTGTCCGTACGGAACATGGCTATAGCTTCGATCTCGACCAGCAGTTCGGGACGGCAAAGATGCGCCTGGATGCCGGTGGACGCGGGCAGCGGATCGAGTCCCTGCTCTTTGAAGAACGCAGTGCGTCCGGCATTGAAAACGTCGTAGTCGCGATCGATGTCCCGCAGGTAGCAACTGGTGCGCACAATGTCGTGCCAGGTGCATCCTTCCGCCTCAAGAAGGCCGGTGATGTTGTCGAAGGTGCGCCGCAATTGTGCGGGAAAGTCGCCGATGTGTACGCTGACGCCGTGCTCGTCGATGGAGGCAGTGCCCGAGATCAACAGAATGGCCACGCCTCCGATATCGATTCTCATGCCGCGCGAAAACGAGCTCGGCTTGGCATAGGCGTAAGCCTCGTTGAGCACACCGTGATTGGTTATGGCGCGCTTTTCGATAGGCGCGTGTGCGATGGCTTCCAGAATGTCTGAAAATGCATTCATGATGATGTCTCCTGATGTTCTCTGATCATTGTTGTCGAATTCCGTGACTTAAACCCTTGGCGGTCGCAACCCAGATATCGTCGCCTTGAAAATCGATGTAGAGAATGTAGTTATGCGCCGGCGCTGTGGTAACCGTCACCGGAGTTACATTCCCCGCTGCGTCCCGCACCGTCATCTCCGGCTTGCCGTCTTTCATCGAGGGGCGATAAACGGCCCAATTGACGCCGTCATAGTATGCCAACCCCTTGTCGGTGCCAAACCAAGCTCGCTTGCCGTCCACGCCCTTTACAACATTGGTGAAGTTAGAAGGAAGCCCGCTGTCTTTTGTGAGGAAGTTATGCCAGTAGCGCCCATCGTAGTGGCTATCGCCAAAATATGTGGCCGCCCATAACACTTTGTCCTTTTCCATATAGCTGACCGAGGTGACGATCTCGTGGATCAATCCCTGATCCTTGAAGAGCACCATCTCCGTCTCTCCGTCTGGATCGTCGTACTTGTCCCACTTCCCGGTCTTCTGGTCGTACTCAAGAACTCCACTGCCCCAAATGCCGTAGTAGACCTTTGTCGGTGTGGCAGAGACCGAATAGGACCATATCTCGAACATCGGCGTGTTGCGCTCGTTATAGAGCGACCACTCGTTGGTGTGCAGGTTCAGGCGGCAGGCGCCGGCGGCTGTGGCGATCCACACGTTCTCGCCTTCGACTGAAACGCCATAGACAACATTGTTGCTCAGCCCCGAATTCAACTGCGTGAAACTGTCGATGTGGCCACCGGAGATGCGGCTCAATCCGCCCATCGTCCCAGCCCACACGTCGCCAGTGCGCTTATCCAGAGCCAGCGAGATTACCGCGCGATGCGCAAGACCATCCGTGGTGTTATAGGTCTTCCATGAATGATTCTCGTAAACCGCGAGGCCGTTGTCCGTGCCCGCCCAGATGCGGTTTCCATCCACCAACACCGCATACACGTGATCGTTGGGCAGGCCGTTGGCTGTCGTGAAGTTTTCAAAGCGAAAAAGCGGCATTCTCGGCGCTGCTGGCGCCAGCGGTGCGGCAAATGCCATTGGCGCGATAATAGCCATTGTTCCGGCGGCCAGTAGCATTGCGAGCTTATTGAGCCTGTTCATCGCGTCTTCTCCTATCGAGACCTGAGATATTCGACCAGGTCGTTCAGCTCATCCTTGGTCAAATCGTTGGTCCGCCCATGTTTATCGTCGGGGTTATAGACTGTCCATATCTCCTCAAGCGAGCGCGCCGACCCATCATGCAGATAAGGCGCGGTGAGCGCTATGTTGGTCAACATCGGCGCTTTCAGCAGGCCTGTGTTGTCGTTGGGCTTGCGCGTCCCCACATCGAAGATTTTCTGGTTGGTGCCCTTCGGGCCGCTGTGGCAATAGGAGCAGCGGTTGTATTCGGCAATAGGCTTCTTGAACTTGTCCACCGCACGCTCGAAAATCGCTTTGCCGCGCTCCTGCGCCGGCGACAGCTCACCGTCTGCCAGCCGCCAGCGGTTGGGGCGCGGAGGCAGGCTGCGAATGTAGACTGCGAGGTCCGTAAGCGTCTGGTCGTCATAATTCTCCGCGCGCCAAAAGTATTTTTCCGTGCGCGGGCCGCACTCAGTCGGTATATTCGGATTCGTTCCGGTCCACTTATAAGGCTCGGTATCCTTGATATCCTCAAGCAACTTGTTGTCCACAGTGTTGCGGCCAAAACCATCCGGCTCCAGGTTCCATGTCATGCCGTCGAAGGTGGAATCAATGTGGCAACTGGCGCAGCCAATCTGCCCCTGGAACGAATAACGCGATGTATAGAAAGTCTGCTCGCCGTGGCGCAATGTCGAAATTTCTTTCGGCCCGTTCAGCTTGATAGTTGCAGCCACGCGATTCGAGCGCGTGTCAATCACGCTGATCGTATCTTCCAGCCGGTTGGCGATGAATAGCTTGCGTCCGTCGCGGCTCAGCGTCAGCCCGCGCGGATCATGACCTACAGGTATGTGCGCCACAACATAGTTCGCGCTGGCAGAAAGATCCTGCGCGAATGACGTTGGCTCCGCATGAGGCCGCGCGTGAATAAAGCGCAGCAGGCGCGCCACGTCAATCACCGTCACCATCTCCGAGCCGCCACAAGTTACGTAGATGCGTGACTTATCCGGCGCAATGGCCACGCCAAAGGGCCGCGACGCATAGCGTTCCAGTTCGTCCAGCGGCACTTCGACCGGCTTGCCCACATCCGCGCCAAACAACTCGAGCGAATAAGTGAAGGCGCCGCCGTGTTCCAGATGAGCCAGCGTCACGAGATTCTTGGGGTGATACTCGGCCACCACACCCAAGCGGCCATCAGCAGACAGCGCCAGGTGAAAGACGCCGGCAATCCCGTGCAACGGCATACGATCGACCACTACCGCACGCGCCGCATCGATCACGGTAATCTCCGACTCCGGAGCCGTGCGATTGTCCCGCTCTGTCCGCACCCGCGAAGGATTCGGATAGACATGCGTCGCATAGATTCGGCTTCCATCTGGAGAGAGCGTCAAATAGCTCGCGCCGCGCCCGGCAAGCAGCCGCTTTTCTTCCACGCCCGTCTGCGCATCCAAAACGGCCACATCGTTCGAGATTCGATTGGCCACAAACAAATGCTTGCCCGCGCGGTCCTCGACTGCGCCGGACGGCTCTGCGCCTACCGGCCAAGTTGCGGTCACGGCAAGCGTCCGCGCGTCGATCACCGACAACGTGTCATCCCACGAGTTAGTCACAAACAGCCGCGCTCCGTCATGCGATAGCGAAAGCCCGCGTGGCACGCGGCCCACCGCGATGTTCTTGATGACCGCAAAACTCGCCGCATCCAGCACGCGCACCTGTTCGCTATCCTGACAAAGTATGTAGAGACGCGATCCATCGGGCGACAGCAAAATCTCGAGCGGCGAAGCATAATCCTGCATCCCGCTTTCGTCCGCGCGCACTGGATGATTGATAGCGGGCCAGAATAAAAGCGTCAGCAACGCCACAGCCAGGGCCGCGAGCCCAGTGCCCACTGCGGTCTGAAGACGTTGGCTCACTTCAGCTTCCTTTCGCCTGGCTCTTGCACCGTGAGCACCTTATCCACGCTGAGTTTCTCCAGCGTCTGCTCAGTCCCGCTCGGCCAGTGAACAATCAGCTTGTCGATAGTAGTGGCTGCGCCCAGTCCGAAGTGCAGACGTTCATCGTTCTGCGAAAGATAGCCCGAGCCGGTTACGCGTTCCGCCGTCTGCCGTTTGCCCGCTGCATAAACCTCAACGCGCGCGCCAATCCCGTCGCGATTGCTCTTTGTGCCCACCAGATTGATCTCGATCCAGTGGCCGGCATTCGTCGAAACATTGTGCAGCAGCGTTCCCTTCGCGCCCAGGTTCACCACGAACGCATCCACTTTGCCGTCGTTTTCGTAATCCCCAAAACAGGCACCGCGTGCCGTTGTGCGCTCACTCAACACTGCTCCGGCCTCGCGCGAAACGTCGGCGAATTTCCCCTCGCCCAATCCGCGAAACAGCGTGTGCTCCTGCGGGATCAGATGAATCAGTCCGCCGTGAAAAATGAGAATGTCGAGCTGCCCGGCGTTGTCGAAATCGTAAACGCCCGTGCCCCAACTGACGTATTGCGCGTTAGCCTGCGAAACCCCATTGGACGCGCCGATGTCTTCAAAGCTCATCTTCCCCGTGTTATGCAGTAGCCGGTTGTAGTGTCCGTCGGTCACCCACAGATCCAGCACGCCGCGACCTTCCAGATCGGCGAATACCGGCCCCATCGACGAAGTCGATTCGCCATTCTGCCCGAAGGCAGTACCCGTATCGTTCCCGATTTCCTCAAAGGTTCCGTCGTGCTTGTTGTGGAAGAGGAAGTTCTCCGTGCGGTCGTTGGCGACGTAAATGTCATCCCATCCGTCGTTGTCGAAATCCGCCGCCGTCACGCCCATGGTGCGGCCCACATAAGCGCCGATGCCCGACTTGTCGGTCACATCCGTAAAGGTTCCATCGCAGTTATTGTGATAGAGCTGATTGGTTTCGCCCTCGTAATCCAGCGGTCCCGGATAGTTGGTCGGCGCGTAGAAGGCGCGATACTTGGGGTCAAACTTTACATAGCGGCCCACAAACAGATCGACACATCCATCCTTGTTGTAGTCCAGCCAGGTGGAGCTGATCGCCCAGCCGTCCACCTTGATGCCGGCCTTCTCGGTCACATCGGTAAAGTGGCCATTGCCGTCGTTGTGATAGAGAATCGTCTTTCCGTAGCCGGTCACCAGCAGATCGATATAGCCGTCGTTGTCATAGTCGGCCGCCGTCACCGCCATTCCGTACATATCAGGATCGAGTCCGGCTTGCTCCGTAACATCGGTAAAGTGGCCGTTGCCGTCGTTACGATAAAGGTGATTATGCGGCGGCGTTGCCGGTTTCTCTTTCAGCGGATAGGGATGCATCGAGTCATCCAGCGGCCGTCCGTTCACTATGTAAAGAGACTCCCGCCCGGAGTTGTTGTAGTCGAACCAGATGCAGCCCGCGCCCGTACCCTCCAGCAGCGATCCCAGTTGCCGCGACCCAAAGCTGTGGACAAAGTTGATGCCCGCCTTATCGCTGGCGTCTTCAAAGCGAATCACCGGCGCAGGCGCGGCAGAGGTCGCATGCGCGGCAGGCGCTGTCTGCGTCGCGGATGCAGCCGGCGCTGGAGGTGGGGTTTGTGCCGCCGCCACGGTAACCACGCTGAATAAAAGAAGAAAGCGAATCAACATTCTATTTGTCCCCCGGCGTTTTCTCGGGTGTTGCTTCCGTCCGTGCCGCACCCGTCAAATCAACCGCCGTCGTCGTACGCAGCAATACATCAGGCACGCGATTCTCCGAGGAGCGCTCCGGTCCCGTGTGACAGCCCACGCAGATGCGCTGCTCGCCTCGCCGTATCCAGAACCATCCGTGTTCCCGGCGTAGCACAGCACCTTTTTCATCGAGCAACGCAAACCGAATCGGCTGGTCCGCCGGAACTTTGACGAGAAAAGATCCATCCGCCTCCACCGCCGCCGTGCCCGTGACCATCGTCTTGCCGCCCGTAGTCATCGTCTCCAGCCGCACCGAAGCGGGGGCCTTCTTCAAATCCCCTTCTCGCGACAGGCGCGCGTCGAGCGCGAGCATATTTGCGTAATCCCACGGATGCAAACCTGAGGGATGCCGCCTTGGCGCGGTGCGTGGCGCCAGCAGAACTGGCTCGACAATATCCTTCCCGGTCGCGGCAAAGACTGTTTCGAGCGCCGCCGCGCCTGTCTTCCACAACTCGAGCGCAAACCGCGCGCCTGGGCCTGCCCGCGCACTTACCAGCCAATTGCCCTGAGCCGTCTCTGCCATCGCACCCGCGTACTCCGCGCGCGGCGCATCAATTTTCACTTCGTGGGCCAGCGGCGAAGTGAACCGCGCCAGCGAATCTCCGTGCGTGAACACCACGTCGCCCGAGGCCAATTGCGTCCCGCCCCAGCGCGCCCGCCCGTGATCGCAGCGGTACGACTCAACGCCCGAGCCATCGGCGTAAACCAGATACAGTTCAGGAGTCGATCCAGATCCGAGGGGAAAGCCAGCTTCAAACAGAATGCGTCCGTCCGCCAGCACAGCGGCCGGAAACGCGCTTCCCTGCACATAAGTCAGCGGAAGCACACCGGGGCCTGCTGTCGGATTCTGCGGCGTATGCGCCGGCGCATGGCCGTCTTCCGCGGACTCCAGTTGAAATCCCCACGGCACACGCTGCGCCCAGACCATCCGTCCACCCGGCAGATAGAGCGGGCGCTCCGCATCAGTCGCGGTTGCAACCACCTTGCGCACCGCGCGATTCTCAAGCGTCAATTCCCATATCTGCCATGGATCGGCGGCTGCCTGCTTGCCCGCAAACAGCACGCTTTTGCCATCGAAAGAAACATCGGCATCGGCCGTGGCCGCGAATCCCGCAACCAGGGGCTCTGCCTTGCCGTCGCGCACCACCAGCAGTTGAGCGCCCTGAGGAAACCGCTCTCGACCGCGCAGTTCCGCCAGCGGCTCGTAAACCGGCGCCGCAGTCACAATAACGGGAACGGTTGGAATCTGCGCCGGACCAAAAGCAAACCCGCAAATCAAAATCAGCAATGCAATCGAGCCCAGGATTGCCGGGACTCTCGCCGGGAATCTCATCCAACGGCCTCCATGACCCGCGCGCCCGCCGCCTCGCTCAACCGATTTTCGTGCTCATGCTGCGCAATTTCCTGCCGCCGTAGCGCCAGATACGGATCAAGCGAAGCCATCATCTCGCTGAAACCGTCAAAGCTCAGCGACTGCTCGCCGTCGCTCCACGCCTTGTCCGGGTCGGGATGCACCTCCACGATCAGGCCATCGGCCTCGGCGGCTACGGCAATGCGCGCCAGCGCAGGCACCAGTTCGCGATGCCCCGCCGCATGGCTGGGATCGGCAATCACCGGAAGATGCGATATCTGCTTGAGCAGCGCAATGGCCGCAACGTCGAAGGTATTGCGGGTTGCCGTCTCAAAGGTGCGAATGCCGCGCTCGCAGAGGATGACATTCGGATTGCCATTGTCGAGCAACATCTGCGCCGAGCGCAGCATATCTGCCACCGTGGCCATCATCCCGCGCTTCAGTAGCACCGGACGACCGGAGCGCGCCGCCGTCTCGAGCAGCGAGTAGTTCTCCATGTTGCGCGAGCCGATCTGCAGAATGTCGGCGTACTCGGCCACCATGGGAACGTCATCTTCCGACATGACCTCAGTGACGATAGCCAGGCCAGTCTCCTGCCGCGCGCGAGCCAACAGCTTCAGCCCTTCCAGGCCAAGTCCTTGAAATGCGTAAGGAGAACTGCGCGGCTTGAAGGCGCCTCCACGCAAAATGTGCGCGCCGCCGTGGCGAACGTGGTTGGCGGTGGCCATCACCTGTGCCTCGGTCTCCACCGCGCACGGCCCCGCCATCACAATGAACTCGCCGCCGCCAATCTGCAGGTCCAGCACCGGCACACTGGTGCGCTGGCGCTGCGCGCTCTTCAGGACATCCGGCGTTTCGGCAAACCGTTCGTGCCAGCTTTCGCGCACCTTTCGCGCTCCTATCCGGGGAAGCCTAAGGCTACCGCTATTGTGCGACCTGCGCCTCCACCTAAAGGTGGAGATACGGCTCAATATTCAGGAATAAGGAGTTAGGAGTCAGCGGCGTGCGGTCGGGGTGGCCCCGGTCTCGATTTTGAGACCGGGGATCGATTCAGCCGCTCACACACGCGCCATCGGCGGCGGCTTATACCCGAATGCCGCATCCACAACCGCCGCAATTCCCAGCGCCGTCTCATCCTCAAATGGCCGCGCAACAAGCTGCACGCCAATCGGCAACCCCTCCGGCGAGCTGCCCACCGGAACCACCGCTGCCGGCGCCGCCAGCGCGTTGAACCACTGCGTGTGACGCACCGCGTCAAGATACTCGACAGTCTGCCCCTCGATGATCCACTCCCTCTCGCCGTGGCGAAACGCCGGCGTGCTCGCCACCGGGCACAGCAGCACCGGATGCCGGCTCATCTCCTCAAGCGTCTTTGCCCGCAACACATCCAGCTCGGCCCACGCATCCAGAAGCTCGGTGGCCGTCAGCGGAGGCGCAGACTCAGCAATCGAAAGAAACTCGCTGAAGATGGGGCTCAACTGGCGCTCCCGGCCGCGAATCTCCGGCGCATAAAACATGGCTCCGCATTGCACAAAAAACTTCCACCACAACTTGCGCAGTTGCTCCAGCGTGCGCGGCCGGAACGGCTCCACGCGGAAACCCGCCTCACGCAGCGCTGTCGCCGCTGCGTTCACTGCGGCGCGCGTCTCAGGAGTCACTGGAACGAGCCCGTCGTCTTCAAAAACTCCAATGGTATTCGTCCGCAGTTCGTCGAGGCTCGATGGGCGCAGCGCGACCGGCGGGCTTGCCGGGTCGCAAGGATCTTGCCCACTCAGCGTGCGAAACATCAGCGTCACGTCGGCAATGGTGCGCGCCAGTGGCCCAATCGCCCCAAGAATCTGAAACGGCCCCACGCACGGCGGCAGATGGCCGCGGCCAGGAATGCGCCCCGGCGTAGGCTTGAGCGAACAGATGCCGGTGAAATGCGCGGGCACGCGCACCGAGCCGCCACTGTCGCTGCCCAGCCCCGCCGCCGAAAGCCCTGCGGCGATGCCAGCCGACTCGCCTCCGCTCGACCCGCCCGGCGTGCGCTCTACGTCCCACGGATTCAGCGTACGCCCGGGCAAGAGGTTCGCCGTCTCGTAAGCCATCAGAAACTCCGGGCAATTGGTCGTGCCCAGAATCAGCGCTCCCGCCGCGCGCAGCCGCGCCACCACCACTGCATCTTCGTTGGGGATTTCGCCTTTGTGCAACAGGCTCCCAATCTCGCACTTGAATCCTCGCGTGGCGATCGATGACTTCACGGTCACTGGCAATCCGAACAACGGCCTGCGGGACCGCGTTCCACGCCACTCATCGTGTTTCCGCGCCCGCTCGCGCACGCGCTCCGCATCGAAATCCGCAAATACATTCAACCGCGGATTCAGCCGCTCAATCTGCGCGATGTGCGCCTCAGCCAACTCAACGACGGAAATCTCGCCGGAGCGCAGCAGCTCCAGTTGCCGTGAGGCGGACTCAATCGTTATGCCGTTCATGGCTCCAGCTTTCCGAATCCCGTTCCGCGATGGGGTTATAGCGTGGATTGAATTGTTTCTTCTCTTCTTCGGCACGCTTCTGCTTCTTCTTTGTGTTGGCATAGAAGGTGGACCAGACTGTATGGAGCAGAAAGTACAGGGAACCAATCGCTCCAGACGAGATGCCCAACTTCCGCGCAATCTCCTTTTGGAAATGACCATCCAGCCAGATGTTTGCCCGCATCAGCCAATCGCGTGCCAGCCAAAGAATGACCAGAATGCACACGACGCTGAAAACCAGTCGAAGATGGCTCTTTCCGCGAGATGCGCCGATCTCCCGCGGGCTTTCAGCCAGTTCTTGAATCTCGGATTCCTCCATCGGTATCATGGCCTCGTATCCTCGGCCGGCGTAGACGGCGCCACTCGATAATCAAACCGGTACGACCTCACCGGCTCGCCTGAATCCCACCGGTCATTCCAATTCAACTGATAGTCAATCGCATTCGCATCGTCGGGAAACTTCTCGTTCCCAGAATACGGATACTTGCTCATAGCGTGGAACGGCATTTGCGCCACTGTGAACGGCGACGCATCCCACCAGTCCATATCTTTCACAAATCCGTTGGCGTAGAAAAAGTAATCGCGCTTCCAGTGTGCCGGCAACGCGGGCAACTTCGCCGCGTCGAACTCCGCGGCAATCTCTTCGCCGCTGCCGAAGATGGCATAGCGATCATCAATGCCGTTGACCAGCGCCGTCACGTCGCCCATGCGCGTGTAGCTTCCCCGTTGCCGCTGAAATGGCCCGGTCAAACTCACGCGGTCATAGTCGTAATCGAGATCGCCTGGACTTGCGCCCTCCGTCTGTTTCGGGTAGCCGCGGAAATGCAGCGTGGCCAAAGCAAGCGGAACCTCCGCTGTGCGCGCTTCCGCCTCCGCATGATTGTCAATGCGCACCTGGTCCCAATAAATCTCCAGATTCGTCATCAGCCGAATGCGCCGCGCGCCCGCGGGTAGCTTGCCCGTCAAATCCAGCACAATGGTGCGCTCCAGTCCCGCCGGGAAACCCACATCATTCGCAATTCGCTTCCACTCGCCATTGGGCAACTCAGCCTCCACGTAAGGCGAGATTGGCTTCACGCCCGCCTGCCACGCGGCATAGAGCGAGGTCGCGCTGAAGTAGTTCACATAGCCTGTCATCAGCAATCGAAGCGGGGACCTAATGTCCATCGAACCCAAGTCAAGTATCAGGCTGTGGAGATTGGCAAATCCGTCGTAAGGCAGCGCAGTAAATCCGCTGGCAAATTTGTGATCGCGCATGCTCACCTGTTCGAGCACATCGCGCCCGTCGCCATCCCACGCGCCTACCGGCAACCGCGCGCCCGCCGAGGCCACCACGCGGCCAGAAGCAAACGGCGGATCGTCAAGGAATCGCTCGTCGGGATTTACCTCGACATTTTCCGGATGATCGACCGCAACCAGCCGCAACTGGTCGATATAGTTGACCTCTTCCATCGGCTCCATGAAGCGCACGCTTAGCTTGCCGTTCACCGGCGCCAGCGCACCGCCGTCAATCTTTATCCACTCGCCGGGGTTGGGCGTATTGCGCCGCGTGGGCGTAAACCAGTGGCCCACCACCGCCGCTCCAATCACATCCGTCACCAGCTTGTACTTATGCCCATCCCAAGCAAACAGCACCGGGCACGAACTGCCGCGCCTGTCGGCCTCTTTCATCGCAATCACCGGCGTGTGCGGCAAATCAATCTCGTCCTGCAGAACGCCCGTCGGCCACAGAATGCGCAGCAGATCAATCCCTTCCGCATTGCCCAACCCCACCAGGATCTGCGGCGGCGCCTGCGTCTGGTAACCCACCGCGCCGGCCAGCTCCCACTTCTGCCAGAGCCCGTTTGCGAATACTTCCACCTTCGCGCCAATCGCAGTCTTGTTGTCGGCAAATCCTGTCAGATCGAGACGCACAAAATGATTCTTGTTCGCGCCCACATTCCTCAGCAGCACCGGCGGCGCATTCAACTGGGTCACTATCAAATCCGCCGCGCCGTCCCCCGCCACATCTGCGGCAATCAGCCCGCGCGGCGAGTGGAGTACCACACTGTCCAGGCCCAGCGCATGGCTCACATCCTCAAAGCTACCGTCTCCGCGATTGCGAAAGACCTTCACCCGCGGCCCCGCCTTGGTCTCGACAATTGCCGCCAGATCAATCCAGCCATCGTTGTCTATGTCGATGGGCGTAACGCCCCATCCACGCAGCGCGCCGTGCAGTGGGAGTTCCACTTTTTCAAACCGCCGGCCAACGTTTTCCAGTCCGGCAACATTGCGCCACAACGTCAATCCCGGCGCGCCCTCATGAGTCACGGCAATATCCATCCAGCCGTCTTTGTTGTAGTCCAACACGACAATGCCGTCGGTCGCCGGCAGCGAACGTCCTGACGCAATGACCTCCTGGCTCTCTGAATACAACGCCTGCGTCGGATATTTCCCCTCCCTCGGATTCACGTAGATCAGCGGCTGAACTCCAGTCACCGCAATATCGACCGCACGGTCATTGTTGAAATCCGTGAGGATTGCGGCCTCTGTCGGCCCGTCCCCCCCTAAACCCGTCGTTTCAGTCTTCTCACTGAAAGTGCCGTTCCCGTTGTTCCGCCACAGCACATTGCCCGGTCTCCCTCCGCAAAGACTCTTGTCCCTGGGACCAGGCGCACAATCGGGACTCAGACTGGACCCGGTCAGCAGCAAATCCAGATTGCCGTCGTGGTCGTAGTCCACAACAGTAATCCCCGAAGGCCGGTTGCGTGCCGCAAGCCCCGACTCAGCTGTTACATCCTTGAACTTGCCCTTCCCCAGATTGCGAAATAGCAGCACCGCATCGTCCAGAGCAACCGCCAGATCATTCAACCCATCGCCGTCGAAGTCGCCCACCGCGCAAGCCACCGCGCGGCCCTTGGCCTTTAGCCCCGAAGCCTCGGCGTTCCACTCTTCAAAGCTGCCGTCGCCCTTGTTGTGCAACACACGAATGGCTTGAGCGCCCTCCTGCATCAGCACCAGGTCCATCCGGCCATCTCCGGCCGCGTCCATCATGCATGCCCCACCTGTAGTCGCAAAAGGCGCGGGGGCCCCAGTTCCGGCGGGGTGGCCCAGGTCTCGATTCTGAGACCTGGGAGACTGGGAAATCATCGCTTGCGCCACCAGCCTCACCGGAATCATTTCCCTCCGGCCCGTTTCCAGCTCGACAATCGGCGTAACGGTTGAATAGTGGCCTTGCTCGCCATAAGACAGCCCTATCGGCGACGAAATCTTGGTGTTGGCCAGATGCTGGAATCGCTGGAAATGCACCTTTGCCTCCGGCGTGTGGCCCGAGCGCTGCAAGGCCCGCGCCAGGGCAAATTCAGCAGAAGCGTGCAACGGATTCACTTCGAGCGCATGCTCCAGCGTCGCGATGGCCTTGTCGAACTGCTTCATCTCCTGGTAGCAAACGCCCTCAAAATAAATGGAGTCCACGTCCCTGGGATCGAGCTTCACGGCGCTTTGAAAGCTGGCCAGTGCAGGCTCCAGTTCGTTGCCCGCGTGCTCGGCCAGGCCCAGGTTGTACCACGCCTGCGCGCTGTCTGGGTTGAGTGCAATCCCTTGCTCCAGCGCCTTCTTCGCCTCGTCAATCCTTTGCAGCGTGAGCAGCGCTATGCCCTCATTCACCGCCGCCTGCGCCAACTTCGGGTCCTTTTTGAACGCCGCGGCAAAACTATCCGCGGCGCGCTCGGTAAACTGCTGGCCCATCTGCGCCACACCGCGATTGTTGAGCCGCACTGCCTCGGCGTCAAAGCGCGCCTGCGCCCCGGCCGCGGCCACACCAAAGAAAACAAGTGCCGTTCCCAAAACTATTCGCGTCCAATTCTTTCTCAACTTCTTCTCCAGTGCGGCAGGGATTGGGCACCTTCCCATGAATCCGCGGAACTATCCAGTGTATTCGAGCGGCCGGTGGGCTTGTAGCCGCGCCCGGCATCGGCGGCGACCGTTGTGGTCAATCCTTCTCCGGTGAGCGGTTGATGTGATACAAAGGCGGGAACGGAGATCACGATGAATTTCATGCAGCAAGTGAGCACGACCCGGCATGAGTATCGTTTGAAAACGTGGCAAAGAGTGCTTTTCCTTATCCTTGGCCTACCTTTCATCGTCGGCGGTGGCTTCGCCATCTTCATTACCGCAGCCAATTCAGGTAGAGCCGTTGAAGTCTTCATGCCCATCTTTTTCATCGGCATCGGACTCTATCTGGCTGCCTATGTTCTGCGCTCCCGTGTGGTCATTGACGGCACGCGCATCGAGGTGCGCGACGCCTTCCGCGATCGCGCCGCAGAACTGAGCGAGATCGAAGGCTTCCGCACCATCAGTTCGCGCAACGGCAAATACACGCAGCTTTGCCTGAAGGAGGGTCGCGGGAAAATCACATTATCCCAATCCTTCGACACCGACGACGACTACCGCGCCTGGTTCCAGCAACTCACTGACCTGGATGCGCGCGACCGCGACGTACTGCTCTCCGAAATCTCTCAGGATGCGGAGCTCGGCTCGACTCCCGAAGAACGTCTGAACGCCCTGAAGCAGGCCAAGGCCATCAACATTGCCGTCATCGCCGCTGCCGTTGCGGCTGCTGTCGGACTGGACTTCGGCACCTCCAACTTTCATCTGCTCTCGGCCGTGATTCTTGCGCTCGTGCCAGTAGCAGTGCTGCTGTTGATGCAGCGCTCGCCTCTGCTCTACGCAGTCTTCAAGAAGAAGGCTGACCCGCGTGCTGAATTGAGTATTGCGCTGGTAATAGCCGGATTTGGACTGGCCCTTGGAATCCGCAATCTCCACTTCGTCTCGATGCAACCCATCTTACTGATGGCCCTGCCAGTCGCGCTTGTTTACATCGCCTCTTTCTTCAACTCCGCCCGCAAAAGCTCATCCTCGCTTGGTTCCGTCTACGGGTTGCTCATCTTCGCGGGTCTCTACAGCTACCCTTTGGTTGTCCTGGCTGACACGCTGCTGGATACCGCAAGCCCGACCTCCTACACTGTGCCAGTCACCGGCAAGCACACGGTCAGCGGAAAGTCCACCACCTATTACCTCGATCTCGCGCCCTGGGGTCCGCTCCAGAAGCCAAACAAGATCAGCGTCTCCTCCAGCTCTTATCGCGATGCCGTGCCGGGCGACCAGATATGTCTCGACCTTCACCCGGGCAGATTACATGCACTTTGGTATCAGCGCGTCGACTGTTCCGTCGCGCCTGTTTCGGACGCGGCACAATAAGCGCGGCGACGCAATTTATACTTCTGATGTGACTCCGTCCCTCCAAGACCTCGAATGGCGCGGTTATCTGCCGCGTCCACACCTGCCCTCGCCGCCGCTTGAAGGCCAGTGCCAACCCCAGGTCTGCGTATGAGTGAGACCGTCAGCAAGCGGCGCATCGGCGTGGTCACCACCTCGCGCGCCGACTACAGTCACCTTTACTGGCCTCTGCGCGAATTGGCCGCCGATCCCGCAGTCGATCTGGGCGTCTTTGCGCTCGGCGCGCATCTCTCGCCGGATTTTGGATCAACCGTCAACGAGATCGAGCGCGACGGCTTTCCGATCAAGGCGCGCATCGAGTGCCTGCTCAGTTCCGACACCGACACTGGCATGGCCAAGACCATCGGCATGGCGATTCTCGGTCTCGCCGACGCTCTCACCGCCTGGCGTCCTGATCTGCTGCTGCTCATCGCCGACCGCTATGAGATGCTCGCGCCGGCATCCGTCGCTCTCGCTCTTCGCATTCCCATCGCCCACATCGAAGGCGGCGAAATCTCGCAGGGCGCCATCGACGACCACGTTCGCAACGCTCTCACCAAGCTGGCCCACATCCATTTCACCTCGACTGAAACCGCGCGCCGCCGCGTGATCGCCATGGGCGAGGAGCCGTGGCGCGTGCATCATGCGGGCGCGCCCTCTCTCGACCACCTGCGCCGTTCCGCGCTGCTCGACCGCGCCGCTCTTGAATCTCGCCTATCGCTCACCCTCACGCCGTCCACGCTCCTTGCGGCGTGGCACCCGGTCACCATCCTCCAGGACACCAACGCCGAAGCCGATGCCTTTTTTTCGGCGCTCGCTGACGCGCCCGGCCAGCTTATCTTTGTCTATCCCAACTCCGATGCCGGAGGCCACGCACTCATCGAACGCACCCGCGCCCTGGCAGCCACGCGCCCGCACACAC